>Ga0105044_10000429_pt1 | contig 51599 bp, 50 predicted proteins | sample MAT01_FD_78092 | JGI IMG/M metagenome (GOLD analysis project Ga0105044, IMG submission 78092) | Freshwater microbial communities from Lake Fryxell liftoff mats and glacier meltwater in Antarctica - MAT-01 | ecosystem: Environmental > Aquatic > Freshwater > Ice > Liftoff microbial mat | place...
ATCTGGTATGTGCTGAACCAAACGGCCTGGGGGCGCCATGTGCATGCGTTGGGCGATGACCCGGAAGCGGCCATGTTGTCGGGCATCAAGACCAACCGGACGCTGATTTCGGTCTACACGGTTGCCGGCGTGATCTGTGGCTTTGCGGCCTGGGTCTCCATTGGCCGTGTAGGTTCGGTCTCGCCGGAGTCCTTCAGCGCGATCAACCTCGGCTCCATCACCGCTGTGGTGATCGGCGGCACCTCGCTGTTCGGCGGGCGCGGCTCGATCGTGGGCTCGGTGCTGGGGGCGATGATCGTCGGTGTGTTCAACACCGGCCTGTCGCTGGCGGGGGTCGACGATTACTGGCAAATGTTCGCGGCGGGCTGCCTTGTGATCACTGCCGTCGCGCTGGATCAATGGCTGCGGAGGGCATCGCAATGAGTGACGTGCAACCGATCATCAAGGCCACGGGTCTGATGAAGCGCTATGGCACCGTGGTGGCCATGAGCGGGTGCGATTTCGAACTGATGCCGGGTGAGATCCTTGGTGTCATCGGCGACAACGGTGCGGGCAAATCCACCATGATCAAGGCGCTTTCGGGTGCCGTGATACCAGACCATGGCATGATCGAACTGGAAGGCCGGACCGTTCACTTTCGCACGCCCGAAGATGCCCGGGCCGAAGGGATCGAGACGGTGTACCAGAACCTTGCGATGTCGCCGGCGCTGTCGATTGCCGACAACATGTTTCTGGGCCGCGAATGGCGCAAGGCCGGGGTTCTGGGCTCGGTGTTTCGGATGATGGACCGCAAGGGCATGGAGAAGTTCGCGCGCGACAAGCTGAGCGAACTGGGCCTGATGACCATCCAGAACATCAATCAGGCGGTGGAAACCCTGTCGGGTGGCCAGCGGCAGGGTGTGGCGGTGGCGCGCGCCGCCGCCTTCGGCTCCAAGATCATCATCCTCGATGAACCGACAGCGGCGCTGGGGGTGAAGGAATCGCGCCGGGTGCTGGAACTGATTCTCGATGTGAAATTGCGCGGCATCCCGATCATCCTGATCAGCCACAACATGCCGCATGTGTTCGAAGTGGCAGACCGCATCCATATTCACCGTCTTGGTCGCCGCCTGTGCGTCATCAACCCCAGGGAACATTCGATGTCGGATGCGGTCGCCTATATGACCGGCGCGAAACTGCCGACCGAGGCGCTGCAGGAGGCCTGAAATCCGCTTTTCTGCCCTGACGGCGGCGCGGGTTCCGGGCTGCCGTTTTCATCGGCAGCCCTCCGCCCCGGGTTTCCTGATAGCCTGAACCAGCCCTGTTTCACGGCGTCGTTCCCCAACCCGCCGCCTGCATTTCGTGCAACCGGCTTGCCGTCCGGGCAAATTCGAACGCACCGGTGCCTTCGACATAAAGCCGCTCCGGTGCCGCAGCGGCAGAGGCGATCAGGCGCACCTTTGCCTCATAAAGCGCGTCGATCAATGTCACGAACCGCCGCGCCTCGTTGTAGTTGGCGGCACTCAGTTCGGGAATATCCTCCAGCACCAGCACCCGCACCGCCCCGGCCAGCGTCAGAAAGTCGGCGGGGCCCAGCGGCTGGGCGCACAGGTCCCAGAAACTGGCGCGGGCCACGCCGTTGCGAAAGGCCGGCACCACCAGTACCCGCCCGTTCACCGCCAGTTTCAGGGGCGGCGCGTCGCTTGCCCCGGCGCTTCCGGTCAGATCCTGCCAGATCGCCGCCAGCGCCGCAGTGGCGACAGTACCCGCCGGGTGGAAATAAACCTGCGCCCCCGCCAGCCGGTCCTGACGGTAATCGGCGGCGGCGCGCAGTTCCACCACCTCCAGCCGCTCTTTCAGCAGCGCGACAAAGGGCAGGAACAACGCCCGGTTCAACCCGTTCAGATACAGGTCGTCCGGCGGGCGGTTCGAGGTGGTGACGATCATCACCCCTTCGGCAAACAGCATCTGGAACAGGCGGCCCACCAGCATCGCATCGGTGATGTCATTGATCTGCATTTCGTCGAAGGCCAGCAACCGTACCTCGGCGGCAAGGGTGGCAGCCACCGGGGCCAGCGCATCCTCTACCCCGCGTTTGCGCGCGGCGCTCATGCCGCGGTGAACCTCCTGCATGAAGGCATGAAAATGCACCCGCCGTTTGGCGGCAACGTCCACGGTTCCGACAAACAGATCCATCAGCATCGACTTGCCACGGCCAACACCGCCCCACAGATACATGCCGCGCAGCGGTTCGGCGGGTTTCTGGAACAATCCTGCCAGCAGGCCCCGCCGCCTGCCCGCCTGTTCCTCCAGCCAGACCCGGCGCGCCTCCAGCCCCGGCAGCAGTGCGTGCTGGGCGGCATCGGGCCGAACCAGCCCCTGCGCCACGCGGGCATCATAGATTTCGCTCAGGCTTTGTCGCATGGCACCCACATCTTTGCCGCCGGTGCCATAACGGAAGTTGATGAAGAAGGCCACAAAAACGCGCCTTGACCCCCTAACGCGGCTCGACTGATTGTCCGGTGATCAAAGAAGCCGCCGATCCCGGCCAGATCGTTCCTGTTCACCCCGGTTCTGATCAGGGGCTGCATCATCATCCTGCCAAATCTCGCCATCCGCGCCAGCCTTGGCCGGCAGCGGTGCCGCTGACATCGGGCCTGATCGCGCAGATCCAGGCATCCGCTCTATGGCATCATGATTTTCAGCCATCGGCTTGGCAGCGTCATGGGGGTCTGGGCAGGTGGCAAGGTTTGTGATCTGAATGGCACCTGTGATAGGGTCTGAGGGATCAGGGTCGGGATCGGGGCGTTCAGCGCGCTGGTGCATCTGCCGATCCGCGTGGCGCGGCTGAACATCGGGGGGGCAGTGGCAAGATGGTGGCGGTTCTGATTGTGCTGATCGCGGCGCTGCACGGCTATATCCTGTGGCTGGAAATGTTCCGCTGGGAAGCGCCGCGCACCCGCGCCGCCTTTGGCATGACCGAAGAGCAGGCGGCGGCAACCAGGGTGCTGGCCGCCAATCAGGGGCTTTACAACGGTTTTCTTGCGGCGGGGCTGCTCTGGGCCGCTTTTGCCGGTGCCGAGAATGGGTTTACCCTGCGGCTATTCTTTCTGGGCTGTGTGCTGGTGGCCGGAATTTATGGCGGGCTGACGGTCACCAGACGCATCCTGTTCATTCAGGCCCTGCCTGCCGCCATAGTACTGGCGCTGGTCGTGCTGAGCTGAAAGGCACCTGGTCCCGGATGCCGGCCCGCGGCAGTCTTAGGCATTCCGAAATTCAACTGTCGGTCCGGATTTCCGGCCGGTCCAGCCGCTGCATTGGTGGCTCGTCCTTGTGATGGATGCGATGGATGATCGCCTGTGCCAGAAAGGCCCCGGCGTGGCTGACATCTTCGCGCACCGTCAGCAGATTCTTGCGATACCGGCGCAGGAACGGCGTTGCCTCTTTCGACATCAGATCGAAATGATGGCCCAGTTCCAGCCCCAGATCCTCGGCGGCGGAAACCACGGCCATGCTGGCCGCCGCTGATGGCACGATAAGGCCGTCAGGCGCATCGGGCATGGTAAAACAGGCCGCAGCGACACGCTCTATCTCATCACTGGCAGCATCTGCCGTAGTTTCAGAAATAACTGTGAAATCAACGCCATGCCGCTCTGCCGCCCGCGCCGCGCCATCAATCATGTTGAACGAATAATTCTGCAATCGCGGCGGGGGCAGCATCTTGATCCGCCGGCGGCCCCTGGACACCAGCGCCTCGACCGCGATCCGGCCAAACTCGGTGTTGTCGAAATCATAGTAGGCGTGGGTGTCGCACCATTCGGTGCGGCCATGGGTGGCAAAGGGAAAATCGCGATCCATCAGATAGCGCACGCGGGCATCATGGGTTTCGATCTGGTTCAGCACGATGCCGTCTGCCGACGCGGTTTCCACGATGTAGCGAATCGGTGCCATCGGGTCTTCCGACGGGAAGAACGGCGTGATGTTCAGGTGAAACTGGGTGCCGCGCAGCCCGGTGGCGACCGATGAAATCAGCCGCCCGGTGTGGTTCATCATGTCGCTTTCCGTCGACAAGACCAGAGAAATAACGTTTGTGCGCCCGGTGCGAAGGCGAACTCCGGCGCGGTTGGGGCGGTAGCCGATGCGGTCGGCGATCTCCTTGACGCGGCGTTTGGTGTCTTCGCCGATGTCGGGTGCGTCGTTCAGGGCACGTGAAACGGTGGGGACCGCAAGGCCCGACATGCGGGCGATGGTCTTCAGAGTCGGGCGTTCCGCCGTCCCAACGGCAGATTCGCGCACCGGCCCTTCCCGCGACGAATCATCCATTTCCCACCCTTTTCCCCTCGCATGCCGGTTGCGCCTCATTTTTGATCGGGCCAATGCTCCAGCAAAATCAGGCCGTTGCCTTATCTTTGGTCGATTATGGCAGCCAAACGCAAAATTCAGGCTTGATTGCGAATTCTAAAACGTTGTAGCAAAAACTATAACGATTTAGAAGTCAGGGAGGACTCGAATTGAAACTGATGACAACCTTGCTCGCCGCGACCGCGCTGTGTGGTGCGACCTCGGCGTTTGCCACCGAACTGGAAGTGACCCACTGGTGGACCTCGGGGGGCGAATCCGCCGCCGTGGCCGAGTTTGCCAAGGCGTTTGACGCCACCGGCAACAAGTGGGTCGATGGTGCCATCGCCGGTTCCGGCGACGTTGCCCGCCCGATCATCATCAGCCGCATCCTTGGCGGCAACCCGATGGGCGCAACCCAATTGAACCCCGGCAAGGACGCCGACGATCTGATCGCCGCCGGCCTGATGCAGGATCTGACCGAACTTGCCACGGCGGAAGACTGGGCCACCATCCTGCGCCCGAAATCGCAGATGGACAGCTGCACCCTGGACGGCAAGGTCTATTGCGTTCCGGTGAACCTGCATTCGGGTCAGTGGATGTGGACCAACCGCAAGGTCTATGAGGATGCGGGCATCGCGCCGCCGACCAACTGGGCCGAGATGATCGCCGCCGCACCCGCACTGAAGGCCAAGGGCATCATCCCGCTGTCGCTGGCCGAAGGCTGGCCGGTGGGTCTGTTGACCGAAGACCTGATCGTCGCCTATGCAGGCGTCGACAACTATGTGTCGGTCTACAAGGACCGCAACATGGATATGGCGCGCGGGCCTGAATTCGCAGCGGTGTTCGCGGCGATTGACCAGGCGCGTCAGATCATCGACCCCAAGACTGTGGTTCCGCAGTGGAACGACGCCGTGGCGCTGGTGATCCAGGGCAAGGCTGCGGCCAACGTGATGGGCGACTGGGCTGGCGGCGAGTTCGCCGTGGCTGGCATGGTTGCCGGCAAGGACTTCGACTGCCTGCCGGGTCTGGGTGTCGAGCCGGTTCTGGGCACTGGCGGCGACGTGTTCTACTTCCCCAAGAGCGAAGATCCTGAAGTGACCAAGGCACAGCTGGCCATGGCCTCGATGATGGTGACCAAGGAAGTGCAGGTCGCCTTCAACCTGAAGAAGGGCTCGCTGCCGATGCGCTCCGATGTTGACCTGTCGGCGGCCAACGACTGCATGAAGAAAGGCCTCGAGATCCTGGACAAGGGCACCAAGGTGTTCCCGAACAACTCGCAGATGCTGGACCGTGACTCGCTCAACCAGATCAACGACGTGATGAAAGAGTTCTTCTCGGACCTGACGATCACGCCGGAAGTGGCCCAGGAGCAATTCGCAGCCATCATCGAAGCTGCACCGAAGTGATCTGCGGATCACCGGAAGTCTGACAGCCGGCCCGGCAGCGATGCCGGGCCGCGTTTCGATCGGTGCCTGGGACGCAAGGAAGCTCGAAAAATGAACCGGCCGAACCCCCTTTTTCGGAACTTGACGTCCAAGCTGGCCGCATCGCCGATGATCTTCATCGTTCTGGTGGTGTTCATCGGCAGCACGGCGTGGACGGTCGCTTCGTCCTTCACCAGCATCAAGACCCTGCCGATCTTCACCCCGCAAGAGTTCTACGACAATTGGGTGGGCTGGGACCAGTATGTCCGTCTGTGGAACACGCCGCGCTGGATCACCTCGATCACCAATCTGGCGATCTACGGCGTCCTGTTCACGGGATTTGCCTTCATCATCGGGTTTCTGCTGGCGGTGCTGATGGATCAGAAGATCCGCGCCGAGGGGGTGTTTCGCACGATCTATCTTTATCCCTTTGCGCTGTCGTTCATCGTGACCGGCAAGGTCTGGGCCTGGATCCTGAACCCCGCCTTTGGTCTGGAAAAGACCGTGCGCGATCTGGGCTGGACCAGCTTTTCGTTTGACTGGCTGACCAACCGCGACATGTCGATCTATACCGTGGTGATCGCCGGGTTATGGCAGGGCAGCGGTCTGGTGATGGCGCTGATGCTGGCCGGTCTGCGCGGGATCGACGACGAGATCTGGCGTGCGTCGCGGGTGGATGGCATCCCGAAATGGCGGACCTACCTGCAGATCGTGATACCGATGATGCGCCCGGTGATGATCACCATTTTCGTCATCGTCGCCTCGGGCTCGGTGCGGGTCTACGATCTGGTTCTGGCGCTGACCCAAGGCGGGCCGGGCAACTCGTCGCAGGTGCCGTCGATGTATATCTATGAAAAGCTGTTTGTCGGCGCACTGGCGCAAGGCACGGCGGCCTCATCGGTGTTGCTTTTGGCAACCGCAATCATCCTGATCCCGTGGATCGTCGTCGAATTCGGCAAGAAAAGCAGGGTATAGGCGCATCATGGCCATGTCTTCCGCAACCGCGATCAATCCCTCGGGTGCCAAGCCCAAGCCGCTTCTTGCCCCCGGCCGCGCGCTGATCTATGCCCTGTTGATCGTCACCTCGATCTATTATCTGATCCCGCTTTATGTGATGATCATCACCTCGCTCAAGGATCTGGACCAGATCCGCGAGGGCAACATCTTCATCCCGACGCTGAACCCGACGTTCGCGCCCTGGATCAAGGCCTGGTCCTCTGCCTGCACCGGCTTGAACTGCACCGGTCTGGCACCGGGGTTCCTCAACTCGGTATTCATCACCATTCCCTCGGTCATCGTGTCGATCGCAGTTGCTTCGGTCTCGGGCTATTCGCTGGCGAACTGGCCGTTCAAGCTGGCCGAGTGGTGCTTTACCATCCTGCTGGTCGGCTCTTTCATCCCCTATCAGGTGTTTCTCTATCCGCTGGTGATCATCACCCGCGAGATGGGGATCTATTCGACGCTCTACGCGGTGATCTTCGTCCACACCGTGTTTGGCTTGCCGATCCTGACGCTGCTTTTTCGCAACTATTTTGCCTCGCTGCCCGAAGAACTGTTCAAGGCGGCGCGGGTGGATGGCGCGGGCTACTGGCGGATATTCTTTCAGATCATGGTGCCGATGTCGCTGCCGATCTTTACCGTTGCGGTCATCCTGCAGGTCACCGGCATCTGGAACGACTTCCTGTTTGGCGTGATCTATGCCGGGCCGACCAACTATCCGATGACGGTCCAACTGAACAACATCGTCAACTCGCTGCAGGGCGTGAAAGAATACAACGTGGAAATGGCGGCAACCATCCTGACCGGCCTTGTGCCGCTGACCATCTATTTCCTCTCTGGCAAATACTTCGTGCGCGGCATCGCTGCCGGCGCGGTGAAAGGCTGATCCATGTCCTCCGTTTTCGTCAAAGACCTTACGTTGAAGTTCGGGTCCGCCAAGGTTCTGGATCAGCTCAATCTTGATATTGCCGAGGGCGAGTTTCTGGTGCTGCTCGGGGCATCGGGATGCGGCAAATCCACCTTGCTGAACTGCATCGCGGGGCTGTTGGACATTACCGAAGGCGAGATCCATATCAACGGCAAGAACGTGACCTGGGCCGAGCCGTCGGATCGGGGCATCGGCATGGTGTTTCAGTCCTATGCGCTTTATCCGCAGATGACCGTCGAGGGAAACATGACCTTTGGCCTGCGCATCGCAGGGATGGAGAAAGCCGAGATCGAAAAGCGCGTGGCCCGCGCCGCCGAAATCCTGCAGATCGGCCCTCTTTTGCAGCGCAAGCCCGGTGCCCTGTCCGGCGGTCAGCGTCAGCGGGTGGCCATTGGCCGCGCACTGGTGCGCGAGGCCAATGTGTTCCTGTTCGACGAGCCTTTGTCCAACCTCGACGCCAAGTTGCGTGCCGACCTGCGGGTGGAAATCAAGCGATTGCATGTGCGGCTGAAAAACACGATGATCTATGTGACGCATGACCAGATCGAGGCGATGACGCTGGCCGACCGGATCGCGGTGATGAAAAGCGGCCTGATCCAGCAACTGGATACGCCGCAGGAAATCTATAACCGGCCGCAGAACAAGTATGTGGCAGGCTTCATCGGCAGCCCCGAGATCAACTTTTTCGAAGGCGCGGTCGATGGCGAGCATTTCGCGACCAGGGGCATCCAAATCCCGCTGACCGGCTACCGCTTCAACGGTGCCCGGACCTCCGGTCCCGCATGGTTCGGCATCCGGCCGGAGCACATCTTTTCGGGCGACGCCGCACGCCATCTGCCGTTTTCGGTGGAAGTCACGGTGGAACTGGTGGAACCGATGGGCTCGGACACTCTGGCCTGGACCAGCGTTGCCGATGTGCCGATCCGCTTTCGGATGGATGGGCAGGCAGCAGTGAAACATGGCGACCGGATCCTGGTAGGCTTCGATCCGACCCGCGCGTCGCTGTTTGACAAGCAGAGTGAAAAGAGACTGTAAAATGACTGATCTTTCCGGCCTCTGGACCCTCGTGGATGACACGGGGCAGTGGCGCTCCGACATGGTGCTGCCGGGCGACAATATCACCGCGCTGCACAGCGCCGGGCTGATCCCCGACCCCTACTTTGGCCGCAACGAATATGATCTGCGCTGGATCAGCGCCCGCGATTGGGTTGCCAGCCGGTCATTCCGGCTTGACGATACCGACCAGAGCCTGTGCCTGTCGATGCTTGACACCGTGGCCAATGTGTCGGTCAACGGCCAGACCGTGCTGCAGGCTGACAACATGTTCCGCCAGCACCGCATCGACCTGTCTGCCGTTCTGCGCAAAGGCTCCAATGACATCGCGATCCGCTGGTCGTCGCCTGCGCGTGAGGCGGCGGCACGGCAGGCGGCGCAACCCTATTTCGTGCCGTTCAGCGCCAACAATACCCCGATTCACAATGGCAACATGCTGCGCAAGCCATCGTGTGATTTCGGCTGGGACTGGAACATTGCGCTGGCCCATTCCGGCCTGTATGGCGATCTGCGGCTGGAACCGAACCGGCCCTGCCGCATCGCATCGCTGCTGATCGCCCAATCGCACCAACCGGGCCGCGCCACTGTCAGTGTGACTGCCAGCATCGAGGGCACCGCCGAAGGCCATGGTGTTGCCTTTGCGCTGGGCAATGCCCGCGCCACGGCGCTGGTTCAGGGCGGCAAGGCCAGCGCCGCGCTGGTGATCGACAACCCGGCGCTCTGGTGGCCGGCAGGGCAGGGCAGCCAGCCCTTGCTTGACCTGACAGTTACCCTTGGCGGCCAGACCGAGCATCGCCGCATCGGCCTGCGGTCAGTCGAACTGGTCACCGAAAAGAACGACAAGGGGCTGGGTTTCAAATTCCGCGTCAATGGCCGCGACATCTTTGCCAAGGGGGCGAACTGGATCCCCGCCGACGCCTTGCCCGGCCGCATCACGCCCCAAGGCACCCGTGATCTGCTGCAATCGGCGGTGGACGCCAACATGAACATGATCCGGGTCTGGGGTGGCGGGCGCTATGAGCCGACGTGGTTTTATGACATCTGCGATGAACTTGGCCTGATGGTCTGGCAGGATTTCATGTTTTCCTGCCATATCTACCCGGCAGACGAGGGCTTTCTGGCCGATGTTGCCGGTGAAGTACGCGAACAGGCGCAGCGCCTGCACCATCACGCCAGCCTGGCGCTGTGGTGTGGCGACAATGAACTGATCGGTGCGCTGACATGGTTTCCCGAAACCCGCGCCAACCGCGACCTTTATCTGGTCGGCTATGACCGGCTGAACCGCACCATCGAGGGGGCGCTGAAAGTGGCGGTTCCGGGGGCGGTGTGGTGGCCATCGTCACCATCCCCCGGCCCGATGGATTTCGGCGACGCCTGGCATGATGATTCAAAGGGCGACATGCACTTCTGGTCGGTCTGGCACGAAGGCCGCGATTTCGACCACTACCGCGACGTGTCGCCCCGCTTCTGTTCCGAATTCGGCTTTCAATCCTATCCGTCGCTGGATGTGATCCGGCGATTTGCCGATCCGGCCGATTTCAACATCGCCGCTCCGGTGATGGAGTCGCACCAGAAAAACGCCGGCGGCAACGCGCGGATCGCCGAAACCATGTTCCGTTATTTCCGCTTTCCGGTGGATTTCGCGAACTTTGTCTACCTGTCACAGGTCCAGCAGGGGCTGGCGATCAAGACCGCCGTCACCCATTGGCGCAGCCTGAAGCCGCACTGCATGGGCACGTTGATCTGGCAGTTGAACGACACCTGGCCGGTCTGTTCCTGGGCGTCGCTGGACCATGGTGGTGGCTGGAAGCTGCTGCATCATATGGCGAAAGCCTTTTACGAACAGATATTCGTATCGGCGGTGCCAGTGCCGGAAGGCATCGAACTGCGGGCGATAAACGATACCGCTGACGCTGTGACCCTTGAACTGGATATCTATGCCGCCGCGATGGATGGCACCAAGCGATTGCTTGGAAGCCACCAGTCGGCAGTCTTGTCCGACGCTGCATTGAGCGTGGTCACCCTGCCCGCAAACAGCCTGAAGCCCGGCGAAATCCTTGCCTATAGCTGGCGTACACCCGGGGGACCGACCTCCGCCGACATCTTTGCACCAAGACCGTGGAAATCCTACGACCTGCTGCCCCCGGCCCTTGCCTCCACAATCACCAAAACCCCCGATGGCTGGCAGATTGAAATTGCTGCAACGGCGCTCGCCCTGTTCGCGGCGGTGGAATCCGACCAGCCGGGGCGGTTTTCCTCCAATGCCATTGCGATCTTTCCGGGCTACCCCGCCACCATCACCTTTACCCCCGCTACCCCGGGCGCGGCCCCGAATTTCACCCTCCGCGATCTCCATTCCGCCACCTATGGCCACTGACAGGATGCAATCATGACCAATCTTGCCTACCAGATCTACAGCTCCCGCAATTTCCCGCCGCTGGCCAATACGCTGAAAATGCTTGCGGAACTGGGCTACAAAGATACCGAAGGCTTCGGTGGCCTCTATTCCGATGCCGCCACGCTGGCGGCGCTTTCGGGCGGGCTCAAGGCCAACGGGCTGGCGATGTCGACCGGTCATTTCGGGCTGGCCGCCATCGAGGGCAATCCGGCCTTTGTGGTCGAAGCGGCGAAAACATTGGGTATGAAGAAGATTTATTGCCCGCATGTCATGCCACAGGACCGGCCAAAGGATGGCGCGGGCTGGCGGGCCTTTGGTGCCCGGCTGCAAAAAGCCGGGGGCCCGATTCGCGCGGCGGGGCTGGGCTTTGGCTGGCACAACCATGATTTCGAGTTTGCCGGTACCGCTGATGGCAAGGTGCCGATGTTCGAAATGCTGGCCGGCGGCCCCGATCTGGAATGGGAAATCGATGTGGCCTGGGTGGTGCGCGGCGGCGGCGACCCCTTGGCGTGGATTGCGGCCAATGCCGCCCGGATCTCTGCGGCCCATATCAAGGATATTGCCCCGCGCGGCGAGAATATCGCCGAAGACGGCTGGGCCGATGTCGGCCATGGCACCGTGGACTGGAAGGCCATCATGGCGGCACTGCGCAGCGCCGGTTGCAGCTATTATGTGGCCGAACATGACAATCCGGCCGATGACCGGCGCTTTGCCACAAGGTCGCTGGCATCCGTAGCAGGGTACTGAGGAGAGAATGATGATCGGCGCAGGAATTATCGGTTGCGGCAACATTTCTGCCGCCTATCTTCGGCTAGGCCCGCTGTTCAAGGGGCTGGAGATCCGCGCGGTTGCGGATATCAACCCGGATGCCGCCAGGGCACGCGCCACCGAATTCGGGGTGCGGGCCGAAACGGTTGAGGGGTTGCTGGCGGCCACGGATATCGGCGTCGTGGTCAACCTGACGATCCCCGATGCCCATTTCGGCGTGACCAAACGGATATTGGAGGCGGGCAAACACGCCTATTCCGAAAAGCCGCTGGTGCTGACGCTGACAGAGGCCGAAGAACTGCGCGCCCTGTCAGCCGCCAAGGGCCTGCGGGTCGGCTCTGCCCCCGATACTTTTCTGGGTGGCAGCCATCAGCTGGCCCGTGCCGCGATTGATGAGGGCACGGTCGGGCGCATCGTCGCGGGCACTTGCCACGTGATGAGCCACGGCATGGAACATTGGCACCCCAATCCCGATTTCTTCTTTCTGCCCGGTGCCGGACCGATGCTCGACATCGGCCCCTATTACGTCACCAACCTGATACAGCTTCTGGGGCCGGTCACCCGGGTCGGGGCGCTGACCACCTCTGCCTCGCCAACCCGAACGATCAGTTCGGAACCGCGCAAGGGCGAGGCCATTCCGGTGAAGACTCCCACCAACATCCACGCGCTGCTGGAATTTGCGGGCGGTGCCACCATCACCCTTTCCACCAGCTGGGATGTGTGGAAACATCACCACGCCAACATGGAGCTTTACGGCACCGAAGGCTCGATCTTCGTGCCCGATCCGAACTTCTTTGGCGGTGACGTTGTGGTGGCCGACAATACCGGGGCGGAAACTACCCTGCCCGAACGCAACCATCCGTTCGGTATCGCCAACCAGGACAGCCGTGCCAATTACCGCACCGCCGGTCTGGCCGACATGGTCGCGGGCATCGCTGAAAACCGCCCGCACCGCTGCAGCCTTGAACTGGCGATCCATGCGGTGGATGTGATGACCTCGGTGCTGCGATCGGGCGAAACCGGTCAGTTCGTGACACTCACCACCACCTGTGACCGCCCCGCCGCCCTCAGCCCCGATCAGGCACGCGCCCTGCTGAAATAACCGTGCCTTGCCGTTTCTTATTGGCCCAAATATCCCCGCCGGAGGCTCTTTTTCATAGCACCGGCGAGCCTCACCGCCAGGAGCTGCCATGACCTATGTTCCCGCACCCGACCGCAATTCCCGCATGGTCTACCGCCGTACCGGGCGGTCCGGCCTGATGCTTCCCGCCGTTTCGCTGGGGCTGTGGCACAACTTCGGCCATGACACGCCGCATGCCACCAAACAGGCGATCTGCCGCACCGCCTTTGATCTGGGCATCACCCATTTCGATCTGGCCAACAACTACGGCCCCCCCGCCGGCTCGGCAGAGGAGGCGTTTGGCGAGATTTTACGCACCGATTTCAAGGGCCTGCGGGATCAGATGGTGATCTCGTCCAAGGCGGGCTATTACATGTTGCAGGGCCCTTACGGCGAATGGGGCAGCCGCAAGAGCCTGATCGCCTCTTGCGAGCAGTCGTTGCGCCGCATGGGCATCGACTATGTCGATATCTTCTATTCCCACCGCTTCGACCCCGATACCCCGCTGGAGGAAACCATGGGCGCGCTCGATCATATCGTGCGTTCGGGCCGCGCCCTTTATGTCGGCATCTCCTCGTACAATTCGCAGCGCACCCGCGAGGCGGCGGCAATATTGAAAGACCTCGGCACTCCCTGCCTGATCCACCAGCCGAGCTATTCGATGCTGAACCGCTGGATTGAACGCGATGGGCTGAAAGACACGCTGGCCGATCTCGGTATCGGCTCCATCGCCTTTTCGCCGCTGGCGCAGGGGATGCTGACGGGGAAGTATCTCGGCGGCATCACCCCCGACAGCCGGGCGGCGCAGGGCAAATCGCTCAACCCCGCGATGATTTCCGAACGGGCAATCGGCAGCATCCGCGCACTGACCGCGATTGCCGAAGGGCGTGGCCAGAGCCTGGCGCAGATGGCGATTGCCTGGGTGCTGCGCAATGGTGGCATCACCACAGCGCTGATCGGCGCATCCAAGCCCGAGCAGATCACCGACTGCGCCGGGGCTGTGGCCAACCTGGCCTTTACCGATGCCGAACTGGCCGAGATCGACCTGCATGCGAACGAGGAAAACATCAATCTGTGGGCCAAATCATCGGAAAACCGCTGAGGCGCGCCGGGGTTGATCCGGTCAGAGCTTGCCATCTTAGATCTGGCGGCCGGACAGGCCGAAACCATTCTGTCGACCGACCGCCTGATCGAAGCCCCGAACTGGCTGCCCGATGGCAGCGGCTTGCTGGTGAACGAAGGGGGCCGCCTGTTTCGGGTGCCGCTTGCAGACCCCATGCTGCAACCGGTTGATACCGGCCTGCACCGCGCGCTCAACAACGATCACGGCCCGTCACCCGATGGCCGCTGGATCGCCTTTTGCGACAAAAGCGAGGTGCCGCAAAGCTGCATCTATCTGATGCCCGCCAGTGGCGGTGCGCCCCGGCGGCTGACTGCGAAAACCCCGTCATGGTTCCACGGCTGGATGCCCGACAGCCAAAGCCTGCTGTATGCCGCCGTCCGCGACGCACAATTCGGCATCTACACCATCCCCACCCATGGCGGCGCAGAGCGGTGCATCACCATCGGCAAGGGCCACCATGACGGGCCGGATGCCAGCCCGGATGGCGCGTGGATCTGGTTCAATTCCGATCAGGATGGCCCGATGGCCCTGTGGCGGGTGCGCCCGGATGGGCTTGACCGCCAGAGAATGACCAATGATGCAAGGGTGAACTGGTTTGCGCACCCCTCGCCCTGCGGCCAATATGTACTTTATCTTTCCTACAAGAATGGAACCGAAGGCCATCCCCGCAACCGCGATGTTGAGTTGCGCATCATGCCAGCCGCCGGTGGAGCACCCCAGACCCTGCTTGCGATCCACGGCGGCCAAGGCAGCCTGAACGTACCCTGCTGGGCCCCCGACGCCCGCCGCTTTGCCTTTGTGCGCTACCGCCCGGCAGTTAAAAATCCCTGACCAGCGCCAGATCGGCCCGCCGCGCCTGCGCATCTTCGGCCTCGGCAAACAGCGATTCCAGGAAATAGGCCGAAAGCTCTGTCCGGCCCGACAGGCCCGATTTGCGATAGATCGATTGCGCCTGCTGGCGGATCGTCGCTTCCGAGGTGTCGCGGGCCAGAGCGATTTCCTTCAGTGATGCGCCTTTCAGCATCAGCCCGGCGATGTCGATCTCTGCCGCACTCAGCCGCCAGATGCGGAACTGATCGGCGATGGCACGGCCCAGCGCACCGATCTCGGCCTTGCGCTGTTCGCGCCAGGCGTCGCCCTGCGCCAGGCTGCGCGCCAGATTGTTCGCCAGCGCCTGTTGCCCGTTTTGAAGATCACGGGTCTGCTGCATCGTCCAGGCCACCGCCGCCATGGTGGCGATCAGAATCAGCTCATCGGCAAAGTCGATGGCGATTTCATCCCACGGCGGCACTGTCGGCTGGCGCCATTCGTCAAAGGCGGTCAAGCCAAGGGCAATCGCCGCAAAACCGATCAATATCAGGAAAATTCTGCGTTTTGGCATGATCGTTCCCTGTCTGCTTCGCCGCATTCTAACACAGGTTGCCGCAGAACCGGCAATCCGACCGATGCGATAAGCGCCCCTTTCCGGCATCAGGCGGATTTTCGGCGGCAACCGCCATGGGCAGTGTGGTGTCACGACCAACCCCGACCATGGAGACTGCAATGTTGAACCAATCCTTTGCTGCTGCCCTGATCGTCATCGCGCTTGCCCCGATGGCCCATGCCGCCGACCCGGTGCTGCCGGTTTTTGACCCGGCCAATTTCACCGCTTCCAAGCCCAACCCGTGGTTCCCGCTGGAGGTGGGACACCGCAATGTGCTGGTGGGAACCGGAATGGACGGGGACAAGGCCGTGACCGAAGTGGGGTCGATGATCGTGACCGGCCCCGGTCTGGTGCTGCTGGGCATCCAGACCGTGCAGGTGCTGGATCAGGCCGAAAAGAACGGCCAACTGATCGAACGGACGTTTGATTATTACGCCACCGACAACGACGGCAACCTGTGGTATTTCGGTGAAGATGTCACCAACTACCGCTATGATGATGCAGGCAATTTCACCGGAACCGATAGCAAATCGGCATGGCGCGCCGGGGTCAATGGCGCGGTGCCGGGGATCTCGATCGCTGGAAACCCGGTGATTGGTCTGTCGCAGTTTCAGGAACAGGCCCCGGCCGATGGGGCGATGGACTATTTCGAGGTGTTGGCGGTTGATGCCACGGTCAAGGGGCCGGGCGGCACCTATACCGATGTGCTGAAAACCTTTGACGGCAGCACTTCCGAGCCTGACCTGCGGGAGTTCAAATTCTACGTCAAGGGCATCGGCTTTGTCCGCACCGAAGAAGGCCTGTCAGAGGCGCGCGACAATCCGGAACTGGTGATGGAACTCAAGCGCTGACGCAGCGTCGCGGGCCCCTCAGTCAAACGTGCCCGCAACCCGACCCAGCAGCATGAAGGCCCGCGAGGTGCGGGTGATGGAAAGGGCGGCGATCTCGGCATCGGCGGCGGTCTTTTCAAAGCTGGAAAAGACCCGGTCGAACTGGCGCAGAAAATGATGCGCGGCGTCACGAAAGATCGTGTCGGCGCGCATCCGGGCGGCCACGGCCGACAAGATGTCGCGGTCGCGGATGCCGCCCAGCGGGCCGATGGCGCGGCCACGTTCGCCCGCCGCAAAGCGCCGCCAGAATTCGGGGCGCACCCGGTCCTGCACCAGATCATCCATATAGATGCCATCCTGACTGAGCAGCGTCAGCACATCCTGCGCGGCACGGATCAGCTTGGCCAGCACCGGGTCGGCCAGCGCTGCGCGCAGGGCGCGGAACCCCTCGTCATCATCCTTGCCTTCGGGGAAATTGAGGGCGCGGATGAAGGCGGCGGCGGGCAGCGGTGGTGCCGCTTCGGCGGTGGGCGAGCCAAAGGCGAGGGTGGGTTGCTCCTCTGGCAGTGGAAGCGGTGCCGGGGGCGTGCTGTCACGCCGGGCCGGGCGAAAGATGATTTCTGCCGGCGGGTCCGGGTGGCGCGCCGGTTTGACCGAAACCGCATTGGCATAGCGCAGCGCCGCCATCGAGGCTTTCAGCGCCGCCGCCTCTTCACGCAGCACCCGCAGCCGGTGCGTCGTGGTGGCGACGATCCAGATCAAGGCCACCGGCACCACCACCGCCAGCACCAGCATGGCGGCAGACAGGCCATTAACGGGTGTCATCCCCGCCTGCCGGGGGCCCGCCTGCCAAGGCCCGGGCGACAGCACGGTAAAGAACAGCACCGCCCCGACCAGCCAGATCAGCGTCAGCGCCGACGCGATCAGTTCGGCCCCGGAAAACCCGGAATTGGTCAGCTGCCGCGATTGCACCGGCGGTGCCAGACGCGGCACAGGGGGCTGCGGCGACCCCTCGTCGGGGGCCGGTGGCGCTGTCTGGTTTGGCCCGTTCTGCGGCATGGATCATCCTTTTGCAGCATCTGAACCGTTCCGGGCCTGTGGGTGGCCCGGTCCGTTCCGCCCTTCGGCTTTGGCGCGGATCGGGGGGCGGGCCGGGGATGCCCTGCCTGATCCGAATCAGACAAACTGGATACGGATGATTTCGTAACTCCGCTGACCCCCCGGGGTTTTGACATCGACGCTGTCGCCTTCGTCCTTGCCGATCAGGGCGCGGGCCAAGGGCGAGCGGATGTTCAGCATCCCGTGTTCGATGTCTGCCTCTGGCTCACCCACGATCTGATAGGTGTGCTCTTCCTCGGTATCCTCATCGAGCAGCGTCACCGTCGCGCCGAACTTGATGGTACCCGAAAATTTGGTCGGGTCGATCACCTCGGCCAGCGACAGGATCGCCTCCAGTTCCTTGATCCGGCCCTCGATGAAGCTCTGCTTTTCGCGCGCGGCGTGGTATTCGGCATTTTCCGACAGGTCGCCATGTTCGCGCGCCTCGGCGATGGCGCGGATCACGGCGGGGCGCTCCACCGACTTCAACACTTTCAGCTCTTCATCCAGCGCGGCATGGCCTGCGCGTGTCATCGGGATCTTTTCCATCGGCCTCATCGCAAAAAACAGCAAGCGCCACGGTTACCGCGACGCTTTGTCAACCACCCTAACAGACCCCAGTCGCGCCGCGATTGCAAGGGCCAGCCTGCGGCGTTGCCGTGGGGTGGCGGGTTGCCGCATCGGACGGTGTGCGCAACTGATTGACCCTGCCTGCCGCCTTGCCATAGTGACGTCATGGGCAGCAATGGCAAAGGGCATGTCATGTCGGGCGCAACACGCGAGCAGATGGACTTTGATGTGGTGATCGTGGGGGCTGGCCCGGCGGGCCTGTCGGCCGCGATCCGGTTGAAGCAGCTCGATGCCGACCTGAATGTGGTGGTGCTGGAAAAGGGGTCAGAGGTTGGTGCTCACATCCTGTCAGGTGCGGTGCTGGACCCCAGCGGGCTTGATGCTCTGATCCCGGACTGGAAAGCCAAAGGTGCGCCGGTCACCGTGCCGGTGGAAAGCGACAATTTCTACATGCTGGGCGAAGCCGGCGCGCTGCGCATTCCCAATTTCACCATGCCACCCCTGATGAGCAACCACGGCAATTACATCGTCAGCATGGGCAATGTCTGCCGCTGGATGGCGCAGCAAGCCGAGGCGCTGGGGGTGGAGATATTTCCCGGCATGGCCTGTTCGGCGCTGGTTTACGGCGATGACAACGCGGTGCGCGGCGTGGTCGCGGGGGAGTTTGGCCATCTGGCCGATGGGTCCGAGGGGCCAAAGTATGAACCCGGGCTGGAGCTTTTGGGCAAATATGTCTTTCTGTCCGAAGGGGTCCGGGGCTCGCTGGCCAAAGAGGTCATCGCCAGATACGATCTTGCTGCCGGGCATCAGCCGCAGAAGTTCGGGCTGGGGATGAAAGAGCTGTGGCAGATAGATCCTGCCAAGCACCGCCCCGGCACCGTCACCCACACGATGGGCTGGCCGCTGGGCGGCAATGCCGGGGGTGGCAGCTTCATCTATCATCTTGACAACAATCAGGTTTATGTTGGTTTTGTGGTTCACCTCAACTATCAGAACCCATGGCTTTATCCCTATATGGAGTTTCAGCGCTTCAAGCATCACCCGATGGTGGCGGAGCTTTTGAAGGGCGGCAAACGGGTGGCGTACGGTGCCCGCGCGATCAGCGAAGGCGGCTGGCAGTCGATCCCCAAGATGGTTGCCCCCGGCGTAGCGCTGCTGGGCTGTTCCGCCGGGCTGGTGAATGTGCCGCGCATCAAGGGCAACCACAATGCGATGCTGTCAGGCATTGCGGCGGCCGAGGCGGCCTTTGTGGCGCTGCACTCGGGCCGTCAGGGCGACGAGTTGACCGACTACGAAGTGCTGGTGCGCGGCGGGGCGATTGCGGCGGACCTGAAAAAGGTGCGCAACGTCAAACCGTTGTGGTCGAAGTTCGGCCTGATGGCCTCTTTGGTCGGGGGCGGGTTCGACATGTGGACCAACAGCCTGTTCGGGGTTTCGGTGTTCGGGACACTCAAGCATGGCAAGTCGGATGCCGAAGCGACGGGCAAGGCGCGCGACCACAAGCCGATCGACTATCCCCGCCCAGATGGTGTGCTGTCGTTCGACCGGCTGACCAACGTGGCGTTCTCGGCCACCAACCATGACGAGCATCAGCCCGCACACTTGAAACTGATCGATCCCAGCATCCCGATCCGGGTGAACCTGCCGGAATATGCGGAGCCTGCGCAACGCTATTGCCCGGCCGGGGTTTACGAGGTGGTGACCGAAGCCGGGCGCGATCCGCGCTTTGTGATCAACTTCCAGAACTGCGTGCATTGCAAGGCCTGCGACATCAAGGACCCGTCGCAGAACATCAACTGGACCACGCCACAGGGCGGTGACGGGCCGAATTATCCCAATATGTAGGCGATTCTGCCGGTAACCGTTCACGATCCGGCGAGCATTCGCCGGTTAAAGCTGGTGCGTCGCAGGTTGCATTGCTTTGCCCGGCGGCCACCACTAGGTTTGACCATCCCTTATTGTCAGAGGCCGCCACCGTGAGAATTGAAAGCCTGCTTTGCCAAGCCACCGCATTTGCCCTGTGTCTGGTGGCAGCATTGCCCGCCAGCGCCGACAGCAGCGACAAGGATTGGTCAGACGGATTGGCCGGGCCCTATCTGGCGGCACGGCAAGCCAGTGTTTCGGCGGATTTTGCCAATGCCGCAACCTATTACACCCAGGCTTTGGTGCTTGACCCCGGCAACCCGGTGCTGCTTGAAAACGCGATGCTGGCGCAGATCGGCCTTGGCGCGGTAGACCGCGCCTTGCCGGTTGCCCGCATCCTGCAACAAACCGGCAGCCCCAGCCAGATCGCCGATCTGATATTGCTGGCCGACCAGCTTAAACGCAAGGCGTATGACGAGGTGGCCGCAGATTTTGCCAAGGGCCGCGATCTGGGCCCGCTGCTGACCGGGTTGGTACAGGCATGGGCCGATCTGGGGCGGGGCGATACGGCGCAGGCGCTGGCCGGGTTCGACACGGTGGCCAAGGGTGCCGGCCTGACCTCCTTTGCCATGTATCACAAGGCGCTGGCGCTTGCCGCTGCCGGGGATTTCGAAGGGGCCGATCATATCCTGTCGGGCAAAGCTGCAGGCCCGATCACGCTTCACCGGCGCGGCATCGTCGCGCAGGCCGAGGTGCTGAGCCAACTGGAGCGCAACACCGACGCCATCGCCCTGATCGACGCGGCCTATGATGTGGAGCTTGATCCGGGGATGAAGCGTCTGCGCGACCGGCTGGCGGCTGGCGAATTGCTGCCGTTCGACATTGCGCGCGATGCAACCGAGGGTCAAGCCGAGGCGTTTCTGTCACTTGCCGCCGCGCTGAATGGCGATGCCGAGGATGAGATTACCCTGATCTATGCCCGCATCGCTGACTATCTGCGCCCTGACAATGCCGATGCGATCCTGCTGGCTGGGGATATTCTGATCAGCCAGCAGCAGTATGATCTGGCGACCCTGGCCTACAACCGCATCAGCGGTGACAGCCCGGACTTTGTTCAGGCCGAACTGGGCCGCGCCGATGCGCTGTCGCGCGCCGGCAAGGCTGACGCGGCGCTGGAGGTGATGCAGCAACTGGCCAAAAGCAACGCCGATGCACCGCTTGTGCTGGTGACGCTGGGCGACATGTTGCGCAAACATGAGCGCTATGGTGATGCCGTTGGTGCCTACGATCAGGCCATCACGCTGCTGGGCGAACCCCGCCCGACCCATTGGGTGGTCTATTACACCCGCGGCATTGCCCATGAACGCACCGACAACATGGATCTGGCCGAAGCTGACATGCGGCTGGCGCTGAAGCTGAACCCGGATCAGCCCCAGGTGCTGAACTATCTTGGCTATTCCTTTGTCGATGCCGGGCGCAATCTGGATGAAGCGCTGGCGATGATCGAAAAGGCTGTCGCTGCGGAACCCGACGATGGCTATATCGTCGACAGTCTGGCCTGGGCCTTGTACCGGCTTGGCCGCACTGCCGAAGCGGTGGAGCCGATGGAGCGTGCGGTGGAACTGGAACCGGTTGACCCGATCCTGAACGACCATCTGGGTGATGTCTATTGGGCGGTCGGCCGCAAGCTGGAAGCCGAGTTTCAGTGGCACCGCGCCCTGTCGTTCAAACCTGAAGCCGAGGAAGAGGCGCGGATCAGGCGCAAGCTGGCCGTCGGGCTGGATGTGGTGCTGCAGGAAGAAGCAGCAACCCCGGCCTCTGTCACCGCTGATGGCAACTGACGGGGTTCGCGCCTTTGCCCCGGCCAAGATCAATCTGGCTCTGCATGTTACCGGTCAGCGGCCCGATGGCTATCATACGATCGACAGTCTGGTGGCCTTTGCCGATGTGGGCGATCTGATTGCCTGCCGGCCGGCCGGAAAGCTGACGCTGAATATCGGCGGCAGCATGTGCTATGGCGTGACAAAGGGCCGGGATAATCTGGTTCTGCGCGCAGCCCGCCTGCTCGACCCGAACGGGGCGGCAGTGATTGATCTTGTCAAGGAATTGCCGGTCGCCTCTGGAATCGGCGGCGGGTCAGCGGATGCAGCGGCCACGTTGCGGGCGCTTTCCGAGTTGTGGCACCTGCCGCTGCCGCCGCCAGCGGCGATCCTGACCCTCGGGGCTGATCTGCCGGTCTGTATGTTGGGCAAACCCGCACGGATGCAGGGAATTGGTGACATAGTGACCCCGCTGGCCGCGCCCTTGCCGCAGACCTGGCTGGTGCTGGCCAACCCGGGCGAAACGCTGGCAACCCGCGCTGTGTTCGACCAGTTGCGCGACCATGAATACCCGCCGATGCCAGAGGTGCTGCCTGCCTTTGCCACCGTAAAGGACCTGGTTCTGTTCATGCTGGACCAGCGCAACGATCTGGAACTTCCCGCGATGGAACTGGTTCCCGAGATCGCCGAAGTGCTATTTCTGCTGCAACAGCGCCCCGGTTGCCTGATGGCGCGGATGTCAGGCTCCGGTGCCACCTGTTTCGGCATTTTCGGCAATCGGGACGATGCCGAACATGCCGCGCAATCGCTGCGCCGCCAGCGCGGGCATTGGTGGGTGGAACCGGGGCAATTGCTGGCGTGACCCAACCACTGGATCAGGCCGACCGGCTGACCACATAGTCGGCCAGTTCGCTGAGCATGTCGCGCAGATCATGGGGGGGCAGCATATCCAGCGCCCTTTGTGCCTGCCGCGCCCAGCCCTGCGCCTCTGCCTTGGTTTCCTCCAGCGTGCCGTGGCGGTGCAACACCTCGATGGCCTGTTCCAGATCGCCGTCGCGCTGGTCGCCCTTTTCAATCACCCGTTGCCAGAACCCGCGTTCCGCCGCAGTGGCCCGCGCCACCGCCTTGATCACCGGCAGCGTCAGCTTGCGTTCACGGAAATCATCGCCGACATCCTTGCCGATGGTGGCAGTGGTGCCGGAATAATCCAGCAGATCGTCGATCATCTGAAAACTGATGCCCAGCGCATCGCCGTAAGCATGCAGCGCGGCAATCTGCGGCTCTGCCACCCCGGCGATCACCCCGCCCACCTTGGTTGCGGCGGCAAACAGCGCTGCGGTCTTGCCGCGCACCACCTGCAGGTAAATCGCCTCGTCCGTCGCCAGATCCTGCGCGGCCGTCAGTTGCAAAACCTCGCCCTCGGCAATCACCGCCGATGCGTTGGCCAGAATGTCCAGCACCCGCAATGAGCCGGTATCGACCATCAACTGAAACGAGCGGGCAAACAGATAATCGCCGACCAGAACCGAGGATTTGTTGTCCCACAGCAGGTTGGCGGTCGGTCGCCCACGGCGCTGCGCCGATTCGTCGACCACATCATCATGCAAGAGCGTGGCGGTATGGATAAACTCGACCGTCGCCGCCAGATGGATGTGGTAGGGGCCGGAATAGCCGCACATCCGCGCGGCGGCCAGCGTCAGCATCGGGCGCAGGCGCTTGCCGCCCGCCTCGACCAGATGCGCCGTCACTTGTGGAATGCGCGGGGCATGTTCAGAGGCCATCCGGGTGCGGATCAGCGCGTTCACCGCCTCCAGATCATCGGCCAGACAGGCTGCCAGCCGGTCATGCGGCCTTTGCTCTGCCATGCCAGAATGCCTGTCCAACCCCATGGCTCCGTCACCACCTCGACAAAGCCTGTGCCTTGTCCTTAAGTATACCGCATGAAAGAGCTTTTGCGCACCACCGATCCGACGGTCATCCCCTTCGCCTGCGCTCTTCTGCAGGGAGAGGGTATAGACGCCTTTCCAATGGACGTCCACATGAGCGTATTGGAAGGCTCCCTAGGCATATTGCCGCGCCGCCTGTTCGTGCGCGAGCGCGATTGGGCCGAAGCGCGGATCGTGATGGAAGATAACAACATCCCGCTTGGGCTGTGATGTGTTTTGCCGATGACGATCTGACCTGCGACGGGTTTCTGAGCGGGCGGTTGCGGATATTGCAGCCGCGTCAGGGTTACCGCGCCGCGATGGATCCGGTATTGCTGGCGGCCGCCGTTCCGGCTGCGGCGGGGCAATCGGTGCTGGAACTGGGTTGCGGCGTCGGGGTCGCCAGCCTGTGCCTGGCGGCGCGGGTGCCGGGGCTTCAGGTTGCCGGGGTAGAGCTGCAACCGGCCTATGCCGGCCTTGCCCGCCGCAATGCGGCGGCGAATGGGGTGGCGATGGTGGTCTGGCAGGCCGATCTGGCGGATCTGCCTGACGCGTTGCGGCAGCAAAGCTTTGACCATGTCATTGCAAACCCGCCGTATTTCCCGCCCGGCGGTGGCACCGCCGCCCGGGATGCCGGGCGCGAACTGGCGCTGCGCGAGGCGCTGCCGCTGGCGGATTGGGTAGCGGTGGGGCTGCGGCGGCTTCGCGCCGGTGGCTGTCTCACGGTGGTGCAGATGGCCGAACGCCTGCCTGACCTGATGCTGGCGCTCGCGGATCAGGGCGGGGTTGCGGTGCTGCCGATTGCCCCTCGGGCCGGGCGACCGGCAAACCGGGTGATTCTGCGAGTCAGGAAGGGGGGGCGCGCCGGGTTCCGGCTGCTGGCCCCGCTGATTCTGCATGACGGTGCGGCGCACGGACGGGATGGCGACAGCCAAAGCGCCCTGGCCCGCGCGATTTTGCGCGACGGCGCGGCTTTGGGCTGGCACGATTAAGCTTTCAGCAAGCTTTGGCCTGTCACACTGCTGTTACGTGAAACGCGTGACTTGCCCGCCCCTTTGTGGTCAAATCAGCTTACGGAACAATCAGAGAGGAGAACGAAGCATGGCCTTGAGTTCGCATCTGCAGGAGCTCCGCAAGAAACACCAACATCTGTCTGAAACTGTCGAACAGGCGCAGCGCCACCCCGGCACCGACGCGCTGAAGATCGCGGAGATGAAAAAGCAGAAGCTGAAACTGAAGGAAGAGATTGCCCGGCTGACCCAGAACTGACGACGAACCGGGCTAATCGGCAGAGCGGCGGGCGCGGGCCGCCACCGCCGCTCCCCCGACGATCAGCGCCGCTGCGGCGAAAATCGTGGCGGATGGCTGGGTGATGCCTGTGGCAACAAGGGCCAGGGTGGAAAGCAGCGGCGCGGCATAGGCTGCCACGCCCAAAAGCTGGATATCGCCGTGTTTCATCCCGATATCCCAGGCAAAGAACGCGGCCCCCACCGGGCCGATCCCCAGCCCCAGAACCGACAGCCAGCCCAGGGCGCTGGTTGGCCAAACGGTTGTTTCCAGCGACAGATGCGCCGCCAGTGACAGCAACGCAGCGGCGATGAAATAGACCGTCACCGCCTCGCTCGGCTGGCTGCCGAACCGGCGGGATACAACCGAATAGCCCGCCCATGTCAGCGCAAAGGCAAAGGCCACCACAAATCCGGGCAGTGCCCCGCTTGGCATGGATGCCCCGCCGCGCAGCACGATCAGCGCCGCCCCGCCAAACGCCAGCACCGCGCCCAGCACATGCAACGGCCCCACCCGTTCACCCGGCAGCAGGCCCGAAAACAGCACGATCAACAGCGGCCACAGATAGCCGATCAGGCTGGTTTCCGCCATCGGGGCCAACCGCAAGGCGGTGAAATACAGAAAATTCGCACCAAAAAGCCCAAGCGTGCCAAAGAGATAGATCGGCCACGGCACCGCGCGCAAAACCCCGAACCCGGAACCAGATCCGGTCCAGACCAGCCCGATGGCACCCCCAATGGCGAAACACAGCGCATTCATCTGCATCGGCGGCACCGGGGCAGAGCCGATCGCCAGCAGTGCCAGCAACCCCCAACTGAGGATGGCGGCAAAGCCGATCAGGGTGGCCTTGTTGCGCGTCACGGTCTCGCTCGGGTCAGGCGGGCTGAGCCGATCCTACGCCGCGAAATATTGCCCGCCGTTGGCTGTAAGCGTCGATCCGGTGATGAAACCGGCATCATCGCTGGCCAGAAACAGCACGCAGCGGGCGATTTCCGCAGGCTCTCCCAATCGCCCCACCGGTATTTGCGGAATGATCTTTTCCGCCAGCACCTTTTCATCAATTGCCCGCACCATTTCGGTGCCGATATAGCCGGGGCAGATCGCGTTGACGGTGATGCCGGCCCGCGCGCCTTCCTGCGCCAGCGCCTTGGTGAAGCCCAGATCGCCCGCCTTGGCCGCCGAATAGTTGACCTGCCCCGCCTGCCCCTTTTGCCCGTTGATCGACGAGATGTTGATAACACGGCCAAATTTGCGGTCACGCATCCCCGACCACAGCGGATGGGTCATGTTGAACAGGCCCGACAGGTTGGTATCCATCACCTCGCGCCACTGCTGCGGCGTCATCTTGTGGAACATCGCGTCACGGGTGATGCCGGCGTTGTTGACCAGCACCTCTATCGGGCCAAGGGCGGCCTGCACCTGCGCAATGCCCGCAACGCAGGCGTCATAGTCGGCAACTGACCATTTGAAGGCGGGAACGCCGGTTTCTGCGGTGAATTTCGCTGCGGCATCATCATTTCCGGCATAGTTGGCGGCCACCTCATAGCCCGCCGCTTTCAATGCTACCGAAATAGCCGCACCAATACCGCGTGACCCGCCGGTCACGAGAGCAACTCTTGCCATTTTCCCCTCCCAAAGGTCAGTCTTGAAATCTTGTTACGACAGGCTTTATCAGCGCGCAAGATTATTGCGCCCTGGCAAAGCCTCATGCCCGCTCAAGGCACATGGCTACGCCCATGCCGCCACCGATGCACAGCGTCGCCAGCCCCTTGTTCGCGCCACGGCGGCTCATTTCGAACAGCAACGTGTTCAGGATCCGCGCGCCCGAGGCCCCGATCGGATGGCCGATTGCAATCGCGCCACCGTTCACATTGACCACATCCGGATTCCAGCCCATGTCCTTGTTGACGGCGCAGGCCTGTGCGGCAAAGGCCTCATTCGCCTCGACCAGATCCAGATCCTGCGCGTTCCAACCGGCCTTTTGCAGCGCCTTGCGGCTGGCATGAACCGGGCCCATGCCCATGATCGCCGGATCAAGCCCGGCGGTGGCATAAGACGCTATGCGCGCCAAGGGTTTCAGACCGCGCTTTTCCGCCTCGGCAGCGCTCATCACCAGCACCGCAGCGGCACCGTCATTGAGGCCCGAGGCATTGGCCGCAGTGACCGAGCCGTCCTTGGCAAAGGCCGGGCGGAGCTTGGCCATCGTCTCCAGCGTGGCACCATGGCGGATATATTCATCGGCATCCACCGTCACATCGCCCTTGCGGGTCTTGATGATGAAGGGGATGATCTCATCCACGAATTTCCCGGCCTTTTGCGCGGCTTCGGCCTTGTTCTGGCTGGCGACCGCAAAGATATCCTGCGCCTCGCGGCTGATCTGCCACTGGTTGGCCACGTTTTCGGCGGTTTGCCCCATGTGATAGCCGTTGAAGGCATCCCACAACCCGTCACGGATCATCGAATCGATGAAATTGAGATCACCCATCTTCTGCCCGGCCCGCAGATGCGCGACATGCGGGCTGAGGCTCATGCTTTCCTGACCACCGGCCACCACGATGCTGCTGTCACCCAACTGGATATGCTGCGCCGCCAGCGCCACCGCCCGCAGGCCGGAACCGCAGACCTGATTGATGCTCCAGGCGCTGGATTCCGCGGGCAGGCCAGCCTTGATATGGGCCTGCCGCGCCGGGTTCTGGCCTTGCCCCGCCGTCAGCACCTGGCCCAGAATGGTTTCCGAAACCTCGGCCTTGTCGATCCCGGCGCGGGCGACCACCGCTTCGATTGCCGCTGCACCCAGATCATGCGCCGGGGTGGCGGCAAACGCGCCGTTGAAGCTGCCGACGGCGGTGCGGGCGGCCGACACGATTACCACATTGGTCATTGCGAGATCCTTTCCCTGAGTGGCGCAGGGAGCATTCTCTGGCCCTGCCTGTCACAGGATGCCCTAGCGGCACGGTCTGTCAAACACAATGGTCAGGGTGCCGCCACGTCGGCCATCCGCCCGCAAATCCGGCATGGTTCCGCTGCATGGCTACGGCGGCCCCGGTGACGGCGGGCACCGGTTGTGCTGGCCGGGCAGCGAAAGATCAGGATCAACGCTATCGCTGCCCGCCCAATCAAACCGTCATGCCGCAGGCCGCCCTCAAGCCGATTTTCGCGCCGCCGGCATTTTCCACGGTGCCATCGTGGTTGGGGCACCGAAGTAGTAGCCCTGCAGGCAATCCATACCCATGTTGGTCAGATACTGGGCATCGGGCGCGTTTTCGACCATTTCCGCAACGGCAAACATTTCGAAATGGCGGGCAATCGACAGCATCGCCGCCGTCAGCACCTGGTTGTCGGGGTCAGCATGGATATTGCTGATGAACTGGCCGTGGATTTTCAGGATATCGAAGTAGAAATCCTTGAAATAGCGGAATGCGGTGTTGCCCGCGCCAAAATCGTCCAGCGCGAATGAGATGCCCTGGCCCTGCAGATCCGCCATGAACACCGAAACCGTATCCGGGATCAGCATTGCCGACGATTCGGTGATTTCAAGGATCAGCCTTTCGCCCAGTGAGGGGTCGCCTTTCAGCCCATGGCGCAGGGTTCTGGACCAGTTGGGGTAGCTGATCGACCGGGCCGACATGTTGATCGAAAGCCGCAGCGACGGGTCCTGTTGCAATGCGTTGAGGCCAAGCGACAGCGAAGCGCAATCGAGTTTGCGCCCCAGTTCCGAGGTTTCCACGGTTTCGATGAAATCTTTTGCCGGGATCACCCGGCCGCTATCATCCAGCACCCGGATCAATCCTTCGTAAAACGCAGGGCGATCCGGGCGGCGCGTCTGCATCACCGGCTGATAGGCCAGCATCACGTTGCGCTGGTCCAGCGCGTCGCGCACCATGGCGATGGTGGCCCGGTCCCGCTCCGCTACCGCAAAGGCCAGCGGGCTGGTGACCTCATCGGCCAGTTCTTCGCCCCGGTTGCGGAAATGCTTGCCCATGGTTCCTCGAATTCGCTGTTGCCCACTGCCGCCACCCTGCCGCCACAGCGATTAATGCGAAGTAAATGATCCTATTTTGTTCCAATTGTGCTAGATTTGTCGGCATCAGGATAAGAGACTGAAATAATGGATTATTCCCTTGGTTGAGCGCTGCGGCTGGTGCGGGGACGACCCGATCTATGTCGAATACCACGATCATGAATGGGGCAAGCCGCTGCGCGACAGCCGCGCCCTGTGGGAAATGCTGATTCTGGAGGGGTTTCAGGCCGGCCTCAGCTGGATCACGATCCTGCGCCGCCGCGAAACTTTTCGCGCCGCCTTTGCCATGTTTGATCCCCACATCATTGCCACCTGGGGCGAGCCCGAGGTGGTGCGGCTGTTGGCCGATCCCGGCATCATCCGCCACCGGGGCAAGGTTGAAGCGACCATCGGCAACGCCCGCGCCTGGCAGCAGTTGGAGGCAGAGGGCGGGTTTGACCGTTTCATCTGGGCCTATGTCGGCGGCACCACGGTGCAGGGAAATCGCGCCAGCCTGGCCGAAGTGCCCGCGCAAACGCCGCTGTCGGTGCAGATGGCAAAAGACCTCCAGCGCCGTGGCTTCAAGTTCTGCGGTCCCACCATCGCCTATGCCTTCATGCAGGCCACCGGTCTGGTCAATGACCATGTCACCGCCTGCCATTGCCACGCCGCTCTTGCCTGAGGCGGCGGGATGGCAAACCGGAACGCCGTCCGGTGGCACCATTTGCCTGCGCCGGTATCCGGATGGTCGGGTGAACAAATGTCAAAACCGGGGTTGGCGAATTCAACCGGTCAGTGCAACGGCATGGCAAAGGGGTGTCGGGGTGCCGCCCGCACCGCCGCCCCTACTTCTCCACGCTCAGCGCCATCAGAATTGCCCGTGCCGACGCGCTGTTCCATTCGGCATCGCCGATCAGCCGCGCCACTTCCTGGCCGTCGCGATTCAGCAGGATGGTCATCGGCAACCCCAGCACCCCCATGTCGCGGGCGAATTGCTGGCGCGGGTCGCGCAGCACCGGCAGGTTTTCAATTCCGGCTTCGGCATAGAATCGCGCGATGGCTTCAACCGGGTTGCGCCCGGTTGCCACCGGCACCACCGCGAAATCCTCGGTCCCCAATGCCTCCTGCAGGGCATCAAGTGCCGGCATCTCGGCGAGGCAGGGTGCGCACCAGGTGGCCCAGAAGTTCAGCACCACGATCCTGCCGCGATATTCGGCCAGCGAATGTTCGCCATCGTCGCCATCCAGCAGCACTGCCTCTGGCACGGGCCTGGGTTCGGAAAACACCAGCTTTTTCAGGCTGCCATCCCGCAGCGCCTCCAGCGCCGCGATATCGGCGGCGGCGAAACCGGCCAGCAGGGCGTTTGCAGTAATCGCAATCGCCGCGTATAGGATCGCGGAACCAAACAGGCGCATTCTTCCTCCAAATTGCAAGCAGATCAGGCAAGCAGATCAGGCAAACAGATGACCGACAGCAAATCCCAAGCCAATGCCATGTGGGGCGGGCGGTTCGCCGCCGGGCCAGACGCGATCATGCAGGCGATCAACGCCTCGATCGGGTTCGACCGGCGGCTGTACGCACAGGACATCGCGGGCAGCCGGGCCCATGCCGCCATGCTGGGCGAAGTGGGCATCCTGAGCCATAGCGATGTTGCGGCGATCCGGGAAGGCCTGCTCACGGTGAAGTCAGAGATCGAGAGCGGCGCTTTCGAATTTTCGGTGGCGCTCGAAGATATCCACATGAACATCGAAGCGCGGCTGAAGGAATTGATCGGCGAGGCAGCGGGGCGGCTTCATACCGCGCGCAGCCGCAACGACCAGGTGGCGGTGGATTTCCGCCTGTGGGTCCGCGATCAGTGCGACGCGGCGATCAGCGGCATTCAGGCCCTGATGCAGGCGTTTGTGGCGCAGGCAGAGGCGGGGGCAGCCTGGGTGATGCCCGGCTTTACCCATCTGCAGGTCGCGCAGCCGGTGACCTGGGGGCATCACATGTTGGCCTATGTCGAAATGCTCAGCCGCGATCTGTCGCGGTTCCGCGATGCCCGGGTGCGGATGAATGAATGCCCGCTGGGTGCTGCGGCGCTGGCCGGTACATCCTTCCCGATTGACCGGGAAATGACGGCGCTTGCGCTGGGCTTTGACCGCCCTATGGCCAACAGCCTCGATGCCGTGGCCGACCGCGACTTTGCGCTGGAATATCTGGGTGCCGCCAGCATCTGCGCTCTGCATCTGAGCCGCTTTGCCGAGGAACTGGTGATCTGGTCCTCGGCCCAATTTCGCTTTGTGCGGCTGTCGGATCGCTTCACCACCGGCTCCAGCATCATGCCGCAGAAGAAAAATCCCGATGCGGCGGAATTGCTGCGTGCCAAACTGGGGCGGATCATGGGGGCGATGGTGGCCTTGTTCACCGTGATGAAGGGCCTGCCGCTGGCCTATTCCAAGGATATGCAGGAAGACAAGGAACAGGTGTTCGATGCTGCCGATACCCTGATGCTGGCACTGGCGGCGATGGAGGGGATGGTGCGCGACCTGACCGCCAACCGCGATGTGCTGGAACAGGCGGCGGGTTCCGGCTTTTCCACCGCCACCGATCTGGCCGACTGGCTGGTGCGCGAACTGGGTTTGCCGTTCCGCGCGGCGCATCACGCGACCGGCGCGCTGGTGAAACTGGCCGAGGACAGGGGCTGCGATCTGCCCGATCTGTCGCTGGCGGAACTGCAAACCGGCCATCCCGGCATCAGCCAGCAGGTTTATTCGGTGCTGGGTGTTCACAATTCGGTGGCCAGCCGGATGTCGTTCGGCGGAACCGCGCCCACGCAGGTCAAGGCGCAGGTGGATCTGTGGAAAGCCAGGCTGGGATGAAGTATCTGGCGGTGGCAGTCCTGATCCTGACGCTGGCCTCTTGCACCGATCCGTCGCTGGGTGCCAATATCAGGTTCGGGCCAAAAGGCGTTTCGGTCAGCCCGCAGATCAGCGGGTCGGTTGGCGGCGTCGGTATTTCACTCAGCGGGTAGGTTTGCGATGGTGCGGAACTGGGTCTTGATGATTGCCGCTCTGGCCATGCTGGCGGCCTGTGGTGCTGATGGCGACCCGGTTGACCCCGGGCCGGGCGTGACGTTGTCGGGCGATGTGCGGATGGGTGTCACGTTCGAACCCTGATCCGGGGTTTCGGCGGCAGTGCGGTTGGTAGTGCTTGCGGTTTGCCGCCCTTTTTGCTTTGCCACTGGCAGATGCGCTCAAGGGGCCGGCTTTGGATCACTTTCTCTACCGCAATGGCGTGCTGCATGCCGAAGATGTGGCGATCCCCGAGATTGCCGCCGCTGTCGGCACCCCGTTCTACGTCTATTCCACCGCAACCCTGACCCGCCACTATGCCCTGTTTCAGGAGGCGCTGGCGGGAATGCCCCACACCATCTGCTTTGCGATGAAATCGCTGAGCAATCAAGCGGTTTTGCGCACGCTGGCGCAGTTGGGCGCCGGGATGGATGTGGTCAGCATCGGCGAATATCTGCGTGCCAAAGCCGCCGGTGTGCCGGGGGATCGCATCGTGTTTTCCGGCGTCGGCAAGACCCGAAACGAGATGCGCATGGCACTGGCCGGTGGTATTCGCCAGTTCAATGTGGAAAGTGAGCCTGAACTGCGGGCGTTAAGCGGGGTTGCCGTTGCCATGGGGCTGACCGCCCCGATCACCATCCGCGTCAACCCCGATGTCGATGCGAAAACCCATGAAAAGATCGCCACCGGCAAAAAGGAAAACAAGTTCGGCATCCCGATTTCGCGGGCCCGTGCTGTCTATGCCGAAGCAGCCACGCTGCCGGGGATCGAGGTGGTGGGGATCGACGTTCACATCGGCAGCCAGTTGACCGATCTGGCCCCGTTTGAGGCGGCTTATCAGAAGGTGGCGGAGCTGACGGGGCTGCTGCGCACCGATGGCCACGATATCCGCCGCCTGGATCTGGGCGGCGGCCTTGGCATTCCTTATGAACGCTCCAACGACGCGCCGCCCCTGCCGCTGGATTACGGTGCCATGGTGCGCCGCACTCTTGGCCATCTGGGCTGCGAGATCGAGATTGAGCCGGGGCGGCTGATTGCGGGCAATGCCGGGCTGATGGTCAGCCGGGTGATCTGGGTGAAGCAGGGCGAGGATCGCACCTTTCTGATCGTCGATGCCGCGATGAACGATCTGATCCGCCCGGCGATGTATGGCGCGCATCACGACATCGTGCCGGTGCTCGAAGCCGCCCCGGGGACCGAGGCGCAGGCCTATGACGTGGTGGGGCCGGTTTGCGAATCCGGTGACACCTTTGCCAGGGCGCGCGCACTCACGCCGCTGGGCGAAGGCGACCTGATCGCCTTTCGCTCTGCCGGGGCTTACGGCGCTGTCATGTCGTCGGAATACAACAGCAGGCCGCTGATCCCGGAAATTCTGGTCAAGGGCGATCAATTCGCTGTCATCCGGGCGCGACCAAGCTTTGATGCGATGATAAACCGCGATACGATCCCCGAATGGCTGTAGCGCGACGCGCGCTGCCGCCGATAGCCGGAGATTGACCCCGCCCATGGCAGACCAACAGGCCAAAGCCCGTTCCGCCGCGCTGCACCGGCTGGTCTGGCCATTGCGGCTGACGCGCGCGGGCATGGTGGCAGAGCGGGCGGTGCGCGCCTTTTGGCCGCTGTGGACGCTGTTGTTGACGGTTGCCTCGGTGCTGGCTTTCGGGTTGCAGGACACGGTTTCGGTAGAGGCGGCATGGTTCGGGCTGATGCTGGCGGCGGCAGCGCTGGTCTGGTCGCTGTATGGCGGTCTGCGCCAGTTTGTCTGGCCAACCCGGGCCGAGGCTTTGGCGCGGCTGGATCAGACCCTGCCGGGCCGCCCGATCGCCGCTTTGCTGGATCATCAGGCGATCGGTGCTGCCGATGATGCTTCGGTTGCCGTCTGGCAGGCGCATCAGGTGCGGATGGCGGCGCGGGCGGCACAGGCGCGCGCAGTCGAGCCTGATCTGAAGATCTCCAGCCGTGACCGCTACGGGCTGCGCTATCTGGCGCTGGCGGTGTTTGTGTCGGCGGTGCTGTTCGGTTCGATCTGGCGGGTGTCTGCGGTGGCCGAGATTGCCCGGGGCGGTGCTGGAACCGAGCTTGCCTCCGGCCCGTCATGGGAAGGCTGGGTCGAGCCCCCAACCTATACCGGCAAGCCGAGCCTTTATCTGAATGACATCAAGGCCGGGCCCTTGTCGGTGCCCAAGGGCAGCCGGATCACCCTGCGGCTTTATGGCGAGGTCGGCAACCTGACACTGGCGGAAACCGTGTCTGCCCGTACCGGCGATCTGGCGGCGGGCGAGGTGGGGTCTGCCTCGGCCCCGGCGCAGGATTTCACGGTGGAACAGTCGGGTACTTTGGCGATCAACGGCCCGGGTGGCCGCGAATGGGCCGTGACGATGGCCCCCGATGCGCCGCCCGCCATCGCCCTGTCCGGCCCGGTCAGCCACGAGGCCGATGGCCGCATGGTGCAACCCTTTGCCGCCAGTGACGATTACGGCGTGGTCAAGGGCCGTGCCGAGATCACTTTGGACCTCGCCTCGGTTGACCGGCGCTTTGGTCTGGCGGCAGTGCCTGAGCCGCGCGACCTGCTGGTGCTGGATCTGCCGATGCCGATCTCGGGCAACCGGGCCGAATTCAGCGAAAAGCTGATCGACGATCTGTCGCAGCATGCCTTTGCCAATCTGCCGGTGACCATCACGCTGTTTGCCGAAGATGCCGCCGGCCAGACCGGCCACAGCAGCCCGGCGCAACTGGTGCTGCCGGGGCGGCGGTTCTTTGACCCGCTGGCAGCTGCGGTGATCGAGATGCGGCGCGATCTGCTGTGGTCGCGCGACAATGCGGCGCGAACGGCGCAGATATTGCGTGCCGTCACCAACCGGCCCGAGGAAATGACCACCAACCAGCGCGCCTATCTGCAGCTGCGGGTGGCGCTGAAACGGCTGGAAGCCGCCACCCCACTGCAGCCTGCGGCGCGCGAGGAACTGGCAACGGCGCTGTGGGAAATTGCCGTGCTGCTGGAAGAGGGCGATCTGGCCGATGCCAAGGCGCGGCTGGACCGCGCACAGGACCGCCTGTCGGAAGCGATCAGGAATGGTGCCAACGAACAGGAAATCGCCAAGCTGATGCAGGATCTGAACGAGGCGATGCAGGATTACATGCAGCAGCTTGCCGAACAGCAGGCGCAGGACCCCGATCAGCAGATGGCTGATGGTGAAAACTCGATGCAGATCACCCAGGACCAGATGCAGCAGATGCTCGACAAGCTGCAGCAACTGATGGCCGAGGGGCGCACCGCCGAAGCGCAGGAACTGTTGAACCAGCTGCGCAACATGATGGAGAACCTTAAGGTCACCCAGGGGCAGGGCGGCCAGCCCAGCCCGGGGCAAAAGTCGATGCAGGGCCTTGCCGACACATTGCAGCAGCAGCAGGGCCTGTCAGACGATGCCTTCGGTGACCTGCAGCGCCAGTTCAACCCGGGCCAGCCGGGTGGCCAGCAACAGCCGGGCGAACAGGGCCAGAACGGCCAAGGTCAGGGCCGCAAGGGCACTGCGGGCCAGCAGGAACAGCAGTTGGGGCAGGGCGACGGCGGCGTGCCGGGGCAAAGCCCCGATGGCAGCACCGGTGCCCCCGGTGGGGTGCAGGGTGATCCGGGCAGCGAGATGTCCCTTGCCGACCGCCAGCAGGCCCTGCGTGATCAGTTGGATGCACAGCGCCGCAACCTGCCCGCCGCAGGCACCCCCGAAGGCGAAGCCGCCCGCGATGCGCTGGACCGTGCCGGCCGCGCCATGGCCGATGCCGAACAGGCGCTGCGAGAAAACGACATTCCGGGCGCCATCGACCGTCAGGCCGATGCGATGGAAGCCCTGCGCGACGGCATGCGCAATCTGGGCAAGGCTTTGGCGCAGAACCAGCAGCCGCCGGGGCAGGCCGGGGCGCAGGAATTCGGCCAGGCCGGTGAGCAGGGCCAGCGTGACCCGCTGGGCCGCGATCTGGGTGGCACCGGCGCTGCCGGGACGCCGGAAAACATGCTCCAGGGCGAGGATGTCTATCGCCGCGCCCGTGAGATTCTGGATGAGATTCGCCGCCGCACCGGCGAACAGGCGCGCCCGGAGGGCGAGCTTGGCTACCTGCGGCGGCTGCTTGATCAGTTCTGAACAAGCGGCTGGCATTGGGCCGGTGACGTATTCGGCCTATTGGACCGGTTTCTCATCGCCTTTCAGGCGGTCCAGCGTTGCCTGCATCAGACTGTCAACGGCAATCCTGCCCTTGTCCACCGTGGTCACCAGAACCGTCAGTGCTGGAACTGCCGCCGGAAAGCGGGTGCCAAGTGCCGGCGAAGCGGCATAAAGCCCCATCACCAGCGCTGCGAGCACGAGCATCAAAAGGAACCCGGTGCGAAAACCGCTGCGCCGTGCTGGCCGTTGCACCGGTTCGGCCATCGCGGCTGCGGCCCGTCCCTTGCCACCATCCCCTTGCAGCGACGAGTTGATTTCTTCGATATCGGGCAACAGGTCGCGCCGAGACTGCCGCGCACCGCCGGTGGTGGCTTCGGCGGGTTCCGGTTCGAACGGGGTTGACAGATCCTCGACCGGACGCCGGGTCGAGATCATGGCCGCATCGCCCGGGTGGCTTTCCGTCAGTGACTGCACCCGCAGTTTCGGCAAGGGATCGACGGCAGGTGCCGGGCTGGTGCCGCCCCCCTGCTGGCTCAGGTTCAGGTCGGTCTGGGTTTCCAGCCCCCCTGCGGCCCTGCGGGCACGGGTTTCGCGTTCCGCCTCTTCGCGCAGCACGCTGAGCACCGCTTCGTCCAGCGACCGCCGACGGGGTTCGGCAGCAGCGACTCCGGCGGTGGCAATCGCCGGATCTGCCGGTGCCAATTCCGGTTTGGCCGGTTCGGCGAAATCATCATCGTCAAAGCGGTCCGCCGGGCGGGAAACCGGCTCTGTGACCATGGCCGGTCCCGGCTCTGGCACCAGTGCCGGGCCGTCAGAGGGTCCGGCAGGCGCGATAAAACTGTTGTGGAGCGCTTCGGCGGCAATCTCCGGAACCACCGGCATCGCGGATGTTTCAGGCCCGGATGCCGTTTCGGGTTCTGGTTCCGCTTCTGGCGCGAACTCCGCCTTTGGGGCGTCGCCCGCCGTTTCCGGTTCGACCCAGGATCCGGCAGCAACATCGGCAAGGCCATCATCGGCTGCGACGGGTTCGTCTTCATCGTCGTCGTCAGCCGGTTCGAGTTCGGCGGCCGGATGGGTCTGAAACCATGTCTGCCCGCAGTTGGAACATTGCACATCACGGCCATGCAGCGGAATCACGCTGTCGCTTACCTCATATTGGGCATCGCAATTCGGGCAGGTCAGACGCATAATGATACCGATCCCAGACCTTAACAGATCGTACTCTTGCGGCTATGTTGTAGCAAGGCGCAATGTTTTATCCAAGCGTTAGTGTTAACCTTGATTGAAGCCGGCGGTTGCATCGGCGAAACTGTTTGCATATCGGACACAGTGGCCAATAGCGCCGCGCGAACGGGAGACCAGCGTGATCGACCTGCAAAACGTGGCCTACAGCTATGGCGGCGGCGAATTGCTGTCTGACATGACATTGAAGCTGGCACCGGGCTCCTTTCATTTCCTGACCGGCCCGTCGGGGTCGGGCAAATCGACCTTTCTCAAGCTGTGCTATGCCGAACTGCTGCCGACGGCCGGGCGCGTCACCATCTTTGACCGCGAGGTCCGTGGCATGTCGCGCGATGACGTGGCGCGGATGCGGCAGCGTATCGGGGTGGTGCATCAGGATTGCCAGTTTCTGGACCATCTTTCGCTGGCCGAAAACGTGGCCTTGCCGCTGCAGGTGGCGGGGCGCGAGGTGGCGGCGGAAGCCAGCGATGTGCTTGACCTGCTGGGATGGGTGGGGCTGAAAGCGCAGGTTGCGGCGCTGCCGCCGTCGCTGTCGGGCGGCGAACGGCAGCGGGCGGCGCTGGCGCGGGCCATCATAATGTCACCCGATGTGATTCTGGCGGATGAGCCGACCGGCAATCTGGATTGGGAGATGTCGGTCCGGCTGTTGACGCTGCTGGTGGAACTGAACCGGATGGGGAAGACCATCCTGATTGCGACCCATGATCTGAACCTGATCCGCACCGTCAAGGCGCAGGTCAGTGCCCGGGTTCTGCGCATCCGCGACCGGCGGCTGCAACTCGCGGGGGCGGATCTGTGAGCGGATTGTCCGAGCGATTGCGCGGCCTTGTGACCGGCGAAACCCAGGCCGACCGGGTGGTGCCGCCATCGGGCCATACCGCAAGGCTCACCTCGTTCACCGCCGCGGCGATGGCATTTCTGACGGTGTTCGCGCTGGCGCTGTCGTTGGCGGCGGGGCGGTTGGCCGACCGCTGGCAGGCCACGCTGACCGGCAGCGCCACCATCCGCATTTCCGCCCCCGACGACCAGATGACCGCCCAGACCAACGCCGTGCTGGCGGTGCTGAAAACCACGCCCGGCATCAGCGCCTTTCGCCCCCTGACCGTCGATGAGGAACGCGCGCTGTTGGAGCCGTGGTTCGGCCCCGACCTGCCGCTGGACAGCCTGCCGATCCCCCAGTTGATCGAGGTCGAGGGGCAGGGCTATGATGCCGAAGGGCTGCGCCTGCGGCTTGCCGCCGAAGCGCCGGGCGCAGTGCTGGATGACCACACGCGCTGGCGCGAGCCGCTGGTGCGGGCGGCGATGCGGATCAGGACGCTGGGGTTGGTGGCGATTCTGCTGATTGCCGGGGCGACGGCGGCGATGATCACCCTTGCCGCCAACGCCGCCCTGTCGGCCAATGCCCAGGTGATCCGGGTGCTGCGGCTGGTGGGCGCGCGCGATGTCTATATCGCCCGCGCCTTTGTGCGGCGCTTCAGCCTGCGGGCGCTGGCCGGGGCGGTGGTCGGCACCGTGGCCGGCATGGCGGCGATGGCCTTTCTGCCGGCGGCGGATGAGGCGGGGGGGTTTCTGACCGGCCTTGGCTTTCAGGGCCTGCACTGGCTGTGGCCGCTGGCGATTCCGCCGCTGGCAGCGGTGGTGTCATTCGTGGCCACCCGGGCAGCGGCGTTGCGGACCCTGAAAGGGCTGATGTGATGCGGTGGCTGCGCTCGCTGGCCTTCATCATCCAGATGTATGCGATGATGGCGCTGATGGCGGTATTTTTCACGCCTTGGGCGCTGGTCAGCCGCGCCGGTGCCTTTGCCGGGGTACATACCTATTGCCGCTGGGTGCGGTTTACCGCGCGCTGGATGGTGGGTCTGCGGTCCGAAGTGCGCGGCACGGTGCCGGATGGCGAAGTGCTGGTCGCCGCCAAGCATCAGAGCTTTTTCGACATCATCATTCTGGTCTCGGTGCTGCCACGCCCGAAATTCATCATGAAATCGGAGCTGAGGTGGGCACCGATCCTCGGCTGGTATGCGCTGCGCATCGGCTGTGTGCCGGTTGACCGCGGCAAGCGCGGGCAGGCGATCAGGCAGATGGTGGCCGATGTCGCGGCGGGCGCGGCGCTGCCGGGGCAGCTTATCATCTATCCGCAGGGCACCCGCATCGCGCCGGGGGTGACAGCCCCCTACAAGGTCGGTACCGGGGTGTTGTATGAGCAGCTTGGCCAGCCGATGGTGCCGGTGGCCGTCAATGTCGGTTTATTCTGGCCGCGCCACGGCATCCTGCGCTTGCCCGGGCTTGCGGTGGTGGAATTCCTGCCGGTGATTGCAGCAGGGTTGCCGATGGGGGAGGCTGTGGCAGAGATGGAGCGGGTGATTGAAGGCGCGTCGAACCGGCTGATGGCAGAGGCGGGATTTGTCGCGGGTGGCAGTGGCCGGTGATCCGGGCACCGTCGAATTCGTCGCAGAGCAGATGGCGGGGGCAGTTTTGCTGCGCCATGTCAGGATGTTTGGCGAATATGGCATCTGGTGCGACGGCAAACTGGAGGCGCTGGTGTGCGACAATCAGCTGTTTTTCAAGCCGACTTCCGGCGCGCCGGGCCTGTTGCCCGGGCTGCCAATGGGGTCGCCCTATCCGGGGGCAAAGCCGATGGTGATGGCCGACGCCGTGCTGGACGACCCGACGCTGCTGGCACAGGCGGTGGCGCGGATCGCGGCGAAGTTGCCGGAACCGAAACGAAAAAACCCACAGCACCGAAATAGGCGTAGCGGCAGACCGGGACTTGCGCGGAAACAAATGAATATCATCCGCACCATCCCCGAACTTGAAGCTCACCAGGCCATCCCCGGCGCTGCCTCAACGCGCAAGGTGGCGTTGCGGATGACGGCGGAGTATCGGGCATGGATCGCCCGGTCACGGTTCTGCATCTTGACCACGGTCGGCCCCGAAGGCAGCGACGACTCGCCGCGCGGCGATGACGGGCCGGTGGTGACCGAGCTTGATCCCGGCACGCTGGCGCTGCCCGACTGGCACGGCAATGACCGGATCGACAGCTTGCGCAACATCGTGCGCGACGGGCGGGTGTCGCTCATGTTCATGGTGGCCGGACCGGGCAATGTGGTGCGGGTCAATGGCCGCGCCGTGGTCAGCGCCGATGAGGGTTTGCGGTCGCGGATTGCGCGCGACGGCAAGCTGCCGCGCACTGTCATCATGATTGCGATTGGCGAGATCTCTTTCCAATGCGCCCGGGCACTGAAAAGCGCGGGGCTGTGGCGGCTGGGTGACCGGTCGGACGGGTTGCCGAGCGCGGGGCAGATTTTGGCCAGCCTGACGGATGGCAGCGTGGGAGGGCCGGACTATGACCGCGAATGGCCGGAGCGGGCGACGCAGACCATGTGGTAGGGCTGCGAAGAAGCCGGGAGGGCGTCCGCCCTCCCCGGACCCTCCCGGGGATATTCATCAACGTGTGATGAAGCGGGTCGGGGCTTCATGCCGCCAGCCCCTTTTGACCAATATCCAGAAACTTCTGCCGCCGGTCGCGGATCAGGGCGTCGGGTTTCTTGCCGGACAGGTCTTTCAGCATCGCCTCGATGGCCTTGCCCACCGCCTCAAGCGCCTCTTTCGGGGCGCGTTGCGCGCCGCCGGACGGTTCCTTGATGATGCGGTCGATCACGCCCAGCCGCTGGAGATCCTGCGCCGTCAGGCGGAGGGCCTCTGCCGCCTCGCGCATCTTTTCGGCGTCTTTCCACAGGATCGAGGCGCAGCCTTCGGGGGAAATCACCGAATAGATCGAATGTTCCAGCATCGCCACGCGGTTCGCGGTGGCAAAGGCCACCGCCCCGCCCGACCCGCCTTCTCCGATGATGACCGCAACCACCGGCACCCCGATTTCCAGCGATTTGGCGGTGGCCCGCGCGATGGCTTCGGACTGGCCGCGCTCCTCGGCACCCTTGCCGGGATAGGCACCGGGGGTATCGACCAGCGTGATCACCGGCAGGCGGAAGCGGTGGGCCAGATCCATCAGCCGGATCGCCTTGCGGTAGCCCTCGGGCCGGGCCATGCCGAAATTCCGCTCGATCCGGGTTTTGGTGTCATGGCCCTTTTCATGGCCGATCACCATCACCGGCGCATCATTGAACCGGGCAAGGCCCCCCATCACGGCATGATCGTCGGCAAAGTTGCGGTCCCCGGCCAGCGGGGTGAATTCGGTGAACAGGGCCGTGATATAGTCGCGGCAATGCGGCCGGTCGGGATGGCGCGCCACCTGGCATTTGCGCCAGGGTGTCAGGGTCTTGTACAGGTCTTTCAGCATCACGTCGGCCTTGCGGTCCAGCGCCGCCGCCTCCTTTTCCACATCCATATCCTTGTTGCCCCGCGCCATGGCGCGCAACTCCTCGGCCTTGCCTTCGATCTCGGCAAGCGGCTTTTCGAATTCCAGATAGTTCATGGCGTGGGCTCCTGTCAGGCGATTCCTATATCGCCTTGCCGGGGCAAAAGTGCAACTCGGCAAGATTTGCGATAGCGTGATCGGGCATGACGGGCTGGCGAAGGCGGCAGGTCTGTTCTTTGACCATGAAAAGCGGATGAACCGGGTGGTGGACTATCTGCATGACAATCCGACCGGCAATCTGTCGCTGGACAGGCTGGCAGATGTGGCAGCGCTGTCGCGGTTTCATTTTCACCGGGTCTATCGCGGCCTGATGGATGAAACTGCGACGCAAACCGTGCGCCGGATGCGCCTGCACCGCGCCGCAGTGGCGCTGGTGCAGGGTGGTGACCGGGTGGAACAGACAGCAAAGTCAGTGGGCTATCCCGATCTGGCCGGCTTTTCCCGGACCTTTTCCGATCTGTATCAGGCCACGCCTGCCGCCTTTCGCAAGGCGGGCGAGTTGCGCCCCTTTTCCCTGAACGCTCCTGTGAAAGGCCGGAACGCGCCTGTGAAAGGAAAGCTGATGTTTCCCGTGACGATCCGCACCGACCCCGACCGCCGACTGGCCGGCATCCCCCATCGCGGCCCCTATGCCGGGTTGCCCGCCGCTTATGACCAGTTGTTCGGCCTGTGGCTGCCCGGATCAGGCGAGGAACTGGCCGACAGACCGATCTTTGAGCGGCATCTGAACTCGCCCATGAATACCGCGCCGGAGGATGTGGTGACAGAGATCTGCGCACCGCTGGCGTAGCCCCTGGCACTCCACCTGTGCAGCCATTTGCCGGTTTCGGGGGCGATGTGCCGCTGTCTGCGGCAAAAGCCGCCTGTTGCGGGGCTTTCACTCACCCGATGCTGCAAAGACAGGACATTCCGCCGGGTTCCCGACATTCTGTGCGCCATGACTGCCAGCGCCATGCGCCATCTTGTCGGTGGACCACCGACCTGCAACCCACTAACATTTGCACCAACGGAAATGAACGCAAGGGCAACAGGATGAATGAATTCAAGATCAACCCAGCCTCCGCCATAACCGATGAACAATCGCTGCGAAACCTGTTTTCACCGACGCATGATCTGGCGGTCGTGAAGTGTCTGGACAGCCTCGACAAGCATGCTCAGGCCTTTATCCGACGGTCGCCCTTTGTCTGTCTGGGCACCCAGAATACGGATGGAAAAGCCGATGTCAGCCCGCGCGGCGACCCGGTGGGCTTTGTCAGAATTCTGGATGACCGCACCCTGGCGATACCAGACCGGCCCGGCAACAACCGGTTGGACAGTCTGGCCAATATCGTCGCCAACCCCAATGTCGGCCTGTTGTTCATCATTCCGGGGTTTGACGACACGTTGCGGGTCAACGGACAGGCGACGTTGGTCACTGACCCTGAGATCCTTGAAAGCCTGAGCGTGAATGACCGCATGCCGAAACTGGCGATTGTGGTCAAGGTGCGCGAGGTGTTTTTACATTGCGCCAAGGCGTTCCGGCGCTCGCATCTTTGGGACCCCGACCATTTGCAAAAGCGCGGCGAGATGCCGTCGCTGGTCAAGATCATTCTGGATCAGACAACCGGTGCCCCCGACGATGCCGCCCAGATGCGCAAACTGGAAGACCAATCGGAAGAAGACTACAAACAGACCCTATATTGACCTTTCTGGAGGAGATCCAAATGTGTGGCATTATCCCATGATCCAAACCCCTTACCTGCTGTTTCTCGGCGATGCCGCCGACCCTTTGGCCGCCAAAGTGGCGCAAGGCATCCGCGACTGGCGCCCCGACTATGCTGTGGGCCAGTTCCGCATGGCGGGCTGCAGGGCCGACATGAAGCTGCCGGACATGACGCTGGATCAGGCCAAAGCCGCCGGGGTGAAAACCGTGGTGGTCGGTGTGGCCAATCGGGGTGGCGTGATTTCCAAGGCATGGATCGCTTTTCTGGTTGAAGCGCTGGATGCCGGGTTCGATCTGGCATCGGGCCTGCACAACCTGCTGCGCGATGAGCCGGAACTGGCAGCGGCGGCAGCGCGCACCGGGCGGGCCTTGCATGATGTGCGGGTGCCTTCGGTGGATTATCCGATTGCCAACGGCATCAAGCGGCGCGGCAAGCGCCTGCTGGCGGTTGGCACCGATTGTTCCTGTGGCAAGATGTATACCACGCTGGCTCTGGATGCCGAATTGCGGGGCCGGGGCTTGAAATCGACCTTTCGCGCCACTGGACAGACCGGAATTCTGATCACCGGCGACGGGGTGCCGCTGGATGCGGTGGTCGCGGATTTCATGGCAGGGGCAGTGGAATGGCTGACGCCCGACAATGACCCGGACCACTGGGACATGATCGAGGGGCAGGGGTCGCTGTTCCATGTGTCTTATTCCGGGGTCACCCTGGCCCTCATCCATGGCGGCCAGCCCGATGCGCTGGTGATCTGCCATGAGCCGACCCGGACCCATATGCGCGGGTTGCCGGGCTACAGCCTGCCCAGTCTGGAAGCGGTGCGCGACATGGCGCTGGCGCTGGCGCGGGTGGCCAACCCGGCCTGTGTAGCGGTAGGGGTGTCGATCAACACCCAGCATCTGACCGAAGCCGAAGCCGCCGCCTGTCTGGCGGAGGCTGAAGCCCGGATGGGTCTGCCAGCGGTTGATCCGTTCCGCCATGGCGCGGGGCGGCTGGCCGATGCGCTGGCGCCAGTGTAACCGGTCATTCCGAACGAACGCGGCCCGGTGGCGGGCCGAGAGGGGAAGCGATGCAGATCACCGTTGCCGAAGAGACGTTCCGCCTGGCCGAGGTTTTCACCATCAGCCGGGGCAGCAAGACCGAGGCACGGGTGCTGACGGTGCGGATCGGCGTGGGTTCGGCCAGCGGCCGGGGTGAATGCGTGCCCTATGGCCGCTATGGCGAATCGCTGGCCTCGGTGGCGGCGCAGATTGCCACCCTGCCCGCCGCATTTTCCCGCGACGACCTGCAGCAGTTGCTGCCCCCAGGTGCTGCCCGCAATGCTGTGGATTGCGCCTTGTGGGATCTGGCCGCCAAACAGGCGGGAAAGCGGGTTTGGGACATGGCGGGGCTGGCTGTGCCACTGCCGGTGGTCACCGCCTTTACCCTTTCGCTGGATACGCCCGAACGGATGCGCGATGCCGCCGCGCGCCATGCCCACCGCCCGCTCCTCAAGATCAAGCTTGGCACCGCCGACGATATGGCACGGCTGGCAGCGGTGCGGGCCGGCGCGCCGCGCGCGCGGATCATTGTCGACGCGAACGAGGGCTGGACGGCCGAGATCTACGCCGACCTCGCACCCCATCTGCAACGAATGGGTGTGGCGCTGGTGGAACAGCCGCTGCCGGCCGGGGCCGATGACTTGCTGGCCGAGATCGAGCGGCCGGTGCCGGTCTGCGCCGACGAAAGCTGCCATGACCGGGCGTCGCTGGCCGACCTTGCCGGGAAGTATGACATGGTCAACATCAAGCTCGACAAGACCGGCGGGCTGACCGAGGCGCTGGCCCTGCGCGATCTGGCGCGGTCGCAGGGGTTCGGCGTCATGGTCGGTTGCATGGTGGGATCAAGCCTTGCGATGGCACCGGCCGTGCTGGTGGCGCAGGGAGTTGCGATTGCGGACCTTGACGGCCCGCTGCTTCTGGCACAAGACCGCGACCACCCGCTGGCCTATGACGAGGCGGGGGTCCATCCCCCGGAAGCCGCACTCTGGGGATAGGCCGAGCCCCCCTCACCCCTTGCCCCTCTCCCCAGGCGGGAAAGGGGGAGCCCAGATCTGATGGAGCCGCCCTGATGAGCCGCACGGTCTATGTGAACGGTGACTACCTGCCGGAAAGCGAAGCCAGGATCTCGGTTTTTGATCGCGGGTTCCTGATGGCGGATGGCGTCTATGAGGTCACCTCGGTGCTGGGTGGCAAGCTGGTCGATTTCGCAGGCCATATCGCCCGGCTGGACCGGTCACTGGCCGAACTGGACATGGCGGCCCCGGCAGGATCCGTCGAGATGCTGGCGATTCACCGCGAATTGGTGATGCGCAACGGGCTGGTCGATGGCATGGTCTACCTGCAGGTCACCCGTGGCGCCCCGGCGGACCGTGATTTTGCCTTTCCCGATCCCGCTGTGGTGCGCTCGACGCTGGTGCTTTTCACCATCTCCAAGCCCGGCATGGCCGACGCGCCGCTGGCCAAGGTGGGGATGAAGGTCATCTCGATCCCCGATCTGCGCTGGGGCCGCCGCGACATCAAGACGGTGCAGCTGCTGTATCCCTCGATGGGCAAGATGCTGGCAAAGAAAGCCGGGGCGGATGATGCTTGGATGGTGGAAGACGGGGTGGTGACCGAAGGAACCTCCAACAACGCCTACATCGTGGTTGGCAACCGGATCGTGACGCGCCAGTTGGGCACCGAGATCCTTGCCGGGATCACCCGGGCAGCCGTTCTCCGTTTCGCCCGCGAGGCCCAGATGGACGTGGAAGAACGCGCCTTTACCATCGCAGAGGCCAAAGCGGCGGATGAGGCTTTCATCACATCGGCCAGCATGTTCGTGATGCCGGTGGTCGAGATTGACGGGGCCCGGATCGGCGGCGGGGCACCAGGCCGGGTCGCTGCCCGGCTGCGGGAAATCTATCTGGACGAGATGCGCAAAGCGGCGATCTGACGGCTCCAGCCGCCCCCTGACTGCATTCGCGTTGCAGCCACAGGAATGCCCCGACCCATAGGACCGCACCGGCACCGCTGCCTGAGCGATGTTTCAGAGAAAAGGGGATATTTGAACCGATAAGAAACCCTGTCCGGCTTCTCTTTGGCCCAAATATCCCCTGTTTTGGGTGACGGTGGCCAGCCGCCCCGGATCTGCGCTCCCCCCTCTGCCCTCAGGGGAGAGGGGCCGGGGGTAAGGGCGGCTGTTGGAAAGGCGGGCCGCGTCAGCCGATGTGAGTGGTCACCGAGCCGATGCCCGCAATCTCCACCCGACAGGTGTCGCCCGCAACCAGCGGGCCGACCCCGGCAGGGGTTCCGGCAAAGATCAGATCACCGGGGGCGAGGGTGACCAGCGCCGACAGTTCGGCGATCAGGTGCGGCAGAGGCCAGATCATCTGCCCAATATCGCCATCCTGCTGCAGCACGCCATTGACCGACAGGCTGATGCGGCCCTGTGTGGGGTGGTCGATTTCGGCAGCCGGCGCCAGCGCGCCGCAAGGGGCCGACAGATCGAAGCTCTTGGCCATATCCCATGGCCCGCGCCCGTCCTTGGCCCGGGCCTGCAGGTCGCGCCGGGTCAGGTCATTGCCGGCGGCATAGCCCCAGACATGGGTCAGCGCCGCTGCCGCCGCAATGTCGCGCCCGCCGGTGCCGATGGCCGCGACCAGTTCGGCTTCATGGTGGAAATCGGCGGTGCCGGGCGGATAGGGGATGGTTGCCCCGTCGGGCACCAGCGCATCGGCGGGTTTGGTAAAGAATATCGGGCGGCTTGTGCCGGGATCATTGCCCATTTCACGGACATGGTCGGCATAGTTGCGGCCAACGCAGAAGATGCGGCGGACGGCAAAGCGCAGGTCACTGCCGCGAATGGCGACTGCGGCTTGCAGCGGTGGCGGCAGGGCATATCGCGTCATTCCGGACCCCGGGCTGCTGTGGCAAGGCGAAGATGATCCGGCTAAGGCCCCAGAGTAAAGCACTGAATCGCGCGGGCCTGCAGGCGGCGGCAGGCCAGATCGGCCTGATCCTGGCTCATCCCGGCGAAATTCGCCTCATACCCGGTCTTGCGTTTCACCACTTTGCGCAGCGCATCGGCCAGAGTGCCGGATTCGGCAAGGGCGGTTTTCATCAGCACCCGTTCGGCGGCGGCGGGACTGTCAAACTTGCCCAGCGTGATGCCCCAGACCCGGCCGTCAGAGGTTGACAGCCGGGTCACCACTTCGGGTGCCTCTGCCGCCATGTCGTTCGCAGGCTCGGCGGCCGCCAGCATCACCATCTGCGGGCGGCGGCGCGGGGTTTGCGATGCCAGGTCAGGCGCTTGCGGGGTTTCGGCCATCGTGGCAGTGGCGGGCAGTGCCCCGGCAGGCGGCGCGGATACCAGCTGGAACGGCAGAGTCTCGGGAACCGCAATCCCGGGTTTGCCGGCCGCCGGGGCCGGAGGTTCGGCGGCTGCGAGGACCGCGTTATCTGCGGCGGTTTCATCTGCCGGGCGTGGCAAGGGGCCGATCAGCCCGGCATCGGCACGTGCCACGGTTTCCGCCGCCGTAGCGGGTGCCGCCGGATTGGCCGCCGGGGCCGGGCCCTGTTGCGCGTCGGCGAGGGCAGAGTTGATGTCATCCTGCATTGCAACCAACAATGCCGGGTCGGCGGCGGCATCGCCCGGGCGGTGGCGTGGCACCGGGCTTTTGCTGATGGCACCGGAGATGCGGATGGTCTTGCCATAGCCGCCCACTTCGCCCGCTTCGGTCGTGGGTTCGGCAGCGGCAATCAACGCGGGGGTTTCAACATCGGCATAGGCCGGAGCCAGCGGCTTCTGGGTGGCGGCGCGGGCCGGGGCCTTGGCAAAGCCCAGATCGAGCAGGTCTGCCATCTTGGCATTGCGCTGGTTGGTGGAGGTGCCGCCGAACACCACGCCGATGATCCGCACCCCGCCGCGTTCGGCAGAGGCCACCAGATTGAACCCGGCCGGGCCGGTGTAGCCGGTCTTGATCCCGTCTGCCCCTTTGTAGGCATCGAGAAACCGCGTGTTGGTATTGTTGACGGTGGCCAGCCCGGCATCCGTCGAGCGGCGCGAGAAGATGTTGTAATATTCAGGAAAGTCGTAAAACAGATGGCGGCCGAGAATCGCCATGTCATGCGCGGTTGACAGATGACCCTCCCGGGTCAGGCCGTTGGCGTTCTTGAAGGTGGAACTGGTCATTCCCAGCGCCTTGGCGGTGCGGTTCATCCGTTTGGCGAATTCTGCCTCCGATCCGGCGATGGCTTCGCCGATGGCGGTGGCGCAGTCATTGGCCGATTTCACTGCGGCAGCGCGGATCAGGTAGCGCAGCGCGATGGTTTGCCCGGCCTTCAGCCCCAGCTTGGACGGCGCTTCATTGGCGGCGCGCGACGAGATCCGCACCTTGGTATCCAGGGTGATTTCACCATTCCGGATTGCCTCGAACGCGATGTAGAGCGTCAGCATCTTGGTCAGGGATGCCGGATGCAGGCGGGTATCGGCGTTTTCGGAATACAGGATGGCGCCACTGCGGGCATCCATCACCAGCGCCGCATAGGGGGCTGCCAGTGCCAGAACCGGTGCCATGGCCAATGCCATCGCAACGGAAAGATGGATCGCCGCATACCGCAGCATAGCGCCAAAGCGCTGCCTAAGACGTTGTTTCACGCCACTGCCCTTTTCCTGCCTCTGCCCCGTTTTTGTCGGCCCGTCTTGATGACGATGGGGGCTTGTCGCAGCAGACTAGCACGGGTTTTCCGGTCGGAAAACCCCTTTGATTCAACTGCTTTCCCGGTGTTGTTGAAGTGTCATCCCTGATCTGGTGGCGCACAGCGGCCCGACCACCAGATGGTGGATCTGCCACGGCTTCCGGCCCTAGCGCAGGCTGGCGATCACCTGCGGCAATCCGCCAAGGTCGGGGATGGTGTGAAACCGCGCGTGGCCGGTTGGCGGCTCGGCATGGTCAAGCACCCAGGTCAGCGCGCTGGGCACATGCACCCCCCAGCTTCCCGCGCCAAGCGCCGGAATTACATCGGATTTCAGCGAATTGCCGACCATCATTGCCCGTTCTGCGCCGTCGCCATGGCGGGCAAAGATATCGGCATAGGTGGCGGCGGTCTTGTCCGACACGATCTCGATGGCGTCAAACCACTCTCCCAGCCCCGATTGCGCCAGCTTGCGTTCCTGATCGATCAGATCGCCCTTGGTCACCAGCACCAGCCGGTAGTGATCCGCCAGTGTCGCGATGGTGTCGCGGGCATCGGGCAGCAGGTTGATCGGATGCGCCAGCATGTCGCGCCCGGCATCCAGCAACTGCTTGATGACAGAGGCGGGAACCTGCGACGCGGTCACCTCCAGCGCGGTTTCGATCATCGACAGCACAAAGCCTTTGACGCCAAAGCCATAGTGCGCCAGGTTCCGCCGTTCAGCCGCAAGTAACCTTTCGTGCAGATGATCCGTCTCGGCATAGGCAGCCAGCAGGCTCGCGAATCGGTCCTGGGTCATGCGAAAGTATTGTTCGTGGTGCCAAAGTGTGTCGTCGGCATCAAAACCGACGGTGGTCAATGGCCGGGGGCCGAGGTTTATGCTGGGGTTGGGCATGTGATCCTGTGGTTTATGCGCCTGTTGTTGCCCGAATGCAGGGTTGTTGCAATCCTGCGTGCGCTTCCCCTTTTCTCGCGGCCCGCAGCCTCTATATTCAGCACTTACCCCGCCCCTGAGTCCGTGGAGCCTTTTGCCGTGTCTGTCTTGCCAATCGTCATGTCCGGCCCAAAGGATGATCGCGACGGCGAAGGGCAGGTTGTCACCAAAACCCGGCCCAAGACCCAGCGCCCGCCGCTGTACAAGGTGCTGCTGCTGAATGACGATTATACCCCGATGGAATTCGTTGTGCATGTGCTGGAACGGTTCTTTGGCCTGAGCCATGCCCAGTCGTTCGAAATCATGCTGACGGTGCATAAAAAGGGTCTGGCTGTGGTTGCGGTCTTTTCGTTCGAGGTGGCGGAAACCAAGGTGGCGCAGGTGATGGATTTCGCCCGCCGCCATCAGCATCCGCTGCAATGCACCATGGAAAAGGAATAGGGCCGGGGGATCCCCCAACGCCCGACGTCATGCGACAGTCCCGCCTGGAAACCGCGCTGCAAGGCGGCACACTCATCTTGCCCGAAACCGGTCGTATGGCGGTGCTGGCACCGGTCGAAGGCGACGACCTGTCGGACCTGCCAAAGGACCGGGTGACGGTCGTGCAAGGGTTCCGCCCCGATCACGATGCCTTTGCACGGCAGGGCTACAGGGTTGTCGTATCCGCCGAGCCGCCCTTTGCTGCGGCACTGGTCTGCCTGCCCCGATCTCGCTCGAAGGGCAAGGCGCTGGTGGCGCAGGCGGCGGCGCTGGTGGGGGCAGGTGGTCTGGTGCTGGTCGATGGCCAGAAAACCGATGGCATCGACACCATGCTGCGCGATTGCAAGGCGCGGGTTGCGATCGGGGGCCCGGTGGTCAAGGCGCACGGGCGGCTGTTCTGGTTCCATGCCAGCGGCGATTTCGCCGACTGGGCGGCGCTGGCGGAACCCCGGCGGATCGACGCCGGCTTTCTGACCGGTGCAGGGGTCTTTTCGGCGGGCCATGTTGACGAAGGCTCGGCGGCGCTGATTGCCGCCTTGCCGCCCAAGCTGGGCAGCAAGGTTGCCGATCTGGGGGCAGGCTGGGGCTATCTGGCGGCCGAAATCCTGAAACGCCCGACGGTCAATGTGATGTATCTGGTCGAGGCTGACCATGCCGCGCTGGAACTGGCAAAGCAGAACATCACCGACCCGCGCGCCCGCTTTCACTGGGATGATGCCCGCAGCTTTCGCCCGCCGCACAAGCTGGATGCCGTGGTGATGAACCCGCCGTTCCATCAGGGGCGTGATGCCGACCCGGGGCTTGGCATCGCCTTTATCCGCGCCGCCGCCACGATGCTGGCCCCCGGTGGCGTTTTGTGGATGGTGGCCAACCGCCATCTGCCCGATCGGGGCGCGCTGGATGCCGCCTTCCGCGAGGTGACGGTGGCGGCGACCGCCCCGGGGTTCCGCATTTTCCGCGCCGCAAGGCCGGTGCATGAAAGCCGCAAGCCG
>Ga0105044_10000431_pt1 | contig 51116 bp, 3 predicted proteins | sample MAT01_FD_78092 | JGI IMG/M metagenome (GOLD analysis project Ga0105044, IMG submission 78092) | Freshwater microbial communities from Lake Fryxell liftoff mats and glacier meltwater in Antarctica - MAT-01 | ecosystem: Environmental > Aquatic > Freshwater > Ice > Liftoff microbial mat | place...
CTGCAAATAATTGCGTTGCCATACTGCATAGTCGGCATACTGCAATGGTAAATCCGGAAGAATGGCCGCACGGCTTTCTAAATAGGAATTGTACAATTCCACCACTTCTCTTACAATGATGGAGATCGACCAGGCATCGGATGCGATGTGGTGCATCGTTACTATCAATATATTTTCTTCCGGTGATAGCACTAACAAAGTGCCTCGTACAGGATAATCGTTCGATAAATCGAAAGGTGTTTGCACCAGATTTTCTATGTATCGACTTAATGTAGTGTAATCGTCATTATAGATTGCCCCATCCACAAAATGTAGCGCCCAATCTTTTTTTTCTTTGACTGATTGATAAACTTTTCCGTCTACTTCCCTGAAAATAGTCCTCAATATATCATGACGACCAACTACTGACTTTAAAGAAGCACACAATGCATCCGCATTTAAATTCCCTTTTAAACGCATCACCGAAGGAGAATGGTATTGTAAGCTTCCTTCTATTTGATCTATAAACCAAAGGCGCTCCTGGCTGAAAGACAAAGGAATTTGGAGAACTTCATTCCGGTTAAAAGGTTCTATTTTATTAACAGTACGAACATTTGTTACTTTCCAGTTTTCACTACTTAAATAATCAATGATCTGCTGCTTATTGTTTCGTATTTCCTGAAGAAGTTTTTCATCAATTAACTTATCCTCCGCAATTTTTATTTGTAACCGCTGTTCATTCAACACGAGTTCAACCCCATCCTGTTTGGCCAGATACAATAAATCAATTACCTTATTAAACGAATTTGTCATTATAAAAGAGTTAGGGTCAGATTGACTATGAATACGAAATTATACATCCAATAACTTATATGCTATAATATTTTCTTCATTGCCAGGGTTTGACTGTATTTCAAGGTACTTACTCAAATCTGCAATACAGGTAAATTGAAAGAGTACTTTTATCGGGATAGTTACCAACAAACTCTTTTCAATATAGGCTACCATTCGCATTGCCATTAGTGAGTGCCCCCCCAGTTCAAAGAAATTATCGTTGATGCCAACCCTTTCTACTTGTAACAACTCCTTCCAAATTACGACCAGCTTCTCTTCCAGTACTGAACGGGGTGCTACATATTTGGTTGTGAGCAGTTCAATGGGATCAGGATCGGGTAGCGATTTACGGTTTATTTTCCCATTATTTGTCAAAGGGAAATTATCCATCACAATCCAGTTAGCCGGAATCATGTAATCGGGCAACTTGAGTCTTAAATAATCCACCAATGCGTCCCGGTTAAATTCATCTTTGGGAATAACATACCCAACCAATCTTTTGTTTGCATCAGTACCAGATTTTACAAGTACAATTGCCTGGTGTACCAATCCACTTGCTTGTAACTCCTGCTCAATTTCACCTAATTCGACCCGGAATCCACGAATTTTCACCTGCTCATCTACCCTGCCAAGATATTCAAGGTTTCCATCAGGCAACCAACGCCCCAAATCGCCTGATCGATATAGTTTTTCACCGGGCGTTGCACTAAAGCTATCGCTGATAAATTGTTTCGCAGTTAAATCGGGAAGGTTTAAATATCCTCTTGCCAATCCAGACCCTCCAATGCATATTTCCCCGGTAGCTCCTTCCGAAACAAGTTGCCGCTGATTGTTCAGCAAATAAATAACTGTATTGGATATTGGTTTGCCAATTGGTGGAACCTGGTAATCAATATTTCCTAATTCATAATAGCTGGTAACCACCGTGTTTTCTGTGGGACCGTAATTATTTACCAATTTATAAGTTAACCCCAGCGTTTCGATTGGGGGTAATTTATCACCCCCGGTCAACAAGTATTGTAAACATATATTTTTATCCCCTATTTCGTTTACCAAATCAGGAACAAGTGCTGTTGATATAAAGCTATGCGTTATGTTATTTGAATCAAGACAACCAACCAGTTTCGGCGGGTTAATTCTTGTGCTATCCTCAATAATAAAAACACTGGCTCCACAACTTAAATAAGGCCATACTTCCCAGCCAAAGGCATCAAATCCGATACCGGCCATAGCGGTGGCTCGTGCGGATGCGTTTACTTTGAAAGCTTGCTGGTGCCAGCAAATAAGATTGGCTAATGCTTTATGTTCAATCAAAACACCTTTTGGCTTCCCGGTTGAGCCGGAGGTGTAAATTACATACGCTAATTGTTTCGGATCTACAACGGTTTCCAGATTTGTAAATGGCTGTTCGTTTATTAAAGCTCCATAGATTTCCATGTCGATCACCTCTATATTATTGGAGGCTGGTAATGATATAGCAGCGTCCTTTGTTGTTAATAGGATAGAAGCCACGGTATCTTCCAGCATATAGGCAATCCTGTCTGTTGGATAATCAGAATCTATAGGAACGTAAGCTCCACCTGCTTTTAAGATACCAAGCAAGCAGGCAACCAACATGATGCTCCGCTTCATGCATACCGGCACCAGGGTTTCGTTTTGTACCCCTTTTGTTTTAAGAAAATGGGCAACCTGGTTGGAAGTTATATTCAATTGCTGGTAAGTAATTTTTTCATTCCCAAACACAAGTGCAATGGCATCCGGATTTAACGCAACCTGTTCCTCAAAAAGGGCCACCACAGTTTTATCGAATGGAAAGACTGTTTTTGTATCGTTAAAATCTACCAACAGGTGTTGCATTTCCACTTTTTCCAGCATGTGTAATGCTCCAATGCTTTGCTGAGGCGAATGCAAGATCGATTGCAATAAATTTTTGAAATGGTTCGCCATTTTAAGAATGGTTTTCCCATCGAAAAGGTCGGTACAATATTCAATCGCAAGGTTTAATCCACCAACTGTTTCAGTGACAATAAAACTTAATTCAAATGTGGTGGAATGACGCCCTGCTCCCAGTATTCCGCCGCGGGACAACTGCAATTCGCCTAAATGTATTTCCTGCATTTCCGGAGTATTCTGCAGGGCAAATACTACCTGGAACAATGGGCTGCGGCTCATATCCCTTTCCTTTACTACCAGTTCCACCACTTTTTCAAAAGGTACTTCCTGGTGATCATAGGCGTCAAGCGTTGATAACTTTACCTGTTGCAGTAAATCTTTAAAAGGAGCGTTCCCATTGAGTTCGTTTCTCAATGCCAGCGTGTTAACAAAAAAGCCAATCAGTCCCTCTGTTTCCTGCTGCTGCCGACCTGCAATCGGTGTGCCAACACAAATGTCCGTTTGTCCGGTATAGCGATACAGTAATACATTGAACGTAGTAAGCAGGGTCATAAACATGGTAGTACCGTGTTGTTGACTAAAAGACTGCAACTGATCCGATAATTCCTTTTCTAATTTTATGGATGTGATAGCGCCACGGGTACTTTGAACCAGGGGCCTTTGATAGTCGACCGGCAGATCAAGCGTAGCGACATCGTTTAACTTTTCTTTCCAGTAACTGAGTTTTTTATCCCAGGCATCACCCTGTAAATTGGTTCGTTGCCAGATGGCAAAATCAGCATATTGAATGGGAAGAATTGGCAAGGATGCGGTACGCTTTTCCACTAATGCATTGTAAAATTCTGCCAGTTCATTTACCAATATAGAACTGGACCAGCCATCGGAAGCGATGTGATGCAAGGTAGCTACCAATAAATGGTCGGCCTCACTCAGTGTTACCAGCGTTGCCCTTAACATATCATCGTTGGAGAGATCAAAAGGCAATTTTACCAAATCACCAATATGCTGTTGCAAGCTGCTGATATCGTCGAGAAACTTGGTACCATCGGCTATCGATAAACGCCACTGGCCAGTTGGCCGGATCCGTTGGTAACCTTGTCCTGCTTCGTTTACAATCACCGTACGGAGTACTTCGTGCCGATAGACGATTTGTTGCAGAGCGCCTTCCAATGCAGCTTTATCCAATGCACCTTTTAGCCTCAATACCGCCGGAATATGATATTGAAGGCTACCGTCCAACTGGTGGATAAACCACAATCTTTCCTGGCTAAAGGATAAGGGTATAAGATCGGGCCTGAACTTCACCTTTTCAATTGCCGGAAGCAGTAAGCCTTTGCTTAACTTTTGAATATGTCTTGCCAACAAACCAATGGTTGGATGAATGAATAACTCTTTAATATTAAGTTCTACTTCCAACTCCTTGCGGATAGCAGCAATCACCCGCATGGCAAGTAAGGAGTGACCACCCAGCTCGAAAAAATTATCTTCTATCCCAACCCTTTCCAGGTGCAACAACTCTTTCCATATTTGGGCGATCGACTTTTCAAGATCGGTGGACGGCGGTAAATAATTGAGCGTATTTACAAAAATTCTTTCTTCCCGCTGACTTAAAAAAACACGGTCTACCTTTCCATTGGAAGTGAGTGGTAACTGACGAAGGGCCGTAAACTCTGATGGAACCATATAATCGGGCAAGCTATTCAACATCGTTTCCCTGATTGCTTTCTGCAAGAGAAAACTGATATCGGTAAATAATGGAATATTGGTGACTTCGATATTTACCTGTTGGTTGGAATTTATCGTTGGCGGCAGAACGAACGCATTTGAAGGGCTGTATTCAAACAACAAATTAACCAGAAAAGCATCTTCGCTTAACAGTTGCTTTTGATGGTAACCATTGGATGCAGCGGTTTGTATCAGTTGTTTTACCTGCATCGTTTCCTGACTGGCATTTTCAATCACTTGCATGATTTCGCCGACCGTTTTTAATGATTTGTTTTGCAGGGCTTCGTCTAATAATTTTTCTTTCCCCAGCCTTGGATTGGGCACACTACTGATTGCTTTAATACCTTGTTGATTTCTGTTCCCGGAGAAAATATTTTTTTTATCTGCCAGTTCGTTCCATTTTTCCCATGTTGGTGTTACTACATTCCTTTCAATCCCCACGTAAATCACCACGGTAAAACGGTACAAGCTTAATTCATTGATATAATCACCCTGCTTCCAGAATATTTCTACATGAGTAATCTCAGGATATTTATTTTTTAGGTTATAAAAGTAGGCCGGATCAAAACATAGTTCTTCTTCTTTGATAATATCTTGCCCGAGTCCCCAGTTAAACTCCTTAACACTTACAGCATCCTGCAGCTTTTGCATCCTTAAACGAGCCTTAAATAAATCTAACAGGCGATTGTCCCTAACATCCCCAATGATGATACGACCTTGACCGTTAAGGATGTTCATGCATTTTTCCAGCACGAGGTTCATGTAGTCTTCACCGGGAAAATATTGCACCATGGAATTGAGTAAAATGGTATCCACCTGCTGACCGGGTTGCACCGCAACTTCATGGGCAGGAGCCGTAAATAATTCGGTTTCACCATAATCTCTTAACCCTTTACTGATGTGTTGTTTAATTTGGTTAATGGACGACCTGGACAAATCGCAACCGATGTATTTTTTTACCTTACCGGCCAGTTGGTAATAGATCAACCCAGTTCCGCAACCTACTTCCAGCACATTGCCCGGATTGTCTGCCAGTACTACCTCCACAATATCATTCAGCCATTCTTTCATTTCACCTGCGGGAATTACCCCGCCGGTAAAGCTATCGTTCCATCCAATGACATTAAACTCGGGATCTATATTTTCGTCATTTTCTGTTTGTCCATATTCCACCTCATACAATTCTTTCCAACTGGCTACCCGTTGAAAATTAAGTTCCCGCTCTTTCTCTTTCACGGCTGTGGCAACCGGCACAAAATAACTCACCAATCTTTTGCTTCCGTCTTTCTCTGCTTTAGCCAATACCACTCCCTGGCTGATGGGTTCGCAGGATTGCAACACTTGTTCTACTTCTCCCAATTCTATGCGATAGCCCCTGATTTTTACCTGGTCGTCTACCCTGCCCATGTATTCAATATTTCCGGTCGGTAACCAGCGGCCAATATCGCCGGTTTTGTACATTCTTGTATCGGCTTCGCCGCTAAATGGATCCATTACAAATCGCTCTGCTGTTTGCTCAGGCCGGTTCAGGTATCCTCTTGCAACGCCTGCTCCGCCAATACAAATTTCGCCCTTTACGCCTACCGGAACCAGACGGCTTTGATCATCTATAATATAAATAACAGCACGCCCGATTGGCTTACCAATGGATATGCCATGTTGAATCGACTCTCTATCTGAAACAGTATTAAAACTAAAAGTAGTGCAACCCACGGTAGCCTCGGTAGGACCATACTCGTTGATTACTTCTACATTAATACCATTCGCCGTAAAAGAATCAAACTGACCGGGATGAAGCGCCTCACCACCAATGACCAGCTTTTCAGTAAGCAAGCATTTCGTGCAGGCGATGAATTTAGGAAATATCAGTTCAAGATGCGCCGGGGTTATTTTGATAAAATCATAGGGAGCATATTTTAGCAGGTTAGCATCTTCAAAAATATCCAGTGATTGTTTGGATCCGATCACTACCATTTTGCCATTTAGCAAAGGCATAAACAGGGCGGTGATGGATGCATCAAATGTATAGGAAAGATGAATATAACTGCCAGTGTTATTTTCGGATGTTCCGATATAATCAGTTTTAGCATTGAGGGAATAACTCAACAAACTGCCATGCTCTATCATTACGCCTTTTGGCCTACCGGTAGAGCCGGAGGTATAAATGATATAAGCCAGATGATCAGGCGCAGGATGATGATTTGGATTGTCAGCAGGTTGTTGATTGATTTGTTTTAGATCACCATCCAGTTCAATGATTTCAAGCGATGAGTTTGACGTAAGTAAAGCCCTGTTGGCGGCATTGGTTACAACCACTGAAGCACTGGTATCTTCCAGTATATAATGGATCCTTTCCTGCGGAAATTCGGGATCGATGGGCACATAAGCACCTCCTGCTTTTAAAATACCCAGTATGCCGACCATCATATCCAAAGACCCGTTGATGCAAATGGGCACGGGCGTTTCGGCGGCCACGCCTTTGCTTCGCAAATAATTCGCCAATTGATTGGCCCGATCATTTAATTCCTGATAGGTAATGGCTTCGTCATTAAAAACAATAGCAGTTGCTTCCGGATTTTTTGCTACCTGCGCTTCAAACACTTCGATGATTGAATACGCTTTAGCACTTTCCGCTTTCGTATCATTGAACTCCGCCAGCAACTGTTGTTGTTCGGCCGGGGTGAGCAAATTAATATTCCCTATTTTTTTATCGCCTGATGCTACTAACTGTAATAACACATGTTCAAAATGATCCCTGATCTCTTTTACATATTTTTCTTCAAGTACGAAGCTATTGTAACTAAACCGGATATTAATATAATCAGAACTGCCAATCACAATACTCAATGGATAATTGGTGTGATCCTGCATATCTATTTTCCCCACTTTTAAAGCCCATTTCTTTTTTGAAACGACTTGGCTGATGGGATAGTTTTCAAACGTTAGCAGGGTATCAAAAAGATCGCCCTGCACACCTGACCAACCTTGTACCAGTGGTAAAGGTATATGCTGGTATTGCCTGGATTGTACCTGCTCCGCCTGGATTGCCTGCAACCATTCCACTATACCAAGCTCTTCATTTATAGCAGAATGCAGGGCAAGGGTATTGATATACATCCCCACCCTTTTTTCTATCCCATTAAGATCATCCGGGCGGCCGGACACAATAATACCAAAGACGATATTTTTATTGCCAGTATAACGATGCAGCAAATACGACCATACTCCCTGCATAATCGTGTTGAGTGTTATCCGGTTCCTTTGGGCAAAACTTTGTATGATAGCGGCTTTTGATGTATCCAAATGAATGCCGATTGCATGATAATTCCCTTTACCTTTGTTACGTTCCGTAGTACCGGTGATAAATGGCAGCAAGGTATTTTGTTCAACTCCCTGCAGGTACTTTCGCCAGTATTGTTCTTCCTGCTCCTTATCCGCTTGTTCTATATACCGAATGTAATCTTCGTATCGGTCTTCCTCCCTGTTAACCGGCACACCACCCGATTCTAGTAACTCATACGTCGTGAGAAATTCTTCCATTAAAATCGGAAATGACCAACCATCAAAAAGTATGTGATGTGAAGTCCACAACATGCGGAAACGCTCATCGCTTAACCGGAATATCGCAAGACGCATCAGTGGTGCTGCTTTAAAATCAAAACCCAAATCTTTATCGGCTTCGTCAAATTCTTTTATTGCCACAAGTTGTTCAGATTCTGCCATGTCCCTATAATCCAAAATGATGACCGGCAATTCCACTTCCCTGTAAACACATTGCACGGGGACACTCAGGTCATCTACATAAAATGCGCTGCGCAATATACTATGCCACTTTATCATTTGTGCCCAGCTCTTTCTAAGTGTTTCTATTTCCACCCCAAACAACTCACAACCAAATTGCTCCATATAGGCCCCTATTTTTTCATCGTACAAACCATGGAACAACATCCCTTCCTGTAACCCGCTTAAGCGGTAAAGTCCTTCAATTGCGTCTTTTCTTTTTACACCATTGACTGATTCTTTTAAAAATTGATCCAATTCTGTATACCCGATTTCGCCTGCCAGTCCAAAGTCTGCAGGCGTAAATACTATTCCACGTGTATTTTGCTGGCCAATGCAATGCTCAATAAGTTTGCCGAGGTTGAATAAATATGCTGCTGATAATTTTTCAATGGTTGATTCATCATAGTGCTCATTGCTGTAATTCCAGTTCAATATTAACTGACCACCACGCACCGAACTATTGATGATCATTTTTTCAACCACCTGCTGTTCGCCACTTTGGCCTGCTCCCTGCGATTCACCTGCGGCTACAAACAAACTACTTTCACTCACAACATTGTCTAACTGGCCAAGGTAATTGAAAACGATATCCCACGGTTCTGTCCCTTGCAGGGAAGGTTCTTTATTGATGTATTTTAATACGCCATAACCCAATCCTTTGGAAGGTACCTGTCTTAATTGTTCTTTTACAGATTTGATCATATCTGCTTCACCCTTTATTGTTGGAATATACAGGCGTAAAGGGTATAGACTGGTGAACCACCCAACGGTACGGCTGGTATCTACACCTGTTGTAATATCTTCTCTGCCATGTCCTTCAAAACCAATATTCACATTGTTCATTCCCGTCCATTCGCTGATAGTTTCTGCAAGGGCAGCAAGCAATAGATCATTAATTTCAGTACGGTACACCCGGGGCACTTCCTGTAACAAAAGAGTGGTTTGATCAATACCAAGCCGCACACTGTATTGTTTTATGTTTTTTACTCTTACAGTATCGGAAAATATCTTATCTACCGGCAAAGGATAATAATTATTGGCAGCCTTTCGCCAATAATTTAACTGCGATAATAACTGACTGCGATGTCTCCAGCTTTCCAATGCCAGGTACCATTGTCGCATGGAAGTGCTTTTGGGGCCTAATATTATTTTATCACTGTTATTCGATCCATTTAACAGTAGTTCCAAATCGGATAACAATATTCTCCAGGATACACCATCAACCGCTAAATGATGAACGACAATTAATAAACGGTTGTGCGTATGTGTTGAAGGTGTTTGCATCCATACAACCGTTACCAGTTCACCTGCTTCTATATGCAGGCTTTGCTGGTAAACAGCCGATTTTCCAGCGATTACTGAAGCCAGTTGCCCGTCTGGGATGTATTGCAAGTCTTCACTGATAACGGTTACTAAATGATTCCCATATTCCTGTTTCCACTCCCCCTTCTGTAAGTAATATTTAAACCGAAGGGCATCATGATGGTCCATCAACACCTCCATTGCCTGTTGCAGCCCGGATGCCGTGATTGATTTGTTTAAGCCTAATAATACCGATTGGTTAAAATGATTGGTATCAGCGGGTTCCATTTGAAGCCACCATTGCTGTATTGGAAGAAGCCCGCTTAAGCCGGTTAAGATTCCCTGCTCGCCAACTATCAATGCCCCGGATCTTTCGGCAATAGCCGATGACAATTTACCCACTGTCTGGTATAAAAATAAGTCTTTGGGCTGCAGTATAAGCCCCAGCCTCCTTGCCTTACTCACTACTTGTATCGTTAAAATTGAATCTCCCCCCAGCTCAAAAAAATTGTCGTGTATGCCTACCTGTTGCACGTGCAGTAACTCTTTCCATATTGTCGTAAGCTGTTCTTCAGTTTGATTGCGGGCGCCTTCATAGCTTTTCTGAATTGAGGCCGAAGCACCCGGAACCGGCAACTGTTTTTTATCTATTTTACCGTTCGGTGTAAGTGGAAACCTTTCGAGCACTACCCACACCAAAGGGATCATGTACTCCGGAAGTTTGGATTCCAGGTAGGTGATCACAGCTTCCCGCTCAAACTCTTTATCCGTTATCACGTATCCTGCCAAACGCCTGGCATCGGGAAGATCTTCCCGTAACAAAACAACCACCTGGTTTACCAGCCCACTCTGTAACAAACAGCTTTCAATCTCTCCAAGTTCTATCCGGTAGCCACGCAATTTTACCTGGTCGTCGATTCGACCCATGTATTCGATATTACCATCCGGTAACCATCGGGCAAGGTCGCCTGATTTATACAAATGTGTTTTACCTGATATGTCAAATGGATTCAAGATAAATTTTTCCTGGGTTAAAACAGGTTGGTTTAGGTACCCGTGTGCCAGTTGTGTGCCAGCAATACACAACTCTCCGGCAATATTCACTGGTACCATCTGGTTAAACTTGTCAAGTATATAAACTTGTACATTGGAGACAGGTTTTCCAATTACCACTACATTGCCTTCATGGATGGGCTTGTCTGAGAACGTAGTGCAAACGGTATTTTCGGTAGGTCCATAGGCATTGATTAACCGGATGCCTTTTGATTGTATTTCTCTTGCAATACCCACCTTTAGAGCTTCCCCTGCCGACACTATGGTTTTAAGTGTACCCAATTTATCTTTAATTACATGAAGGAAAGTGGGCGGCAACACGGCCAGGTCAATACTGTTTTTAATGATCAATTCCTCAAAATTCTCTGCTGTCAACAGGTCTTCCTTTCTGGGTAATACGAGCCTTCCACCACTTAAAAACGTATTAAAAATTTCATAACAGGATGCATCAAATCCTATTGATGCGAACTGCAGCGTAGTTGTTTGAGGTGTTAGTTGTAATGCAGTTGCCTGGTTCGCAGCCAGGTTTACAACACCACTGTGTTTTACCATAACTCCTTTGGGAGTACCGGTGGAACCAGAAGTGTAAATGATATAGGCAATGCTTTCTGTATTGATTGAGGTTAACAGGTTTGCGGTAGAAAATGTTTTGATTTCGTTCCTTGCGATATCCATGCTAATAACCTGTAATTTATCATTGCCGGCAAGTACGTGTTTGTCATGCTCGCTGGTAAGAAAAATCTTTACACTTGTATCGTCAAGCATAAAACGGATTCGGTGTGCCGGGTAAGTCATATCAACCGGAACATAGGCGCCACCGGCTTTTAATATCCCTATAATAGCCACCAGCATGTCAGGCGAACGCTCCATACCTATAGCTACCATTGCTCCTGCTTTCATATTTTTAGCCTGTAAAAAACGGGCCAGTTGATTGGATCGTTCATTCAGTTGTGCGTATGTTAATTGTTCATTATTAAATACCACTGCTATGGCAGCAGGCGTTGACGTCACCTGGGATTCAAATACGTCTATAATAGTTTTTTCTTTTGAATAGTCTGCAGTTGTATCATTGAATTCAACCAGCAACTGGTGTTGCTCCAAGGCAGAGATCAAAGGCAGTGACCGAATGCTTTGCAGGGGATCTTTGGTAATTGCCGTCAACAGATTTTTGAAATGATCTGCCAGGCGAAGAATGGTTGTTTCTTTAAACAGATCAGTGCAGTACCGTATCACGCATTCCATGCCATTTCCCGTTTCCGTTATGACAAATGCAAGGTCATATTTGGAGGTGAAATTATCAAAATTAACCATCGATAGTTCCACATCACCAAGCCGCAATTGAGGAACGTGAGGCAAATTTTGCAATACAAACATTACCTGGAATACGGGACTGCGGCCAGGGTCTCTTTCAGACACTACCGCCTCCACTACTTTTTCAAATGGCAACTCTTTATGATCGTATGCCTCCAGCGTAGTTTTTTTCACCTTTTTCAGAAAATCAATAAAGGACATATCATCTCCAAGATCATTTCTCAGCGCTAGAGAATTGATAAAAAAACCGATAAGCGATTCAGCTTCCTGCTGATCTCTGCCTGCAATGGGAGTGCCTACGCAGATGTCATCCTGGCCGGTGTAACGGTTTAGTAAGACATTGAATACCGCTAGTAATGTCATGAAAAAGGTAGTGCCCTGCTGTTGGCAAAGTTGTAATACCTGTTCAGTTAAACTATGATCGATATCAAAACGGATTGCGTCGCCCCTGTTGCTTTGAATAAGCGGACGGTCATAATCAATTGGCAATTTCAGTGTTTCAACATGTTGCAATTTATTTTTCCAGTAAGTCAGTTTCTGATTGAGAAGGTCGCCTTGCAAATATTTACGTTGCCACGCTGCGAAATCGGCATATTGAATGTCCAGTGGAGGTAATATATTTTCTCTGCCTTTTTCAAAACCATTATATAATTCGACCAGTTCACGAACCATAATAGCAGTAGACCAGCCGTCAGAGGCAATATGGTGAAGAGTTACCACCAACATATGTGAATGCCCACTTAAAACAAGTAGATTAGCCCTTATCATGTAATCTTTGGAAAGATCAAAAGGCTGATGGATCAGTTGTTGGATGTACGCCTGTAAACCAGCATTGTCATTTAAATAACCAGCCCCATCTTCTGTGTTCAGTTGCCATGCATCTTCCGGGTTTATTTGTTGGCTTGCTTTTCCGTCTTTTTCGCTGATCACTGTTCTTAGCACTTCGTGCCGGTTAATAATCTGTTGTATTGCATATTTTAAGGCCTCAATATCTAACTTGCCATTTAATAGCAAAACAGCGGGAAGATGATACTGTACAGAACCTTCCAGCTTGTCTATAAACCAAAGACGCTCCTGTGCAAAAGAAAGCGGTATTTCTTCAATTTCAGTCCGTTCCGTTTTTTGCAATCGAATCCCACGGGAGGTGCTCCCATTGCTTGCATAGGTTTTAAAATAATGAACGAGGAATAGCTTGTTTAGTTTCAGTTCTTCCATGAATTTTTTATCGATATTTTTTCCTTTCTGGAAACGTACCGACAACTCCTCGTTTTCAAAAGCTAAATTAATACCTTGTTGATTGGCATGATCAAGCAATTTTAAAATCTTATCTAAATCAAATTCTGACATAATCAATGTTTTACCGAACAGGTTTGTTACAGTTTTATTTCTTCATAATTTTCCAGTTGAACCGGGAAACCTGCCTGGTTTACCTTAATATAGTTTGCGACTTTTTCTATGGTAATGAGTTCAAAAAACGCACTGATCGCCAGTTCTACATCCAGTTCACGCCGGATGGATGATACCAGCCGTATGGATAGCAGGGAATCTCCACCCAAGGTAAAGAAATCGTCCTGAACACCTACCTGGTCTATCTCCAGCACCTTCATCCAAATCTCTGCGAGCTTATCTTCCAGCTCGTTCCGGGGCGCTATAAACTGTTCTCCAGTCACACCATTCTCTTCTATTTCCTTTAACGCTTTTTTATCAATTTTTCCATTCCGTGTTAAAGGAAACTCGTCCAGCAATACCATATTGGATGGAATCATATAAGCAGGCAGGCGCTCCTGCATAACCTTTTTTGCATGTTCGATCAAAACCGCTGGGTCGGTCCACTCAACAGCACGTTCTTCATCATTGCTACCCAGTGTTACAAGTTTCTTTGATTGCCCTTCCCTGATCGCAAATAAATTGTACAAAACATCGTCTTTCGATAACATTTCCTCTTTTTCAATGTATGTTGTAAATCCTTTTTGCTTTAATGTTTCGCTGATACGATCAAGGCGGCCATTCACATCATGCACTTCAATGATCACACTGCCGATTTTATCCCAGTCTTTATCCAGTATGCCATTCATTACCAAATGTTCCGAATTTTCAACATCCACTTTCAACAGATCAATCTTCTCTATATTTTCTTCCCTGATAATGGCCGAAAGGGTTTTGGTTTTACACCTTATTTGCCGGGTCTCCAACTTCACTTTCAGCATGGAATCAATTTCATCATTTTTGAAATTTTCCTTTTTTGAATTTTCGATATAGGACCTTACCACTTCGTTTACTTTATTCAGTTCTTCGCTCATACCCGATACGATACTTACTTGTGGATACCAGGTAAAATCCACTTCGCCCTCTTTATCGGAAACAGCCAATTGAAAGGCTTTGCCTTTGATGTTATATAGTTTCCGGTTGGCAACAAGATAATCATACACGTATGGGATGGGTTCTACAGAATATACTTTTATATTCTTGCTTAATATATTGAGAAAAATAGTGAAGAACCCTACGTTGGCTCCAATGTCTACCACACAGCTATCCTCATTCAATGAAATCCCATGCTTTAAATAGCAATGATCCTCAAAAATCTCTTTATACAAAAATCTCACTTCATTGAGATTAGGACTCATCACCGGCAAACCGTTTGGCAATATATTCAGGTGACCTGATCCGGCAATTTTATTTTGCAATAACGACAGGTAGCTATTGACCAACGGAAGCCGGTCTTTGTCTACCTGCAGGTAGGCATTCAGTTTTTTATTGCCGACGGATTCTTTAACAACCGCTTTAGCGTTACGTATCCCCTCTATGGAAGTTAGCACCGATTCAATTTCACCTGGCTCAATACGGTAACCATTCAGTTTAACCTGTTCATCTATCCTACCCATGTATTGGATATTGCCATCTGGCAACCATCTTCCCAAGTCACCTGACGTGTACATTACCCGGCCGGGGTCGCCGGCAAAGGGGTTAACAATAAATTTGTCAGCGGTTAAGCCAGGCAAGTTTAGATAGCCCTTTGCAACCCCGCCGCCAGAAATACAAATTTCGCCCGCTACCCCAAAGGGTACCATCTTATTATTTTTATCCACGATGTAAACTTGTGTATTGTCAATGGGCTTCCCGATTGAAACGTTGCCAATGACTGTACCTGCGTCTGTAACCGCATTAAACGAATACACCGTGCAGCCTACTGTTGTTTCCGTTGGCCCATATTCGTTAACGATAGTGGTGTTGATATTGTTGTCCGCTAAATATTTAAAATGCCCGGCGTTTAAGGCTTCACCCCCTATTACAAGTTTGTCGGTCAACAGAAAACCGCTCTCATTTCGAAGCGTGTACTGCAATAATTCGAGGTGTGATGGTGTAATCTTTAAAAAATCGTATGGTGCATATTTCCATAGATTAGGATCTTCGAACGCTTCCACCGGTGGCCTTGATCCGATCACCACCAGCTTACCGGCCAGTAAGGGCATAAACATGGCTGTTAGTGAAGCATCAAATGTGTACGATAAATGAACAAAGCTGCCAGCATTAGCGGGCCTGGTTTTATCAATGTATTTTGTTTGATCGTTCAGCAGGTAATGCATCATGTTGGCATGACGGATCATTACACCCTTCGGATTACCAGTTGAACCGGAGGTATAAATGATATAGGCCAGGTGTGCGGGGTCAATGTTCAAATCCAGATTTTCAATCGACTGTTGTTGCAGTACCTCCATTTCTTCTCTCAATTCTATAACTTCAATCCCGGGGATATTTTCCAGCTTTGACCTATTCAATGTGTCAGCCAATACCATTACGGCCCCAGTATCCCGCAGTATATATTCTATTCTTTCCTTCGGAAAATCCGGATCTATTGGCACATAAGCACCGCCTGCCTTTAGGATGCCCAGCAGAGCGATCATCATGCCGAATGATTTTTCTATGCAAACCGGCACCAGCACATTTTCCGAAACGCCCCTGCTTTTTAAGTAGTGGGCCAGGCGGTTGGCAAACTCGTTTACCTGTTGATAGGTTAACTGATTTTCTTTATACACCAGTGCTATTGAACCGGGCGCCTTTAATACCTGGGCTTCAAATAACTGATTAAAATTATTGGAAGTGATTGAGGCCGTTACCGGATTACTAAACTGCGTCAATAACTGTTCCTCCTCGTAGCTTGTGAGGATGGAAAGGTCACCCATATTAATTGCTGCTTTTGACACTACCTGTATTAATACATGCTGAAAGTGCCGGCCCATTGCTGCCGCATACGCTTCGTTTATCAGCGTGGCATTGTATAAAAATTGTATAACAACCTGATCGGGGTTATTAATGATTACAATACTAAGCGGGTAATTATTTTGTTCATGTAGTTCCGTGTGTTCTACCTGCAAACTCCATTTGCGGTCCGCCACTATTTTACTAACGGGGTAGTTATCGAACACCAATAAATTATCGAACAGATCACCCTGAATACCCGTCCAACGTTGGATATCGCTTAAAGGTGTGTACTGGTATTTACGCGACGCTACCTGTTCATGTTGAAGTCCCTGCAACCATTCCACGATATTATTATTAGCATTGATATGCGTGAACAGGGGAATTGCATTGATGTAAAGGCCTACTCTTTTTTCAACCAGAGGCAAATCTTCCGGCCGGCCAGATACTATAACACCGTACACCACATTCTCGCTACCTGAATATTGATGCAACAGGTAGGCCCAAACGCCCTGCATCAACGTATTGAGTGTAATTCGGTTTTGTTGGGCAAAATTTTGAACGAGACGTGCATCGGCGCCATCCATTACAACGGACAATGTTTTGTATTCTCCCGCACCCTTCGTTCTTTCATTGCCGGAATTAATAAAGGGTAGCAATGTATTTCCGGTTACGTTTTTTAAATAGTTGCGCCAGTATTCTTCTTCCTCTTCTTTATTGCCCCTTTCTATATACCGGATATAATCTTCGTAACGGTCCATTTCAACAGCCGCTGCTACATTACCTGTTACCAAGGCATCATAAGTGGTTAAAAACTCTTCCATCAGGATTGGCAGCGACCATCCATCGAACAATAGGTGGTGCCATGTCCATATCATTTTAAATCGCTCTTCGCTCACTCTTATCAAGGCAAGACGCATCAGCGGTGGTGTTTTATAATCAAAGGATTTTACCCGGTCCTTGCTTTTGTATTCAGCCAAAGCATCTGCCTGTTCATTGGCAGCAAGCTGGCAAAAATCCAATTGCTTAATCGGCAGATCTATTTTAGCATTTACAGTTTGTACAGGTATTGAGAATACATCATGATGAAAAGAACTTCGCAAAATGCTATGATTATTCAACACCTGGTTCCAGCTTTTTATGAAGATGTTGACATCAATACCAATAAGGTCGCAGCCAAATTGATGCACATAGGTGCCGAAGCCGGTTTCGTACAATGCATGAAATAATAGTCCCTGCTGCAAACCGCTTAATGGATAAAGTGATTCGATGGTTTCCCTTCGGGCTTTATCCTTTACCGGCTCATCTAAAAACCGATCAAACTCGGGGTAAGTGATGACCGATTCCAATCCAAAATCTGAAGGCGTATACCGGGTGCCGGCATTTTTTGTGCCGGTGCAATGCGCTATGATTTTTTCCAGGTTGATAATGTATGCGGCTGCCAGGTGGCTGATGGTTTCCTCGTTGTAATGCTTTTTACTAAAATTCCAGCTCATGAGTAATGCACCATTTTGCACCAGGCCTGTGACAGCAATCTTTTCGGAAAATACATACCCTTCATCGAAAGCAGCACCCGCTGATTCAGTGGCGGCTTTTAAATAATTCCCCTGGATCAAAATATTATCAAGCTGGCCAAGATAATTGAATACAATATCCCAGGGCTCCCCGGTTTGCAGTGACTGGATTCCATTAATATACCTGCTGACGCCATAGCCCAATCCTTTATCCGGCACCTGCCGCAATTGTTCTTTTACAGATTTAATAACATCCTCCAAAGCGCTGCCACCATTGAATGTTTCCAGTAACAGGGGATAGTGAGTAGTAAACCAGCCAATGGTTCGGCTAGTGTCAATTGTTGGGGCGATATGCTGTCTTCCATGTCCTTCCAGGCCAATGGTAAAGGTATTATTGCCCGTATAATTTTGCACCGTAAGGTACAATGCGCTAAGCAAAATGTCATTGATATCGGTATGGTATAAACGCGAACTATCCTGTAGCAGGACACGGGTTTGTTCCGTTGCAAGTTGGGCTACTTTCACGCCGCGATCTCTCGATTGAACTGCACCGGCAAAAGGCTTGTCTACCGGCAGCGGTTGGTAGCTGTTGACAATTTTCTCCCAGTAGGCTGTTTGCTTTTGCAGGTTGTTACTATTGCCATACTGCTCAAGTTGGATGTACCACTGGCGATAAGAACTTGTTTTTAGTCCAAGATTTGGCTGCTTACCTGCTAAAAAAGCTTTAAACAGCAGTTCAATGTCTTCTAATAATATGCGCCAGGAAACACCATCCACTGCCAGGTGATGAATTGCGATAAGCAGGCGGTTGTGTGTTTCAGTTACGGGCATTTTCACCAGTACTGCTTTTATAAGCAGGCCTTGGGTAATATTGAGACTGCGCTGGTGAGCCGAAGAAAGATCCGTGATAAGTGTGGACAGTTGATCTTCACTGGCACGACGCAAATCTTCGATCGTTAATAGTGCTTCGTTATCGCCATATACCTGTTTCCACTTACCACCAGTTTCAAAAAAACTGAACCGTAAAGCGTCATGCTGTTGTACAATTTCATGAATAGCCCGGGCCAGCATTTTTTCGTCGACGGCTCTATCTAATTGCAGCAATACCGCCTGGTTGAAATGATTGATATTTTCGTGGGCTTTATTAAAATAACGCTGCTGTGCAGGTAATAAGCCTGCCGCACCCATTAACAGTTGCTGTTCTCCGAAGGCAGGCGAAACCATCTTCGATTTTATTTCAATTACGGCCGCTAACTTAGCAACGGTTTGGGTGGTAAAAATATCACCCACATGAAATTCGTAGCCTTTTTGGCGGGCACGACTTACCGCCTGGATGGTGATAATAGAGTCACCGCCAAGATCGAAAAAATTATCATGAATACCTACTCTCTCAACACCCAATAGTTCTTGCCAGGTGGCGGCCAGCATCTCTTCCATGACGTTGCGGGGAGCCACGTACTGATCACTGGCGGCCTGGCTGAATTCCGGATCGGGTAAGGCCTTCCTGTTAATTTTACCATTGGAGGTAAGCGGAAGTTGTAGCATCGACACCCAAAAAGAAGGTATCATATAATCTGGCAACCTACTCTTCAGGTAGTCAATAAGCGGTTCCTTATTAAATTCACCTGCTGCAACAACATAGGCTACGAGGATCTTATTACCACTGCCAGCTTCTTTCGGTTGTACAACCGATTGTTGAACAAGGCCGGACTCCTTGATTACATTCTCTATTTCCCCCGGCTCAATTCGGAAGCCCCTTATTTTCACCTGTTCGTCTATACGTCCCAGGTACTCAATATTTCCATCCGGCAGCCAGCGGGCCTGGTCGCCGGTCTTATACATTTTATCATGCCCATTTGTATGGAATGGGTTTGTTATGAACTTTTCTGTAGTTAAGTCCGGGTTATTCAGGTAGCCCCGGGCCAACCCATCACCTGCGATATATAACTCGCCTGGTACATTCACCGGCACCAGTTGATGCAGGGAATTGGTGATAAAAATCTCCGTGTTTGAAAACGGTTTCCCGATCGGGATATTGTTATACTGCTTTTTTAAATCAACCTTGTGAATTGTTTTGCCAATGGTGGCTTCCGTTGGTCCATAGTGATTGTAAACCCTGCCTGCATATTTCAATTTTGCAAGACGATCCAATACGCTTACAGTAAACAAATCGCCACCGAATATCATCGCTTTTACCGCTAGTATATTATTGCCTGCGGCTGAATATGAAAGCCATAGTGAAGGAACAATCTTAACACAATCAATGGACTCATCTGTAATATAAGCGGCCAAATGTTGACCCTCATCTAACAAATCTTTTGGCAGCACATGTAATTGTGCTCCCAGGATAAATGAAGTGTGTACCAGGGAATGGCCGGCATCAAAAACCAGTGGGGCAAATAGCGCAAACGATGCACAATCGGCCAGGTCGGCACTTTTAATAACACCGAAGCAATGATCCAATAATGCCTGGTGCTCAATCATTACCCCCTTGGGTTTACCCGTAGAGCCGGAGGTATAGATCACATAGGCCAGGCTTTTTGAAGAAATGACCAAACCTACATTATCAACAGGTTGGTCAGTAATTGCAACATCTGTATCTATCTTTACCAGTTCAATACCATACCGGGTTAGGTTGGTACTATTTATTTCATTGGTGATTAAAATGGTGGCTTCGGTATCCTTCAGCATGTAATCAATTCTTTCCTTCGGATAGTCCGGATCAATGGGCACATAGGCGGCTCCAGCCTTTAAAATTCCAAGCAGGGCCACAATCATACCGGCACTACGATCAAAGCAGAGCGGAACAAGACTATGATCGGCTACTCCTTTACTTCGCAGGTAATTTGCCAGTTGGTTCGATTGCATATTGACCTCTTCATAAGTCAATTTTTCTTTGCCGGATTGCAGCGCAATTTTAAGTGGATTTTTTACTACTTGTTCTTCAAAAAGATCAACAATCGTTTTGTCTTTCGGGTAAGCAACATCGGTTTTATTAAACTCCAGGAGTAACTTGTTTTTTTCGTCTTCACATAACATCGGTAATACACCGATTGGTTGATTGGGTGAAAGAACGATTGATGAGAGCAATGTTTCAAAATGGCGCACCAATTGTTGGATGGTAGTTGCACTAAATAGATCAGTGCTGTAATCAAATGAGGCGTTTAGTCCATGCGGTGTTTCTGTAATGGTGAGAGTGATATCAAACCTCGAAACGGTGTTGCCAGTCTCTTCCCGTAAAAGCACCAGGTTACCCAATCGCAACTGAGGAATTGCAGGAATATTTTGAAAAACGAACATCACCTGAAACACTGGAGTACGACTCAAATCTCTTTCCTTAACAACTGCATCCACAATCTTTTCGAATGGTGCATCCTGGTGTTCATAAGCTTCAAGGATGAACAACTTTTCTTGTTGCAATACACTGGTGAAAGGCTCCGCATCCTTCAGCGTAGAACGCAATGCAAGGGTATTGATAAAAAAGCCGACCAGCTCTTCTACTTCGTGCAGGGTACGATTAGCAACAGGTGTTCCTACGCAAATGTCGTCTTGCCCGGTGTAGCGGTGCAACAGTACCTTGAATGTGGTAAGCAGTGTCATAAACAGCGTCGTTTCCTGCTGCCTGCTCAACTGCTGTAATTGGGCTGTTATTTGCTTACTGATAAGGAAAGCTTCCCTGGCACCGGCATTGCTCCTGGCGGCAGGACGTGGAAAATCGGTTGGCAATTGAAGGGGGGCAACATCCTCCAGTTTATTTTTCCAATAGCTGATCTTCTGTTGCAAAGTATCCCCCTGCAAATATTGGCGCTGCCAGATTGCATAATCCGCGTATTGAACAGGCAGGGTATTTAATAGGGGCAGGCGACCTGCATCAATGGCTGCATACAATTCCACTACTTCCTTTACCACCACCGACATAGACCATCCATCTGAAGCAATGTGATGCATGGTAACTACCAGCAGATATTCTTCTGCATCTATTATGAGCAGGGTTGCACGAAGCATAAAATCTGTAGCCAGGTTAAAGGGCTCATGGATGATATTTTGAGTAAAAATCGACAAGGAAGGCTGATCGTACTCAGCCACATTAACAACGGATAATTGCCAATCATCCGTATTGCGGATCAATTGATGTGCAATACCATCTTCTTCACCAATTACTGTTCGCAGCGCTTCGTGCCGGCCAACGATAGCATTGATGGCTTGTGAAAGAGCTGCTGTGTTGAGATGGCCTTTAAGCCGGAGTACAACAGGCAGGTGGTATTGTAGGCTACCTTCCAATTTATTAATGAACCAAAGGCGTTCCTGGCTAAAGGAAAGCGGGATATGGTTCGGCCTTTTTTTCAAGGCAATGGAGGGCAATGCCAATCCTTTACCCATTTGGTGAAGAAAATCTGCGAGGGATGCAATGCTGGCGTGGGTAAACATTTCCCTTATCGCCAGTTCCACTTGTAGTTTTTTCCTGATGGAAGAAACAAGGCGCATCGCTAAGAGGGAATGCCCACCGAGTTCAAAAAAGTTATCGTGTATGCCTACCTGTTCTACTCCCAGAAGTCCTTGCCAGATCTCCTGCAATTGCGCTTCCATTTCATTCCGCGGAGCTACAAAGGTTGTGGTTACAACAATGTTACCCGGATCAGGCAAGGCCTTTTTGTTAATTTTGCCGTTGGGTGTAAGTGGAAGACTATCCATTTGTACCCAAAGAACAGGTACCATATAAGCCGGTAGTTTTTCTTTCAGGTAGGTTATCATTTGTTCAACTTCAAAACCAACCGCAGGCACAATATAACCCACCAGTTGTTTGCCCAGATGGTTGCCGTCCATGGCGATAACCACTGCCTGCTTCACGAATTCGTTTTGTTCCAGCACGGTCTCAATTTCCCCCAGTTCAATGCGAAATCCCCTGATCTTTACCTGGTCGTCTAATCTCCCAAAACATTCGATGTTACCATCTGGCAGCCACCGGCCCAGGTCTCCGGTACGGTATAATTTATTACCAGGCAAATCATTAAAAGGATTGTCAATAAATTTCTCGGCGGTTAAAGAAGCCCTGTTGTAATATCCTCTTGCCAATCCTGTGCCTCCAATGCATATTTCGCCTGCTATACCGACGGGACACAGTTGATGCTGACTGTTGATGATAACGACAGTCGTATTGGCGATCGGCTTCCCTATCAAAACCTTTTCAGCGGAAGAAAGTTTTTTTACGGTGGAAAAAATGGTTGTTTCGGTGGGACCATAACAATTATAAACTTCTCCGATACCGGTGAGAGCATTCTTTATCTCTTCCTTTACCGCTTCACCGGTAATGATCATGGTCACATTTTCATTATTCATCCATCCTTCGTCCAGCAATACCTGCCAGGTGGATGGCGTGGCCTGTAGATGCGTTGGCCGCTGTGCTGCTATTGCGTACTTCAGCATAAATCCGTTCGTACTGGTTTCTCTGGAAGCGATGATGAGCCTGCCGCCACTTAACAGCGGCATAAAGTATTCAAGGTAGGCGATATCAAAACTATAAGTCGTTAGCGATAAAAGTGTAGCCGAGGCATCAAACTTCACGATCCCGGCAATAAAAGTTACCAGGTTTACTACGTTGCTATGTTCAATCATTACCCCCTTGGGCTTCCCGGTAGACCCGGAAGTATAAATCGTATAGGCGAGTTGGTTAGCCCCTAGTTTTACCTTCGGGTTATGGGCAGGCTGTTTGCTACATTCCAAATAAATATCGTCAAAAATAACAAGCCTTACAGGTTGAATGGTTTGAATCCTGGATTTAGTATTGCTGCTGCATACAATAATAGAAGCAACGCTGTCTTCCAGCATACCAGTAATCCTGTCCTGAGGGTATTCTGGGTCAATCGGCACAAAGGCCGCACCTGCTTTTAAAATACCGAAAAGTGCTACCAGCATTAAGGTTGAGCGCTCAACACAAAGGGGTACGAGGCTTTCCCTTGTTACACCATTGGCCAATAGATAATGTGCAAACTGGTTCGCCTGCTCATTTAATTCCTTATAACTTAGTTGCTTATCTTCAAATATTACTGCGATGTCCTCCGGTGTTTTATTTACTTGTTCCTCAAAAAGTTCCATCAAACTTTTATCCGCCGGATAAGCTGTTGCGGTGGCGTTAAAATCTTTAAGTAATTGTTGTTCTTCGGCAGCAGCGAGCATTTTTATTGAGCCTAGCTTTTGCCCCGGGTTTTGCACAACTGCCGAAAGTAACACTTTATAGTGCTCCATCATTCTGGTGATAGTTTGCTCACCAAATAAGTCTGTACAATATTCTACTGAACACTGCAGTTCATTCGCTGTTTCGGTGATGTAAAAACTCAGATCGAACTTGGCATTCCTATTTTCCAATGACTCACTGGTCAACGTTAACCCAGGTAAAATCAATTGTTGTGCCGCCGGTAAATTTTGAAGTGCAAACAGTACCTGGAAAAGCGGGCTGCGCCCCAGGTCTCTTTCCTTCACCACCGTTTCCACTATTTTTTCAAAAGGGGCTTCCTGGTGCTCAAAGGCATCCATTGTTGTCTGCTTTACTTTTTCGAGCAGGCTTAAGAAATCATCTGCCCCATTTACCTCTGTACGCAATACGAGTGTGTTTACAAAAAAACCAACAAGGTTCTCTACTTCTTCCTGAAGCCTGCCCGCAATGGGCGTGCCCACACAGATATCCTGCTGCCCGCTATACCGGTGTAACAATAATTTAAAAGCGGCCAGCAGGGTCATAAACAAGGTTGTTCCCTGTTGCTTGCTTAATTGCTGCAACTGCGTTACCAGCGAGAGACCGATTGTAAAGAACAGGTTTGCTCCTCTTGTACTTTGAAGGGCTGGACGGGGATAGTCAGTGGGCAGTTGCAAAGGAACTACCCCGCTGAGTTTATTTTTCCAATATTGCAATTTCTTGTCTAATACAGCGCCCTGTAAATAATGGCGCTGCCATGCCGCAAAATCTGCATACTGAATATTTAGTGGCGCCAGTTTGGCCGGCTGCTGCTCAACGAATGAGGTGTACAGTCCGGCCACTTCATCTATTATTATTGGCAAAGACCACCCGTCAGATGCAATGTGGTGTAGGGTAACAACCAATAAAAAAGAACTGGTATCAAGATGCACCAGGTGGGCACGCAACATAAAATCTTTGGTAAGATCAAATGGCTTTGTGATGAAGGGATTGATGAAATGGAGCAGGCCTTCCTGGTCATCTTTGTATGCCGAGCCGTCTTCTACAGATAATTTAAAACCGGTTGCATCAATTACCCGTTGACATGCCTGGTCCTGCGCTTCATAAATAACGGATCTCAAGACCTGGTGCCTTTCCACCACTTTTTGTAGTGCGAATTCCAGGGCCTGCTGATCCAGGTTGCCAGTCAGCCGCAAGATGGCCGGCAAATGATATTGAGTTGTACCTTCCAACTGGTCAATAAACCACAATCGCTCCTGACTAAAAGACAATGGGATATTTTTAATGCTTTTTTTATCAATGGGCAACAAGGGGTGATCAGTGGCATTGGTGCGGGTGGATGTTAATGATTGATCGGTTAAAAATTCAATGATGGCTGCTTTATGGTCTTTGATCTCCTGGAGTAAAGCCGGATCAATACCCTTTCCGCCGGAACCGCTTTTTGCTACCTTTAATTGAAGTTCCCCATCCGTTACGGTAATTTGTATACCATTGCGCTTAGCTGTATTCAACAATAAAATCGTCTTGCTGCTCATGAATGTCTGTTATAAATTTATTAGTTCAAAGGTTGTTTCATCATCCTCCGCATCGGTGGCGTCTTTCGTTTCTTTACCCGCTTCCCATTCCAGGTAATTACTTAAACCCTGTATGGTAGGGAATTTAAATAATACAGGCACCGGCATTATTAAGTTAAATCTTTTTTTAATGACAGAAACCAATTTTATTAATAATAGCGAATGACCTCCCAGTATGAAAAAATTATCATGGATACCAATCCGTTCTATGCCAAGCAAGCTTTGCCAGATTTCAACCAATACCGTTTCGGTTTCATTTACCGGCGCTGCATAATTATTTTGTAACAAGGCACTGATGTCGGGATCCGGCAGGGCCGAACGGTTAATTTTACCGCTTGGGGTGACCGGGAAACTTTCCATTGGCACCCACAATAGTGGCACCATATAGGCAGGCAGCCTTGTTTCAAGAAATTGAATGATTATCTCCTTGTTAAACAGGCCGTCAGGTAAAATATAGCCGACGAGCCGTTTGTTCAACTGCTTATCCTCTCTTGCCAACACAACGGCTTGCTTTACTGCATCGCATTGCTCCAATACCATTTCAATTTCACCCAATTCTATGCGGAGACCATTGATTTTCACCTGGTCATCTATCCTGCCCAGGTATTCAATATCACCACCCGGTAACCATCGGCCAAGATCGCCGGTTTTGTACATTTTTTTGTTCCCCAAGGCAAAGGGATCATCAATAAATTTTTCCGCTGTTAAAGCCGGAAGATTAAGATATCCTCTTGCAACCTGTACACCACCAATGTATAGTTCTCCCACACCGCCCAATGGTACCAGGCCAAGGGAAGCATTTAAAATATAGAGGGAGTTATTTGCCACCGGCCGGCCGATGGGAACAGGCATGGGTAACCTATTTTTATCTTCCAGGCTCCAATAAGTTACCTCGATGGCAGCTTCGGTAGGACCATATAAATTATGTATTTCCGCAGCGGGCAACTTTTCTATAAATAACACGACCTGTGAATGCTTTAACGCTTCGCCGCTGCAGAGTATTTTCTTTAATCCCGGACATTCGCCCGGCTGGATATCAGCTAAAAATATGGACAGCATGGAAGGCACAAAATGCATGGTGGTGATATGCCTGCTGTCGATCAGTTGTTTAAGGTAGCTCGTATCCTTATGCCCGCCAGGCTTTGCAAATACTAATTTTGCACCTACCTGCAACGGCCAGAAAAGTTCCCAGACAGACACATCGAAACAAAAAGTCGTTTTTTGTAAGACCGCATCATCGCTGCTGAGGCGATAATAATCCTGTGCCCATAAGAGCCTGTTAACTACACCGGCATGCTCATTCAACACCCCTTTCGGTTTACCGGTAGAACCGGAGGTGTAAATTACATAAGCAAGATGATTGGGCAGCAACGGCACTTCCGTATTGGTGACAGGCTCTTCGCTGATAAGATTCCAATCGGAATCAAGGGCGATGGCTGTTTGCCCTGCGGTTAAAGAAAGTTTAGCTAAGCTGTTATTGTTGCAAAGCACCATCGACGCTTTGGTATCCTGCAGCATGTAACCAATACGGTTTGCCGGGTAGTCGGGGTCAATGGGTACATAGGCACCGCCCGCTTTTATGATACCCAATATTCCTACCATCATTTCCAGCGAACGATTGAGGCAGATTGGTACCAGAGACTCTTCCCTAACCCCTTTTTTCCGCAGGTAATGTGCCAACTGGTTACTGCGCTCATTGAGCTGGTTATAAGTGTACTGCTGATCTTCAAATTCCACTGCGATGCTGCCGGGTGATCTTGCTGCCTGTTTTTCAAACAAAGATTTCAACGTATTGCCTGCAGGATATGCCACCTGGTTACTATTGAACGCTTTTATCAACTGTTGCTCCTGGCGGCTATCCAGCATTGACAGCTTTTCAATAGCCGTTGTTGAGCCTGTAACAACCGAAGCCAATAGATTTTTATAATGCCCCACCAATTGTTGAATGGTTTCTGGAGCAAATAAACCGGTGTTGTATTCTACCGTACCCTCCAGCCCCTGCTCATTTTCCGTTAGGTAAAATGTGAGGTCATATAACGCGGTGGTATGTTCATAAGGTGCTGCTGAAATATTGATATTTTCCATCACCAGGCCAGGAACTTCGGGTGTGTTGCGGAACACGAACATCATCTGGAAGACGGGGCTCCTGCTTAAATCTCTTTCTTTCACCACCAGTTCCACCACTTTCTCAAATGGCAGTTCCTGGTGCGCATAGGCTTCAAGGGTAGTTACCCTCACATCGGCGAGTAATTCGGCGAATGATGCATGCTCCCGAATGAAAGTTCGCATGGCAAGCGTGTTAACGAAAAAGCCAATAAGCGATTCCACTTCATCATGCTGCCTTCCGGCTACAGGCGTACCCACGCAGATATCATCCTGGCCACTATAGCGGTACAATAGTAACTTGAAAGCAGCCAGTAAGGTCATGAATAAAGTGGCGCCCTGCCGCTGGCTGTATAAAGCAATTTCCTGCGACATTGCTTTTTCAAGATGAAAATTGGCTGTGGCGCCCATCGTTTGCTGTATGGCGGGCCGAATGAAATCCGTGGGCAATTGCAGTACCTTAACATCTGCCAGTTTAGTTTGCCAGTATTCCTTTTTATCATTCAAGTATTTGCCCGACATGTTGGCCCGCTGCCAGATGGCATAGTCTGCATATTGCACCGGCAATTTTGGTAACTGAACGGCATGCCCGGTTGTAATTGACTGATAAAATGCGGCAAAGTCGTTCACCAAAATTGATTTTGACCATCCATCAGAAGCTATATGATGGAGGGTAACCACCAGGATATACTCCTGTTCACCAAGGCTTATAATGGCTGACCGTAACATAAAATCTTCCCTGAGATCGTAGGGTTGTAAAACAAGTTGTTCAACGAATTTTTCGAGGTTTGTTCCATTGTTGGGTGATGAATCGAAACCGATCTCCTGTAACTGCCAGTCGCCGGCAGGTTTCACCAACTGGTAGGGTTGGCCTTCTTCTTCTAGATAAACCGTTCTCAATATTTCATGGCGCTCTACAATATTTTTTAACGCTTTTGCCAGCGCATCAATATTTACGTTGCCGGATAATTTCAATACAGCCGGCACATGATATTGCAGGCTTCCACCTAACTGGTCAATAAACCACAAGCGCTCCTGGCTAAAGGAAAGCGGGATATACTGCGGGCGTGGAACTATTTTTTCTACAGGTGTTAGCAGGTTGGTTTGCGGTTCGGCGAATACCCTTGTTGATAAAAGAGCCACTGTTGGGTAATCAAAGATATCCCCAATCGGCATTTCCATACTAAATGCCTTGCGGATTGCTGATACAAGTCTTACTGCCAGCAGGGAGTGGCCGCCGAGCTCAAAGAAATCGTCGTGTATGCCTACCTGTTCTACTTCCAATACATCTTCCCAGATTACCCCCAGCCTTGATTCTGTTTCGTTCCGTGGAGGGGTATATCCTGCTGTGTCACTCTCAAAAACATCCGGATCGGGCAATGCCCTGCGGTCAATTTTTCCATTGGCAGTTAACGGCAGGGATTCCAGCGATATCATAATTGACGGGATCATATAGTCCGGCAATTTTTTAGCCAGGTAATACGTGATCCCTTCTTTATCGAAGCCCCCGTTGGGCACGATGTAACTTACGAGGCTTTTGTTTCCTTGTTTGTCGGGAAGTGCAATTACTACGGCCTGGCTTACCAGGCTTGACTGCTGTAATACGGCTTCTATTTCACCCAGTTCTACCCGGTACCCGCGAATTTTCACCTGGTCATCTACACGCCCCATAAAAACGATGTTACCATCGGGCAACCATCTTACCAGGTCGCCGGTAGCATACATTTTTTGCCCCGGTAGCGTTGCGAAAGGATCGTTGAAAAATCTTTCTTCGGTGAGTGCGGCATTGTTAAAATATCCCCTGGCCAAACCGTCACCTGTTATGTACAACTGGCCGGGAATTCCTACGGGGCATAGTTGCAATTCTTTTGACAGCACATAAATTTTTGTGTTGAAAAAAGGTTTACCGATCGGTATTGTTTTTCCATACTGATTGCGCTGTTTTACCTCGTGCAACAATTTACCAATGGTAGTTTCTGTTGGACCGTAGTGGTTGACGATGCGACAACTGTGAGGAGACTGCCAGATGGATTCTACCACTGTAGTTTGCAAGGCTTCACCGCCGAATACCAGCAATTTTTTTGGTAACAACAGGTCGTCTTCATTAGATAATGCCTTCCAATGCGATGGCACTATTTTTAAACAATCAATGCGATGTTCATTAAAATAATCATGCAGGTATTCTATATTGCTTACGGATTCTTTGGAGAAAATATGCAGGGCCCCGCCTGATAATAAGGATGCATAGATCACCGTATTGCCAAGGTCTGTTGCAATGGTAGATACGAGGGCAAATGTTTTACACTGTGCTACCTGCAATTGGTTATTCAGGCCATAATAATAATCTACCAGGCTGCTGTGTTCTATCATTACACCTTTCGGCATGCCGGTAGAACCCGATGTATAAATTACATAAGCAAGATCGCCCGGTGCTGGTTTAATCGCTGGATCGGTGGTAGGTTGAGTTGCCAGTTCCACCATGTCAAGCGAAATTATACGGGCCGCACCTTTATATTGCAACTTATCGATAGCTGCCTGGCTGCTTACCACGCAGGTTGCGCCTGCATCCTGCAGCATGTACGCTATGCGTTCTACCGGAAAGTCCATGTCTACAGGAACATAGGCTGCACCGGATTTCATAATGCCAAGCATCACCACCAACATATCTGCCGATCGATCAAGGTACAGCGGTACCAGCGAGTTTCGCTGTACTCCCATCCCTATTAAATAATGCGCTAATTGGTTGGCCCGTTCATTAAGCCCGGCATAAGTCATTTGTTCATCCCCGAAAACCAGCGCAATAGCGTCCGGCCTTTGAGCTGCCTGCACCTCAAAAAGATCAACTACACTTTTATCGGCAGGGTAAGGCACCTGGCATGTATTAAATTCATCAAGCAGCTGGTGCTGTTCTTCCTTCGCAAGCATGGGCAGGAGGCCAATCTTCATGTGTGGCACCATTACGATTGAATGTAACAATTGCCTGAAGTGCCCCAACATTTTTTCGATGGTGGCTATTGTGTACAGATCTGTACTATACTCGATTGATCCGCTGAGGCCCGCTGGTGTAGCTGTTACAAAATAGGTGATGTCGAACTTAGACATACTTGCTTCATAATCGTGCCGTGTAAGAGATATGTTGCCCAATTGAAGCGCTGTAGTTTCCGGGGTATTCAGGAATACCAGCATTACCTGGAACAATGGGCTCCGGCTCATATCCCGTTCCTTTACGACGGCCTCTACTACTTTTTCAAAAGGCACATCCTGGTGCTGGTAAGCTTCCAGGGTGGTGGCCCTTACTTCCTGTAATAAACCTGTAAAGCTTAATTCTCCAGTCAACTCGCTGCGTAGGGTGAGTGTATTTACAAAGAAGCCTACCAATCCTTCTACCGCCTGTTGTGGACGGTTTGCAATAGAGGTGCCCACACTGATATCTGCCTGGCCGCTGTAACGGTACAATAAAACTTTAAAGGCTGCCAGCAGCGTCATAAAAATGGTGGTTCCTTCAGCCTGGCTAAGGGCCTGCAGTTTGCCACTTAATTCTTTATCAATTACAAACCCGAGCGAAGCGCCATGGGTACTTCCTGTAGCAGGACGTGGAAAATCCGTGGGCAACTGTAAGGGCGAAATGCCTTCCAGTTTATCTTTCCAGTATTGCAATTTATTATTGAATACCTCTCCCTGCAGGTGATTCCGTTGCCAGATGGCATAGTCAGCATATTGCAATTCCAATGCAGGTAATTTAACAGGTCGGTTTTCAACAAACGAGCTATATAATTCCACCAATTCTTTTACCAATATGGACAAGGACCATGCGTCAGATGCGATGTGGTGCATGGTTAAAACAAGAATATGATCTTCGGGCTCAAGTACTATGAGGCCGGCCCGCACCATAAAATCTTTTGAGAGGTTAAAGGGAGCCGACACCATTATGACTATCTGTGCCTGTAACCCCTCCTTGTCATTTATAAACGTTGACCCGTCTATTTTGGACAGTTGCCAGTTGTCTTCAGGCATTATAATTTGATAAGGCTTTCCTTCTGCTTCAAGGAACACCGTTCTAAGAACCTCATGGCGGCCGATGATATGCTTCAATGCCTTCTCCAGAGCCTGCTGGTTCAATGCTCCCTTTAGTCTTAATAAGGTAGGCGAATTATAAGGGATGCTGCCTTCCAGTTGATCAATGAACCACAAACGTTCCTGGCTAAAGGATAAGGGTATACGCTCTGGACGGGGACCTGCCTCAATCACCGGTATTACTACCCCGCCTGACTTAACCTGTAAATGATTTGCCAATGCAGTAATGGTTGCATGCAGAAAGATATCCTTCATGGCAACTTCTATATCCAGTTGTTTGCGGATAGCTGAAATTACCCTGGAGGCCAACAATGAATGACCGCCGATTTCAAAAAAGTTATCATAAATACTGATCGCTTCGATTCCCAGCAATTCCTGCCAGATGCCAACCAATAATTGTTCGGTTTCATTGCGGGGTGCTGTGTAGTTAAATTTTTTACCATATCCCCTGTCTTCGCGTTGGCTTAAAAATACCCGGTCTGACTTACCATTGCTGGTCAATGGAAACTGTCCAACGGCAATGATCTCTGCCGGCACCATATAGTCGGGCAGCGTTTGCTGCAGCAAGAACCTGATATCTTTTTGAAACAAGGCAGTGATATCTGTAAACAAGGGAATATTGGTAGCTACGGTACTGCTCGTTTTAGCCTGTTCGCTATAGGGCTGTTTGATCACGCCCGTGAAATTGGCAGGTGCGAAAACGAGGTTTATTTTCAGTGGATTAGCATCCAGCAACCAGCGGCATTGGAACCCATTTCCCAGTACCTGCCTGATCATATCCCGGATTGTTATTGATTCAAAGTCTTCTTCGCTGATGGCATGTACCAGGTCGCCCACAGTTCGGAGCATTTTGTCCTGCAAGCCACGCTGCAACAGGCGCTCCCTCCACAATCTTGGGTTCGACACTTCCCTGATTGCCACTATATCTCCTTGTTGAAGGCGGCTGATAACGCTTTTTAAATCGCCTGTTTCACCCAGGGTTTTCCAGGCAGGTTCAAGTACCGACACCTCGCTATCTACATGCAGCATTACGGTAAACCGGTATAACGTAAGTTCATTGATATAATCGCCCTGCTTCCATATTACTTCTACATGACTGATCTGCGGATAGCTCAACTGCAAGCGGTAAAAATATTCGGGAGAAAAACAAAGTTCTTCTTCTTTCAACACTTCCTGCTCCATCAACCATTTAAAGTCTTTTATATTTGTCGACTCCTGAAGCTTTGCCAGTTGAAGCCTTCCCTTGAACAGGTGCAGCAGGCGATTATCCCTTACATCCCCGATAATGATCCTTCCTTTGCCATTTAAAAAACGAAGGCTGTTGTCGATGACAGAAGTCATGTAATCTTCGCCAGGGAAATATTGTACAATTGAATTCAACAGTATCGTATCAACCTGTTCCCCTTTCTTTAACACAATTTCATGCGCAGCGCAAACCTGTAATTCAGTTTCACCATAATCTCTTAAGCCTTTGCTAACCTGCCCGGCAATTTGGTTCACGGATGATTTAGAGAAATCCGTTCCGATGTACTTTTTTATCTTTCCTGCCAACTGGTAAAAAATCAAACCGGTTCCACTGCCGATTTCCAAGACGTGGTTAGGATTCTCCTCCATAATTACACGAACTATATCCTGTAGCCACTCCTGCATTTGTTCGGCGGGTATTGTTTCACCGGTAAAACTGTCATTCCAGCCGATGATATTGAATTCGGGATCAATGTCCTCCGCCAATTCGGTTTTAGCGTATTCTGTTTCATACAGTTCCTTCCAGCTGGCCACCAGTTTTGTATACAACTCCCGCTCTTTGATTTTAAGCATGGATCTATCCGGCAAATAGTAACCGACAAGGCGGTTGGCTGTATCGCCCTCTTTTTTAACCACGACGCAACTGCTTTTTACTTGTTCGAGGCTATTCAACGCTGTTTCAATTTCACCCGGTTCTATGCGGTAACCTCTTAGTTTTACCTGGTCATCCAGCCGCTTGATATAGGCAACAGCGCCACCCGGTAACCATTTACCAAGATCGCCGGTTTTGTATAATCTTAAACCTGGAATATTCTTAAAAGGATTAGTAATAAATTTTTCAGCAGTGAGATCCGGCCTGTTTAAATATCCCCTTGCCAACCCCGCGCCACCCAGGAGTATTTCTCCAGGAACACCGATGGGCACCGTCCGGCCAAATTGATCCACAATACAAACACTTCGGTTGTTTAAAGGTTTCCCGATAGGGATATCCCCGTCGATTACTGTTTCATTTATCCGGTAGGTGAGTGAGAAAGTAGTGTTTTCTGTAGGCCCATATCCATTGATGATTTCGATGGACGGGTAGGTTAACCTTAGTTTTTGAATGTGTTGCCCCGAAAGTTTTTCGCCACCTACAAGGATTGTTTGAAGCGTTTTAAAAATAGAGGCATCGTATTCCATCAGCTGGTTGAACCAACTGGATGTAAACCACATTTTTGTAACCTGCCTTTGCCGGATTTCCTTTTTGAGTAACTCGTTGTCAAGCAGGGTATTTTCTGAACAAAATACCAATGATCCACCGTTAAGCAGCATGCCCCAGTATTCAACAGTGGTGGCATCAAAAGAAGGCGAGCCTGTGGAAAGCAGGGTGTCTTTTTCCGTTAGGCTTACATAGTCAATTCCTTTAACAAGGCTCACCACGTTTCCGTGTTCGATCATGGCTCCTTTAGGATTACCGGTTGAGCCAGATGTATAAATCACATAGGCCAGGGCATGTGGATCTATGCTTACCTGCAGGTTTGTAACCGGCTGTCGCTGAAGAGAAGTCCAGGCGGTCGTATCCAGGGCAATCACCTCCACTTCATCCCCACAATTCAATAGCAACCTATTTTCCTGGCTGCTTAACACGATGTTGGCGCCGGTATCTTCCAACATATACTTTATTCTTTCTGCCGGGTAGGCAGGATCAAGCGGAACATAGGCCCCACCTGCTTTTAGAATGCCAAGGATGGCTACCATCAAAGCCGGGCCCCGATCGATGCATACGGGTACCATGGTTCCGTCCCCGATTCCTTTACCGGTTAAAAAATGGGCAACCTGGTTTGCTTTCTCATTCAGGTCGCCATAACTAAGTTGCTGGTCTTCAAATAGGATCGCAGTATTTCCCGGAGTTTTAAAAACATGTTGTTCGAACAGTGTCACTATATTTTTGTCGGCCGGGTAAGTCAAACCGGTATTGTTAAATTCAACCAGCAACTGGTGCTGTTCCGCCGCGGAAAGCATTTCAAGTTCGCCAATCTTTTGTTGCGGATCGCTTGCAACGGAACTGAGTATTTGGGCGAAGTGTAACACGAAGCGCTCCATTGTTTCCCTGCTGTACAAGTCGGTGCAATATTTCACATAGCCATCTAACCCGGATGGCGTTTCAACAATGTTGACCCATATTTCAAACAAGGCTGTATTGTCAGCATGACCGTCCTGCGACAACACCGCACCGCCTAATTTTAACTCAGGTAAATTGGGCGTATTGAGCAACGAAAACATTACTTGCACCAGCGGATCTGTACCAAGGTCCCTTTCCCCAACCATGGCATCCACCACTTTTTCAAATGGCAGTTCCTGGTTTTCATATGCTTCGAGGGTAGTTTGTCGCACCTGTTGCAGGAGGTTCTTAAACGATGCATCTTTATCCAGGATATCGCGTAAAGCCAATGTGTTAACGAAAAATCCAATCAGGGCGTCAAGTTCTTCAGTTTGCCTTCCAGCTATGGCAGAACCTACGCAAATGTCAAACTGGCCGCTGTAACGATACAACAATACTTTAAAAGCCGCCAGCAATGTCATGAATAAGGTACTGCCCTGCTCCCTGCTGAATGCCTGCAATTGCACCATCAATGGTTTATCAATAAACAGGTTTACCATGTCGCCCCGTGTACTTTGCACCAATGGCCTGGGATAGTCAGTAGGCAAGCGCAACACGGCCACATCCTGCAATTTGTCTTTCCAGTAACCGATCTTTTTATTGAGCAGGTCACCTTCTAATATGTTTCTTTGCCATAGTGCAAAATCTGCGTACTGGATGGTTAGCGGTGGTAATTGTGCAGGGCGTTGTTGATCGATGGCATTGTACAATTCCACTACTTCTTTTACCAATACGGACAGAGACCAGCCATCGGCAGCAATATGATGCAATACAACTACCAGTACAAAGCTGGTTTCGTTCAGTGAAATTAAATGAACCCGGAAAACATACTCCTTTGCTAAATTAAAGGGTTCATTTTTTAGCGTATCAATCAACACCTGCAGACTGGCAGGGTCATCCTGGTAAGCCGCGCCGTCTATCCTGTTTAATTCCCATCCCTCGGCACCTATGATATGTTGATAGGGCCGCCCGTCCTGCTCCTTAAATACCGTCCGAAGTGATTCGTGCCTGGCGACAATGGCAGTTAAGGTTTGTACGAGGGCGGGCTCATTTAAATGGCCGCTCAACCGTAATACTGCTGGTATATGATACTGTATGCTTCCTTCCAACCGATCTATGAACCACAATCGTTCCTGGCTAAAAGACAAGGGAATATTCGCGGGTCTTTCTGCTACTGCAATTTCAGGAAGTAAGCTAAGTCCGGACTGAATTTTCAACTCAGGTGCAAGCGCCGCGATGGTTTGGAATTCAAACAATTTACGAACGGCAATCTCAATGGCAAATTCTTTCCTGATGGCAGACACTACACGTATGGCTAACAGTGAGTCACCACCGCTTTCAAAAAAGTTATCATGGATACCGACTTTATCACGGCCCATCAATTTTGCCCAAATACCTGCCAAAATTTTTTCGGCTGTATTTTGTGGCGCTGCATATTCAACAACTTCAAGTGCTGCCATATCAGGATCAGGTAAGCTGTGCCTGTCTATTTTCCCATTGTGATTAAGCGGCAATTTATCCATCTCCACCCAAACCGAAGGCACCATATAATCCGGGAGTTTCTTCCTGAGAAATGTAAGGGTTGCCTCCTTGCTATAATCCTCTCCTGGCACTACATAGGCTACCAGCCGCCGGGTTTCTTGCTGATCCACTTTTGTAAGAACGGCTGCCTGCACTACGAACGGGCATTCCTGCAAAACGCTTTCAATTTCACCCGGTTCTATCCGGTAGCCCCGAATTTTCACCTGGTCATCTTTTCTGCCCTGGTATTCGATGTTTCCACCAGGTAGCCAGCGGCCAATATCGCCGGTTTTGTATATCCTTCCATTGGTGAAAGGAAGCTCCACAAATTTTTCGGCCGTTAGCCCGGGATGGTTCAAATAGCCCCGTGACAAGCCGGCGCCTCCCAAACATATTTCGCCACTAACGCCAACGGGTACTGGCTGATCGTTATCATCAATTATGAATGCCGTACGGTTGTTGAGCGGGCGACCAATCGGGATCGATTTATTGAAACTTGTTTCGGTAATGCGGTATGTAAGTGAGAAAGTGGTATTCTCGGTAGGACCATAGCCGTTAATTATTTCTATCGCGGGATAGGTGTTGCGCAGTTTTTCAATATGGTACGCGGATAATTTTTCACCGCCTACTAACACCGTTTCCAGGTTTTTAAACAGTGTAATATCCGCTTCTATCAACTGGTTAAACCATCCGGCGGTAAACCACATCCGGTTAACAGCTTTTTTATTGATCTCTTCTTTTAGTAAATGATTATCAAGTAATCTTTCCTCGCTGCACAATACCAACCGGCCACCATTAAGCAGCATGCCCCAGTATTCAATGGTGGTTGCATCAAAAGAAAAAGAGCCGGTAGACAATAGCGTGTCAGTCGGTTTTAAAGAAACATATGAAACGCCTTTTACCAAACTCACCACGTTTTGCTGCGTTATCATTACACCCTTGGGTTTACCGGTAGAGCCAGACGTATAAATGATATAGGCAAGAGCGCCCGGAGCGATGCCGGTTGAGAGGTTGGTTACGGGCAGGCCGGCGCCAAACAATGCGTCATCTATCACCAGGTATTTTATGTTGGCATCAATACTAAGTTTTGACTGCACCGACTTGCCAATAACTACCAGGTTGCAAACGGTATCTTCCAGGATAAATTGTATGCGTCCGGCCGGGTAGCTGGCATCAATGGGTACATAGGCGCCGCCGGCTTTTAAAATGCCGAGGATACCTATCATCATTTCGATGGAGGATTCAATACTGATGGCAACCAATGTTTCGTTTTGTACGCCATTGGCTTTTAAAAGATGGGCCAACTGGTTTGCCCTTTCGTTCAACTGCAGGTAAGTAAGTTCATTGTCTTCAAAAACGACCGCGGTTGATTGGGGGTAGCGGATCACCTGCTCTTCAAATAAAGTGGCAATATTTTTATCCGCCGGATAAATCGTTTTATTTTGGTTGAACTCAATTAAAACCTGGTGTTGCTCTTTTACAGATAACAAGGGCAATGCACTGATTCTTTTTTCCGGCTCCTGCACGAGGTTGGCCACCAATTGCCTGAAATGTTCCAACAGCCTTTCAATGGTGGAAGCCTGGTACAGGTCTGTACTATATTCCAGCGAACCAAGCAGTTCGCCATTTTGTTCCAATATGCTAAATGAGAGATCAAACTTTGCGGTATGTTGTTCCTGTCTTTCCAAAGACAACTGTAATTTACCTTCTTGCAGTCGGGGTGTTCCAGGTGCATTCAACAGTACAAACATCACCTGGAAAACAGGATTGCGGCTCATATCACGTTCACTGATCACTGAATCTACTACTTTTTCAAAGGGCACATCCTGGTTATCGTAAGCTTCCAGTGTTGTCGTTTTCACCTTTTGCAACAAATCAATAAAACTGTCATCTGTATTTAGCTCAGTCCTTAAAGCAAGCGTATTAATAAAAAAGCCTATGAGGGCCTCCGCTTCCTTTTGTTGGCGCCCTGCTATAGCGGTGCCAACACAAATATCTTTATGGCTGCTGTAGCGACTCAATAATACTTTCAATGCGGCAAGCAAGGTCATGAATAAAGTGGTGCCCCGCTTCTTGCCGAGCAGTTTTAAGCCTGTTGTCAATTCCTTATCTAAAGTAAAGCTGATGCTGGCCCCCCTGGTACTTTGAACTGGCGGGCGGGGGAAATCGATGGGCATTTGCAGCTGTGCTACTCCTTTTAATTTTTCTTTCCAGTACTCCAATTTTTTTACCAATATTTCGCCCTTCAAATAATTTCGCTGCCAGATAGCAAAGTCAGCAAACTGAAGCTGCATTGGCGATAATTGAACATGCCGGTTTTCATCATAAGAAGTATATAATTCTACCAGTTCTTTAACAAGTATGGAGGCAGACCAGGCATCCGATGCAATATGGTGTATTGTTAATAATAACAAATGATCCTGTTCACCCATAGCAACAAGTTCAGCACGCAGCATATCATCTTTAGACAGATCAAAAGGTTTATTGATTGCATGTTGAATATAGTACTGCAAGGCTGTTTCATCTTCTTTTAAATATTCCCTGCCGTCAACGATTGGTAACTGCCACTTACCAGGGACCTTGATATACTGGTATGCCTCGCCATTTTCTTCCAGGAAAACCGTTCTAAGTATTTCGTGGCGATTGACGATACTTTGAAATGCATAAGTTAAAGCAGCTATATTCAGGTTTCCTTTAAGCCGCATAACGGTTGGAATGTGATATTGTACACTTCCGTCCAGTTGATTGATAAACCATAAGCGTTCCTGGCTGAAGGATAAAGGGATATGGTAAGGCCGTGGTTGCACCATTTCAATGGCAGGGAGTAACATCCCACTGTCGTGTTCCCGAACATGCGCTGCCAAAGCCGCAATGGTTGGATGCACAAATAATTTTTTAATAGCCAATTCTATTCCCAATTGATAACGAATGGAGGACACTAAACGCATTGCCAAAAGCGAGTGACCGCCTAACTCAAAAAAGTTATCGAATATACCTACCCGATCCACATGCAGTAATTCTTTCCAGATGGCTGCTATCTTCTCTTCCAGCTCATTGCTGGGTGCCACATAATCATTGCTTAACAGTTCACCTGCATCGGGTTCCGGAAGGGCCTGCTTATTAATTTTGCCGTTCGCAGTTAAGGGCATGCTATACAATTCTACCCATAAGGCGGGTATCATGTAAGCGGGTAACCTACCATCAAGGTAGGATGTCAATAGCGCTTTATCAAACATCCCTTCTGAAACAATGTACCCTACCAGCCGCTTATTACCAGTGTTATCTTCTCTTGCCAGCACCACTGCCTGGTTCACTAGCCCGCTTTGCAATAAAACAGTTTCTATCTCTCCTAATTCTATCCGGTAACCACGGATCTTTACTTGGTCGTCTACACGGCCCAGGTACTCTATATTGCCATCAGCCAGCCAGCGGCCAAGGTCTCCCGTTACGTATAATCTTGAACCCGGTTCTTCTGAAAATATATCCCCGATGAATTTTTCCGAAGTTAATTCACGACGGTTCAAATAACCCCGCGCTACGCCGGCTCCGCCAACATACAATTCCCCTGCAACCCCTATTGGTACCAACTGCCGGTTGCTGTCAAGTATAAAGCAGCGTAAGGTTGGTATCGGCTTGCCAATAATACTATTTCCATTATTTATATGGTCCCAGCAGATCTCCTGGAAGGTTACATGAACGGTGGTTTCTGTAATACCATACATATTAATTAAACGGGTGTCTGGAAACGAATGCTTCCAGGGTTGCAGCTTTGCAGGGTTAAGCGCCTCTCCACCGTAGATCACAAAACGAACGGGAACATGCTTTACTTTACCTGCCATTGCATCCTGTAATACATAAAATGCTGCAGGCGTCTGGTTTAAAACCGTAACCCCCTCCCTCAATATCAAGTCTGAAAAAAGCTGTGCATCTTTGGTAACTTCTGACGGCACTATTACCAGGCGGCCCCCATAAAATAAGGCCCCATACATTTCCCAAACTGAAAAGTCAAAGCAAAAGGAATGGAACATCGTCCACACATCCTTTTCATTAAAATCGTATAATGGGGTATCTGTTTCAAATAAACGCACCACATTGCTATTTTCTATCAATACACCCTTTGGCTTACCCGTAGATCCCGATGTGTAAATAACATACGCCAATTGATTGGGCGCAATTTTCGTTAATGGGTTTTCCGGGCTTTCTTTACTGATTTTTGACCAGGCTGTATCCAATTCTATACAGTATAGGTTTGCTGCAACCGGCAGTTTTGACCGGCTTACGCTGCTTGTCAATACCAATGCTGCCGAAGTATCTTCCAGCATGTAACTGATCCTTTCCAAAGGATAATCAGGATCCATGGGGACATATACTCCGCCTGCTTTTAAGATTCCAAGAATACCTACAATCATATCAATGCCTCGCTCTATACAGATCGGCACAAACGTTTCGGGCTTTACCCCGTTTGTTATTAAGTATTGCGCCAACTGGTTCGAACGTTCATTCAGTTGCTGATAACTTATTGATTTGTTCTCAAAAACAACCGCTGTTGATAAAGGCGTCTTTTTTGACTGATCCTCAAATAGATCCACGATCGTTTTATCTTTCGGATAGCCGATGTCGGTATTATTAAAACCTATAACCAGCTTATGCTTCTCTGCGGGACTTAGCATGGGCAATAAACCAATCTCCTGCTGCGGCGATTGAACGATCGATTGTAATAAATTCCCGTAATGAACGGCCATCCTATCAATAGTAGCAGCACTATAAAGATCCGTGTTGTATTCTATCCTTCCTAAAAAGCTCCCTTCACGCTCCATAAGCATAAAGGTTATCTCAAACTTCGAATTGGCATACGCAAAACTCTCTCCCCATAATGCAACATCACCCAAAACCAACGCCTCTACCTCAGGGGTATTCTGCAATACAAACATTACCTGGAACAATGGGCTCCTGCTCACATCTCTTTCATGCACCACTGCCTCCACTACTTTTTCAAAAGGAACATCCTGATGACTAAACGCGTCCACCATGGTTGCCTTTACATCCTGTAACAATTCTGTAAAGGGAACATTTCCATTTACTTCACTGCGCAACGCAAGTGTATTTACAAAAAATCCAATCAGGCCTTCCACTTCCTGTTGCTGGCGGCCGGCGACAGGTGTACCTACACATATATCTTGCTGACCACTGTAGCGGTACAGTAATACTTTAAAGGCTGCCAGTAGTGTCATAAATAAGGTGGTACCCGAATCATGACTCAACGCCTTCAACTGGTGGGCCTGATCTTTATCAATTTTGAAAATCCCCTCAGCACCCCTTGTACTTTGAATAACCGGTCGGGCATAATCGGTTGGAATTTGTAACGGCGATACTCCTTGTAGTTTATCCTTCCAGTACCCTAATTTCCGTTCCAATAATTCACCTGACAAATAATTCCGTTGCCAGATGGAAAAGTCTGCATATTGTATTGGAAGCGGTTGTAAATTAACCGGGCGGTTTTCCATATATGCACTATATAACTCTACGACTTCTTTTACAATAATTGAAATGGACCATCCGTCGGATGCGATGTGATGCATTGTTACCACCAGAATATATTCTTCCTGTGCGAGCGATACCAGCGTTGCACGCAACATGAAATGACGAGCAAGGTCAAACGGCATCGTAACCAGTTGACGCAGGAAGTTTTGCAAACCTTCTTTATCCTCTAAGTATGTAGTTCCATCTATTTTCTGCAGTTGCCATGCTGTTGCTTCCAATATTTTTTGAAAGGGTTCCCCATGTTCTTCCACAATCACAGACCTTAGAGATTCATGCCTTTGCATCACTGTTTGCAATGCATATGCCAACGCCTGATGATCCAATTTTCCCCGCAGGTTTAATACAGCGGGTAAATGATATTGAACAGTGCCTTCAAGCTGATCGATAAACCACAAGCGCTCCTGGCTAAAAGATAGCGGTATATTGGCGGGCCTTATTTGCTTTATGATGGAAGGCAATATAAGAGCGACCGCCTTGTGTTTCAAGTGGTCTGCCAGTGAAGCAATGGTTGGGTTTTGAAATAAAACTTTTATGGCGATCTCCGTTCCCATTTCCTTACGTAGAAGGGATACCAACCGCATTGCCAATAAAGAATGGCCGCCTACCATAAAAAAATCATCATGGATGCCGATGCGTTCTTTACCCAATAATTGTTGCCAGATCGCTGCCAATTTTATTTCGGTTTCATTGCGGGGAGCTACATACCCGGTACTTGCCTGTTGACTAAAATCTGCGGGGGGCAATGCCAATTTATCGATCTTGCCGTTGGCTGTTAATGGAAAACTTTCTAATTGCACCCAAATTGAGGGCACCATATAGTCGGGTAGTTTGTCCCGCAGCCTGCTGGTCAAAGCCTGTTGATCAACGATAGTTTCCGCCACAAAATATCCTACCAGGATATTAACGCCGCTGTCATCTTTCTTTGCTATGATAATGCTTTGCTTCACCCAGCCGCCCTGGCTTAACACCTGTTCAATTTCTCCAGGCTCAACCCTGTTGCCCCTTATTTTTATCTGGTCGTCTATGCGTCCCAGGTACTCTATATTTCCATCTTCCAGCCAACGGCCAATATCGCCGGTTTTAAACATGCGTCCTTGTGGATCGTTGCTAAAAATATCCGGTATAAATCTTTCTGCATTTAGCTCGGGAAGATGAAGATAGCCCTGTGTTACCTGTGCGCCGGCTACACATATCTCGCCTGCAACACCTTTAGCAACTACCTGATGCTGCTTATTTAAAATGTATACCCGGGTATTGAAGATAGGTTTCCCTATGGATACGTGGTGGCGTTCGCCGGTTATGCCAGAGGCTGCCATACTTGTGTCGAAGCAGGTTACATCAGCTGTTACTTCGCTGGAGCCGTAAATATTTAATAGCTTATGTGACGATACAGGAAAAACTTTATAAAATTCTGTAACCAGTTCAGCCGGTAAGATTTCGCCACTGCTTGTCCAGTATTTCAGGTAGGGCAAGCTGGCGTCTTCTTCCAGTAATTTACTAAGTATGGCCCTTAATAAAGAGGGTACTAACACCCAACGGGTAATTTTTTCAGTGCCTAATTTTTTCACCAAAAGATCCAGGTTGAGCAATTCGTTTTTTGGAAATATAACTGATGGAACACCTTTGCTAAGCGCCCCAAACAATTCCCAGATATGATCTACAAAACCAATGGACGTTTTAATCGCGTTTCTTTCGTTGGCTTCAAAAGGATAGGTATCCCACATCCAATAGAGCCTGTTTACAATGCCGGTGTGGCCCAGTATTACTCCCTTTGGTTTACCGGATGACCCTGATGTATAAATGATACAGGCTGTATTTTCAAGTGGTATTATCACCGGTAGCTTTGTTGATGGGTAACCTTCAAGTAGTTCATCATCCAGGGAAATTACTGATATTGCTCCCTCCTCATTTTGCAAGTCGGCCGAGGGGTTAATAATAGCGTTGATTTTCCCTTTGAGCCAGGCATTGTTGCTTTCATTTACGAGGTCGGCAAAACCTTTGTTGATTAACAGCAATTTCCCCCCGGTATCTTTCAGCATGAACCTGATTCTTTCCTCCGGGTAGGCAGCATCAACCGGCACATAAGTAGCACCTGTTTTTAATATGCCCAATATGGCAACGACCAGGTCGATGCTACGCTCCATACAAAGCGGCATTAATGATCCTGCTTTTATTCCTTTCGAGAACAGGCAATGAGCCAATTGATTAGATCGTTCATTTAACTGTTGGTAGGTAAGTTGTTGCCGGCCATCAATAACAGCTACGCCATCGGGAGTTTTTAGTACCTGGTCTTCAAACAGGTCTACCAGGTTTTTGTTGGCAGGATATGGTACCAGTGTATCGTTGAACCTTTCCAGTAATTCATTTTTTTCGGCTGCTGACAATGGGTCTAACCCACTAACCAGCATCCCCGGCTGCCGGGTGATTTGCAGCAAGATATTTTCAAAATGTTGGCAGACTGAATTTATTTGGTCTTCCGGCAATAACAAAGCATTGTAACTAAACCGAATACTAATCTCGGCCGCGTTTTCAACCAGTATGCTTAGGGGGTAATTGGTATGCTCATTAACCTGAACATTTTCTACTTTTAGCGACCATTTTTTTGAAGCAACCAGTTTGTCTACAGGGTAGTTTTCAAAGGTCAGCATGGTATCAAAAAGATCGCCTTTTATACCCGACCAATCCTGTATAACCTGTAATGGGGTGTATTGGAAATGACGGGAATCTACCTGTTCGCCCTGTACCTGCTGCAGCCATTCCGCAACGCCCTGTTCCCGTTGCAGTTTGGAATGTAGCGGCAGTGTATTGATGTACATCCCAACGCGTTGTTCTATACCCGGCATATCATCCGGGCGACCTGACACTGTTACGCCATACGCTATATCATCATTACCGGTATAGTAATGTAACAGGTAGGCCCACACGCCCTGCATAATGGTATTGACTGTTAACCGGTGTTGCTGTGCAAAACTGTGTATGGCAGCGCTTTTAGCGGCGTCTAACTGGAGCGGTAATGTTTCAAAAACACCCAGGCCCTTTGTTCTTTCTGCAGTTGGTCCGATGAAAGGTAACAGCGTATTTTGATGTAAGCCTTTAAGATAAGTACGCCAATACGTTTCTTCTTCTCCCTTGTCTATCTTGTCGATATAACGTATGTAATCTTCAAAGCGGTCTTCCTCGTTGATGGAGACCGTTTTACCGGAACGCAGTAACTCGTATGCATTCAAAAATTCACCCATGATGACAGGCATGGACCATCCGTCAAACAAAATATGGTGCGAAGTCCAGATCATCCGGTAACGATCTTCGCTTAACCGGAATAAGGCAATCCGCATCAGGGGCACTACATTAAAATCAAATCCTTTTACACGGTCTTTAGCGGCGTATTCTAATAGGGTTGCAGCCTGCTCCTGTTCTACCAGGTGGCGCAAGTCAAACAGTTCCACCGGTAGTATTACTGTTTGGTGCACACATTGAACAGGTACTTTGAACGCATCATAATTGAAAGAAGTTCGCAGGATGCTGTGTGCATTGATTACATATCCCCAACTTTTATTCAGCAGCTCCAGGTCAACATCCAGGAGGTCACAACTAAATTGTTCTAAGTAAGCCGCTACCGCAGCATCGTACAAACCGTGGAATAACATCCCTTGTTGCAAACCACTCAAACGGTAAATAGCAACGATGTCCTTCGATTTTTTTCCTGTTGAAGATTTGCCCGGAAGTATAGACAGGTATTCGATTAGCTCATTTTTATTTTCTTTTATATAATTTATGATGAACTCGTTTGACCGGATCACATTCAACTCCTCCTTTGATAAATTCTTTTTATCACCTTTCAGGATGAGCTTTTCATCTTTTACCACCAGGGTAAAATTTGACTTCTCCAGGGTTGCTATAAATTCCTTTATTTCCATAAATACTTTTCCATTAAAAACTAATGATGTTATCGGTCTCTTCATCTTCGAGGAAACTATCTAGTTCCTCCACGCTTATGTCTGAACCTAGTCCGTAATCCGATGGCGTATAAACGCTACCTGCTTTTTGCTGATCCAAACAATGTGCAATCATTGCTTCAAGATTCGCCAGGTACTTTTGAGCAAGACCAATGACCGTTTCTTTTAAAAAATGTTGATCGCTATATTCCCAGTTGATTACCAGCCTGCCAGCCTGTACCCATCCTGTGACGGTGAGCTTCTCGTTTACCGGGTGTGTTTTGCTTTTTACGGTACCCACCGACTCCCCCGCAAGTGACATCCACTGACTGCCTCCCATTATATTATCAGATTGGCCCAGGTAATTAAATAGCAGGTCCCAACAAACTGGTTGATCCGAAGGTTCTGCAGGATCTATATATTTCAGCACGCCATACCCAATACCTTTATCCGGAACCGCTCGTAGCTTTTCTTTAATTCCCTTTATCGTTGCCGGAATATTTCTTGCAGGATCAACTTCCAACAATACCGGGTACAGGGTCGTGAACCATCCAATAGTGCGACTTGTGTTCATATCCTTTTCTATATCTTCCCTGCCATGGCCTTCCAAACCTATCACCATATTATTTCTATTGCAATAGTCGCAAAAGGTCAAGGTCAATGCAGACAATAGGATATCATTGATATTAGTGTTGTAGGCTTTTGAAATGTCCTTTAATAAATGCCCGGTGTACATTTCATTCATTTCGCTTTTATAGGAAATGAGATCGTTTACTTTTAACGTCGCTGTAAATTCTTTGTCAACAGGAATCGGAACGTAGCCTTCCTCCACTATTTTCCAATAGTTCGTTTGAGCAATTAAATGATCTGTATGCCGGTATTTATCCAATGACTGAAACCATTGCCGGTAAGAGCTGCTCTTTTTACCGAGACCCGGAATCGCTCCCTTACTGAAGCCTGTTATCAGAATATCAAGGTCTTCCAATAATATTCTCCACGATACACCATCTATGGCCAGGTGATGAACTATGATTAGCAGCCGGTTGCTTGCTTCATCCACAGGTGTTTGTATCCAGATCATCTTCACCAGTACCCCCTTTTCTATATCCAGTTGTTGATGGTAATGGTCTGCCAGTTCTGTAATAGATGTAACGAAGATTTGCTTACCGGTAGATTGTAGGTCTTCAACAATTAATGTCGGCTGGTGGTCTCCATATTCCTGTTTCCATTCGCCATTCTCCCGGTGAAACTTCAGGCGCAGCGCATCATGATGCAAGACCAGTTGAGTAAATGCCCTATCAAGTATGGCTGCATCCAGCATTTTGTCAACCGATAATAAGACCGCCTGGTTATAGTGCGACAAATCCGCGGCAGTTGTTTGCAGGTACCATTGCTGTATGGGAAGCAAGCCAGCCGCACCCGTTAACTTATCCTGCTCGCCCGAGGCTGCATGACCGCTGCGTTGGGCAACTGCCTTTGATAAGCGGGCGATATCCTGGTACAAAAATATATCCCTTGCCTGCAACGAATAGCCAAGGCGGTTCGCCCTGCTCACCAACTGAATGGTAAGGATAGAGTCGCCTCCCAATTCGAAAAAATTATCATCCACACCAACCTTTGGCACTCCCAACAGGTCCTGCCATATCACTGCTAATTGCTCCTCCCATTCATTCCGCGGAGCTGTGTACTGATCTTTCAACACATTTTCAATAGCAGGATCCGGTAGCGCCTTCTTATCCAACTTTCCATTGGGCGTTAAAGGGAATGAATCGAGTTTTACCCAAACGGAAGGTATCATAAAGTCCGGCAGTTTACTGCTTAAAAAAGACTGGACTGCTTCTTTATCAAAATGATCATTGACAGCCACGATGTATCCGACCAGCCGCTTATGCCCGGCAGCATCATTTTTGGCTAAAACAACCGCATCGCTCACCAGGCTGCTTTGTAGCAGCACGTGTTGGATTTCGGCCAGTTCTACCCTATAGCCCCGGATCTTCACTTGTTCGTCTATTCTTCCCAGGTAGTCGATTTTTCCGGATGGCAGCCATCGGCCGGCGTCGCCTGTTTTATATATTTTGGAACCGGTTCCAGGCTCAAATGGATTGGGTATAAATTTTTGTTCCGTTAATTCTGGATTGTTCAAATAGCCCCTTGCCAGGCCTGCTCCTGCTACACAGATTTCGCCGCTGACCCCTTCGGGCACCAGCTGACCTTCCCGGCTCAAAATGTACACCATCGCATTATCGATTGGCCTGCCGATTACCGTGGCTTCCTGCACGCTTTCAACAGTATTGTAGGTAGCGCAAACCGTTGTTTCACTCGGCCCGTACGAGTTTACAATTTTTACTTTTCCAAAAAAATTAGTGATATAAGATGGATACAATACATCTCCGCCTACGATAAGGTATCGCAGTCTTCCAAAACGGGTTAATTCTTTGTTGAGGTATTCCACCACCATTGGCGTAGTGGTTAAAATCGTAATGGCATTGCCTTCAATCAATTTCTTAATCCCCGCAATGTCGCGACCTCCTTCTCTAACAATGTGCAGGGATGCCCCGGTTGTTAGTGCAGGATATATTTCTTCCACCAACGTATCAAAAGATGGCGATGACTGTTGAATGATATTGTCTTCAGCCGATATTGAAAAATACCGTGTAACCAATTGCACGTAATTTAACAACGAAGCATGTTCTATCATAACGCCTTTGGGTGTTCCGGTAGAACCTGAAGTATAAATAATATAAGCCAATTGGCGGGGTGAGATCGCTTCGAGTAAATTTTCCTCCCCATGCTTTGCAATCATTTCCCATTCGCAGTCAACTTCAACTATTTCAATACCGGTTTGTGCCAGGAGTTGCCCCTGGTTTTCTTTAGTCGCCAATACTAACACTGCCGCTGTATCACTGAGCATGTGCGCTATCCGCTCCGCCGGGTAATCGGGATCAACAGGCACATACACGCCGCCAGCTTTTAAAATACCAAGGATGCTCACGATCATGTCAACCGACCTGTTGATGCAAAGCGGTACAAATGAGTTTTGCCCAACACCCTTGCTTTTAAGAAACCTGGCCATCTGGTTGGAACGTTTATTAAGGAGGTCATAACTCAGTTGCTGCTCTTCAAAAAAGAGGGCAATTTTATTCGGGGTACTGCGTACCTGCTCCTCAAATAAACCTATAACGGTAGTATTCTTTGGATAATCTACCGCACTGTTGTTGAATGTTTTCAGCAGCCGCTGTTGTTCGTCGTTGGTGAGCATAGGTAACCAACCTGCCTGATCCAGCGGCCTGGCCACAATGGATTGTAACAAATGAATGTAATGGTTGATCATCCGCAAGATGGTGTCCTCATCAAAGAGGTCGCTGCAATATTCCAGGTGGCCGGATAAGCCATGCGCTTCTTCTTTTATCGACAAACTCAGGTCAAACATTGAAACAGTATGATCGAATTTATCAGCTGTCATTTCCACATCGCCCAACATCAATGCGGGAATAGCGGGCGTGTTCTGCAACACGAACATGACCTGGAAAACAGGGCTGCGACCGAGGTCTCTTTCCGTAACAACAGCCTCCACCACCTTTTCGAATGGTACTTCCTGGTGTGCATAAGCCTCCAGTGTAGTTGCCCTCACCTGCTTCAAAGTTTCAATAAATGAATCATGCCCCCTGATGACAGATCTTATTGCCACCGTATTTACAAAAAACCCGATAAGCCCCTCTATTTCCTGCTGCTGCCGGCCCGCAACAGGAGTGCCAACACAAATATCTTCCTGGCCGCTATAGCGGTATAGCAATACCTTGAAAGCGCTTAGTAAAGTCATGAATAAGGTGGCGCCGTGTTGTTTGCCAATTGCCAGTAACTGATCATTTATATGTTTATCAATCGTAAACGCTTTTATCGAACCCACCGTTGTTTGAATAGCCGGGCGAATGCGATCTGTATGAAGTTGTAAAGGCGACAATCCTGACAACTGCTTTTTCCAATATCCAACTTTTTTTGCCAGCACTTCGCCGACCAGATAAGTCCGTTGCCAAATGGCATAGTCGCTGTATTGAAGAGAAAGTGGTTTTAATTTGGCGGGACGGTGTTCGGCGAAGGCATTGTATAGCTCTACCAACTCATTTACCATGATGGCGGCTGACCACCCATCCGAAGCAATATGATGCAATATGGCTACAAGGATATGTTCATTTTCGTTGATGCGTACCAGTGACACCCGCAACATATCATCCGCTGCCAGGTTAAAGGGCCGATCGATGCATTGCTTTATATACTGATGTAAACCAACACTATCATCCTGGTAGATTGCGCCATCTATCATAAGTAACTGGTACTTGCTGATATCCCTGATCATCTGGTAGGCCAAACCTTCCTGCTGTGGCAAAACAGTCCGCAATATTTCATGCCGGTTAATTATTTGTTGTATGGCATTTGAGAGGGCCGCAATATTAAGTCGACCTTTTAGTCGCAGGACGGCAGGGATATGGTATTGCAGGCTGCCGTCTAACTGGTCTATAAACCACAACCGCTCCTGGCTAAAGGACAAGGGTATGCGCCCGGCTTTGGGCGATACTTTTTCAATAGCCGGTAAAACAGTTTCATCCAAATGATTGGGTAACTGTTTTGCCAGCAATGCTACTGTCGGATAATCGAATATATCACCGATGGGCATTTCAACACCGAAGGCTTTTCTAATCGCTGATACCAACCGAACGGCCAGCAAAGAATGCCCGCCTAATTCAAAAAAATCATTGTTTCTACCTACCTGTTCTACTTCCAGTATGTCTTCCCAGATGGCTGCGAGCTTCGCTTCCGTTTCGTTTCGGGGGGCTGTGTATTGCGCTGTGGTGGATTCAATTGTTTCAGGGTCCGGTAAAGCTTTGCGGTCTACCTTGCCATTCGCTGTTAATGGCAAACTTTCCAGTTTGATCAACACCGGCGGAATCATGTATTCGGGTAAAATTTCCTTTAAGTAGGCATTGATTGACTCCTTGTCAAAATCATTCGCCGGTACGATATAAGCTACCAGCCGTTTATCGCCCTGTTTGTCTTCTCTCGCCAACACTACTACCTGGCTAATCCATTCGCATTGTTGCAAGGCTGCTTCTATTTCGCCTAGTTCTATCCGGTAGCCCCTGATCTTTACCTGGTCATCTACCCTGCCTAAAAATTCTATATTACCATCCGGCAACCATTTTACCA
>Ga0105044_10000432_pt1 | contig 51113 bp, 45 predicted proteins | sample MAT01_FD_78092 | JGI IMG/M metagenome (GOLD analysis project Ga0105044, IMG submission 78092) | Freshwater microbial communities from Lake Fryxell liftoff mats and glacier meltwater in Antarctica - MAT-01 | ecosystem: Environmental > Aquatic > Freshwater > Ice > Liftoff microbial mat | place...
ACCACCACAGATCACCACGATCAGACAGCATCGTCGCAGCTCACGACCACTGAACAACACAGATCAACAGCGAGCCACACCGAAATTTGGGGTTCGATTCCCGCCAACTACTCCACGAACACCCGTCGACCGCCTCACCCGAGTTGATCGAACAGATTCGTGCGATCAAGGGCCAGTACCGCTACGAGAAATATATGTCGCTGACATGCCGAAACTGCCGAGACGTCGTTCAAGCGCTCAACTTGATGAGTGCGGGCGCCGGGGCCACTGCGATGCTCGGTGCCTTCGCCCATTTGGTCCGCACGCCTATACGTCAGTAGTTGAAGACCAGGGCGCCGCCGGTCGTGTACTCGAACACGGCGGGAACACCGGCAACCGTGGAGCTGGCGATCCACTCGGCATCTTGCAGGTTGCGGACCTTCACGCACACGGGACAGGCATACATACGGCCACCACCGGCCGCATACTCCTCGTGCAACGCTGCGATGGAGGGTGCGCCTGGCACCTCGATGGTTGCTGCGAAACCCTCGATCGCGACGTGGATGGCGTCCTTGGTGAGGAACATCAGCGCCTCCTTACCGGCTCGCAGCGCTTCAACACCGAGCAGGTAGGCGATCAGCACGTTCTCGGGCTCTTCGGCGCCGTGGGTGAGGCAGATCAGCACCTTGCTATCGGGTGTGTTGATGGATGTATCGCTCATCTTGATCACTCCTGCGGTTGGCACACTGTCGACAGGTACTTCGACATCACGGATCTTCGCACTCTCAACGCTGACATGCATCGAATTCATCGGATACGAATACCGCGTTGTGTCGTCAGCGCCCTTTGTCGGCGATCGTTGCCCGTCGGTGCGATACTCAGTCATGCCGTATGTGATCGCGCAGATCTCCGACACCCACATCGGCGGACCCGCCGCCGAAAGCGGTGAGCGGTTCTCGATGGCTCTTGCCGAGATCGGCGCGATGACATCGGCGCCGAATCTCGTGCTTCTCACCGGCGACCTGACGCACAACGGTCTGCGAGTGGAGTGGGACGAACTCGTCGCACGGCTGGACGAGTTGAGCGTGCCATGGCTGGCGATTGCCGGCAATCATGATCGGGGCATCGACGAGGTGGCCGGGCATCGTGCGGTGGATGCCGGACCGTTGCGGCTGGTCCTCATCGACTCCAGTGCCGAGACGTTCTCCTCGGACGACGCTCTCTGGCTCGAGGACACACTCGGCGGACATCCAACCGCACCGACCGTGATCGCGATTCACCATCCGCCGTTCGAGACGGGTATTTGGTGGATGGACTGTGTTGGCCTCGATGGTATGGCTCTCCTCGAGGAGGTGGTCCGTCGACATCCACAGGTCATCAAGGTGCTCTCCGGACACGTTCACCGCGCAATACAGGCCAACTGGGGTAGCTGCTCGTTGTGGGTTTGCCCTTCGACCGCTGTCGCCATTGCCGCCGATCTCGACCCAGGTCACGACCCCTCCGAGACAGCCGAGCCTCCGGCGTTCAGTCTTCACGCGTACACAGGCGCGATGATCGTGTCGCACATCATCCCGGTAGGCCCGACCGCTGCACGGGTGCCCATTGCGGCCTCCGCGCCATCCTTCGTGGAATGGGCTCGCGCCGTCCAACCCGACCGCACCCATGCCTTCAAGCGGGGCACCTCATCTTTCGGCGGAACGTGACGCTCGGGCACCCACGGCACTTGCCACGTTCTCGGCAGGTTCACCCGGGGCGGCTGACGCCGACCACCGCTTTCCAGTTGACGGCCCTGAGCCGGACGAACGCACCCGTGTGCGGGGAGTCGATCATCATCCCATCACCGACGTACATACCGACGTGGCTGATGGGTGAGTAGAAGAAGACCAGATCACCGGGCTGCGCCTCGCCCTTGGGCACCTGTGGGTTGGACCTGAACTGCTGGCCGGACTGGTGTGGAATCGATACACCTGCCTGCGCCCATGCCCAACTCGTCAGCCCGGAGCAGTCGAACCCTTCATTCGGCGACGCCCTGAACGCCACGTACGGCACACCTAGCTGGCTGTATGCCGCAGCGACGGCGGTGCCCGCCGCGCCAGACACGGGAGGCGGCTGAGGAATTGCGGGTTTCGGCGCCGCGACCGGGGTGGACGGCGTTGGAGCGGAAGTGACGCCTCCGCCGCTGGTTGCAACACCTGTATTGCCGCCACCACGGGGAGCTGCCGCAGCGGCAGCCGAGGCGCTGGCCGACGACGCTTCCGCAGCTGCACGGGCCTGCTCCGCCTCGACAGCTCGTGCGGCTGCTTCGGCGCGCAGCGTCATCTGCCGATCTGCCTCTTGCTGAACCAACTCGCCGTACTTCGCCTTTGCTTCGGCAGACTTGGTGGTGTACTCGGCGATCAGCTGCTGACCCTCGGCGAGTTTGGCGTCGAGGTACGTGATCAGATCTGCAGCGTCCTTTTCCTGCCGTTCCAGCTTGGCGACGTCGGCGTCGAGAGTGCGCAACACCGAATCGAGCTCGTCGGCCGTGCCTTCGCCGGTATCGAGCGCAATCGACGAGAGCGCGTCGAGTTGTTGTGCGTCGTTGTAACTCGTTGCCGAGGAGAACAGTGGGCTGAGGCCCAAGGAGTCGCCACCGACGAAGCGGTTGACGGCAATCTCGGTCATCGCAGCTTGCAGCTCGGCCAGCTTTGCGTTCTCGGCGGCAACCTTCGCAGTGCTCTCCACGATCTGGCTCTGGAGCTCGACCTGCTTGTCCTGCGCTGCGCCGTACTCTTCATCCAGAGTTGCGATGCGTTCGTTGAGCGAATCCAGCTCGGCTGCCAACTGTTCGACAACCTGTTTCTGGTCACTCACCCCATCGGCGCTGAGAGTGGGCACGCCGGCGAACATGCTGGAGACCGCAATGGCAGCCACCACGACGCGGGCCGTCAACCGGCGGGTTTGAAACATGACAGAAAGACTACCAATATGACAGTTGTATTGCGAGTCATGCATTTTTCCAGGTATCGGCGTCTCGGCCACGTCACTCTTCATGGCAGCAACGGCACCATCACGGCGGCCAGGAACGGCGCAAAGTACTTCGATGCGGTGGCCGAGATGTGGTTGTTGTCGCGATACAGAATCATGTTGCCGATGATCACCGGGCACTCCCAGGTGCCACACAGCCAGTCGCTGACCGACACGAAGCCGGCGTCGTGCTGGCCGGCCACTTCGCCTTCCAGTTGCACACGCGAGACATCGACAGAATCCTCACGCGGTGCCAGGCACCCGCGCACGTTGCGCGGCTGCTTGGAGAGGCAGTTGGGGATCTGGTGAATCGGGAGCGGTGTGTCGCCGATGATCAGCAACTTTTCGGTGGTGGGACGAATCTGCTCGAGCGTGGTGGTGAGGCCCCTTCGCCACACGTCGTCGGAGTCGAGGCCCACATCGGAGCCACCCGGGTCGTAGGGGGCCGATGACATCACGAGCACGGTGGGCTTGGCAACCGTGAGCTGCTCGACAACTTTGGCGCGCCACGCAATGCACTCCGGGTCGAGGAACGTCCTGCGAATGCGCACATCGGCGGTTGGGCAACCGCTCTTTGCGAACACGATGAGCTTCCAGCCACGGGTGTTGGACAGCTCCTCCAACGCTGGGAACCACTGCGCTGCGTGAGAATCCCCGAAGAGCGCTATCACCGTCGGAGAGGTGAGGTCGCCGTACTCACACACGTTCGGTTCGACAGTACCGTCCTTGAGCATGCAGCCGTCGTTGTAGATCCACGGCTTGTCGGAGCGGACTCCCTGGACTGACGGGTCGACGTTCGAAGGTACCTCCGTGATCTGCGCGCCGTCGTTCAGAGCGATGAGCTGGGCGGCCAACAATTCGTCCAACGGCACCAGCGGCGGCAGGGGCTGAAGGGTTGTCGTCGGCCCAGGAGTGGTTGTACTTCCCGTCACCCCAATGTTGGAGACGGCGGTGGACGTGACAAGGGAGTCGGCGGCCGCCTGCGGCAGCGTTGGCGCAGCGGCCACCCCTCCTCCCTCGATGTCGTTGGGAAGATTGATCATGACCACCGCCGCCAGAGCGCCGACCGCCACCATCGACGCGCCGAGCATCAGGCTTCGCCGCGGGACGGCAGCGAGCCAAGCCGACTGCCGCACCGGGTTCTCCAGATAGTGGAACGACAGTGCAGCAACGCCAACAGACGCAACCAGCACCACGATGCGAGCAGGCGCCGAGAGCGGGCCGAACTTGGCGTCGATGAGCACCAGCATTGGCCAGTGCCACAGGTAGATGCCGTACGAACGCTGGCCCACCCACACCATCGGCCGCATTCCAAGATAGGCAGCGGGCTCGTTGAGGTGGCCGCTTCCCGACGCGGCGACGATGGCCACCGTGCCCAGCACCGGTAGCAACGCGGCGTAACCGAGGTTCATCGTGTCGTCGTAGGTGACCACGCAGTAGCCGATGATGAACAGGCCGAACCAGGCAGCCGACGCTCGCACGGTCGGTGAAAGACGCAGCACGGCGCCACCCGTCAGCGCCAGCATCGCGCCGGCGATGAGCTCCCACGCACGAGTGGGCAGCAGGAAGAACGAGGGCGTGCGCGCCCACTCCGAGAACCACACGAATGCAAGCAGCGACTGTAGGAACAGACCCGCCATGATGGCGAGCGCATACCGGCGCGTCTGCCACCGAACGCGACTCAACGCATACAGCAGCAACGGCCACACCATGTAGAACTGCTCTTCCACGGCCAGCGACCAGAAGTGCAGCAGCGGTGTGGGCATCGACTGGCTGACCACATACCCGTCGCCCATCGCAAACTTGATGTTGATCAAAAAACCACTGGCCCACAGCGCATCATTGGCAAGATCAGATTGCGACAACGGGTCCAGCATGAACCGACCGGCAATCAACGTGACGATGACAACCAGTAGCGACGCAGGAAGTAACCGTCGAGCACGCCGACCCCAGAAGCGCGGCAGCGCCCGTCCACCGCGCAGCAGTAGGTCTTTCATCAACAGCGACGTGATCAGGTAGCCGGAGAGGACGAAGAAAACGTCGACTCCGAGAAAGCCACCACTCGTCGGCCCAAGGTCTGCGTGGTAGAGCAGCACCACGAGGACTGCGATCGCCCGGAGACCTTCGATGTCGCGACGGAAACCGATGGCCATGTCGGCAGCGAGTTGCTCTTCAGGTGAACGCGCGGCGATGGCGTCTGTCGATTCTCCTCGTTCTTGCGTAGTCATCGACGTGGACCCATCCTGCGCGCTCGACGACCACCGTGCACAGCGGCCACCAGTGGCACGAGCGTAGTCCTGGGTGTTCACCGAGTTCTGGCTCTGCAACCAGGTAGCTCGGCGCTGACCCCGCTCGGTGTAGGTGGGCATCCCCTTCGCGACGATGCGAATTCGCGATACTTCGCACCGCATGTTGCACCACGACACACGCGCCGGTCTCACCATCGCCGATACGGTCGCATCGTTCACACGGTCGACCACATGGGAGCTCGTTGATGAACTGTCGTTGCGGTTCGATGCGTTCCACCCGCAAGGGATGGCCCGGGTCGGCTCCACATGGTGGGTGTCTACCGTCGACATCGACCGACGTCGCGGCCTCGTGCTCGCAATCGACGGTGATGGGCAGCTTGTCGAGGAGGTTCTCGTGAACGACGACGCGCGCTACCACCCCGGCGGGATGGACTTTGATGGCGAAGCGTTCTGGATTGCGAGCGCCGAGTACCGACCGAACTCGTCGGCGACGATCTACCGGATGACACCTGGCGGGCAGCCCGAGCACGCGTTCGAGGTCGATGACCACGTCGGCGCGATTGCGCGGTGTGGTCGCGGAGGCGACCTCGTCGGCTGGTCATGGGGCTCGCGTCGCTTCTACCGCTGGTCTGTGGAAGGTCGGCTGATGGCCGCAGCGGTCAATCCCGGTTTCTTCGTCGATCATCAGGATTGTCAATGGCTGGAGAGCGGCCACCTTCTGTGCGGCGGCGTTGCGGAAATCGGCCTCGCCAATGGGCCCGGCTGGCTTGGCGGCATCGGACTGCTGCAGGCCGCCGACCTCGTCATGGCCCGCGAGGTCCCGTTCCCCCGGTATCAACCGGCGACGGGCCGAGTAGGTACGCACAACCCGATCTGGACCGAGGTGCGCGACGGACAGCTAGTGGTTCACCTGCTGCCAAATGACGGGCATGGTGCGATTCTGTCCTACGCAACGCCGCTCGTCGGTCGGCCCACCTGAGCAATGCCGCTGCTCTCCGGCTCGGCCACCACCATTCGGTAGAGCTGCGCGAACTCGTCTGCGGCCGCCGCCCACGAGTACCGATCTCTGACGAACTTGGCGGCTCGCCTGCCGCGCGCCGCTCGCGCCAACGGCTCTGACACGGCCTCGGCGAGAGCACGGGTGATAGCCGCCACGTCGTCGGGTGCCACCATCCACCCCGTTGGACGGGTGGGGTCGATGTTGATGAATGAGCGCGGCCCACCGGTGTTGGTGGCAATCGGCGGCACGCCGGCCGCCATCGCTTCGAGATAGACGAGGCCGAAGGGTTCATCGACGGATGGTGCAGCGAAGACATCGCTGCACGCCAACGCTTCCGCCAGATCCACATGATCACGCCAGCCGGCGAAGAACACACCGTCTGCGCCGAGCCGCTGGACCGTGTCGTAGGGGTGCTCACCCTCCCACTCGCCTGGGTAGCCACCCACTATCACCAGCACCGCCATGGTGCCCGTGGCCGTGCGCAACGCGTGATGGGCTTCGATCAGGAGTTGCAGGCGCTTGAACCGCAGGAATCGACCGGCGAAGAGCACCACCGGTACCGCTGAGCCATCTGCATCAACGAACGCAGAAAGATTCTCCGTCGTATAGCGAACCGACCCTTCTCCGTGTCCGGGCCGCCAGCCACGCGGGTCGTCGACGAGCCACCGCTGCCAGCACGCAAGCCGCTCGGCGAGCGTCAGCGTTCGTCGAGCAAAGACATCGGTGTCGACACCATTCGAAATTGTCACCATGCGCTGCGGCGGCACGGACAGCAGGTCGAGTGCGAGCTGATGGTCCATCGCCGAGACCGTCACAACCCTCGCCGAGCGCTGCACCCAACGACGCATACGGCAGGTCCATTCGTGTGCGAAGTGCGTCTCGTACGTCGACTCGAGCATCTTCAGTTCGGTGCCATGAAGGTGAGTGACCACCGGAACGTGCGGCCACAACTGGTGTACGGCTTCGTGCATGGGGGTGAGGTGATGCAGGTGCAACATCGCAGGCACCCAACCCGCACTCGAAAAGAACCGCTTCCAACTCTCCACCTGCCGAGTGAACGCCGCCTCATCGAGATCGAAGAAGTGGCGATCTGGCACACCGGGCTTGTCCTCGTACGAGGCGTGCATTGGCACCGTTGCCGCCATCGGGTCGGCGCCAGCCGCCCACGAACGCACCGCGGGGCTGTAGTCCAACGATTCACATCGTAGGGCGGAGAAGAACTTCCCTGCATGTGACGGTTCCCGTTCGGAGCCCAGCGATCCGGAGAACACCGTCGGTTCCCAACGCGTACCGACCAGCGCGCGCGACAGATAGCGGGCCACCTGCGCGCTGCCACCACGCGGATAAAAGTAGAACCCCATTGCAGCGTTCTGACTTTCCGAGGAAACCATCCGTTCACCGTACGGACACCTCACCGCGAACGCAAGAGATCTTTCTGATGGTGGCGGGAGCTGTAGTCCCGCCACAACTGCGCGTCACAGTGTCGCCTGGCGCAACCGCTCAGCTCAGTCCCCTGTTGCGACTGGCGGCTCCCACACCGATCCGACTCGGTCCGACAATTCGCAACTGACCAGGGACAACACCCGTTCGAAGATCAGATAGCACGACAAGCCCACCAGCACAATCACAGCTGCGGGCAGCAGCCATGCCCCGCCGGCGGCGGTCACGACGCTTGCCCCGAATTGTCTGCCCCACAGCACACCGGCCACGAACGGCAGCACTACAACCCCCGCCAAGAGCTGCAACGGTGACCAGCCAAAGAGCTCGCCCCAGCCGGCGACGCCCTGACCGATCGCGGCATAGACCATCACGTTGCCGAGCAGCGCCAACACGATCCAGACAGCAAGTGTTGCGCGCCGCCAGCCACCCGCAGCCCAGCGGGTGCGTAGCGCAACGGCCGCCCACATCAACCACCGCTTGAAGAGGGGCACCCCCGCAATCTTCAACATGTCCCGAAAGAAGGCGTCGGAGAGCGCATCGCTTTCGAGCGCGCCCGTGTTCGGTTCGCCGTCGGTGATCAGCCGGTCATGGATCATCGCGGCCAGCGTGTGGCAGCCGTACGGCATCTCGAACCACGACATGAACTTCGGTACCGACGCGAGGTCGGTGACTTCTCGGTCAACCTCGAACGTCCGAGCACTGTCAACCATCCGCGCAGCAACATCAGACGCAACGTCACGAGCAACGAGCGAGCGGTGCAGCCTGTCGAGCGTGACACCGTCGGCGAAAACGAACTTCGTTGCCACACGGAAGTCTTTGAGCCCAACCTGCGCCATCGTCACGTGCCCATCTGGCGCAGCGACACGAAACCCCGAGTAGCCGTTGACCACTACCCAATCTGTCCACACAACATCGGTTGCCGTCATGACCCACAGATGCCGCAGTGCGCGGTGGGATACAACGACATTCGACTTTTGTGGTGCACCGTGCGGCACACTGCCATGGCATGTCCGCCTTGACCGACCTCCTTCCTCCCGTCGGTAGCGATCCGTCGTTGGTACTCGATGCATTTGCTGAGTGGGCCACGGCTGGGGGCCGCCCGCTGTACACGCACCAGGAAGAAGCGGCTCTGGCGCTGGCTGCGGGCGAGCACGTTGTCCTCGCCACACCGACCGGCTCCGGCAAAAGTCTCGTCGCGATCGCCGGCATCCTGCTCGCACTCAACGACGGCCGTCGGGCTGTGTGGACAGCCCCGATCAAGGCGTTGGTAGCAGAGAAGTTCTTCGACCTTGTCGACCTTCTGGGCGCGCAACAGGTGGGCCTTGCGACCGGCGATGCATCCATCAACTCCGACGCGCCGGTGCTGGTGTGCACCGCGGAGGTGTTGGCGAACAACGCGCTTGCTCAAGGTTCGGCCAGTGACTTCGGTTTCGCCTGCCTCGACGAGTTCCACTACTACGCCGACCCCGATCGCGGCTGGGCGTGGCAGATACCGCTGCTGGAACTGACCAACTGTCAGATGCTCCTGGCCTCCGCCACGCTGGGTGACATGGCTGCGATCACCACGGATCTCTTCGAACGGTCTGGCCGCGATGTGACCGAGGTGACCTCGGTGGACAGGCCAACACCGCTGTACCACCAGTGGCGCATGATGTCGGTTGCCGACAGCGTGCTCGAGGCAGTGCGCGACGGGCTGAGCCCGGTGTACGTGGTGCACGCCAACCAGGCGGCCGCCATCGAACGCGCACAGGGTCTGGTCAGCACCAATGTCACCACTCGCGCCCAGCGAGAAGCGATCGCCGCCGCAATGGCCGGCATCAAGATGGGGCGTGGCTTCGGCGAGACACTCGACCGGCTGATTCGCAACGGCGTCGGCGTCCACCACGCCGGCATGCTCCCCCGCTATCGGCGCCTGGTCGAGCGCCTCGCGGCCGAAGGGCTGCTGCCGGTCATCTGCGGCACCGACACGCTCGGCGTCGGCGTCAACATCCCCATCCGCACCGTCTTGATGACGGCGCTCACCAAGTTCGACGGCAATCGCGTCCGGCAATTCAGCGTGCGCGAGTTTCACCAGTTGGCGGGGCGGGCAGGTCGGCCTGGCTTCGACCCGGACGGCCACGTCTGGGTGCAAGCACCCGACCACGTGATCGAGAACAGCCGAGCGCTCGCCAAGGCCGGCGACGACCCCAAGGCACGGCGCAAGGCTGGCAAGGCGAAGGTGCCAGAAGGCTTCGTCAACTACGACGAGGCTGCAATGCACCGCATCATTGCGGCGCGACCCGAGCCGCTCACCTCACGATTCCGCGTCACGGCCGACCTGGTCGCCGGCGTACTGGGCAGGCCCGATGGTCCGACTGCACTGAAGCGCCTGCTGGCCACCAATCACGACGCACCGGCAAAGCGGCGGCAGCACAAGAAGCGCGCCATTGCTGTGTATCGCAGCCTGGAAGCCGCTGGCGTGGCGGAACGACTGCGAGACGCCAACGGTCGCTGCCTCGGCGTGCGGGTCGGTTCACTCGTAGAAGGCCGCGACGAGCGCGCCGCCCTGCGCTTCTCGGCGCCGCTCACCCCGTTTGCGATCGAGGTGATCGCCACATTCGATCGAGACGACCCTGCGTACCTGCTCGACGTCGTCAGCGTGGTCGAGGCAGTGCTCGACGACCCGCGCCAGATTCTGTACGCGCAGCAGAACGCAGCGAAGGGCGTTGCCGTCAATCGCATGAAGTCCGAGGGCATGGAGTACGAGCAGCGGATGGAAGTGCTGGACACCATCACATGGCCCAAGCCGTTGGGCGAACTGTTGGACGACTGCTTCCACGAGTACCACCAGCACCATCCGTGGATCCACGAGTACCCATCACCGAAGTCGATCACGCGCGAGATGCTGGAGGGCGGCGACACCTTCGCCACGTTCGTGCGCCGCTATCGGCTGGAACGCAGTGAGGGCTTGGTGCTGCGGTACCTCACCGACACGTGGCGCACACTCGACCGGTCGCTTCCCGACGACGTCTACACGGAGGGCCTGGAAGACATCGTCGAGTGGTTGGGCCAGCTGATCCGCGCCACTGACGCAACCCTGCTGGACGAGTGGGCAGTCTTGGCCGGCAAGCCCGTGCACGAACACCTTGCACCTGCGGCACCCAACGTGGGCCCCGTGGGGCCTCCCCCGGCCTGGCGCACCGCAGTGCGCACCGCCGCCTTCGGCTGGGTCGAACTATTGGCCCGCCGTTCCTACCCCGTGCTGGCCGAGCGAACCGGTTGGAGCTACGAGCGGCTGGCAACGGCGATGGCACCGTACTGGCAGTCATTCGACTCGCTCGGTATTGACGGCGACGCTCGCTCGGCGGCGCACTTCTCACTCAGCGAGGAGCCGGATCGATGGGTCATCACGCAGCAGCTCGCCGACCCCGACGGTGATGGCGATTGGCGATTCGTCGCCACCATGGACATCGCGTCCGCTCTTGATGAGGGAGCCCCGGTACTGGTGCTCCAGCAACTCGGCCCCTACGAGACAGAGGGCGCTGACGGCAACGATTCCGTGTCCGCCGAGTAGGGCGTCACGGGCACGATCAACGGCGCCACCAACGCCACCACCACGTTGAGGCCGGCAGCGACGAACAGCGAGTTCCGCACACCGATTCCCGTCGCGACGCCACCCCACGCCACCGCTCCAACGGAAGTACCGAGCCAGACCATCAGCATCGCCAGTGCGCTACCGCGACCACGAACCCAGCCCTCGAGCTTGAGCGTGTAGTTGGAGAAGAGCACGTTGAGCATCCCCATCGTGCCCGCGCCCGCAAACAGCAGCGCGACTGCACCAACCCACAGCTGGTCGGCCGCGGCGAACAGTGCCGTGCCGCCAGACCAGACCATGGCGGCAGCGAGCACGGCCCGCTCAGGATGCTGCGCCGAGTGCAGGCGCGGCAACAGCCACACTGCGCCGACCGACCCCAGACCCAAGGCCGCCGACAGCAGCCCAAAGCCCGTGGCCGAGACGTCGAGGCGCTGGCGGGCAACCAACGGCATGACCGCTGCGAGACCGGCGCCGGCCGCAGCCATCGTGGCGAGGCGGATGATGGGATTACGGAGCGCCGCTCGGCTCTTGACATGCCGTACGCCCTCACCGATTGCAGCGTTGATCGCCTCGGGCCGCGTCGGGCGGGCAACGCCGCCCCGGTAGTTGTTGACAACCGCGATCACGCCCAAGAACGACACGGCGTTCAGCGCGAAGACGGCGCCAGGCCCTGCGATCGCGATGACGCCGCCCGCAATCGCGGGACCGACCGTTTGCGCAGCGTTGCGCGAAATTCCATCGAGGCCGATTGCTTGCGGCAGCGTCTGCGAATCGACCAGCTCTGGCGTGAGTGCCATGAATGCCGGCGCAGCGAACGTCAGCGCCATCGACTCGAGGAATGTGCCGGCCAGCAGGACCGTCGGCGACATTGCACCGACTCCTTGAGCAACTGCCAGCGTTGCCGCGACCAGTAGCGCGGCGACCTGTGTGGCGATGATGAACTTGCGTCGATCGAGCAGGTCCGCGAACGCACCTGCGTGCAGCGCAAGCAGGAAGCCGGGGACCGCCCACGAGGCCTGGACCAAACTGACCAATGTGGGCGAACTGGAGAGTGTCGCCATCGTCCAGTTGGCTGCGACCAGATGCATGAACGTGCCGACGTTGCTGACCAGCCCAGCAATCCACAACCACCTGTACACGCGCACACGGAGCGGCGACCAAGGGCCGGGAGCGAGCTCAGTGTGCACTCCGCCGAGAATACCGCTGACTCGCAACGCCGACCATCTTCCAACCCGTCGCGCCTGCCACCGACTCACACGGTGGTCACGGACGCGACGGGTTCGATGGTGATGAGGATCAATTGACACTGGTACTGGCAATAGGTACGTTCAACATGTGACTGCTCCCAGCCGACTTCAGTTGATCGACAACCTCCGCAGCGTGTTCCAGTCATTCGGCGCGGTCGTCGATGGACTGTCCGACGATCAGTGGCGCGCTCAGTCGCTGTGCCCGGCATGGGTGATACGTGAGGTGGTCGTTCACGTCACCGCCATCGAACTGGCGCTGCTCGGCTGGCGACCCGGCGATGACAACCCGTTCGTACGAATGGCTGCGATGCAGCCTGAACTGCACACGCTGTCCCCCGCCGAACTCGCACATCGATATCACGAGGTCACCACGGCCCGAGTGGCCGAGCTGAAATCGATGACCGACGCAGAGTTCGCTCAGCCGTCGCTCACCCCGGTCGGCCCGGGCACCTACGGGCGTTTCATGGCAATCCGCTGCTTCGACGTGTGGGTACACGAACGCGATGTTCGCGTGCCGTTGCACCTCGACGGCGACGACAGTGGGCCGGCCGCCGAACTGGCGCTCGACGAGGTCCATGCCTCGCTGGGTTACATCGTCGGAAAGAAGATCGGGCTGGCCGATGGCCAGGGCATCGCCATCGAACTCACCGGCCCGGTCAGCCGTCGGCTCATGGCGAAGGTGGACGGGCGCGCTGCACGCGTGGACGAGCTCCCCTCCCCCGACGTCACCCTCACCATGGACTCATTGACGTTCATGCTGTTGGCCTGCGGCCGCATCGACCCCGAGGTTCCACTCGCTGACGGACGAGTCGTCGTCAGCGGCGATGTCGCATTGGGCACCCACGCCGCCCGCAACCTGTCGTTCACGATGTAGTTGAAGGCGTTATGTCCAGCTGATCGGAAGAGAGGCGTAGCCCTGGATGATCGACCCAGCCGGGTGCAGCACTGCATCACCTGCGAGGCTGAGCGTAGTGAAGCGAGACGAGAGCTCTGCCAACGATTCGGTGAGTTCCAGCCGGGCCAGGTTGGCGCCGAGGCAATAGTGAATGCCACCGCCGAACGTCAGAAGATGCCAGCCGTCAGGTGTCTCGCGAGCGATGTCGAATGCGTCGGCGTCCGGCAGCACGGTGTCGTCGTGATTCGCTGACATCGACATCAGAACCACGATCGTTCCCGCCGGCACCAGGTACCCACCGATCTCGATGTCATCGATCGCGAACCGCGGCAACGCCTCCGTCGCCGGCTCCCAACGAATCGCTTCCTCCACCGCAGCCGCCACCAGTTCGGGCCGTTCGCGTAGCAATGCCCACTGGTCGGGGTGCTCGGCGAACGTGTGAATCACGTTGCTCAGCTGGTTGCGGGTGGTGTCGGTGCCGGCAACCAACATCATCGCCACCACGGAGAGCAGCTCGGATGGCGAGAGCCGGTCACCCTCCTCCTCCGCCAGGATGAGATTCGACAGCAGATCGTCGCGCGGCGCCATGCGGCGTTGGGCAATGAGCCCCGTGAGGTAGTCGTCCATCTCCCCCTGTGCCTGTTCGATCTCGTCGATGAACTGACCTGCATCGAGCCGCAACGACAGCAGGATGGACGATGCCCAACGGCTCATGTCGACGAGATGGTCGGCCTCGATCCCGACCAGCGCGCAGATAACCGGTATCGGGAAGGGGTCGCAGAGCACTGGCACTGCGTCACATCGACCCTGGTCGTGGACTGCAGCCACCAGGCCGGCGATGGTCTCGCGTGTGAACGGACGTAGCGCCTCCACTGCTCGAGGCGTGAATGCTTTCGACACCAAGCGACGTAGACGGTGATGATCCTCACCCTCCATGAACAGCAGAATCTGGGCCTGACGATTCCACAATCTGCTGCCTTCGGGGATGCCCGAGAGGCGAGCGAGGTCCATTCCTGGGCCTCGGAGACGCTTGTCCCGCAGCAACTCTGTGACGTCGCTGTGATGAATCGCAATTGGGCCGAACATTCCTTTCGCCAACGTTGCCGTGCGACGCGCTTCGGCAAAGACGGCTCGCGCGCCAGCAGCGTCGGTGGCATTTCCAGGGAACATCTGTGGCAGCGTGGCGTCGGCGTAGGTGCTCATCCGATCATGCTCGCGCGCCGCTACCGTGCCGTCCATCATGCCGTGGCGCCGATCTTCCACCGACTCGCTTCCAGATGAGTCAGCTATCGAGGAGATCATTGCCGCGAACGTGCGCATCGCAGTTCGTTTCGGCCCCGAGCTTCGCCAACGGCTGTTCGCACATGTCGAGGAACTGCTGCGTACGAAGCGTTGGGAGGCCGTCGCCGGCAGCCACCTGACGAATGAGATCTTGGTGACGCTTGCGGCAAACGCTGCGATTCCTGTCTTGTCGTTCGACCTTTGGCCGTATCGGCAGGTGAAGTCCATCATCGTTCGCCCTACGGCTTCCGTCTCGGGCGGCGTGCGCGCCGGCCCCGTTGCGGGTACTTACACCGACCAACCGGTCGACATCATCGGCGAGGCAAGCCCGCACAGCGGGCCCGTCTCCATCTCGTGGAACGCGGCGTTGGCCGATAGCAGGCACCCCGCGCGCGGCAGCAACGTGGTGATCCACGAGTTCGCTCACAAGATCGACATGAACGATGGCTACGCCGACGGAGTCCCACCTCTGCGGGGTGCTGCGCTCACCAATTGGCAGCAGGTGCTCGACGACGAGTTCCACCGCACAGAAGGCCGCGACTCAGACGTAGTCCTGCGACCATACGCGTGGGCGAGCCCGGCGGAGTTCTTCGCCGTGGCCACGGAGGCGTTCTTCTGCCTGCCAGCACATCTTGCAGCGGCGAAGCCCACGCTATATGCGGCGCTGAGCGACCTGTACCAGCAGTCTCCAGCGGTCGACTGGTTGCCACCCGGCTCTGCCGGGTGAACACCACTCACGCACCAGCGCTGCGCACACGACACTCGGCAGCCGACGTTGCGGCGCTCTTCTTCGTCAACGGCGCCACCTTCTCCAGCTGGCTCCCTCGCCTACCCGAGATTCGCGATGATCTCGGTGTTGGCAACGCCGGGCTCGGCGCAACGCTGCTCGGCGGCGGATTGGGCGGGATCATCGGGTCCCTTCTCGTGGCCCGCGCGATGGACCGTTCGGGGAGTAAACGCCTGCTGACGTATGCCGCCAGCATGCTGTCAATCCTGATGCCGCTGATCGCTTTCGTGCCGATGGCTCTCTTGCTGTTGTTACTGCTGACCGTCCTGGGCGTCCTGGACGTATGGAACGACTCGGCGATGAACGCGCAGGGCGTCACGTTGCGCACGGCCGCTACGGCCGCCCGATAGCGACCCGACGACAGGCGGCTAGATGCCCTCGGCCGCGCTGAGGCCCGCTTCGTCGACTTCCTGACCTGCGGCCAGACGAGCGAAGACAGCTGGCGGCTCGCGCCACGGGTCGGGCAACGTGCCTGCCTCAGCTGACTGGATGGCCTGCCACACGCGCTCGCTGGTGCACGGCAGGTCGAGGTGACGGACGCCGAGATGGCTGAGCGCGTCGATGACGGCGTTCTGCACGGCTGGGGTACTTCCGATCGTGCTGGCCTCGCCGATGCCTTTCGCGCCGAGCGGGTTCAACGGTGTGGGTGTCTCGGTGCTGTGCACTTCGAAGCTGGGGAACTCCGCCGACGACGGCAACGCGTAGTCCATGAAGTTCGCGGTCAGCGGGTTGCCGTCGTTGTCGTAGTGCACCTGCTCGTACAACGCCTGGCTGACACCAGCCGCCACGCCACCGTGCTGCTGGCCCTCCACGAGCAGCGGATTCAGCACCGTTCCACAGTCATCAACAGCGATGTGGCGCAGCAGCGTGACCTTGCCGGTGTCCTGGTCGACTTCCACGACAGCGATGTGCGCGCCGAACGGGAAGGTTGCGCCACCCTGGTCGAAGTCCAATTGTGCCGCAAGGCCCAGCGTGCCGTCTTCATGATCGACGGCATCAATGTCCTGTTCGGCGGCGAGCGCGAGAGCACCCCAATCGAGCGCCGACGCGGGCACTCCGGCCACGCCAACGGTGCCGGCGACTGTATCCACCACGATGTCGGCGGCATCGGCCTCCAACAGCCGCGCGGCCAGATGACGTGCCTTGTCGACCATCGCTTCAGTGGCCTTGTGGACCGCCGAGCCGCCGAGCTGCAACGACCGCGAGCCGCCCGTGCCGCCGCCGCTGCGGACCAGGTCGGTGTCGCTCTGCACCAGAGTGATCCGTTCCATAGGGATGCCTGTTTGCGCGCTCACGATCATTGCAAACGCAGTCTGGTGGCCCTGTCCGTGAGCAGAGGTACCGGCCATCACCGTCGCACTGCCGTTGGGCTGTACCACCACCGAGCCGTACTCGCTCGACCCGCCACCTGCCGTGACCTCGACATAGACGGCAACACCAATGCCCAACAGCATGCGGTCGCCGCTCGCTCGGCGGAGCGCTTGTTCGCGACGCAGCCCGTCGTAATCGGCCAGGCGGGCAACCTCGTCGAGCGGCGTGCCGTACGCGCCGCTGTCGTATGTGACTCCGGTGAGTGTCTGGAAAGGGAACACGTCGTCGGCCAGCAGATTCCGACGGCGAATCTCGATCGGGTCGATGCCCAGTGTGAGCGCAGCGTGGTCAACCGCTCGCTCCAAGAGTGCCGTCGCCTCGGGGCGGCCCGCACCGCGATACGCACCCATCGGAGTGGTGTTGGTGGCAGCCACCACCACGTCGAACTGGATGCCGGTGAACGCGTACGTTCCGTTCGACATTCGTCGTGTGCCTGCGGGCAGAAACGCACCGAGGCCCGGGTACGCGCCGCCGTCACCAACCAGGCGCACCCGAAGACCGGTGAACGTTCCATCGCGACGGCAGCCCAGCTCCACGTACTGCACCTGTCCACGGCTGTGAGCCAGCGCGACCATGTCCTCACTGCGGGTGGACATCCAGGTGACGGGCCTGCCCAGCCGAGTAGCAGCAACGGCGACGACCACCTGCTCTGCGTAGAGCCCGGCCTTACCCCCGAAGCCGCCGCCAACATGCGGCGTGACGACCCGAATCTGCGAGGCGTCGATACGTAACGAACGACTGAGCAGCTGATGCAAGAGGTGCGGCATCTGCGTGCTGCCGTAGAACGTCAATCGGCCATCTTCGCCGACTACTGCCGCCGCGCCATGGGGCTCCATCGGCGCAACCGCCATCCGCTGGTTGACGTAGCGGCCGCGCACGATGACGTCTGCGTCGCCGAAGAGACCTGGGTGCACGACGTCGGTGGCGGCCACCGCAATGTTGTCGCCGTGCGCTTCGAAGAGCAACGGCGCGTCGACATCGAAGGCGGCTTCAGGGTCGACGAGTGCTTCCAGCGCCTCGTAGTCGACGACCACCATGTCGGCTGCGTCGCGACCCTGCACCACCGACTCGGCAACGATCGCAACGATGGCCTCGCCCACGAACCGCACCTTGCCGACGGCCAGCGGCGGCCGCGCAAAGTCGTCGTGCACCTTGACCATGCCATGGTGCGGGCGAATGTCCAGCTCGGCGGCGGTCAGCACTGTGACCACACCGGGCATGGTGAGCGCAGCACTGGTGTCCACACTCAGAAGAAGGGCGTGCGCCATCTCCGAACGCACGAAGACAACGTGCAGCGGATGATCGAGCTGCAGATCATCGACGAACCGACCTGCGCCGACCAGCAACTCCGGATCTTCAGTGCGCAGAACCCGGGTGCCGAGTATCGAACCAGCCATCGGGTGAACCTACCGGCACCGTGGCCGCACGGCTGCTACTTGGTGGCCGCGGCCGAGTACGGCAACCAGGTGCCGGCCTCGAAGTCGTACAACTTGCACGCCTTGGCGTCGCGCACGTATTCACGCATGGAAAGCTTTCCCGAGCGCACCGTGTCGGGGTAGTGGGCTGCGATTGCCGCCGCCGCGGCGGGCAACTGATGGAAGGGAATGCGAGCATCGACGTGGTGCGGCACGTGGACGAAAATGTTGTGGAACCACAACTTGTTGACCACTGCCGGCACCCGCAAGATGGTGGTGCTCTCCATCTGGCCCTTGAACTGCGACCACTCCTTGCGCGGCCACCAGCGAATGTCGGGTGCCACGTGGTGTACGTACACCGTCCAGCCGATGATCTGCACGAACAGCAAGAACGGCACCACCAGCATCTTGAACGGCACCCAGAAAGCGCCGACGACGCCAGCCGTCAGCGCGCCATACGTGGCGGCGCCGCCGAAGGCCAGGAGCAAAACTGAGCTGAGCACGAGCTTGTCGCGCACGATGGCATCGTGACGCTTGCCGGGCGCGTTGAAGCGCCACATCTTCTGCCACCACACGGTGCGCAAGAAGTAGGCGCCGGAGCCAAGACGGGACCATTCGAAGCGATGACGCACACGAGCGAACCGGCCCATCGCCGCGTACTCCTCGACAGTGGCCGGGTGCCACACGAAGTCGAAGCCCTGGCGGGTGGTGTACCCGTGGTGAATACGGTTGTGGCCAAGGTCCCAGGCGGCTTCCACGTGAAAGCTGGGGACCATGCACAACTGTGCCACCAACCGATTCGCCTTACGCGAATCCAACAGGGCCATGTGCGAAGCGTCGTGACCCAACACGAAGAGGCCAGAGACGGCGAGGCCCGCCAGCGCCCACAGAACGAGCACCGCCCACCAGGTATTGGTGAGCGCAAGGCCGACCATGGGGATTGCGTACAGCACCAAAGCCTGTGCAACCGCGAGGGCAGCGCGGCCTGCCGAACGCTGATAGCAGGCTTCAGGGATGATGTCGCGCACATCGTTCAGGGAGTGGGTACGGGGGGCAAGAACCACGGAGTCGAAGGTCGTCACAGCAATCACTCTACTCCTCCCTACTGACCGGTAGGTAGGCAAGTTCCATCAAATCTCAGGACTGTCCGGCAAGGCCCAGGGGCATTCCCTGGCACCTGAAATGCAGTCGATGGCCAGGCTTACGACGACGCCTCCCCGAGGGCGTCCGTCAGACCATCTCCTCGCGACATTGTGCTCGGACAGGTTTACAGCAGACCAGGTGCGGGTACTTCCGGTCATGCCCAACATTGGACGTTCACTTCGCCGAGCAATTCGACCTCTCTGGATCGCTGGCCTTGGGGCCGCTGCATGGTCCAACCGTGCCAAGGTGCAACAGGCCTTCGGCCAAAAGCCCACGACCGTGCCGGCCGCTGGTGATTCCATCACCGTGCGCACGACCACGGCCACGTGGACAAAGCCGTTCCGCCGCCGTCACCGCAGCACCACCGTTCGCAACTTCGCCGTTCATGACGCCGACGGCTCGCTCCCGGCAGACATGACGCCGACATTCACCGAGCCGACGGTCACCGGGCCGTCGACGCTCACCGATTCTTCAAGTGTTTCGGAGGAGGTGTAACTCATGGCATTCATCTTGTGGATCATCGCGGTCGTGCTGGTTGTCTCCGGCATCATCGCTCTCACCCGAAAGCAGATGGCCCAGGGCATCCTGCTGATCGTGGTCGGCCTACTGGTCGGGCCCGGCGGCGTCAGCCTTTTCACCTGATCGTCCATCAATCGACCTCTCGTCGGCCCACGGCTTCATGAGAGGCTGGGGTATGGCCACGTCAGTCGACCCCCTCGAGATCCCCGACGCGGCGTTGCTCTCAGCCGCCGCGTCGGGAGAACTCGATCGTGTTGCCAACGCCCTCGCCGCTTGCGCGCAAGTCGAGGCCCGCGACACGCATGGCCGTTCCGCACTGCTACTGGCAGTGATGGGTGACCATCTGGAAGTAGCCCGGCTACTCATCGATCGCGGTGCCAACCCGAATGCGGTTGACCACCGACTGGACACCCCGTGGTTGACGACGGGCGTGACGGGCAGCGTCGAGATGCTGGAGATCCTGCTGCCCGCCGGCCCGGACATGACGATCAAGAATCGCTACGGCGGTGTCGCCATCATTCCGGCCAGCGAGCGAGGCCACGTCGCATACGTCCATCGAGTCACGAGCACAGGAATCGACGTCAATCACGTCAACGATCTCGGCTGGACGGCACTGTTGGAGGCTGTCATCCTCGGCGATGGCTCCACCCGGTACCAGGAGATCGTGCGCATTCTGCTCGACGCCGGCGCCGATCGCGATCTCGCCGATCGCGAGGGTGTGACCGCCCTGCAACACGCTCAGCGGTTCGGCTACCGCGACCTTGCGGCAGTGCTGGCGTAGCGGCGGCCACCCCTAGTCTGTGGCGGTGTCGCTGCCGTCCGCTCCCTCCGCACGGCGCACCGCAATTGTCATTGGTGGCGGCCCCAGCGGCCTGATGGCGGCTGAGGTGTTGGCAATCGCCGGCGTGCACGTGGACCTCTACGAACACATGCCGTCGGTGGGTCGCAAACTGCTGCTCGCGGGGCGCAGCGGACTGAACATCACCAACAGCGAGCCCATCGACGAGATGGTCGCGCGCTTTGGAGACGCACCACTCGTTGGCGAGGCAGTTCGACGGTACACACCATCGGCGCTGCGCGAATGGGCGGCGAGCGTGGGTGAGGCCACCTACGTCGGCTCCACCGGCCGGGTCTTTCCCACGGCCTTCCGGGCGACTTCGTTGCTGCGTGCATGGCTGGCGCGCCTCGCCGAGTTGGGTGTCAGCATTCATGTGCGCCACCGCTGGCTGGGTTGGGGCCGCGACTCCACCGGTGAAGTGGACCCAGGCGCGCATCGCTTTCAGACTTCCGACGGTGGCACGCTCGATGTTCGTGGCGACGTCACTGTGTTTGCGCTGGGTGGCGCCAGTTGGCCACGAGTTGGGTCCGACGGTGGCTGGGTCCCACACTTCGTGGCGGCCGGTCTCGATGTGCGCCCATTGCGACCAGCCAACTGCGGTGTTCACCTCGACTGGTCGCGAGTGTTCGCCGAGCAGTACGCCGGTATGCCCCTGAAGAACACTCGCGTGTCGGTCGGGACGAGGGTGGCACGTGGCGACATCATGGTGACCGACCGTGGCCTGGAGTCGGGCCCGATCTACATGGTTTCGTCCGAGGTTCGCGACACAATTGAACGGCACGGAACCTGCACCCTGGTCGTCGACCTTCATCCCGATCTCACTGTCGACGCTGTGGCGGACCGCCTTTCCGGCAGGCGGCCGAAGGACTCGGCGAACACCTCCCTGCGCCGGTCGCTGGGTTTGGCGCCCGTCGCAGTCGCACTGCTTCGCGAGGCCACCGGCAACGCGCTTCCCAGCGAACCGAGCCAACTCGCACTACTGATCAAGGCGGTGCCGCTGGCCGTGCAGTCCGTCGCACCAATCGAGCGGGCAATCTCGACTGCAGGTGGTGTGTCGTTCGGCGAGCTCGACAGCCAGTTCATGATTCGCAGCCTGCCCGGCACGTTCGTCGCCGGCGAGATGCTCGATTGGGAAGCGCCGACGGGCGGCTACCTGCTGCAGGCGTCGTTCAGTACAGCAGTCGCCGCAGCCCGCGGCGCCCTCGCCTGGTTGGTCACCTTCTCAGAGGTTGACAACCGTTGACAGCACCTGCAGCCCTTGTCGATCATTCGGAACACGATGAGCTTCTCCGTGCCCCTGTCGTGCTGAGCAAGGAGGTCGGAGCCGGCTGAACGGTTCTGCAGACCGAAGCACGAACGGTTCGGCTGTCGGGCTCAGTCTTCTTGGAGCGAATCGAGTCGGTCGCTCTCATTGGCCTTGGCTGCACGAACCGTAGCTGCGAGATCGGCGAGGGCTTCGCTACCGACGTTGGCGGGTCGTGACAGCGCAAGCCAGGAGGGTCCGGCCTGCCACACGACAAACTCGAAGAACTCGCTGCCCGGCGGACTTGCAAAGCCGACCGTGCTCGATCCATCGGCAAGCCGGACCTGCACGTCGACCTCGCCGTCGAGGCTGTAGCGGGCTTCCGCTACCGGGTCGCTCCCGGTGACCGGCCACGATGCGAGCGTCACCCCGAAGCCACCATTGATTTCACGCGATGACTGCGTCTCCGCGTCGCTCGCCGCTCCGTACAGGGTCCTCGTCCCACCAATCGGGGTTGCTGATCCCGTCGACCCAGCCAAGAACTGCAACTGGGTGGTCGAGGTGCCCGTGTCGACCCAGCCGTCGGGAACCGGGGCGCCGTCGAAGCTCACCGCACCCTCGATCAGCTCCACACCGGCCAGCAGGTCAACCGCGTCCGCCTCGTCGACGTTCAAGGTCGTCATTGCGATGGCGCTTCCCAATGGCGTGGACCCCACGTACACCCGCTGGTCCTCCGCATCGGAGATCCAACGAAATGGCCGCCCACCAGCAACAATCTTCGTGCCGCCAGAGACCACGTCGTTCGTGGGTGTGTCCGCCACATCGGCAATACCAACCATGACACGAGGACCATCGATGTCGTCGTCGGGTGAGCCCGACAATGCGAACGTGAAGAACATGGGCCCGGTGCTCTGTCCGGCGGTCGCCGCCCGTTGCGAATCCAGCACAGTGAATTCGACGGTCTCTGGAAGCACAAAGACGCGATCCTCACGCGTGGCGCCTGCCGTCGACACCGGCGGCGACTCCGTTGATGGCGAGGCACGCTCGATGCCACAGCCGACCGTCCCCATCGCCAGCATCATCACGCAAATCGGAGCCACCCACCGATTCGAGCGGTGGAGCGTTCTACGCATGGGCACAGTCTTGCCGCACACGCGACGCGGTGTTCAAGGACATCCTGTGCGTTTGGTAGCTCTGGGAGCTACCAAACGCACACGACGCCCCGCCACGCATGAGAACAGCGCCCAGATCCGGCGCTACTCGACATCGATTGGCTCCACATCCTCGGGGACCCTGTCCGGTCAAGGTCCAAATCGAGCTAGCGAACGGCGATGAGCGGGTCGTCTGCAATGCGGCTCTCGGTTCCGGTCGGCCCCACCGGCTTGCCGCCTCGGATGGTCACACGGCGCATGCGGCGCTCGACGACTCCATAGTCGTCGACCGCATAGTGCATCGTGGCCCGGTTGTCCCAGATCACGACGTCGCCCACCTGCCAGTGGTGGCGCATCACGAATTCAGGCTGCGTGGCGTGCGCGTAGAGCAACTGCAACAACCCGTCGCTTTCAATGCGCGACATGCCCACGATGTGCGTGGTGAAGCCGGGGTTGACGAAGAGATTCTTGCGCCCGGTCAGGGGATGCACACGAACCACCGGATGGATGACCGGCGGCACCTTGCTGGCATCGTCGAACAACTGCTGCATGTCGGCGCGCGTGACCGCAGTGTCGAACGGCTCGCCCCAGTAGGCCAGCGGCGAGATGCGATGCACCGCCTCCAGTTGCTCGATAGCACCCTGCAGCGCGGGCGCGAGACGCTCGTAGGCACTGCGCGTGTCGGCCCACATCGTGTCGCCGCCGTAGGGCGGCACTGCATCGCTGACCAGCACGGAAGCAGCGGGTGGAGTGGGCATGAACGTCACGTCGGTGTGCCATCTTGCGTTGCGCCCGCCCAACGCACCGTCGACCACCAGGATCTCCGGATGATCCGGGTGGCCTGGCACCACCGGGTGGGCCGGCGTTGGTTCGCCCAGCGCGCGTGCCAGCGCCACCTGTTGGGCGCGAGTCGGGTGTTGTTCGCGTAGGACAAGTACCAGATGAGTGGCGAGCAGGTCGTGCAACCACTGGCCATCGATGCCATCGGCCAGCCGACCCCCGGTCAGCTCCGCGCCGAACGTACCTGTGAGGGGCGACACCATCCATTGATCCGTGCTCATCGAAGACCTCCCGAGGAGAGATGCTACGAGCGCTCACGACCTTCCTCTCGCGCAGGCTGGAGGCGCTCAGATAGGTTGCTCGGCGCCATGTCCCCGCTCACTCGAACCCTTCGTCTGGTCGGGTCGTGGGTGGGGGTCGGTATCGGAGTACCGCTGCTCATCCGCGCCCAGCTCGGCGTGGCACCGTTCGACGTGTTGAACACCGGCGTGGCCAACGCGACAGGCTGGTCGCTGGGTGTCGCGTTCGTCGTCGACGCCTGTGTCTTCTATCTCGCCGGGTGGCTGCTGGGTGCGAAACTGGGTTGGGCATGCATCGGCGGCACGGTGATCATCGGCCCCTTGGTCAACGTCTTCCTCGGTGTCATTCCGGTACAGCACGCCATGGTTCCACGGCTGGGTTACTTCGTCGCGGGCCTGCTCATCATCGCCGTTGCCATTTGCCTCGTGATCACCACCGAGCTGGGCCCAGGACCCTCGGAAGTGTTCATGCTCGGCCTGGTCGTGCGCGGCGTGGGCATTGTGCCCGCCCGCTGGATCAGTGACGGCCTTCCGCTGGTCATCGGCGCTCTCATCGGTGGCGCGCTCGGCCCGGGCACCCTGGTGTTCGCGCTGACGATGGGCCCGATGGTCAAGTGCGGCTTGGGCCGCCTGCACTACGAACCCGCCCGCGGCGGCACTCTCATCACTCACCCGTAGCCGGGCCTCACACGGCGGGTGGCCCAGAACGGCACCAGCCGACGCCCCGAGACTCGGTGCGCCGGCTGGCACTCATTGCGTATTCAGTTACTCGACAGCGAGTTGTGCGAGCAACAGGCCCTTCGCCGCTTCGAAATCCTCGAAGGAGATCAATTCGTCGTCGAAGCTCTGGTGCAACGCAGCGAGATCGGAGAGCACATCGTCCTGCGGACGCTTTGGGGCCAAGGCCGCCTCTGCTTCCTCAGCTGATGGCCCAGCAGACGCTTCGGCCTGCTTGCGATCCTTCTTGATCGCCGCCTTTTCCTGCTTGGCGCGCTCGCGGTCGCGCTTGGCACGACCGTTGCTGCTCAGAGCGGGCGGACGTTCTGTGCTTCTTCACCCTTGCGACCGGGGGCAACGTCGAACTCGACGCTCTGACCCTCGACGAGGGACTTGTAGCCCTCGCCCTGGATCTGGGAGAAGTGCACGAACACGTCTTCGCCCTGCTCGCGGGAAATGAAGCCGTAACCCTTTTCAGCGTTGAAAAACTTAACAGTACCTGTGGCCATTTGGGCCCTCACCTTCGACGTGGATCCGCCAAAGCGGGAACCCTTGAAGAGGACAGCATATCGCGCTGATCGGGTTCACACACGCAGCGGCACATCGCTGACAGTTCGGCAATGCAGCCAACTACTGGGCTGCGATGATGGAACCGGCGGCGACGATGAGCAGCAGCCCCAGCGCCACACCCGCGAAGCGCCGATCACCCAGGCGCAGCCAGTGGATGCCGAGGACGAGCACCCGCAGCAGGGGCACGGCGACGATGAATGCCACCACTGCCACTTCGGACGCCCGGCCGACGCTGTTCGGGATCAATGCTCCTACGGCCGCAAGACCGAACGCCACGATCGCGGCGAGACGCATGGCTCGCTCAACGCCCCTCAGCGGGGGGTCGATCTGGCCTTGTGGAGCGCTCATGCGCGCACCGCCAAGACCACGGCGATGACGACCAGTGCCACGCTGAGGAATCTACGGACCTGCGGCGGCGAAAGGCGTGACTGCAACGATGCGCCCGCGTTGCCACCGATGATTGCGCCGGCACATACCGTCGCACACGCACGAAGATCGAGCCGGCCCTGGAACGCGAACACGATCAAGCCCGCCGCCGAGGTGATCCCGATGGTGAACGTCGTCGTGGCCGCCGCCACTCGCACGGGGACATGCATCACTTCACTGCTTGCGGGCGTCTTCACGAAGCCACCGCTGGCACCGGCCAAGCCGGCGATCAGCCCCGACAAGGTGAAGAGCGCAGCGCCGACGCCGAAACGGTTCGCCTGATACGGCACGAAGCCATCATCGAGCTGATACACCCCCGAGAACGAACCCACATGTTCGCCGACGTCGTTGGCCGACAAACCTGCCTGGGGCAGGTTGCGAATTCCCTTACGTCGGCCGCCCAGTATTCCGGCCGCAAGGGCTACTGCGGCGAGTACCAGCTTGAGGAATCTGTCACTCGCAAGCCCGCTGGCAAGTGCACCGACGATGGCCCCAGTGGTGGCGAACAGTTCGGTGGTGATACCGAGACGATGGTTGACCAGGCCACCCTGCAACTGGCGAGCGCCAGCGGCAGTGGAGCCGGCGGCCACCGACACCAGACCCAGTGGAGCCGCGCTCTGCGCCGGGGTGCCCGTGAGAACCAGCAGAGGCACCAGCAGTACGGCACCGCCGAGCCCGCCGACCGCACCAACTGCCGACGTCACCACCGCCAATGCGAAGTCGGCCCAGTTCATACGTTGCGCCGACCCATGTTTGGCACGTTACTGAACAGCGGCCGCTACCCAGTCCCACAACTGCCGACGCCGTTCGGGGGTGTCGCTCGACCGAGTGGTGGGCAGCTTGTGAATCGATCGCTGATGTCGATCGAGCCAGAACTTGCCGGTTGTCGACAATGGGTCGCCGTCGTCGAGCGCCAACCACACCATGGTGTCGGCACCCTGCTGAGGCGACCGCAGGAGCGGGCCGACTATTTTGCGGAATGTCGGCAACGACTCGCGGACACCTGGAGTGTCGGCCCACCCTGGGTGCATTGCCTGGAAGACCACCTCGCGCTGGGGAAACTTCTCGGCCCACATCTCATTGAGCGTGACCTGTGCGCGTTTGGCGCGGGCGTACTGTTCGCTGCCCTTGTAATCGTCGCCCATCTGCAGTTCATCGACGCGCAGCGGGCTGGCGTACATACCGCCGGACGACATCGTGAGCACGCGAGCCGGAGCTGAGCGTTCCAGAAGCGGCAGAAGGAGGGTGGTCAGCAAGAACGGGCCAACGACCTGACTGGCGACAGTGAGCTCCGTGCCCTGTGGCGACAGCCGGCGGGTTGCACTCAGCGCGCCTGCGTTGTGAATCAACACGTCCAGCCGATCGAGCGTGCCGTTCAGCTCCGCAGCGACTCGCCGAATTGCGACCAGGTCGCCCATGTCCGCAATGACCGTCGAGACCAGTTCGCTGCCGGTTCGTGTTGCAATGTCGTCGCGCACACGAGTGGTCTTGCCCTCATCGCGACCAAGGAGCACCACGGTCGCGCCCGCTACTGCGAGCTGCTCGGCGGTGACCAAACCCAAGCCAGAAGTCGCGCCCGTCACCAGGACCACGCGACCGGTGGCGTCGTACTCGCCAATGGGCTTCCAGTCGGCCAGGCGCGATCGTGCGTCGTAGCCGAGCCGGGTGAAGCTGGTGAACACCGGGGCCTCCAGCACCGAGTCGACGACGCGTTGAACGGTGCTTTCCGACCCGGTCACGCCGGCACGTCCTCGCCAGACAGCGCTCGTCGCAGACCCGCTGCGGCACGGTCGCCGATGCGCCCAAAGGCGAGACCCAGCAGCGGATCAGCCAGGCGCAGCACGCCGTTCAGTTCCAGTAGCGCGTCGTAGGTGACCAACGTCGAGTCGCCGTCGGCCACAACGGTGACGCGATCCGTTGACTTCAGGGTTCGGCTCATTGCAACGACCAACAGGTTGGTGTTCGGTTCGAAGACCTCGGTGACATAGCGCAGGGTGGTGCCCGAGACAGTGACGTCGAACTCGGCATCTGCCCCACCGGCGGCGCCCTTCACCTGGACCACCTTCTTGACGCCGGGATCCCATTGCGCAAAGTTGCGAAGATCTGCCATGTACGCGAAAGCCTCGGCGGGGGTCTGCTCGGTGCGAACAGTAGTGACGTAGCGGGCCATCGTTGCCTCCGGGCACTGATTCGTAAGAAGGGTACGAAGCCTACGGCGGGGTGATCGCCAGTGGGTTCGGCCTACGGGTGCGCCACGGACACTGACCATGTGCGGGAGCTCGGGCGGAACCTCTGCCAACCGCTCCCTCCTCGCCGGCGTCACTCGGAGTCGGCGGCCACCTCGACGGCGGCCTGATCGCTCTCTTCGCCGGCGCCCGATGAGTCAGTGCGCTCGTCTACCTCGGCCGGCTCGGGAGGTTCGGGGGGCCTCGGCGCCCAGGCCGGTGGCGCCCCCGTCTCCAACTCGATGACCAACGCTTTGGCGACCTTCCAGACTTGGTCTGCCTCAGCCCGGCCATGTCCGGCCTGCTTTGCGGCGCGGACGGACTCGACGGCTCGCTCGAGCTCACGACGAGCGGTTGCTAGCGCAGTCGCCTTGGCAGCAGCATGCTGGGCGCGCAACGCTGCATCCATTCGTTCTTGCTGCTGACGCGCCTTCGCTGCGCGGTCAGCCTTGTCCGAGTCCTTGAGAGCGGCCGCGAAGCGCTCGACATCGGTGGGCGCTGCCACTGCGGGCGCGAAAGGTGCAGCCGTTGTTGCTGCTGGGCGCGACGAAACGGGGGCGTTCGTTGGCGACTTCGGACGGCGGCGACTGGGCATCAGGTGCAGTCTGCCCTGTGCGGCACCGTCGATGTCAACACCGAACGCTCCATCGCTTCGAGCGAGTCCTCAGCTGATCTGGAATTGCACTGCGACTCGCTCGCTCACGTGGGGTGCAATCAGCGTCTGCACCAAGGCCTGATGGTCGGCATGATCGCGGTATTCGAGGAACGTTTCGATTGATGCGAACTCGCCGGTGACGGCATAGTCGTAGTTGGTCGGTGCAACAGCAAGGTCGCGACCGTAGGCGTACGAGACGATCTGCGGGATCAGCCCCGGCAGTCGTTCGAAAGCGGCAGTCGTCGCCGCCACGTGCTCGTCGCCGACGCCTTCGTTCCACCGGAACATCACTACGTGTCGAATCATTGCCACTCCCCTCGTCAGACCGCGCAGCGTACCCACAGCACTGTCTGGTGAGGGGGATTCGACACTCGGTGCGCAACCGGGCCGACCAGTCGCTGGATTCAAACGGTGAGGTGGAGAGCGGTGAGACCACGGATCACGAAGTTGGGCTCGTAGGTCGGTTCAGCAGCAAGCTGCAACGAGGGGAATCGCGCGGCCAATCCGGCGACCGAGATCTCGATCTCCTGGCGTGCCAATGGGGCGCCGACACAGAAATGGATGCCGCCGCCGAAGCCGATGTGCGCCATGTCGCCGCGACCGATGTCGAAGTGATCCGGATCGTCGAAACGGCGAGGGTCGCGTTGTGCCGCGCCGAACAGCATGGCGACTTCTTGGCCTACCTGGATCGGTTGGCCCGCGATCTCGACGCCTTCCTCCAGTACCCACCGCTCGAACAGGTGCAGCGGCGGGTCCCAGCGCAGCATCTCCTCGACGGCCGAGCGAGCGGCGACGTCGCCCGAGACGACCTGCTCCCACTCCCCTGGGTGGTGCAGGATCGCCCGCAGCCCATTGCCCAATGTGTTGACCGTCGCCTCGTGGCCGGCCTCGACCAACACCATCGTGGTGGAGATGATTTCGTCCTCGGTCAGCGTGTCGCCTTCGTCCTCCACGCGCACCAACTCCGATACCAGCAGGCCATCAGGGTTGCGCCGCTTCTCGGCAATCAGCGCCCGCGTGTACTCGATGTACTCCGCAGCAGCCGTGTTTGCGGCCGAACGTACCTCGTCGGTGGTGCTGAGCTCGTACATCTTCACGATCGCGTGGCTCCAGTCCAAGAGCAACTGCGTGTCGGCGCGCGGCACGCCCAGCATCGAGCAGATCACCGCCACTGAGTACGGCTGTGCGTAGTCGCGCAGCAGCTCGAACTGACCCTTGTCATGGCACACATCGAGCAGTTCATCCGCAAACCCCTGGACCGTCGGCCGAATCGCTGTGACCGACTTGGGCGTGAACACCTTGGCAACCAGACGACGGATACGTGTGTGGTCCGGCGGTTCCAGACAGAGCAGCGACCATTGCTCGTGTTGCTGGAATGCCGCCCAGCGCGAATCAGGTTCCGAGCGCCCTAGCGCTGCATGGGAGAAAAGATGGGTGTAGCTACGACCGAGCCGCCGATCGCGCAGCGTCTCCTGCACGTCATTGAAGCGGGTGATCACCCAGTGCCCTGCCGCTTCGTTCCAGTAGATCGGGGCGGCTTCGCGAAGTTCGTTCAGCACCGGATACGGATCGGCAATGAAAGCCGGATCACTGACGTCGAATCGGGCGATCAGTTCCTCGAGGCTCATCGCCCCAGCGTAGGACCCATCCACGATGCGCCAAGAACCTGCCGCGGCGAAACGACGCCAAGTGCTTACACGAGCTGACGGAGGCGACTTTCGATGTCCTCGCGATTGAGGTAGCCACCACACATCCGGCGAAGCCCGGTGTAGGCGGCGCGACCGTGCAGTACACGCCAGTTGTCGAACAACAATGCCTCACCGGGCTGAAGGACGTGTCGCCATTGCATCGCCGGGTCGTTGGCCAGCTCTTCGAAGACACGCAGCGCGTCGTAGAAGGCAAGCATGTCGGCCTCCTCCAGCAGAAACGGCGCACGGTCGTAGTTGTTGAACGACACCTGCACCAAACGACCCGTGTGGTCATGACGGAACACCGGTCGCGCTGCCATCAGGTGCGCACCGTCGCCGATGTACTGCCCGGGTACGACCACCGATGACAGCACCTCGAAGAGGTGCGCGTGCTCGGCTTCCATGCGGCGAGCGATGGCAAACGCGTCGACAATCGTGCTGTCGCCGCCGGTGCCGACGAACTCCAGGCAGTGCAGTAGCTGGCTGCCCGGCGCGTCGTTACTGTACGTGCCATCGGTGTGGCCGCGCAGTTCGAGCGTGGAGTACGCGGTGTCGGCTTTCGACATGTCGGCGTGGAACTCCCAGAAGCCACCGAAGATGGTCTCGCGGATGTAGCCGGCCCGCCGGATCAGCGCCTCGCTGGCAGCGGCGGTCGGTGGTGTACCGAGAACCAGACAGAACCCGTACTGCAGCGTGTTGGTGAGCCATTGAGCGAGTCCGGCGTCGGTGTTCATGACCAAGTCGTACGGCACCGTTGGGGTGATGAGCGAGGCAGCGCTCCACAACGTCACGGGCACATCAACCGACACTCGCGAGGTGCGGGGATGACGGTAGGCCGCCAGGAAACTCACTGGCAGGACCGACGTGGGTTCCAACATGTCCCACGTGATGCGCAGTTCGCCATCGACCACCTCGCTGTTCAGCCCGCGTAGCGCAGCAGCAACCCGGGCAGTGAACAGCTGACGTTGTTGCGTGACGGGGTGCATCGTCTCGTCGTCGTGCGCATGATCACGCAGCCACAACCACGGATAACGTGTGACGACACCGTCGCCCCAGGTGACCTCCAGCGAGGCGTCGTAGTGACGAAGAGATGCGATCGTTGCCATTTCCTGAATGGTAGTTCAGTCGCCTTGGTTTGCCTCGAGGAGTGGATGAAGGACGACCACGATTGCTTCCGCTTCGCCAATGAATCGAACGGCCCGTCCGCTGTCCTCGATCATCGTGTCGTCGGCAACACCGCGAACACCGATGTCGACGTCCACGCTCCCCGACAGCACATGCACCACCACGATGCAACCGCGACGTCCACCGATGCTGCGGCCCCGCCAGTCGTCGTATTCCTGCAGCGAGAAGCGCGAACGGTCCCAGATGACGTTGAAGTCGGTGGTCGGACCATCCAGAAGTTCGGCGCTGATAGCAGTTTCGCCCGCAAAACGTGCCCGTGGTGCGGTGGGCCGCAGCTGCACCCGCTCGTCGCCCTCGGCGGACACCAGGTCCATCCCAACTCCATCGAGCAGCACCAGCAACCGGTCGAAGCCTTCGAAGCGCGAGAACGGGCCGTCAGCTTCCACATCGGCAATGGAGATGCGCCACGAGAAGTCGTGTTCGTTCGGCGAATCGCGGGCTACGTCGTGTGTCCATCCACCATCGTTGCGCCACCGAATACGCGGTTGGTCAACGGCGCGCACGACCCTCATCGCAACAGTGTGCCCATCACGAGCGTCAGCCCATCACAGTGCCGGATGTCTCCGACTTCTCACGTCGGCGCGAGAACGCGCCGAGGTTGATGGCGCGTCCGGTGCGTGCACCGGGGAACTGCACGGGGTCCTCGTCATGGTCGATACCGGCGGCTTCCGCATCGATGATGGCCTTCAGAAACTGACCGGCAAGGGGTGCATTCTTGAACTGGTTACCGCTGGTGCCGCATGCCATGAAAAAGCCAGGCAGGTCGCTCTTGTCGTAGAGCGGCACCCAGTCCTCCGACACGTCGTACAGGGCAGCGAGGCCCACCGGGCGGTGCGGCACACCGAACTCTGGCACTCGTCGCGCAATGCGCATCATCGACACTTCGAACCGTTCGACCGTGGGGTACTCGTCATAGTGATCTGGGTCATCAATCCAGTGCAGCTCATCGCATTCGGGCTCCGTGCCGCCCACCAGCCATGTCCCGCCGAGCTGCGGACGCATGTAGTGACCGACATCGAGGTCGGCGACAGCAGGCATACCGTCTTCCAATCGAAGCCCTCGCGGCGGCTCGACCGTGAACACCTCCTGACGCAACGGACGGTGGCCGATGCGCATGCCGTCGACCACACCGGCCATCTGGTTGATGCTGCCCGAGTGCGGGCCGCCGACATTGACAACTACGGGCGCCAGGAGGCGTCGGCCGCCGGCGAGGGTGACACCGCTCACGCGGCCGTTGGCCCGGTCGATACTGACCACCCGCTGGTTGAACCGGAAGTCGGCACCGTGCCGACGGGCGGCGAATGCGAGGTTCTTCGCGCACAACATCGGGTCGTCCATGAAGCCGCTCTCGGGCTCCAGGATGGCCGTCAGGGGGCCCGCTGCGTCGTCAGCGAATGCGGGGTCGTCAATGCGCTTGGGTGGGAAGTACGCGCCGAGATCCATGCCCGGCAACAACCGCTGCAGGGCATCGTTGTCAAGGATGTCGTACGCAATGCCAAGCTCGTCCCAGAGGCGCTGCACACGAACGGTGCTGTCGCCCGGCGTAGAGAAAATGCACATACCGGTCTTGACGAAGCGAGCCATGCCATCGGGGTCGACGCAGCCGAGGTGGCCCTCCCAATCCAGCCACATTGCAGCGGCCTCCCACGCGGTCAGCACGGCGTCGGTCGTGGAGTAGCTGAAGCGGATGATGGACGATGACGAGCTGGTCGAGCCGGCACCTGCTGCCGGGCCTTTGTCGACGACGATGACGGAGCGGCCACCGCGGGCCAGCTCGAGGGCCACGGCCGAACCAATGACACCTGCCCCGATCACGATGGCATCTGCGTGCTCACTCATGGAGTCAAACTAGCGCAGCCTCCCTATTCGCGGTACAGCCGTACCGGTGAACGAACGGCCTATCAGATGAAGCGAACCCACTCGTCGAGCGGCATTCGATCGGAGCGCAACTGGTTGATCACCGCAGCGGGGTCGGGATGCCCGATGGCCATGCCGCAGAACAGCATCTCGTGCTCCGGCGCGCCGACGAATGCGCGGATTGCCCCATGACGAACCGACCAGTACTCCTGTGCGCATGTGGCCAACCCCTGCTCGGTGGCCAGCAGCATGAAGGATTGCAAGAACATGCCCAGGTCCGACCACTGCGGCGGGCCCATTTGGCGGTCGACGAAGCAGAAGATTGCCGCCGGAGCCCCGAAGAACTCACCGTTGTGCGCGAACTGGCGAAGGCGGCCCGCTTTGTCGTCGCGCTCGATGCCGAGCAGCGCATACATCTGCTCGCCGATGGTGAATCGGTTGGTGCGGTACGGCTCGGTCAGCTTTGCCGGGTAGATGTCGTACTCGGGTGCCTCGATTGGCGGCCGTGTGGCCAGGAACTCCAGCAGGTTCGTCATCGAGGCACCGTTGACCACATAGATTCGCCACGGTTGCACGTTGCCGCCACTGGGCGCCCGGGACGCATCGGTGAGCAACACACGCAGCACTTCGTCGTCGACATGGTCCGGTCGGAAGCTCCTGATCGATGATCGAGCGTTCAGAGCTTCTACGACATCCATGAGCACGACGCTACCGCGACCTCATCGATCGAATCTCGTTGGCGCCGCCGGTCAACCGATTACGGCGCCGAACGCCCAACCGACCGCCATCGTGATGCCCATCGCAGCTGCACCGCCGATGACGACACGTGCGATCGACCGACCGGGACGAGCGCCACCGGCTCTGGCGCCCACATAGCCGAGCACAACCAGCGCAACGAGTGCGACGCCGATGATGGCCCCGATGCGCGCCGACTTGCCGACGAAGGCGGCAGCCATTAGCGGGATGGCGGCACCGATGGAGAACGACAACGCCGAACTCCAGGCCGCCTGCATGGGTTTGGCGAGTTCATCCTGCGAGATTCCCAGCTCGTCGCGTAGATGCGTTGCCAATGCGTCGTGCTCGGTGAGCTGTGTCGCCACCTTTTGTGCAAGCTCGAACGGAAGGCCCTTCCCCTGGTAGATGGCCGTCAGCTCCTCCAGTTCGTGGTCGGCCTGGTTGGCCAGCTCCCAGGTCTCCTTCTCGATGTCGCTGCGCTCCGAGTCGCGCTGCGACGACACCGAGACGTACTCACCAAGCGCCATCGACACTGCGCCGGCGACGAGGCCTGCGATGCCGGCGGTGAGGATGGCAGATCGTGCGGAATCAGCTGCGGCGACGCCCAGCAACAGCGCCGCTGTGGAGATGATGCCATCGTTGGCGCCCAGGACCATTGCCCGCAACCAACCCACACGATGTCCGTAGTGGCCTTCACTGTGTCGCATATGTGCAGCCTACCGACGGGCTTCCGGGCGCCAGCTGTGGAGAACCTGGTAGTAGTTGGCCCGTTCGTACACCTGCGGATCGGGCACATTGCCGCGGCTGACACTGCCGCGCAACTGACTGACACTATCGTAATCGCGTTCCATCATCCAATCGCAGATGAATCGCTCGATCACTCGCAGGTGCTCCGGCCCGTGCTGCAGCAGCGCGCTGGTACTCATCACTACATCGGCACCGGCGAGCAGCAGCTTCAGGGCATCTGCCCCGTCGTGCACGCCCGACGACGCAGCCAATGAACACCGCACAGTGCCGAACAGATTGGCAATCCAGTGCAGCGGCAGGCGAACCTCCGCCGACGTGCTGAGCGAGAGTCGGGGCACAACTTCCAGCGTGTCGAGATCGATGTCGGGCTGGTACAGCCGATTGAACAGCACAAGCCCATCCGCGCCCGCAGTCTGCAGGCGGTCGGCGAAGTTGCCCAGCGCCGTGAACCACGGGCTCAGCTTGACGGCCAGTGGTACCGAGATCTCGGCCTTGACCTCCTCCACCAACTCTGCGTAGCGGCGCTCGGCGTCGAAGGCGGAGATACCCGGGTCGACGATGCTGTCGTACAGGTTGAGCTCGATGGCGTGCGCGCCCGCGTCTGCGAGGTGCTTCGCGTAGCGCACCCAGCCACCCGGGCTGGTGCCGTTGAGGCTGGCGATGACGGGGATGGTGAGGCGCTCGCGGGCCTGCTCGACCAGAGTCAGGTGGCGACTGGGCCCGACGTCGGGCAGGTCAAGCGACGGCAGGAAGCTGGATGCCTCACCGAACCTGTCGGCCACATCGTCGTACACCTGCTCGCGAGTGAACGCGTCGTGCTCGATCTCCTCTTCGAACAGAGAGGGCAGCACGATCGCCCCGGCACCGGCATCCTCCAGGCGTTGCCACATGGCCGGGTTACCGGTGTGCGGGCCGGCCGATGCAACCAGCGGACTGCGCAGCGTGAGCCCGAGGTAGGCGGTGGTGAGGTCACTCACCACTCGCCCTCCTCGTCTGCGATCGTTACGTCGGCTGCACGGCCTGGCGCCCTGCGGTGCACGTCGGCCAGTTGGCGGTAGTAGTTCCAGCGGTTGTCGACGTCCTGCTGTGCCAGGTCAACCAGCTCGCGCGAGCGCTCGGGGTTCGACCGGGCGAGCATCGAGAAGCGCGCCTCGCTGCGGGCGAAGTCGCCGTAGCGCACCGACGGGTCGGCGCTGTCGAGCTGGAACGGCTGCGCATCGCTGTCGCCGACCGGGCGATAGCGGTACAGCGGCCAGTGACCGCTCTGCACGGCCAGTTTCTGCTGGGTCATCGATTGGCTCATATCGAAACCGTGGGCGATGCATGTGCTGTAGGCGATGACCAGCGAGACGCCGGGCCAGGCGTCGGCCTCGAGCAGCGCCTTCACCGTCTGGATGTCGCTGGCACCCAGGGCGATGCGGGCGACGTACACGTCGCCATAGCTCATCGCCTCCAACCCGAGATCCTTCTTCATACCGCCCTTGCCACCGGCGGCGAACTTCGCCACGGCCCCACGGGGTGTGGCCTTCGACGCCTGACCGCCCGTGTTGGAGTACACCTCCGTGTCGAGCACGAGGATGTTGACGTTGCGTCCGCTGCCGAGTACGTGGTCGAGGCCGCCGGCGCCGATGTCGTATGCCCAGCCGTCGCCGCCGACGATCCACGTGCTTTTCCGCACCAACGTGTCGGCCAGCTCGCATAGGGCAACCGAATCGGCGTCGGTTCGAGCGGCGACGACGGTCTTGAGACCGGCCACCCGATCGCGCTGCTCGCGAATACCCAGTTCACCCTGGTCGTCGATGCCGGCGACGAGAACATCCATCGGGCCCGCGCCGAGCACAGCGTTCAGGACCGGGCGAAGCCGATCGACAAGTACCAACGCGGTGCGCCGTTGGGCCTCGAACCCCAGACGGATGCCGAGACCGAACTCGGCGTTGTCCTCGAACAGGCTGTTGGCCCACGCCGGGCCGCGACCTTCGGCGTTCACCGTGTACGGCGTAGTGGGCAGGTTGCCGCCGAAAATACTGCTGCAGCCCGTGGCGTTGGCGATCATCAGGTGATCGCCGAACAGCTGGGTGAGCAGCTTGATGTATGGCGTCTCGCCGCAACCGGCGCACGCACCGGAGAACTCGAACAAGGGCTGGCGTAGCTGACTGGTCTTCACCGTCGCCGGGTCCCACTGAGCAGGGTCGGCCGCTTTCACACCCGTGAACACACCCCACGCCAACCGCTCGTGCTCTAGGTGCTCGCCAATTGGGCGCATGTTGATGCTCCTACGCTTCACCTCGCTCTTGTCGTGGGCAGGGCACGCCTGTACGCAGACACCGCAGCCGGTACAGTCGTCGGGTGCCACTTGGATGGTGAGGTGCATGCCGGGCACCTCGCGACTGCGGAAAGTCTTCGACTTCATCGTGCCGCCAAGGCCCTCCAGCGCCGCCGGCTCGTACACCTTCATGCGGATGGCCGAGTGCGGGCAGACGATTGCGCACTTGCCGCAATCGATGCAGAGGTCGGGTTCCCATATAGGGATCTCGATGGCAATGGTGCGCTTCTCGTACTGCGCAGTACCGGTGACAAACGCTCCGTCGGGCGGCAACGCGCTGACAGGCAGCAGGTCGCCCTCCCCCGCCAACATTCGGGCCGTGACGCGTTGCACGAAGTCGGGGGCATCGGCAGCAACCACCGCCCGTCGTCGCGTGGTGGCAGTCACCGTTGAGCCGATCGGCACCCTGTGCAGGTTCTCCAGCGACTTGTCCACCGCGGCCACATTGCGTTCCACCACGGCCTCACCGCGGGCGCCGTAGCTGTGCTCGATGGCGCCCTTCAACTCGCGCAACGCTTCCTCGGTGGGCAGCACGCCGGCGAGCCCGAAGAAGCAGGCCTGCATCACGGTGTTGATGCGCCCGCCGAGGCCGGCGTCGCGAGCCACTGCGGCGGCATTCACCGCGTACAGCTGCAGATCGTTGTCGTGCACCTGCTGCTGCACCTCGATGGGAAGGCGGTCCCAGACCTGTTCGACCGGGTAGGGCGAGTTGAGCAGCACAGTGGCGCCTCGCGCTGCAAGGTGCAGCACGTCGAGACGGTCGAAGAAGTTCCACTGATGGATACCCAGGAAGGTGGCCTCATCGATGAGGTAGGTGCTGTCGATCGGCTGCTCGTCGACGCGCACGTGACTGATGGTTGTGCTGCCGGACTTCTTCGAGTCGTACACGAAATACGCCTGCACATGAAGGTTGGTGTTGGCGCCGATGATCTTGGCCGTGTTCTTGTTGGCACCCACTGTGCCGTCTGCACCGAGCCCGTAGAACACCGCCCGGACCTTGGCATGGTCGGTGCGCCACGCCGGATCCCAGGCGAGGCTGGTGTGGCTCACGTCGTCGTGGATGCCCACCGTGAATGGGTTGCGAGGCATTGGCGAGGCAGCCTCGTCGAACACCGCCTTCACCATCGCCGGCGTGAACTCCTTACTACCCAGGCCGTAGCGCCCGCCGATGACCTGCGGCCTTTCACCCGCGACCCAGTGGCTGTTGTCGCTGTGCCACAGCGAGGCCAGCACGTCGAGGTGCAATGGCTCGAACGGTGCGCCCGGCTCCTTCGTGCGGTCGAGCACGACGACGGTGCGAGTGGAGGGCGGCAGCGCGTCCAACAACTGTGCGGCGGGGAAGGGGCGGTAGAGACGAACCCCTACCACCCCGACATGCTCCTCCGAGCCGCTTGCGTTGATGGCATCGACCGCTTCGCGAACAGCGCCGATGCCCGAGCCCATCAGCACGATCACTCGCTCGGCGTCAGGCGCGCCGTGGTACTCGACAAGGCTGTAGTGGCGCCCGGTGATCGCAGCGAACCGATCCATCGCCGCCTGAACGGCGTCGGGCACCGCGGCGTGGAAGGGCGTGCATGCCTCGCGCGCCTGGAAGAACACGTCGGGGTTTTGTGCACTGCCGCGCAGCATCGGCCGATCTGGGTCGAGGCCGCGACCGCGGTGGGCGTGGACGAGTTCGTCGTCGATCAGCGCCCTGATCTGTTCCCGGGTCGGCAGGTCGACGGTGTTCAGTTCGTGGCTCGTGCGGAAACCATCGAAGAAGTGCAGGAACGGCACCCGGCTGGAGAGCGTGGCCATGTGCGCAATGACGGCCATGTCGGCTGCCTCGTGTACGCCGGGTGAGCTGAGCATCGCGAAACCGGTGGTACGCGCGGCCATAACGTCGCTGTGGTCGCCGAAGATGCTGAGCGCGTGAGTCGCGAGGGAGCGGGCCGCGACGTGGATGACCGTGGGTGTCAGCTCACCAGCGATCTTGAACATTTCGGGCAGCATCAGCAGCAGGCCTTGGCTGGCCGTGAACGTGGTAGCCAGCGCGCCTCGCAGCACGGCGCCGTGCAATGTGGCGGCTGCGCCTGCCTCACTCTGCATCTCCATCACCTCGGGGACCACACCCCAGAGGTTGGTGTGGCCCTTGGCGCTCCACTCGTCGGCGTACTCGCCCATCGCGGAGGCCGGAGTGATGGGATAGATGGCGATGACTTCCGAGAGGAGGTGTGCCACCCGGGCTACGGCTTCGTTGGCGTCAACCACCTCCCGGCGCAACAGTGCTGTGATTGGTTGACTGGGCACGCCCCCAACCTACGGACGACGATAGAAGGGCACCAGGGTCTTTCGACCCAGCTCAGGCCTCCGGCAGCAGGTTTTCGAGCCACGGAACGAAGCCGACGTTCAGGTCGTTGACTGCGGCCTTGTAGTCATCCATGGCGTGGTCGAACGACCGATACATCGCGGCAAGGCGGGCAGCGATGTCCGGTCGTTCTCGGAGCACAGATGCAGGCGCAATCTGCACCTTGATCGTGAACAGGATGGCTCCTGTTCGGGGCAGACGTCGGAGTGTCTGTCGCTCGGTGCGTAGCCAGAATGGTGCCCCCGTGACGTCGGGAATCAGCTGGCCAACCGGCTGGTCCGGCTTTGTGGTCGGCACATGGAGCAGCGGCCACGGCTTGACTGAGAGATTGCGGCGACGCACCACCCGGTCGAGTGGCATGCCGGTGAAGTAGCGGTCGACCTTCTCCGCCAGCACATCGCGATAGTGAGCGACAGTGCTGTGCACATCGGTGGTCGGCCGGCCGAACTTGTCCGAGAGCCGCCAGATCGACGGGAAGCACAGGCTGGCCCCATCGAGCCACCAGTCACCTTCGCGGGGAATCATCAGGCACAGGTCGTCGGGTACCAATGTGCCGGCAACGGCAAGGGGATGATCGTCGAACAGCGGCACGGGCAGCCCGTGTTCCTGCAGCCACGCCGAGACGAGTTCAAGTACTTCTTCAGCGGCGTCGTCGGCAGCGGCGGCGCAGCCGAAGACGACTTCGCGCTGCTCCGCCAGCAGCCGGTGACGCAACGCAACTTCTGCCTCGAATGCATCGTCGATGACGAACCACTCGTCCAGCGAGGTCGTCCGGGTACCCATCTTCACGAACGGCTCGCCGCTGTGAAGGTCGAGTTCGTCCAGCCAGGCTGGGGCCGAGCGGGCCAGGTACACACCGACATCGGGCGCATACCGCCACAGTTCTTCACTGGTGAGCAACGACGGCCGGACGATGTTGAGCTCCCGAGGCCGGTCAGCTGCGTGAGCGAACGGTCAGCCGGGTCCACGCGCCCACGTAGACGCGATCACCGTCGCGCAGTTCGGTTGGCACGCCAGGCACCAGCGCCAACGTCGCGTCGTCCGGTTCGGTGTCGGTACTGACGACATACGTCCCATTGGTCGACGACAGATCCACCACCGTGAGGCTGTCGCCGTCACGCACGAACTGTGCATGACGCCGCGAGACACCGGTATCGGCGTCGAGTGCCACTTCAGGACGAAGCCCACGCGAAGCGGACGACCGCCCGATGAGAGCGGTGTGATTCGACAACGGAATGGTCGACGAGGATGCCTTCGGGCAAAGCTGATCGGCCAGCGTGCCCTTGAGGGCATACCACTGCTGGTCGACTTCGATGACGACGATCCAGCCGGCGGCGGATTCGACGGGTGCCGTTGTGACGGGAGGCGTTGCAATGGTCGGGGCGGGCGCCTGCCCGGTGGTGAAGTCGTATCCGCAGACCTCACAGAACAGTGCGTCGGCAGGATTCAACTCGTTGCAGTGCGGGCAGGTGACCGGCGCAACCGTTGACGACACCAGAGCTGACGGCGGTGGCGTCGATGTTGCGGACGGTGAAACCGGTGCCGGCGACGATGCCGCCGAAGCACCGCCCATCTTGGCACCGCAGGTGTCGCACCATTCCGGGTCGGCGCTCACGTGGCCGTTGGGGCAGGGCGCACTGCTCACGGCTCGCGCCGAATTCGAGTCGTCTTGGTACTGCGGGTATCCAGCGCCATCTCGTCAGACTTCTCCACCTCGCGCTTGAGGCGAACCGTACCGGTCTCCAGGTCGACGACGTCGACCACCTTCTCCAGCAACCGAGTGGTGTTCTCGTTGCCTGAATCGTGTGCCAGCTTTGCGGCTTCACCGAGCAGCACGGTGGCCGTGCGGTCGTTGCCGGCCGCCTTCGCGGCCAAGCCCTTCTGAATCGTGTCGGCCAACTTCACCTGACCCGTGTAGTGCGCCACCGCCGGGTCGATGCGGGTTGTCAGATCGGTGTCGGCACTCCATACGGCTTTGACCAACGACTTTGCCTGCACCTCGTCGTTCACCACCAGTTCCACGCGGGCGGCCAAACGCTCGTTGCCAACACTTGCAACGGGGACCCGAACGGCAACGTGGTAGTCGCGACTTTCATCGCTCCATGCCCCCGTGGGGAATTCCCGCACCAGCGGTGCGGTCTGAACTCCAGTGTTGGTCAGGTCTTCGACTGTGGGGGCAACCTGCCGAACGAACAGCACTTCGCTGCCCTGCGGAGTCCAGACGCGCAGCCGTACGTCGGCGACGCCCCTACTCATTGCTGCCTGCATCATCGCTTCGAAGTCGGCTTCCAGATCCTCTGGCTTGGCCACGATGTCGACCGTGCCCATCAGAGCAGAGGCGATCTCGCGCAGCTCGTCCACCACCCAGTCGTCCCCGATGCCGCGACAGTCACACTGAAACTTGCCGCGCGCAGCCACGAGCGCCTGCGCCAACGCACCGGCAGGCTCGCCCTCGATCTTGCCGTCGGTCAACAGAATCGCGTGCCGTTGCGCGTCGGGCACTTGGAGGAACAACTCCGTCGCGGCTTGAATCCACGACCCGATGGCCGTTGCACCACCGCTGCGTAAGCGCTCGACCGCAATCAACGCTTCGCCGCGAGTGACGTCTGTCATTTTCGCCATTCCGGCATGTGGTGGATACACCATCTGTGCCACGCTGTGACCGCTGAGCACAGCAAACCAAGTGCCGTCGACGATCTCGCCGACCGCCACACGGGCGGCGCGGCGAGCAGCCGCGATTTTCGTTGGCGGCATGTCCATCGAGCCAGACGTATCGACGATGATGATCTCCGCGGCCTCGACACTCGAGCCGGCCTTGCCCGCCCCGGAGCAGCTGACCGATACGACCGCGTGCGCATCCGTGGCACCGTCAGCCAGATACTCGTTCTGGAACACCTCCACCTTGAATTCGGCCATCTTCGCAACCTCCGTGTGTTCGAGAAACTGGTGCCGTCAGCGTAGTGATGGCTCGTAGCGGGCCAATACTGCGGTGATGTTGTCGTGCCCGCCCTGCTCGTTGGCGAAGCGCACAAGGGCATCGGCAATCACCACCGGCGCTGTATGACCCGTCGCCATCTGCTCACGAACCAGCGTCTGCAGCGCAGTAGCCGGCGAGGCGTAGTTCCACAGGCCGTCGCTGCACACCAGCAGCCAGCCGGGCTCGTGCAACTGCGTGCTGGCGAGCTCTGGCGTCGAGTCGACAGAGTCCGCGCCCAGCCAGCGAGTGATCGTGTGGAATGTAGAGTCTTTCTCCGCCTCAGCCGGCGTCATGCCACCTTGGATGAGCTCCGTGCCCAACGAGTGGTCCAACATCAGTTGCACCGGCTCGCCTGCATCGGGTAACCAGTAGGCGCGTGAGTCGCCAGCCCAGCCAACAGTGACCACGTCGTGATGCAGCACCGCTGCCACGAACGTGCACGAGGGTGGCTCGGTGGGATTGCCGAGCGAACGGGCTACGCCGACCGCGGCCGCATTCGCCTCGAGGCAGGCACGTGTCACTGCGGCGCTCCAATGCGAGACAATGCCGGCGACGCCCGTGCTCGTCGGCAATGAAGCGCTGGAGAGTGTCGAACACGCGACACGGGCAGCAGCGAGCGCGGCGCGGTCACTGTCGGGTGCGGACGTGACGCCATCGCACACCACGAGCACAGCCAGGGAACGATCCGCAAGCGCTGCCAGCGCCATTGCGTCCTCGTTTCGCGAGTGCACGATTCCCTTGTCGCACACCCCACCGACCCACTCGGCCGGGGTCTCCTGCCAGTGGTCGCGAGCAGACGGTGCCTTCTGGCCACACACCGAGCAGAAGCCATCGTCGGCCACCGCGCCGCCGCACTCGAGACACGTCGAAGAGCCGACAGCGACGGTTGGTTCTTCTGCGACCACCGCAGGTGCGGCCACGGCCGTTGCGGTGAGCTGGGCGCCGCAGTTTTCGCAGAATGCATCCTCGCCGGCAACCGGCTGTGCACACTCAGGGCAGGTGATGCCAACGTCGGTCATACGAGTGATCGCGGCCGAATTGCGTTGGCCTTGTCGACGAGCCGAACACGAGCATCTCGGTCGTCGGTCAATCTTGCGGCATCCCGGTAGGCGGCCTCCAAGGCCCGACGCAGCGGAAGCTCGACAGCAGGCACGTTGCCGATCTGCACGTCGGTCTGCGGGCCGTGCGCACCGACATGTTGCAGCGAGCTCTCCAACAGGCGAATGCGCAGGTCGGCGTGCTCGTTGGGTTGCAACGCTGCTTGGTCCATCTCGTCCGCGGCGCGACCCAAGTCGTCGAGCGCGTGGGCGGGGTCGAGCGCTGATGCGAAGATGAGCGCCCTGGCACGCCGTGCTTCCGCATACGCACGGCTGGTGGGAGGAATACGGTCGAGCGCCTGCAGTGCGGCATCGCGCAGCCCGGCCTGTGATGCAATGCGTGCCAGCCCGAACTGACCAGACGCGACATAGCCCGCATCGGTGCGCGCACACGTTGCGTACATCCGCTCGGCCACCTCTGGTTCACCCGCCGCTTCGCACGCGGCGGCCAACGCCAGCTTCGGAGCCAGCTCGCCGGGCAACTGCCCGTAGACCGCGTTGAACGCTGCGAGGGCACCCGTGGCATCGCCGCGACTGAGCGCCGCCAGGCCCTGCAGCCACACTCCGCGCCACTCCCACGGGTCGCCATCGAGTACCAGCTGGGCCATCTGCTCGGCAAAGGCGACATCGTCGGTGCGCAGCGCGGCCTCGGCCGTCTCGATCAGCACGGCAGACGTTGCGTCAGGCGCACTGTTGAGAGCGACCAGACGCGCCGCCGGATCGTCGGCCGTGACCGTCGCCAGCCAGGACGCCATTGGGTCTGTGGGGTCGACGGTGAGTCGCGGTAGGTCGCGCCACGTGAGAAGGTCTGCCACGGCCGCCGGCTGACCGAACAGCTGCGAAGGGGTGCTGCGCGTGACCGCTCCCGTCCCGACGGCAGCCGTGACTTCACGAAGTACACCGAAGAGCTGTTCACGCATCTCGCCGGCGGTCTGAAAGCGATCTTCTGGCCGCTGCGCCGTCCCCTTCTGTAGCCAGCGGTACATCGAGTCGAACTCTCCGAACAGTGGCACGTCATCGGCTGATGGCAGGGTGGTTTCGAACTGCGCCTGGTAGCCCTTGAACTCGAACACCAGCGTGGCCAGCGTGCGTGCCACGGTGTACAGATCACTGGCGACCGTGGTGCCGTCGCGGGCTACCTCCGGTGCCTGAAAGCCGACGGTGCCGTAGATCGGTGACTGGTCGTCATCCACCCGTCGCACACCACCGAGATCGATGAGCTTCATACCGTCGCCAACCTGAATCAGGTTGGCCGGCTTGAAGTCGCAGTACAGCAACCCGAGCGCATGGAGATACCCGAATGCGGGCAGGATCTCGACGATGTACGCAATTGCCTGGTCCACCGGAATCGCCGAAAAGATGCCGTTGTTGGCCTTCATCCGGTCCTTGAGCAGGTTGTTCAGCGAACTCCCACCCACGTACTCCATCACGATGTACGAGTTGCCATCGGCGGAGGTCACGAAGTTGTAGATCTCGACGATCAGCGGGTGCTCGACTTCGGCGAGGTACTGCTTCTCGGCCACTGCCGCACGTGACGCGTCGGGGTCCCCCGAGTTGAGCAGGCCCTTCAGCACCACCCAGCGATCATTCACGTTGCGGTCGCGGGCCAGGTAGATCCAGCCCATGCCACCGTGCGCCAGGCAGCCCATCACCTCGTACTGGCCGCCAAGCAGGTTGCCGGCGGCCAACGTCGGCTCGAAGTCGAAGGGCGTGCGGCACTTCGGGCAGAAGCCTTTCGTGCGGCCGAACGAGCCCTCGCGTGAGCGGCCCACTGCCGACTGACACACGCTGCAGTAGCGCTTCGCCTCCGCCACCATCGGGGGGTTCATCAGGCTTTGCCGGGGGTCGACCTCGGGGATCGGTGGCACGTGAGTCAGCCCAGCGCCCAGGCGCGACGGGTTGGCGCCGCCTCCCAACCGACGCGTTGGGCGCGAGCCGGAGGTGCCACCGGAGTTGCGCGAAGAGCCCAGCGGCACGGCGCCCAGACGGCTGGTGGCCGAGCGCTGGCTGGCGCCGCCCGTAACCGGCGTCGAGGTGGCACCAGAGGCATGGGAGGCAACGGCGGGCGCAACGCCAGCAGCAAGGCCGCACACGTCGCAGTACCCTTCGGCGATCGATCCGGTACACCTTGGTTGCACACACTTCATCGCGCGTCCTCCCTGACCTTGGTGTTGACGAGGGCGACGTAGCGGTCGACCAGTTCGGCGCCGCGATCGAGATCGCACGGTGCGGCCCACAGCACCGACTTCGCCTCCTGGTACAGCGTGTCGAGCTCGGGTAGCTCCATCACGCCACCGACCGATGCCTTGTCGGCGAAGGCTTGCACCAACCCACGAAGCTCGTCGCGACGATCCAGTACTGCCTGAAATCGTTGTTCGGCTTCCCTGAGCGCGCTTGCCACGCGATCAAGTCGGGTCAGCACCGGCGTGATGCGACCACGCGTCGCACTCCAGGTCAGCCCGGCGACGTCTGGCAGGTTGAGGCCAACTGTGGCGACCGACGGAACGGCGAGCGGCGGCGCCTGAAGCACCTTCTCGCGGCACCGTGCCGCGAGCTCGCGCACCTGCACCTCCTGCGCTGTCAGCGCTTCGAGCCGAGCGGCGACTCCGGTCCATTGCTGCAGCAAACGGTCGCGCTCCTTGCCCGCCGCTTCCAGGCTGGCGCGCACCGTGGCCGCCTCGCTGGCAACCTGGCCCAGGTCGGCGCGTCGGTTCAATTCCTCGCGAAGATGGGCCACCTGATTGACCTGCATGCCGAGTTCCTCAGCAAGCCGTGCGGCAACCGTGAGGTCGGCGTCGGCTGTTGCGGCGCTGGTCGCAGTGTGCACTTGTTCCTGCTCGCGTCCGGCAACGGACCGTTCCACTCGCTGTAGCACTGCATCCAACAGCGTGGCGGCTTCCACCAATGTATTGCCCACCAGCGCACCCAGATCGTCATGGAGTGGTCGGGAACTCAGGTCACTTGCCGCTGCACGGTCACGCCGCGCCAGCTCGGCAACCTTCGCCAATCGATCGGTGATGGCCTTGCGGCAGACAAAGGCTGCCGCGACATCAGCCTGATCGTCCACGGTCCCGGCCGAGCGAACACGGTCTTCCAGCGACAGCAAAGAATCGGTTCGAGCGGAAACCCACTGGTTCCAATCCGCAAGCAGTTGCGTGAGCTCGGTAACTGAGGGAACGCGAATTCCGTTACCCATCACGGTTCCTCGCGCCCGTACCGCGCTGGCGGCGGAGTCTGCGGACCAAGGGTGCCGAGCAGCCACCGATCATAGATGGACTGCCAGCTGCCGTCGGAGCGCATCGCCTCGAGCAGCGCGTTGACGAATTTGACGAAGTCGACGTGTTCAGCGGCAATACCCAATCCGTAGGGTTCGGCCGTGAAGCTGTCGCCAACCACCGCCGTTACCGGGTCCTGAGCTCCCAGCCCGGCAAGCACCGTGTCGTCGCCGGTGATCGCCTGCACTTCACCGGCTTGCAACGCGACCAGACAGTCACTGATGTCGGGCAACGCAACAGCCTTGATGGCCGGGAAGTCGGCCAGCTTCTCCTGGTTGGTACTGCCATCGGGCACACAGACGGTTGCGCCGGCGGCGTTGAGTTCGTCGATGCTGGTGTACGGAGAGGTGACTTCGGCGAGCACCCGCTGGCCCGACTCGTAGTACTCCGAACTGAATGCGATCTGCTGCCAGCGCACGCAGTTGATGGTCATCGTGTGAGCCACGATGTCGACCTCGCCGCTGCGTAGCTTCGGAATTCGCTGGCTGTAAGGGATGACAACGAAGTCGAGAAAGTCGTAGGCCGCTTCATCGTCGACACCGAAGATTGCCTTTGCCACTTCCTTCAGCATGTCGATGTCGAAGCCTTCGATCCGGCCGGACAGCGGATTACGAGCACCGAACAACAGTGTGTCGGCGGAAACACCGACGCGCAGCGCACCCCGATCACGGATCTCAGCCATTGTCGAGCCGGTGGGCAGGTTGCCGGGCGCAGGAAGCGGGCCGTCGGGTTCGTATGACTTCGGCGTCCGGCCTCCGGCCTCCACCTCGTCCGTCGGGCAGGTGAACGTCTGCGCAGCGGGGGCAGCGGTCGGCGTTGGCGCCGAACCCTGCACTGCAGACGGCAACCGATCGCCACTGGCGCAGCCAGCAAGCAACACCACCGGCAACGCGGAGGCACACAGCCTCATGAATCGGGATCGAGCCGTCATCGGTACTCCCTCAAGCGCTGGCTGTAACCGATGAGTACCAGCGCAGCGACCACCAACCCGGCGAGGAACGACAACACACGCAAGAGCGCAAGGCCATCGTCCGCCGATGACATCGCAGCGGCGGCCTGCTGGCCCAGCGTCGTGGCGGTGTCGCGACTGACCACGTCGAATTCGGCGAAGGCCAGAGCTGCCTCGCCATCCAGGCTCGATCCGCGCGCGGCATCCCAATCACCGGCACCGTCACTCTTCCGCACCGACGCATGGGCCTCCGAGTAATTCGCCAAGTAGCTCGTCAGGCCACACTCGGCAGCGATCGAACACAGCCGATCGAGCGCAACCTCGGTTGTCGAGATCGAGGTCTGCCAGGAGCTGTCGTCTCCCCCGCTGCCGCGAGCGATCAGGGTGCTGAACTCTTGCGCGTGCGCCGTGAAGGAGGCCGAGCGCACCTGTGCAGCGAGATCGGCAGCCTGCAGCGGGCCCGACGTCGCGCGCTCCGCGTCCGCCATCGCCGAACCCTGAATCGTGCCGCCGACCACCAGCATCAGCAGCGTCACCAGACCGGCCAGTACCACCGGGACATTGAGAACCCGGCGAAAACGAGCCGCTACCCAGGCACCGCCGACCGCCAGCGTCACCAACAGCGGCCAACCCGTTGCATGCAGCCAGATTCCCGCCTTGTCCCCACGGTCGAGATTATCGTTGACCTGTTGCCGCAACGAGGACTGCACCGATTGCAGGTCATTGGCCATCTCTGCGGACAATGTGTTGGCAGTGCGCAAGTACGCCGCGCCCACAGGAAAGCCCTGGCGGTTGTAGGCGCGCGCCTGCTCGACCAAACCCGAGTAGCGGCTGAGTTGGGCAGAAACACCTGCCAGCGTGGCAGCTTCGTTCGGTAGCACTCTGTTCGCGACCGAGACCAACCCGTCGCTGACGGCGGCAAGCTCGGAGGCGTAGGTGGCCCGTTTGGCGCCGTCTTCGATACCACCACGTAGGTAGTTCTCACGGGCGATTGCGTCGGCGTGCACCAGCCGAACCTGCACATCCTGCACCGCGATCAGCTGTTGTGACGCCTCATCGGCTACCCGTAACGACGATGCCCGACGGTCGACACCGGTAGCGCTGAGCACTCCGAACAGGACGGCGACGACGGCGGTTGCAACCATCCAGGCCCGCAAGCGCGCCGGTGTACTGCCACCCTTTGCGACGCTGCGCGCCATCGACCCGAGCCCGTTCCATGCGCGGCCTGCATCGCGACCAAAAGCACCGATTGCGGACAACCCTCCGCTGCTTTGCGCTCCTGCCACCACGCCTCCTCGAATTGGCATCCTATGCGCCGATCGGCCTCCGTTGTCGGCACGACGGGCGAGGGTTGTCGTTCGCTCGCACAGCGGTCCGCTGAGTACGGTGCGAGCATGCCCAAGGCGTTCCTGCACCCGTTTGCCAAACCCACCCGAGAGGAGTTCATCCGTATCGTTCGCGGCGACGGCGCCCTGCTGTACACCGCCGACGGCAAGGAACTCGTCGATGGCATGGCCAGCTTGTGGTACTGCGCCATCGGCCACGGTCGTCAGGAGATGGCCGACACCATCTCTCAGCAGGTTTCCACGTTGGAGACGTACTCCTGCTTCGACCCATTCACCACCGACCCAGCCGAGCACCTAGCAGAGAAACTGCGCGAGATCGGTCCGATTCCCGGTGCGCGTGTTTTCTTCACCGGGTCCGGCAGCGAGTCGATCGATACGGTCATGAAGCTCGCCCGCATCGCCCACGTGCAAGCGGGCGAAGGGCAACGCAAGCTGATCATCTCCCGTGTTCGCGGCTACCACGGCACGGCGTACGGCGGCACCAGCGCGCAGGGCATCGCGCCCAACCGCGAGAACTTCGGTCCCTACGTCGACGAGGTCGTGCAGGTACCAGCCGACGACATCGAAGCGCTCGCCACACTGATGACGCAACGCGGCAACGAGGTTGCCGCCATCATCGCCGAGCCGGTGCAGGGCGCCGGCGGCATCTTCCCCGCCGCGGACGGTTACCTGGAAGGGCTGCGCAAGTTGTGCGACCAGCACGGTGCGTACCTCGTGTTCGATGAGGTCATCACCGGCTTCGGCCGTCTCGGCACCTGGTTCGGCGCACATCACTATGGCGTGACGCCGGACTTTGTCACGTTCGCAAAAGGTGTCACATCCGGGTACCAACCACTGGGCGGCGTGTTCGTCGGGCCGCGCCCGATGGCCGCGTTGGAGTGCAGCCCCGACTTCTTCTTGCGCCACGGATTCACCTACTCGGGCCACGCCACCGCCTGCGCCGCAGCGCTCAAGAACCTGGAGATCATCGAGCGCGAGGGTTTGCTGGCCCGATCGTTGGTCATGGGCGATCGCCTCGCCAACGGCCTCCGGGCGCTTGCCGACGACGGCACTATCGATCACGTTCGCGGTCTCGGTGGCATGTGGGCCGCAGCGCTACGCCCCGATCAGAACGCGATGGCAATGCGCGACGTCATGTTCGATGAAGGCGTGGTCTGTCGAGCCCTCAACGCCGACTCCTTGCTGTTCTGCCCCCCGCTCGTCACCACCGACGCCCAAGTCGACAAACTCGTCGACGCAGTAGCCGTCGCCGCCTCCCGCTGACTCACTCGCTTCTGGTCGCGTCACATCCACACTCAGTGTCGATCTGACGCGACCAGAGTGGGATGACTGCGACCCAACGACTCGACGACGTAGACCGGATCTGTCATGACGTCGGCTGTCGTGAACTCGATGACGGCATAGCCGCGATGCTGCAGATCGTTGCGCCGACGAGCATCCTTGCGACGGTCGGCGTCGGAGGCATGCCCTACCCGCCCCGACACTTCGACCACCACTCGCTGACTCTCGTAGAGAAAGTCGACTCGGATCGCCCGCGTCGTACGCGCCTTGAACGTGATCTGCGTCAACGGACGTGGGAGACCAGCGTCGCGGATGACGCGAAGAAACCGACGCTCGAGTGCAGACTCACCACCCGAATCGAGGAGCAACTCCCGCAGGAATGGAATGCCCACCCTGCCGGACTTCGCAAGCTCAGCCATCCTCGAGGTCAACGTTGGGATGGACGTCAATCGCAAGCGGACGGCACTGTCGATCGCTCGCTCCAGCTCGTGCGCCG
>Ga0105044_10000436_pt1 | contig 51006 bp, 30 predicted proteins | sample MAT01_FD_78092 | JGI IMG/M metagenome (GOLD analysis project Ga0105044, IMG submission 78092) | Freshwater microbial communities from Lake Fryxell liftoff mats and glacier meltwater in Antarctica - MAT-01 | ecosystem: Environmental > Aquatic > Freshwater > Ice > Liftoff microbial mat | place...
CATAGACGGGTCGCCCCTTCGCGGAACTGCGACGGCGTCACGCCGTGCACACGCCGGAACCACGAGGTGAAATGGGTCGACGAGGCGAAGCCGATGACACTCGCTATCGCCTCGACCTTCAGCTTCGGATTCGCGAGCAGCGACTGCGCCCGTTCCTGGCGTATGCGACTGCGCAAAGTCGCGAACGTCTGACCGCTCGTCGCGAGCGCGCGCTGCAGCGACCGTGTCGACCGGCCTAGGCGTCGCGCCGCCTGAGTGAGGTCGATGCCAGGCTCGGCACGCAGGAGCGTGACCAGCGCGGCGAGCAGGTCGGGCGTCGCCAGGACCTCGGCGACCAGCGCATCGATCTCGGCCGCGACGGCGGGATCGGTGCCGAGCCATGACCACAGCGGCGCGGGCTCGAAGAACGTCTCGACCTGCCACGGCGCGCCCGAGCCCGTGTTGATCGCGGTCCAGAAAGGCGACGCCCAGTTGTTCGGAATGAGGCCCGCCTGCCGCCGGAGCAGCGGAGCATAGGCCGCCGCGAGGGGTCCGAAATGATCGCGGGCGGCCATGAGCACGGCGGCATTGTCGATGGCGAGCACCGTCCGTCTCACGTCTGAGACGACATCGAGTGGCGCCCGCATGCGTGTCGACATCACCAACAACGCTTCCATCGACGCAACCAGCTCGTCGTAGTCCGAACCGCTCACCGCGGCCCCGGCGAGGTGGGCGTCGTAGCGCCACACGACGCCCGCCGGGAAGCGGACGAACTCACGCCCGTGGGGACCAAGACCGAGGTCGGCAACGGCAACCTCGACCCAGCAGCGCATGTCTATACGCTCCACGTCGGCGGCAGGGTCGATAGGTCGTCGCTCCCTTCCGCTCGACATATGACCCCTTACCAAGTTGAGCACATCCTCATCACAGATCGGACGGCTGTCAACCAGGTCACACGGGTGGGGTGTGATCGAAATTGAGGGGACGGCTCCCCCTCGGGGTGCCGCGCAGGACATAGGTGCGTGCGACAACAACACATAGGTTTGCCAATGCGCAATGGCGTAGCGGCATCGCGATGGGCCAGCGGATCAGGCCATCTCGTCGCCTTGAAACGTCGGCGAGAGACCCTCGAGTTCGAGTTGTTCGGTTCCGTGGGTCAGCTCTTGTAGCTCCATAGTCCTCGCAGGCTCTCCTGGAGGGTCCACGCGCGCCCGGTCTCGAGGGTAGCCTCGAGGCCTTTCAGGAAGGGAGCACCAGCGACGGCCGCGGTGACCTCGTCGGCTGTGTCGAGGTCGAAGCCGCGAAGCTCACGCCCCAGGTGCCGCCCGGGCTTTGCTCAGTCGATTCCGCACTCCGCAGACGGCGACCGACCGACAGTCGAATCGAATCAGTGGCTGCGGATCCAGGCCGGGTCGGCCTCGACCAGCGCGCGTGCGCAATCGCCTGTGACGAGCCACGCGTCACCGCGTTCGCTCTCCGCAATGGCGATAACGCCCTGCTCGAGGTCACGCACGACCTCGTCCGACAGCTCGAGGCACGGCACGAATCCAGCGCGCGAGACATAGTAGAAGCGGCGCTGGCCGCGGGTCCGCCCTTCGACCCGGCCCCCCTGCGCGAGCTTCAGGAGACGCTGTGACTCGTCCTTCGAGAGCGGCGCCGAGGTGGCCATGGCACGCGGACCCTCCTGGGTGCGCTCGGGTCGGGGCGGGCGCGGTGGGCCTTCGGCAGGAGGGCGAGGCCTGGACTGAGGGCCCTTAGGACGCTGGTCGACCTGCTTTGCCTCTTCCACCTTCTTCGCTTGTTCGGCCGATACCAACCCGGCCTTCAAGAGCATGTCGCGCAGATCACCCATCTCACATCCCTTGTGAAGCGAGCCCTGTGGCCCGCGCTCGAATGCTCATCCCATCCCACACTACCGCGCTCAAACGACCGCTGCACGCAGGACAGAATTGTCCGGAAAAAGACGTCGCTTGCCAACGTGATAACGCTCGCCCAACGCCACCGAGTCGCACACATCGCGCGCCTCATAGCCTCTGCGTTCGAAGAAGCCGGCGGCCTCGTCCGGATGCAGGGCAAAGCGGATCGGCTCGCCGATGGTGCCGAGGATGTGTGCCCCCGCGCGCCGCATACGCGCCTGGAAGGTGGCCTCGCGCGGCTGCGACCACAGATCGCAGGCCAGCTCCGAGCCCGGTGCCGACAGGCGGCGTACGGTCGCCAACGTCTGGTCGACCGTCTCCGGATGCAGGTACATCGTCACGCCTTCCCAGACGTAGAACGTGCGCTTGCCGGGGCTGAAGTGGTGATGCTCACACCCTTCGAGCAGCCCCTCTTCCAGGGTGTGCTTCTCGAAGTCGATCGGCAGGTAGGTCGCGGCGCTCTTCACCTCGGGCAGACGCCTCGCGATGAGCGCCTGCTTCTTCTGCTGGGTCGCGGGGAAGTCGACCTCGACAATCGGCCGACCCGCCAGCGCCTCCGCGAAGCGAAGCGCGCGCGAGTCGTAGCCCGCCCCGAGGATCACGACCTGCTCCCCGCCGTTGTCCAAAAACGTCGTGAGCGCGTCGTCAATCCAGCGATGGCGCGCCGCGACGAACGCCTGGAGCGCGCCGGGACCGAGCGGCAAGCGGCCACGCAGGCCGAGCTGCACGAGCGGCGATGTCACCCAGGGCCGCCACGCACGCGGCAGGAAGAACTCCGCGTAGGGATCGTTCAAGAGCCGATCGCCCTCAGGGCGCGCCGTCTCGACCGCGCGAAAAAAACAGACCGCTTCAGCGGTGAGTGAAGCGCCTCGCGGCATGTCATTCTTCCACGAGGTTGAGGCCGGCCGCGTAGCCATAAGAGACATCGCGGTCATAGCCGTAAGCGATGACGCTGATCGGCTGGTTGGCGATGACCTTGTGGGTGCCGTCGGCGACCGAGACGCGCGCGACCTTCCAGTTCGATCCGGCGATCGCCGTGAAGTTGCCGGCGGGCACGAGGGTGCCGTCGAGGGTCACCGACGCATCGCTTGGCGCGATGATATTGATGTAGTCCTGGGCGTACTTGTTGGGCGACAAGAACACGTAGTCTTTACGGAATTGCTTAATCGGCGGGAGCATGATGAGGGTCGGATCGCCGACCGCGGTACAGGCCGAGGTGCCGTCGTCATAGGTCGTGCAGACATGGCCCGTGGGGCAGGCCGCGCCGCCCGGAAAGCACGACGGCGGGAAGCAGGCCGCATCGCCGGTGAAGAAGTCGTAGGTCTCACAGGTGTAGCCGACAGCGCAGCTATTGGTGAGCGTGCAATCCGAGTATGCCGCCGGCACCACGACCTCGCCCGAGCTCGCGAGCGTCTGTGCCACCGAGATCGGCTTGTCAGCGGTGATGACGAAGTCCTGGGTGGTCGCGAACTCGAACCACTCGCCGCGGCGCAGCTGGCGCGGCGGCGACACGGCGGGGGCGAAGCTCACGGTGGTGCCGTCCTGGGCGGCGATGATGCGCCAGTAGTCAGACTCCGCCTGGCGGGTCTTCGACTTGGTCGCGATGTAGCTGTTGCCCCAGGTCGAGACCGGGAACATCTGGTGCTCGAGGTGGTCGGCGCAACAGGTCGTCGACGACAAGGCCGCCTCGTGCCCGCTGAAGACGGCGACCGGTTTGTCGGCTGTGACGAGCGTACCGGTGAGGTCGCCACCGTCCTGATTGCTCTTCACGTTGAGCACCTGATAGGGCTCGAGCGCGTAGGTGTAGCTCTGTCCGGCCGTCATCGTTGGCATGTTGGTGCCGGCCTGGGTCGTGCACGTCGGCACGATGGTGACGTTGGTCTGGGTCGCCGCCGCGACGACGTTGATCTCGCCGCGATAAGGCAGCGTCTGGCCGCTGCTGGCGCCCTGGCCTAGCAGCTCGAAGCGGCTCACGACGAAGTACTCTTTGCCGAACGTGTTCGACGGGATGAGCAGCGACGCGTCGTTCGAGAAGACGTCGACATTGTCGAGCGGGTTGAACTGATAGGCGACGATCGGCGTGTTCGACTCGACCCGGTAGGCCGTCCAGAAGATGCCGGCGCTGCCCATGTTGCGGTTGGGCAGATCGAAAATCGAGAGCTGGCCGGCCTCGACATCGCGCTGCACGACGACCACCGCCTGCGCCGCGGCGCTGTCCTTGCTGGTGATCTTCACCTTGGCGACCCGCTCGGACAGGTTCGACACGATGATCGCGAAGGGCCCGTTCTGAGCGAGCACGTGGTTATCCATATCGACGGCCCAGTAGTCGCAACCCGAATTCGAGTTCGCTTTGGGATCGCGCACACACGGCGACTGGCAGGTGCCGGCGACGCAGGCGAGCCCCTCGCTCTGGCAGTCCTGGGTGACCGTCCAGGCGCCCTGGTTGTTACACGTCTGGGCCGCGCCCGCGGGGGTGCAGCGACGTTGGGACGGATAACACGCCAGGCACTGGCCATCGGCACACACCTGGCCTTCGTCGCACACACGGTCGAGCTCGTAGCCGTTGCCATCCGCACGACAACGCGTGACAGCGGTGCCGTCGCAGGCGAGGTCACCTGGCGCGCAGGTGCCCGGCGTCGTGTCCGGCAACTGTGTCTCTTGCGAAGTCGCAGTCGAATCGCCCGGGTTCACAGTCCCATCGACCGGAGCGGTCGCGTCGCTCGTGGCGGGCCCACCCGTGTCATTGGCGCTTCCCGTGTCGCCCGCATCGCCGAAGACGACGCCGTCGGGGACGACGATGCCGTTGCCACCACCGCCCGGATCCGAACAACCGAGAACACCAAGCACGACGCCGATGGGAGCGATAAGGACCGAAGGCTTCACGCGGGCTCCAGGAGAAAGACGGCGGACGCTAGCACCTCGGCGGCGTCCGACTCAAGCAGCGGGTTGGCCTGCGGATCCAGGCCGATCGAAGCCGCGAGAGCGCCGATCTGGTTGGGCGACCAAGGAAATGCAGGGAGACGCGAGCAGCGCGAGGCGCGAGGAGGGAGCATATCGAGCCTATGTGACCGACGAGCAACGAAGCGATGCGACGTGGATCCCTGCATTTCCGCCCGAGTCCAACCTGTTCGGCGCTCTAGTCTAGTCTAGCGTGTCTTGATCACCTGGTAGAGCTGCTCCATCCCTTTCTCGTCATCGCGTAGCCAGCTCGCCATCTTGGAGAAGACGACCTTCAGATCGGCTGCCTCGAACGGTGCCGTCGCCCCCGGCACGGGTCTGAGGCCCGCCTTCATCGCGTCGAGGATGGCGCCTATCGGCGTGCGGCCGACCTCGGGCTCGGCGAAGAGATTTATCGCGAGGTCGCTCGTCACGCGGTTCACGTCGTAGGCGCGCATGTCGCGCATCGTCTCCATCTGGTTGATGACCCGTCGCTTCGCCGGGTCGAGCAGGCGCCCGACGAAATGCAGGATGCGAGTGCCGGCGTCGATCGGCAGGCGGATCTGTCCAACCGTCGCGAGCACCTTCAGGCCGGCACCCATGAGGTCCTGGTCTTCGGCAGGAGGCGTCTCGGCCATATTCGCATTGAGCAGCTCGTCGACAAAGGCCCGGTGGGCGGGCGTGTCCTTGATCTTGCGCATCATGTCGACCAACGCCGTGAAGCCACGGCTGCCCATCGCCTCCGCCAGGTCTGGCACAAGCGTCTCGAGGCTGTCGTTCCAATCCGGCTCGGTGACCGCCTGGGCCGCCTCGTCGGCGAGGATCGGCACAAGCTTCACCATCACCTCGAGCGCGTGGTGGCTCTTCAACTGGCCGTTGTCATCGAGGTCCAGGAACATGCCGAGGAGGTCCACGTTGTCCCAGGCCGCCTTCGCTTCGGCGTTGGCCGAGAGCGCCGTGTCGATGCGGTCGAACGCGTCCATCAGGATCTGCATGCGCGAGGGCTTCTCGATGACGCCACCGCGGCGCGCTGGCACCGTGCGCTCGCCGTTGCGCCTGGCGACGCCTGCCTCGGGATCGAGCATCCAGGCGAGGAAACGGTCGAGCTCGTCGGCGACATTGTAGGTCTGGCCGTCGCTCTGGTAGGTCGCCTGGTCGGCCCAGGCCGCCATCGTCAGGAAGTGCTCGCCGAAGTCGGTCTCCTGGAAGACGCGGATGAGGTACGGCTCCAGCTTGCGAAAGCCGGTGCCCTCGGACACGAAGCCGTTCTGGTTGGATGGGGTCTCGCTGTAGTGATGCGCGAGCACGTCGAACAGGTTGACGAAGTCATCGGTCAGCCCGCGATTCACGAGCCGCGTCACCCACGGGCGCAGCGCGGCGAGATTGCCACTGGCCTGCAGCGCCAAGAGCGCCGGCCCGTAAAGCTGGCGGATCTGGATCCCCTGACGACCGATCGGGTTCCCGGTCGCCGTCTGGTTGTGGTTCATATAGAGGTTGAGCTCCTCCGCCTGCAGGTACACGTCGTCGAACTCCGGCGCGAGCTGGATGGCCGCCTCTTCGAGGAAGTCCGGCGTCAGGTCGAGCACCGCCTGGTCCGCGATCGACGTGATGTAGAGGTGCGCCATGTCTTTAGTAATCGAGATCTCCTCGACCTCGAGGATGTCGAACAGCTTCATGTTGACGGCCACGTTCTTCGTGTCCGCGAGGAGATATGCCGCCTTCTGTAGCCAGCTCCGCTGCGTGTCGTCGGTATCGGGCGTGCCCCACGGAGTCGTCGTATTGAACGTCAGGATGTCGACGTCGGCCGGCGTCTGGAGGAGGGCCATGTCGAACGGGAAGTTCATGCCGGTGTTACCCATCATGCGCACCATCGCGTCCCACATGCCGTCGGTGCCCGCCTCGCGCGAGGCGCGGAAGAGATCGCGCAGGCCACCGGCCATGGCAATCCTGGCGAGCGTCGGATGGATGTCCTCCATGAAGGCGTTGCCGGGCGCGAGCGAAGGCGCATCGTGGAAGATGGAACGCACCTTCGCGATGTCGACGAAGATCTGCCGGAACAGCCCCTCACGCTGCACGACGAGCTGCTCGAGCGCGCGGATGAGTGGCACGAAGTGGTCGTACCGGCGCAGCTCATTGAGCACATGCACGAGGTCGAGCAGCGGCGCGTCCTCGACGTAGAAGCCCGGGTACAATCCGTCCTGGTCGGAGCGGTTCACGCGCCCACCGAGGAGCGCGTCGAAGGCCGTGAAGAGGTCGAAGTGCACGCCGTCGGCGATGAGCTGGCGACCATCGCGCATGAGGAACGCGATGAGCGACTGGCGCAGGTCGAAGTAGTCGTAGATGAGCGTCGTGTCGACGATGGCGCGGCCGAGCTGGTCACGCGTCTCGCCCGCGGTGGGCTGATAGGCGAACGTCGGCAGGTCGATCGCCTGGCCGTTTGCGTCGAGGGGGCGCGAGTAGGCGTCGACGTCGACCTGTCCATCGCCGTTGTTGTCGACGAAAGGTGCTGGGTACTGGCCGCTGGGAAGCCGGTTCACGACCGGGGTGCCGCGCCCATCGATGCGCGCGGAGTAGACCGGGGGTCCGATGGGCTCGGTCGTGACGTCGACCGAGACCCCGAGCAGACGCTGCAGGAACGTCTTCTGGTCGCTGCGCACGACATAGCCCTCTTCGAGGGTCGGCAGTTTTCGATAGAGCCAGCGAAAGAGCTCGGTCAGCTCGGGCTCGAGGTCGAGCGTCATGGTGACCATGCGATCGAGCATCTGGATAGGATGGCGCGCGACGCTGCCGAGCAGGTGCGTCAATGCGTTGGGGTTCGCCTCCGGCGCAGTCCCGAGGCGCGCGACCGCCTCGAGCGCGGCGTCGTCGGCGACGAGGTCGTCCAGGATCCCGGCGAGGTCACGCGTCATCGTCGGCAGCGCCCCCGGCTTGCCGTCGGGCTTGTCGCCGTAGAGCGGCAGGAACTCTTCTAGCAGCGGCAGCATGCCGTATTCGACCTTGCCCTGCGTCAGCGTATTGAGCGCCCAGACCATGTCGGGCGCGTGCGCGCTGAAGGCGGAGGCGCGTGCCGTGCCCTCGGCCTGGGTGCCAGACCACAGGAACTCGTCGTGCAAGAGGCCGTAGACCTCGGTCCCGAAGTCGCCGTACTGATAGACGGGCTTGTCGGGGAACGGCTCGTCGCACGCGGGCAGCGCGCCCAGCGTCGAGACCACCACGAAGACGAGAGGAACACTGGAAGCGGCGAAGATGCCGTGACGTGCGAGCATGTCAGAACCCCGCGCTGAAGGTGGTGGCGAGGATGAGGTTGGTGGCCGAGTAGGTGCCATTGCCGACGTAGCTCGGCTCGGTGTCCGCATACGGCGTGTCGTTCGCGTCGTAGATCGGGTTGACCTGGGTCTTCTCCGAGTTGGGCACTGCGCGCTGGAACGTGTCGATCCAGGCGGCGGTGAGGTCGATCTGATAGTTGCCAAGACGCACGGTGCCGCCGAGCGTGATGCCGATCTTGTCGCCGTCGATGTCGAGCACCGTCAAGGTTTGGTCCGGTGGCGCACCCGACTCGTAGAAGAACCCGGCCCGCACCGTGACGTCGCCAGCACCCGGCGCCCACCAGCCACCGGCACGCAACGAGATCACGTCGTCATAATTCTGCTCGATGGCGAAGTCCTTGACGCGATAGGTGCCGATGCCCGGTACGCCGACGAAGGCTATCCCGTCACCGCCAGGGCTCACCGGGATCTCGTCGAGCGCGCTCCACATCTCGTAGACGCTGGCGAGCTCGAAAGACCAGAGCTTGTCCTCGTAGACCCGCAGGCCAAGCCGCAGGATGAGCGGGAAGTCGAGCCCGACATTGATCTGGTCACCTACGACCTCGACGTCCGAAAAGTAGTAGTGGCTCGGCTTATTGACGGTGAGCTTGCCCTTCGCGGCGGCCGACACCGGGAGCTGCGCGGACAGGCCGATATCGAAGCCGGTCAGCGGCGTGATGAGCAGGCCGACGTTGCCCGACGGCGAGAACGAGTCCGTCACGTCGACCTCGGCCAGGGTATCGAGGGACCGTTCCTCGGGCCACCCGAACACGCCCGGATAGGCCGAGATGACGAGCCGCTGCTTGATGGCGGTGACGACCCATTGCAGCCCGATGCCGACCGCGAGGTACTTCGATGGGCGCCACGCGGCCGAGAACTGGATGAAGAACTCGAGCGCCGAGAGGTTGACGAGCGAGTAGCGCTGCGGACCGTCCGCGGGCCATTCATTGGTGCCCGCGTACGGTCCGTAAGCGCCGAGACAGAATACGAAATCTTCGAGCCCGAAGTTGGAGGCTACCGCGAGCGAGGGGTCGGGGAACGGCGGCCCCTGGTCGTGCACGGTCGGGAACCCGTTGGCGTACTCGGGGTCCTTGCGCGTCACTTCGGGGTCGTCCTGGCGCAGGAACGATTGGTCCGAGAAGATGAGCCCGAGGTCGACGTAGAGCGAGAGCCCGTTCGAAAGCCGGGTCAATGCCGCCGGGTTGAGCCACTGCGCGTTCAGGTCGTCGGCCCCGGCGATGAACGCCCCACCGAGCGCCAGCGCACGCGCCCCGCGCTCCGGTAGGTAGAAAGCCCCTGCCCGCGCACGCGGCGCCGCAGCAGACGAGAGCGCGACGAGCAGCGCGAGAGCGAGGCCGAGACAACGACGGTTCACGTGAGGCATCCCCGGATAGAAACCGGGTCATCCTGCCCGATCGAAGGATGCACCGCAATGCTCCGGGGCCGCCGCACAGATGACCTCTGCACCCATGCAGGGCGCGCGACGGGCGAACGATCGGTCGTCACACGTCATGAGCTTGTCGCAGGTTGCTGCGAGCGAGGTCCAGCACGTCCGCGAAATCGAGGCCACGAGGATAGCGACCACCTCGGGCAGCGACCAGCCTGCACGATCCGCAAGGACCGCACAGGCCTTCATCAAACAGGCTCATGCGACGTAGCGCCGCCGACCAGAAGACACGGTCTCAGGGATGATGACCGTCGAGCTTGGGCGGTTGGGTCGGCTCGGCCGTGTTGCCGTCCATGCCCTTGGCGTTGAGGCGAGGCGAGACACCCGGGCGCTGCCGATTGCCCGCGCTGCGCGTCCCCGGGGTGGCATCGCCCTCGTCGTCCGCCGCGGCCTTGGCCTGCGCATACGGTGAGCCGGCAGTGCTCTCCTCGAGGGCCTCCTTGGTCTTGGAGTTGGCCCCTGCCATCAGCTTCTTCATGCTCGCCATGACGACCGTGCGCAGCTCGCGACCGGACTTCGACGAGAGGTACATCGCGCTGCCCACGCCGACCCCGACTCCGATCCCGAAGACCGCCAGCGTGCGCAGCGCGCCGCCCGACTTCTTCGGCCCGAGCGGGCTGGACTGCACGCTATGCGAGCCGTGCTTGCCCGGCTGTACGCCGAGCACCTCGAAGAGACGCTCGCTGGCGGCGAGCACGCCGGTCCCGAGCATGCGGGTGCCAATCTGCAGGGCCTCGGTCTTGATAGTGTCGAAGTTCATGATGCGTTTCCCATGGTGAGCGACGCGCTGTATGCGGGTCGCGCCGCCACATTCGCAAGCTGTGTGCCATGGGTCGCAGCGAGTCCGTGCGCCGTGCCGTCGCGGGCGACCGCGTCAGAATGGGCCGCCCGAGGCATCCTGACTCGGGCTCCGAGTCGAAGTCACCTGCTCGGACCTCGAGGGAAGCTGGGCAAAGTACAGCGCACCGAAAATTGGTGATCAGCGCGCTTCAGCTCAGCGCAGGGTCCAGATCTCGATCCTGGCGTTGGCCACGGGGGTCAAGCCCAGCGCCAAGAGGAGCGTGACCGCCGTCAGGGGTCGATGTCGACGCCAATGCGCGTCCCGAGTCCGATGACGTGGAAGGGTTCGTCCGAGCCGCGCTGGGGGTGGTACTCGTAGCCGAGCCAGAACATCGCCTGCGGTGAAAAGGCACCTCCAACGCGAGGGGTGACGAAGCCATAGGCGATGGCGGCCCGGATGCCGGGAGGCCAGCCGCGCGAACCTTCGAGGAAGGTCACGGCCGCGAGCTCGAGGTCCCAGGCGCTGCCCGCGTCGGGCAGTCGCAGCAGGATGGGCAGCGCGCCATAGAGGACGCCGGAGAGCTCGCCGTCGTCGCCAAAGCGTCCGCCGCCGCCGAGCTCGACGCCGGCCATGAGGGTCGCGCGATCCGACAGGCCGCCGCCAAAGAGGATGCGTCCGCCGCCGCCGCCCGCGAACCGGGCGCTGTCGTCGCGGAGATTGAGGGCAAGCTGGCCGCGGCTCTCGATGAACATGACAAAGCGGCCGGCGTCGCCCTGCATCCCGATGAACCCGGGGTCGGCCTCGAGCCAGAAGGGACACTCGGCCGCTGCGCGCTCGTTCAGGCCGACGAGGGCGAGACGCACGCGGTTGAGCTCGAGGAGGTCGTCGGCCTCGCCGAGGTCCTTGCCGTTGTTGCGCCAGACGGTCTCGGCGTCGCCGCCGATGCGGGCCGTCTCCTGGGTGATCTCGCCATCGACCCAGGTGAGCAGCGCGGCGCGCCTCTCGGGCGAGACCTGGCAGGCGCTCCACGCGAGGCCCGGGCCGATGTTGTCCAGCGCCAGCCGGTCGACCGTCCACTCGCTGCGCGCCTGCGAGCGGATGAGCGTGAGGGTATCGATGTAGAGCGCGCGTTCGACCGGGTCAGGAGGGAGCGACGCGGCGCATGAGGCCAACACGGGGGTCAACAGCAGCAGGCTGAGGGGGCGGAGCATGTGAACCTCGTGAAGGGTCGGCGACCACGACGAGAGGCGGGAGTAATTGCCGGAATCGGGGTGGGCAAGGGTCGATGAAGTGCAGGATCGCAAGTTGGTGCTTTCGAACTTGGTGGTCGCGTCGGTCGATGTGTTAGTTGAGGCGGTGGCAGGGGAGATTCCAGTGGCAACGCCTCATCACGCGGAGTGGCTCGAAGAAGGGGCCGATGTAGCGGACCGACCTCGCGCCCGGGAGCATTCTCTGCAGGCAGACGATACGCAGGCGCGCCTCGCCTCTATTGCTCGCGCGTATTCGCCGGTGACAGCAGAGTTGGATGTGGCGCTTCCCGTGAGCACCGGCGCTTTTCCCGATGAGTTGCGCGGCGTTCTTTATCGCAATGGCGCGGGTTCCCTCGAAATGGGACGCGACAAGTACATGCATCCCTTCGATGGCGACGGGATGATCTCGCGGTTCTCGTTTGATGCGGGAGAGGTTCACTACAAGAACCGGTTCGTACAAACCCGAGAACGAAAAGCCGAGCTGCGTGAAGGTCGCATGCTCTATCGGTCGTTTGGCACGCGATTGCCAGGTGGATTTCGTAACAACTTGCTGCGCATGCGGTTCAAGAATGCAGCCAATACGAGCGTGGTCTGGCATGGAGGGAGACTGCTTGCGCTGTGGGAAGGCGGGCTTCCGCATGCGATCGAGCCAACAACGCTAGCGACACTTTCGCGCTTCGATTTCGATGGCCAGCTGCGTCCGCACCGATGGTCGCTACTCACCCGCTTGATTACCCCCGAGTTTCCCTTCTCGGCGCACCCGCGCATCTGTCCGGACACAGGCGACCTCTACAACTTTGGCACCTTGATCGGCGCCGACCCCAAGCTCGTCATCTATCGTGTCGATCCACGCGGCGTGATGCGGGAGCGAAGGTTCATTCCGTTGCCGGGAGGCTTGCCTTTCGTGCATGATTTTGTCCTTACGCAGAAGCACCTGGTGTTCGTGCTTCCGCCTGTAAAGTTTGGCGTGGCGAAGACGCTCCTTGGCCTTGCGAGTCCCATCGAAGCCATTGGCAGCGACCCCGATGCAAGAACGCGCATCCTGGTGGTGCCGCGGAATGGAAGCGCGCCCATCTGGCTCGAGACGCAGCCGGGGTTTGTCTTTCACTTCGTAAATGGCTACGAATCGAGCGACCACGAGATTGTCCTCCACGGCGCGCGCATGCCTACCTTCCGAGGCGAGCAGATCGACATGCGCGACGTGGCCTCGCTTACGAAAGCGTCTTCACTCGATGCGCTTCTCACGCGCTACACGCTGTCGCTCAAGAGCCGATCGGTTCAGGAAGAGCAGCTCTCGAACGACCCTATGGAGCTGCCCACCCATGACCTTCGCTTCACGGGCAAGCCCCATCGATATGCCTGGGCCATTGCGCGCGAAGCCGGGAGCCGTGCGCCTTTCCATGAAACGATTGCGAAGATCGATCTACACAGCGGGCGCCTGACGCACGCATACGTGGCGCCTGATCTGCCGGGTGAGCCAGTCTTCGTCGCGCGATCGGACGATGCCGAGGAAGGTGACGGTTGGCTCCTGGCGGTCACGTACGCAGCAGAGGCGAACGTGAGCGAGCTGGTGTGTCTCGATGCGCAGAGCCTGGACGTTATCGCCAAGGCGGTGCTACCGCATGCCGTTCCGCCCGGTTTTCACGGGCGTTTTGTACGTCACCAAGGGCAGCCATAGTTCAGGAGCGTGCGCTCCCGAGCGTCGGGGCGCACCGCTCCCTCGGGTGGAGCTTCCAGGCCGCGCTCGGCACGTCAGAAGAGCAGCTGGGTCCGTCCGCCGACGAGGTGTTCGGTCGCCCGGTCGTCGCTGCCGGAGCCGCCATCGAAGTGGGTCTGCTCATAGCCGAGCTGCACTTTCACGGCACGGCTCAGATACCCGTTCAATGAGACCGCGAGCGCACGCGACCCGCGCGCCGATTTAGCGGTGTCGGCGAAGCCGGCGTCGAAGGCTGCGTCGTCGATCGCGAGCTCGCTCCAACGGACGGCGAGCTCGAACGCACCGGCGCAGCCCTTCGCGGGGTCGAAATCGCGCTTTGGCTTGAGGCCCGTCCACGAGGCATCCTCGCCGCTGAGGACGACGCTGGCCTGGGCCGCCCACGCGAGGTTCGTCACGGTCTCGGCGCGCTCGGCGAGTGTCACGTCCTGGCTCGACCCGATGATCTCGCCGAACACGTGCGCGGGCCCGAAACGCCAGAGCAAGTGTCCACCGATGCGCGTGCGCGAGCCGTCAGCGATTGCGGTCGTCGCGAGGTCGGTGCCGGAGACGTAACGGAACCAGGTGGCCCGCCCCGAGCTTCGAGAGGTCGCGAGCGCGGGCGCGGTCTGCGTGCCCTTGACCTCGCCGACGCTCCCGGACACACCGAGCTGGAGGTTGGCCAGTGCGGGCAAGCCGGACTTCACGAACGGCTGGAACGTGACGCGGCCTGCGAAATCGAACGCGTCGTCGCCGTCCTGCTCGACCGTGCTCCCATCGGGCGTGCCGTCCCAGATCCGGACCTCGTCGATGTAGGCCTTGGCCGCGTCTTCCGGAAAACCCCAGGCATCGACCTGGAGCTGCCCTCCGATGCGGAGCTCGTTGGCGCCATCGTCGGACTTGATGCGAAAACCTGTCCCGGGCTTGGGCTCGGGCGCGCTGGGTGGCGACGACGGTGGCGTCGGGTCGGCGGCGTAAGCGATGGGGAAGAAAGATGCGGACACTGCGACGACTGCAGCGATGCGGATGATCGACATGCGGACCGATCCTTTCCTGGCGAATGCCGGCGGAGTCTCGAGGGGGACACGGCCCTCGCTCAATCAGCTTCGTCAACTATCTTTCTGACGGCTCGGGAAGCTCGCGTCGGCCCAGGCAAAGCGGCCACTCAAGGGGCGTGTAGGCCGGACTCGCCTTCGTCGTCGCGCCCGGCACCATACTCGCTCGGCAGGTCGTGGGTGACGTGGCCCCAGGTGCCACCATCGCTCGGCACGGGGAACGTCGACGCGGGGTAGGTGTACGCGTCGCGCCCGCCCGCATCGAGCATCAGCCCGACGCTCTTTGGGAGCGGGCGGGCAGCGGCGCACTCGTCGCTGACATTGCCAAGGCCGCTCGAATAGTCGGTCGTCGTACTGTAGCTGTCGTCACCGGCGTTGTCGACGAAGATCCCGATACCATTGCAGTTCGACGCCCCGGCCGCGAGCCCGGCATAGCTGTAGACGTCGTCACCGGCCTCGTTGACGAGCATGCCGAGCGTGAAGTCGTGGCCGCTGCCGACCTGCACATACTGCGGCGCCAGCGTCTGGTTGAACCAATCGCCACCCGGTCCGCCGTCCATCAGGAGGCCGACGGCGTAGTGCGCGCCCGCGCCCTGCACATAGTAGAGCGCATCGTAGTGGTCGCGACCGGCCCCGTCCGAGAGGAGGCCGATGCCCTGCCAATAGCCCGCGCCCTGGGCGAAGAGGCCGGCGCGGTAGTCGTCGTCGCCGCTCGCGTCGCGCAGGATGCCGCGGCCGCCCGACAAGAACAGGTTGGCCGCGTCCCAGCGCAGGCCGGTCGAGGCGCCCTGGGCCATCGAGGTATTGGCCTGGCCGGCCATCTGCTGGCTCAGATAGAGCGGCTGGGGGGCAAGGCTCGGATCGGCGGCGGCGATGGGTCCGGGGTCGGCCTCGTATACGTCGTCGCCGCCGGCGTCGAAGAGGATGCCGAGGCCACGGATTCCCGCGAAGCCCTGGCCGCGATGCACCATGCGATAGGTATCGGGTGCGGAGCCGAGGTCGACGAGGAGCCCGATGCCGCACATGGCCGCACCCTGGCTGGCGACCTCGCTCGTGTAATGGTCGCTGCCGCCGTCGTCGAACAGCACGCCCACCCCGAGGTGCGCATAGCCCTGCGAGGCCGCCAACGAGTCGTAGCGGTCATTGCCGCCGCCGAGGTCGAACAGCATGCCGACCCCGTGGCGCCCTGCCCCCTGGCGGCCGTGGCGTGACTTTGTGATGGCGCCGTCCTCGCTGGCTGGGTCGCCGGCCGGGCGGCGGCCGTCGTCGTCCTGCACAAGCCCCGACGCGGGGTCGATGCTGGCCTCGTAGCCGTAGCTGTCGTCGCCCGCGAGGTCGATTGCGACGCTGACGCCAAGCGTGGGAACGGTGGTCGCGCCGACATCGTCGTAGTGCACGTCGCTACCACCGGTATCGAGCAGGAACCAGGTCGGCGCCCCCGCCGTATCGCCTGCGGCTGCCGTTGGCAGGGCCTCCGGCGCGGCCGCGGGATAGGTGTCGATAGCGGCGTCGCGGATGAGGATGCGGCCGATCGGGGTCGCGAGATCGAGCGTGACACCGGTGAGCCCACGATAGCGGGACCAGTCGACCGACTCGATCGCATAGGCGACACGGGCCGCGCCGAGGAACAACGCTGGCAGCGTCGCACGGCCTTCGAGGTGCTCAAGCAGCTTGGGCTTGCTCAAGTAGGCGAGCCCAGCGATCGGCACCATGCCCATGCCGCCTTCTTCGACCCACGCACGCGGCGTCAGGATCGGCGCGTCGGCGACCATCGCGCGATGGGCCGCGAGCGCGTCCGCCATGGCGACGAAGATCGGCGTGAGATCGCGTGCGAGTGCGTCAGGCAGCGCGGCCAGCGCGGCGACCGGCGCGTCCCAAGGCTGTCCGGCGGCTTCGCAGGCCGCGCCGATCGCGTGTGCCAACCCTGCCTGCGCGCTCTCGTCGGATGGCGCGGCGATGGGCCTGAGCACCGGGGGTCCGTCGAGCGCCCGATCGAGATCACGCGCCGAACGACGAATCATCGCTGCGACTGGGTGGCCCCCACGCGCGACATCGTCGAGCGCCGCCGCCGCTTCATCGGCAAAGCACCCTGCTTGTAGTGGCGCACCCTGGATCGCGCGAAAGCTCGGCAAGCGGAACGCGTCGTCGAGCAGACCGTCCGCGAAGTAGCGCGAGCCGGCGTAGTCCTCGGGGCTGAAGGTGAGGGTTGCGCGCGTCAGGCCGGCCTGCATGAGCAACGCATCAAACAACGGTGCGGCCCGCTCCGGAGCGCATTGCATCGTGCGCTGAGGCTCGGGATCCCAGACCGATTCCGGCGCCGTGACCTCAGCCGCGTCCGTAGTGGCGACCTCGCTCGCGACGTCGGCGGCTATGTCCGACGCGCTGTCCTCGCTCACCCCATCGGTCCACGCCTCGACCTCGGACACGGCGTCCGCTGCAACATCGGTCGCCGGCTCGGAGCACCCGAGCCCCGCGCCGCTGACGACGAGGGCCAACGAGCAGGCGAGCGCGACAGTGCAGTTAATGAAGGGCCTCGATGATGACATCGTTGCCGAGGCGCTTTTGGACGAAGTCCTTGAGGCGCGACTTGATCCGCACCTCGAGCTGACGCACGCGCTCCTTGCTGACGCCGAACTGATCACCGAGGTCTTCCAGGCGGACAGGGTCTTCGCTCTGCAGGCGCCTGTCCCAGATCGCACGCTCGCGCACGTCGAGCGTGTCGCGGTACTCCGCGAATACCTTCTTGAGGGTGTCCTGGATCTCCTCGCCGCCGACGTCGGACTCGGGATCGCCCGCCATCGGGTCGGACATCGTCTCACCGCGCGTGCGCCCGTCTTCATCGCCGTGCACCGGCGTGTCCATTGACACGGGCCGCTGGTCGAGGATCGGCGCCAGCTCGCGAATGTCCTCCTCACGCACGCCGACACGCTCGGCGAGCAGCAGCGGGGTCGGCTCCGAGCCTTCGGAGATGAGCTGTCGTCGCTCGCGCTCGAGCCGCCAGAAGAGCTTTCGCGCGGCTCGGCTGCCGGCATGGATGAGGTGCTTGTTCTCCTGGATGAAGGCCAGGATGCGGGCGCGAATCCAGAAGCGCGCGTAGCTCGGAAATGGGATCCCGCGGGTCGCATCGAACTTCCGGATCGCTTCCGCGAGGCCGAGATTGCCCTCGGCGATGAGGTCCATCACGTCCGCCCACTGGCGTCGGAACTGGAACGCGATCTTCACGACGAGGCGCAGGTTCGAAGCGACGAGCCGGGCCGCCGACTCCTTGTCGCCCGAACGCTGATACTCCGCCGCGAGCTGGGCCTGCTCTTCGATGGGCAGGATCTCGACCGACTTCAGGCGTGCGAGATAGATGTTGAGAGCCGACAGCGACTCGGGCAGGCCGGCCGCCGCCACCGGCAGGTTGCGCTTCTTTGGCGCGAGCTCCGGGATGTCTTCGAGGTCGAGGTCGACTTCGTCACCCAGCTCGGCGTCGATCTCCGGGTCGAGCTCGGCCTCCACCTCGGACGCTTCGTCCTCGTCGGCCGCAGTTCCTACCAGCACTTCGACGGGCTCCGCTTCGTCCTCCGGCTCGCCAGCAACGGCAGTCGCACGGGAAACGGTCGGCTTCGCTGCGGCAGCCGCGTTGGCGCCGGCGGTCGCCGAGCGTGATTTCGCACGCGGCTTAGCCGGGCTCTTCTTGGCTGCCGGCGCCGCCTTGGCACCGCCTGATTCCTTCCTCGTCGCCATGCTTGCCTCGAAGCACCATGTGCTTCTACTGCGTTCGTCATCCGGTCCGCAGCAACGCCACGAATTAGCCGCCCTCTACGGACTTCCTGTCGAGGTCGCGGGGCCGAGACCCGCGCCGCGAGTGAGACCGGCATACGTAACGCACCCGCCCGCTCTGGGCAAGGTGCCGGAGGAACTACGAGATGGACCTGAACAAAGCCACCGAAAAGACCCGTGAGGCGCTGTCCCAGGCTCAAGTCATCGCGGTCAAGCGCGGTCATCAGAGCGCCGACGAGCCGCATCTGCTGCTCGCTATGCTTGGGCAGGATAACGGTTTGGCGCCCCGCATCGTTGCCAAGCTCAACCTCGAGCCGGCCGTGCTCGCTGCCGAGGTCGAGAAGCTGTTGGCGGCGATCCCGAGCGTGCGTGGGCCCGGCGTGCCACCAGGTCAGATCGCGGTGACGCGCGAGTTGAACGAGCTGCTCGTGCGCGCGGCCGATGAGGCTGACGCGATGAAGGACGAGTATGTCTCGATCGAGCACGTGTTGGTCGCGTTCCTGACTGGGCAACAGCGCACACCGACTCGTAAGCTCTTAGAATCGTTCAACATCACCCAGGATCGCCTGCGCCAGGCGGTGAAGACCGTGCGCGGCGGGCAGCGGGTCACGTCGGCCACGCCCGAGGCGACCTATGAGGCCCTCCTCAAGTACGGACGCGACCTCGTGCAGGAGGCCAAGGACGGCAAGCTCACGCCAGTCATCGGCCGCGACGAGGAGATCCGCCGGGTCGTTCGCATCCTGTCGCGCAAGACGAAGAACAACCCAGTGCTCATCGGCGAGCCCGGCGTCGGCAAGACCGCCATCGCCGAAGGCCTGGCGCAGCGCATCGTGCGCGGTGACGTGCCGGACGCGTTGAAGGACAAAGTGCTCGTGGCGCTCGACATGGGCTCGATGATCGCTGGCGCGAAGTATCGCGGCGAGTTCGAGGAACGCTTGAAGGCCGTCCTGAAGGAAGTGCACGACGCCCAGGGGCGCGTCATCCTGTTCATCGACGAGCTGCATACGATCGTCGGTGCGGGCGCCGCCGAGGGCGCGATGGACGCGAGCAACCTTTTGAAGCCGATGCTCGCGCGCGGTGAGCTCCACTGCATCGGTGCGACAACGCTCGACGAATATCGCAAGTACATCGAGAAGGACAAAGCGCTCGAGCGGCGCTTCCAGCCGGTGCTGGTGTCGGCGGCCTCGGTCGAGGACACGGTCTCGATCCTGCGCGGCATCAAGGAGCTCTTCGAGGTCCACCACAAGGTGCAGATCCGCGACCGCGCGCTGGTCGCGGCGGCGGTCCTGTCCGACCGCTACATCGCCGACCGCTTCCTGCCCGACAAGGCGATCGACCTCATCGACGAGGCCGCGGCCGGCATCCACGCCGAGATTACCTCGATGCCAGTCGAGCTCGAGCAGGCGACGCGTCGCATCCTGCAGCTCGAGATCGAGGAGCAGTCGCTCCTGAAGGAGAAGGACGCGGCGTCGAGCCTGCGGCTCCAGACGCTGCAGGGCGAGCTCGCGGACGTGCGCGAGACGGCGCGCGCGCTGAAGTCCCGCTACGAGGACGAGAAGTCGCACATCGAACGGATCTCGTCGCTGAAGGAGGATCTGCAGAAGCTCCAGGTGAAGATCGACGAGGCCCAGCGGAGCTACAACCTGAACGAGGCGGCCAAGCTCAAATACGCTGACATCCCGGCGGTGGAAGCGCAGATCACGGCCGCCGAGGAGGCGCTCAAGAAGAACCAGGGTACGACCGGACTCTTGAAGCAGGCGGTCGACGAGGAGGACATCGCGGCGGTCGTGTCGCGCTGGACCGGGATCCCGGTGAACAGGCTCCTCGAAGGTGAGCGCGAGAAGCTGCTGGCGCTGCCGGAGCTCCTGCACAAGCGCGTCATCGGCCAGGACGAGGCGGTCCAGGCGATCGGCGACGCGGTCTTGCGGGCACGCTCCGGGTTGAAGGATCCGAAGCGCCCGATAGGCAGCTTCCTGTTCCTCGGACCGACCGGTGTCGGCAAGACGGAGCTCGCGCGTGCGCTGGCTGAGGCAATGTTCGATTCGGAGGACAACATCATCCGCATCGACATGAGCGAGTACATGGAAAAGCACGCGGTCTCGCGCCTCATCGGTGCGCCGCCGGGCTACGTCGGCTACGACCAGGGCGGTCAGCTGACCGAGGCCGTGCGCAGAAAGCCCTACTCGGTCGTGCTGCTCGACGAGATCGAGAAGGCCCATGCCGACGTGTTCAACGTGCTCCTACAGGTGCTCGACGATGGGCGTCTGACCGACGGCCAGGGTCGCACCGTGAGCTTCAAGAACACGGTCATCATCATGACCTCGAACATCGGCTCGCCACTGCTGCTCGACGGCATGGCGAGCGAGGGGGTCATCGACGAGGGCACGCGTGACGCGGTGATGGGCGAGCTCCGGCGCGCATTCCGGCCTGAGTTCCTGAACCGTATCGATGAGATAGCGCTCTTCCTGCCGCTCACGCGGGCGGAGATCAAGCGCATCGTGGCGCTCCAGTTGAAGGGGCTCCAGAAGCGGCTCTCCGATCGTCAGATCAGCTTCGAGCCGACCGAGGCCGCGCTCGATGTGATAGCCGAGGCTGGCTACGACCCGGTCTACGGGGCGCGTCCCCTCAAGCGCTATATCCAGCGGCACGTCGAGACAGCGCTCGGCCGGAAGCTCGTGTCAGGGGACATCGCGGACGGCACCGTCGTGGTGCTCGATGCGCGCGATGGCGCGCTGGTGTTCGATTCGCGCGAGAACAACTAACTGATTCGACTGGTTTCTTCGCTGAGGTCTATGAGGTTACGGCTCTGGCGGCGGACAATAGAGGGCACTACCGACCTCGATCGTGTCGAGGTCGACGCCGTCGGAGCAGAAGTTCTCGGGACCCTTGGCATAGTTCAGGTCGAGGAAGGCGCCGAGCGCGTCGAGGTCGAAGCAATCCGACCGCAGTGACGCGCCCCAGGCGCTGACCGCGAAGCGCGTGTCGATCGTGACGCTCGGCGTGACGATGATGCGCGCATGCGTGGGCTCGAGGCACAGGGGGTCGGCGGGGCGTGCCGCCAGGAACGTCGCAAGCGCGGCGAGCTCGGCGTCACACGGGGTGGCGGCGGTGCAGCGGTAGTGGATGACGACCGCTCCATGCTCCATGCTGTGAACGAGGAAGCCCGGGTTCACCGGGTTCATGTAGGTCTTGAAGGCCGCCCAGATCGGATAGTGCGGACCTGACGTCGGAGGATTCGTCGGGTACGTCACCTCGCTGCAGGTCATCACATGCGGCGATGGGTCGGGGATGAACGCAGAGACGACCGTGTTGCATGCCGAGGTCACGTCGCTCGCATCTGGCGAAGGGGTGTCGCCCGGCCCGGCCATATCGTGCGGCTCGTTGCTGTCGTTCGACTCGGAGGTGTCGCCTACCGCCGTGTCAGAGACGTCGCTGCTGGCTTCGTCCACCGCGTCCGCCGCGCTGTCCAAGGTGTCTGCGAAGTCGCCGTCGCCGAGGTCCTCGGCGGCGACATCGGCCACAAGCTCGCCATCGATCTTCGCCTCCGCGGCGCCGTCTTCGTCGGCGGACGCACCGTCGCGGGTCGCGTCAGCGACGGTCTCTGGAGCGGCGTCGGGCTCGCGCACGTCGACGTCGACCAGGACTTCCGGGGCGACCTCGCCAGGCGCGTCGACCGCGCCATCGGAGCTGTCAGTGCTCGTCTCGGAGCGCGAGTCGCGCGCGTCGACATCGTTGGCGTCACCCGGAATCTCGGCGACCGAGCAGGCAGAGCAGACACAAAGCGCGAGCAGCAAGAGGACCTTCACCGCGGCAAGGTGACCGATTGATCTGACCGTCGCAAGCGGGGATTGAAGGTCACCTTTCGGCGCGATTGGGGATTCGACTGAAAGCTCAGTGACAAAACCAGCGCTGATCGATGCTCGCCCTGGCGAGGGCGGAGAAGCGCACCGCGCCACTCTTCTCGCAGCGCGCCTGGCAGCCGACTACGGCGCCGGCAACACCTTCGCCACACACCGCCAACGTCGCTTCACAGGCGAGCTGGCACAGCGCCGGCCCAGCCCCTTTCCGGCTCGCGTTCGGTCCCTCGGCCTGCACGAGTACCGCCTCCAGCGCCCGGGTTGCGTCGCCGTCCTGGGCCGCAACCTTGTCGAGTAGCTCGTTGACGGCGGCGAAGTCGCTGCCGACCAACAGCTCCAGATGACGGAAGAAGCGCAGCCCAGACACCAACATCGAACGCGAGGTATCGGTCTTGAGCGGGCCAGCGCTCTTATGCAACGTGTAGAGCGCGCGGCGCGCCAGCTCGAGCCGTGCTTCATTGACGAGCGAATCCCCGGAGGCGCGCGAGAGCACGTCGGCACCCGCCAGCGACTCGTCGATCAGCGCCATCAGGGCCGCATAGATCGCGACTGCGGCACGGCTCGGCGGACGCGTCTGCGCCTCCCACTCGAACGTTCGGGCGAGGGCGCTGAGCGTAGGCGCGATCTCTTCGCCACGCGCTACGACTCCCGGGGCCAGCACCAGATCGAGCAGCAACGTCGAGAACGCCTCGAGCAGCGCGTGCCGGCGCGCCGAGCGCTCGGGCGCCTCTTCGACGAGCGCGAGCATGCCCTGCAACGTATCAGTGGGATTCGCGGAACTGGCGAGCCATGCCTCGCGTAACGCCGTCACGAGCGCCGCATCTTCGGGCGTGAGCGGCACGGGCCCGGACGAGTCACTCGGCGGCGGTTCGGGCGCTGGCGTCACATTGCCGCCGCTACCCCGCACCGCATCCGACAAGGCCTTGGCCGGGGCTCCAAAGCGGGCGAGCCGCTGCAGGAACGGTGAAACGTCAGCCCCCTGCCCGCGCGCCGCACGCAGTTTCGTGACCGCGTCGGCCCAGGGCACGAGCACCATCCGGAAGAGCTGCTTGCCGCGCGTCAGGATCAGCTCGTCGCCGATCGCCAGCGCCCGATCGAGCGTGCCCGGCCCGAGCTCGGGCGCACCAAAGCCATGCAGCATGCCGCTCGCATCGAGCGTCGCGAGCGCCTGCGTCTTCGTCTTCGCGTCGCCGAGATCGACCAAAGTCAGGCGACCACCGGCTGCAAAGCTGCGGGTGCGCGTCGGACTCGCATCGATACCGACCACCTCGCGCGCCCAGCGGCCGGTGCCGGTGGTGCTCCAGGTCGCAGCCGGGGCGCGTACGCTCGGCGCAAAGGCCCAGCGACCGGCGAGCCGGAGCGGCTCGGCAAAGCTCCGGACCTGCTCGGTGCGTGCCGTCCACGGTTCTTCGAGCAGCATCGTCGTGACATAGGCGACGCCGTTGGACGGGTCGGGCGTGAAGATCGCGAGGCCATCGTCGACGCGGCCCGCCATGACCGCCACGTTCATCAGCTGCGCGGGTCGCTTCAGCTGACGCTCGGTGATCTCGTTGCCGGTCGATGAGATGACCGTCACCAACGCGAGCCCATCGCTCGGCCGCAGGTCGACCGCGATGGTGCGCCCATCGGGCAGCAACATCAGATCGGACGCCGGCTTGGGCGCGTCCGGCAGGCCCGGCTGCCACGTCCCGAGCACACGCCCGTCGGCGGGATCGAAGAAGCGCACGAGATAGGGTTCGAGCGAGTCCTCCGACACGAGGAGATCACGCGACGCGAGCACCCGCTTTGGGTGCGCAACCGTGGCCGCACGCCGCCAGAGCGGAGCGCCGCTTGTCGGATCGAGACGCACGAGCTCCGACTGGACGATACCGCCGGCCGCCAGGAACAACATCGCGTCCCTGCCGCCCTCACGCACCGATGCATGCACGACGCGCGTCTGGCAACCGTTCAACTGACAGCCGAGGTCGCGCTCCCAGAGGCGCGAGCCGACGTCCGCGCGAAACGCCTGGAGGCTGTCACCGGCGGCCAGCACGATGCCCCCCTCGGCGGTCGCAAGCGGCCACACGCCGCTCAGCGTCTCGATCGCGGGCACTTTGCGGGTCCACGCGACAAGGCCACTGTCGGGTCGGATGGCCGCGACCGAGCCGGTGAGGTCGCTCATCACGAGCACGCCCGCGAGCGGCTCGAGCGTGCGCATCTCGAACGGCGCCTCGAGGGTCGCGGCGAGCTCCCAGAGCCCAGTCGGTAGGGGCTCGGGCAATGGGTCTGCGGCCCGGCCAGACGCTGAGGTGGCAAGCGACAGCATGGCGGTCACGACCGGCACGACCTTCATGCAATGCACGGCGAACCTCTCGAAGCTTCGGGTGACCACGGCGCTGCGCGCATAGCGCGAACCGTGGGGCTTGGCGATCTCCAGAACGGTTGGCCGGGCGCCAGTCAAAACGGTGCTTCAAGCGCACGACGGCGCGGACCACTCCCGACTCGTTGAACGCGACCGGCCTCGCGCGCTCGAACCGCGCCGCTCAAACCGACGGGTCCGGCGCTCAAACCGACGGGCGTAATCGGGCGATCGGCGGCGTGCGCCCATACAGGGTCGCGATCTCGCGCACCCGCAGCGCGAGCGACGGATTGAACGCCGCCATGCGCACGCGCCAGCCCCAGTTGCCCTGCGCTATCGACGGCGTGTTCATGCGGCTGCCACCATCGAGGCAGAGCACGTCTTGCAGCGGTACCACGGCGAGGTCCGCGACCGATGCGAAGGTCGCGCGCACGAGGTCCCAGACGATGTCCTGCCCCGACACCGCGAGGTAACGCCGCGCGTGGTCGCGCACCGCGTCGCTCGTCGTCTGCCACCAGCCGAGCGTCGTGTCGTTGTCGTGGGTCGCGGTGTAGGCAACCGAGCGGGCCGTGTGGTTGTGGGGCAGGAACGCGTGATCTGCGCCTTCGCCAAAAGCGAACTGGAGGATGCGCATGCCGGGCAGCGCCAGGCCGTCGCGCAGCTCCTCGACGGCGTCATCGATGACGCCGAGGTCTTCGGCGATGAGCGGCAGCGTGCCGAGCGACTTCGCGAGATCATCGAATAGCAGGCGGCCAGGACCCGGCACCCAAAGCCCCGCGCTCGCGTCCTTTGCGTCGGCCGGGATCTCCCAGTACGCCGAGAAGCCGCGGAAGTGATCGAGGCGCACGACGTCGACCTGCTCGAGCGCGCGCTTCAGGCGGCGCACCCACCAGGCGTGTCCGTCGGCCGCCATGCGGTCCCACGCGTACAGTGGGTTGCCCCAGAACTGCCCGGTCTTCGAGAAGAAATCGGGCGGCACCCCGGCCACGACGAGCGGGTTGCCGGCCCCGTCGAGGCGGAACTGGTCGCGGTTGCTCCAGACGTCGACCGAGTCGCGGTCGACGTAGATCGGTACGTCACCGATGATGCTGATGCCTTTCATGCGGGCATGCGCGCGCAGTGCCTGCCACTGCCGCTCGAAGAAGAAAAAGCGGGCCAGGTGGCGATCGATAGATGTCGCGTGCTTGGCCTCGGCGAGCGCCAGCGCGCCCGGCTCGCGGTCGCGCAAGCCGGGCTCCCAGCTCCACCACGGTTGTGCCGCGTAGGCATCGCGGATCGCCAGGAAAATGGCGGCTTCGCGGGCCCAGGCGTTGGCGTGCACGAAGGTCTCGAAGTCGGCCTTCCAAGCCGGATTCTTGCCCTCGTGCAGGGCGGTCGCGGCGGCCGCGAGGCGCTGCTCCTTGAAGGCGGTCACCGCCGGGAAGTCGCACCAGTCGAGCGGGAACGGCGGCGCCTTGAGCGCGTCCGGCGACAAGAGACCGGCCTCGGCGAGGCCATGCAGGTCGACCAGCAACGGGTGACCCGCGAGCGCGGCCGGCGTCGCATACGGCGAATTGCCGGGACCCGCGGGCACGAGCGGCAGCACCTGCCAGCGGGTGACGCCGGCCTCGTGCAGCCAGTCGACGAAGCGCCGTGCGCCTTCGCCGAGGTCGCCGACGCCGTGGGTCGACGGCAGGCTCGTCGGGTGGAGGAGGATACCGGCGGCACGACGATTGATTTTGGGCGTTGTGACCATGGGGCCGGGACTATAATCGGGCACTCTGGCTTGCGCCATCCCAGGATTCGCGACCCGGCACGCGTGTGCGGGCGCGGGCGCACGCTCATCTTTACCCGATGCCCGACGGTGTGCGACACCACCGCGCCTATGCCTCGCTTCCCGACCGCATCGATCACGACCGACTCGCTCTCGTCCGGCGTCTTCTCGGCGCTCGCCGAGCGTGCCAGGGCGCACACTGGCAAGACCTACCCGCTGCACGTCGGCGATACCTGGCGCGAGCCCTGGGAAGGCGCGCGGGCGGAGTATCAGACGCTGGCGGAGACGCCGCTCCTGCATACCTACGCCGCCGTCCAGGGCGAACCGAAGCTGCTCGTGGCGGCGCGTGCCAAGGCCGAAGGGCGATCAGGACGCCGCATCGATCCGGAGGCGATGTGTGTCGTGTCGGGCGCGACCTCGGGGATCTCGATCGTTGCGCAGACGGTGCTCGACCCCGGCGACGAGGTGCTCCTGCCGGCGCCGTTCTGGCCGCTCGTGCGGGGTATCATTGCGTCGCGCGGCGCGGTGCCGGTGCAGGTGCCGTTGTGGAACCGTCTGGGCGAGCCGGGCTTCGATCTCGAGGCGACCTTGGAAGCCGCCGTCACCCCGCGCACGGTCGCGCTGTACATGAACTCGCCGCACAACCCGACCGGCCGCGTGCTGTCGTCGGACGAGGCGGCCGCGTTCGCGCGGGTCGCGCAGCGTCACGACCTGTGGGTCATCTCGGACGAGGTCTACGAGGATCTCTGGTTTGGCGATTCGCCACCCGAGCCGTTGTGGGCGCGCGACGACCTGTTCGACCGAGCGATCGTCGTGCACTCGTTGTCGAAGGCCTATGGTTATGCTGGCGCGCGTGTCGGCTATGCGCATGGGCCGCTGGCGGTGATGAAGGCCATCCGCGCGACCCAGACGTTCCAGGTGTATTGCTCGCCGCGGCCGATGCAGCTCGGCGCGGCCAAGGTATTGACCCACGGTGATGCCTGGCTCGCGGAGACGCGCGAGCTCTACAAGGCTGCGGCATACGCCACGGCGCACGCGTTCGGAGTCAGCCCGCCAGCGGGTGGCACGTTCCAGTTCGTCGACGTGTCGCGCTGGTTGCCGGCCGACGCCGAGGACGCGACCCCGTTCCTTTATAGGTGCCTGGACGAGGCCGGGGTCCTGCTGACGCCGGGTGCCGCCTCGGGCGACGCCTATAAGAAGTGGGTACGGGTGTGCTTCACGTCGGTTGCACCCCATGTGCTCGCGGAGGCGCTCGACAAGGTCGGCGCGCTGCTCGGCACGATGGACGCCACGACCGTCGCAGGCGGCGCGCGATGAAGGTGCTGCTGCTCGATATCGAAGGCACGACCACGTCGATCTCCTTCGTCTACGACGTGCTCTTTCCATTCGCGCGGCGTGAGCTCGAGGCGGCCTTCGATGGGCAGGGCATGCTCGGGCGACGCTGGGGCGACGACGCGATCCAGGCCGCTGTCGCCAAGATGGGCGGGGGCGCCGGCAAACAGGGTCCGATCGCCGCGGCTGCCGCAGCACTTGCATTGATGAGCGCGGACGTGAAGGACACAGGCCTCAAGATCCTGCAGGGTCTCATCTGGCAGACGGGCTACGAGCGCGGGGAGATCCGCGGCCACGTCTACCCGGATGTGCCCGCGGCCTTCGAGCGCGCAACCGCCGCCGGGCTCCGCGTGGCGATCTACTCGTCGGGCAGCGTGCAGGCGCAGCGCTTGATCTTCGGCTACTCCCAAGCCGGCGACCTCGGGCGCTACATCTCGGGCTACTTCGACACGACAACCGGCCCGAAGAAAGAGGCCGCGAGCTATGTGTCGATCGCGAGCGCGCTCGGCGTCGCGCCCGCGGACGTCGTGTTCGGTAGTGACAATCTCGCCGAAGTGAAGGCCGCCGCGGCGGCCGGGATGGAGGCCTGGGTCGCGGAGCGGCCGGGCAATCCCGCACTGCCGCCCGACCATGGCTTCCCGGTGTTCACGACGCTCGCGGAGCTTCCCCTGCCCTGATCGACGCCACGTGCGCCGCTTTGAGGGGCCCCCTGAACGGGCTATGCTGCGGGAAGAAGGGGTATCTATGCGCTGGCTCTCTGCAGTGATCTTTGTTGGTGGTCTTGGAAGCCTCGGCTGTGGACCCCAGTTCATCGGGTCGTCGGCGACCGCGACGAGCGACAAGACGAGCGGCAAGGACAGCGGCAGCTACGCGGAGCGTGACGCCTGGATCGTGATCACTGCGATCGTGGTGGTGACCTCGGTCGTGCTCGTCGTGTCGGCATTCTCAGACGACGACATGTGGGCCTACATGCAGGACCATCAGCGCGACGTGCGGGTCGCCCTCGCCAACGGTGAAGGGCCATTCCCAAGCGACCTCACGCACAGCCTCGGGCTGCCGGCGACCGAGGTGCCGCGGGTCGCGCGCATCCTCCATGAAGGTCGAGCCTGGCTCGCGCCACACGTCGACGCAGGTCCCATTACGGAGGTCGCGGCGCGCGAGTTCTGGGGTCAACTGCTGACCATGCTCGCGGCCGACCCGGTCACCGGGCCACGCATCGATGCGCTCAAGGTTCGCGCGCTGGAGCTCATCGAAGGACGCAGTCCAGGCTTCGCCATCCTCGCGAAGGGCCGCGCAGGGTCCTGACCGTTGCGCTTCGAAATAGCCGCCATTTCGCTCACAGTGACGCTCGCGACGCTTGCCGCGCGCGCGGGCGAGCCCGCGCCGCCAGCGCCATCCCCCTCCGATGTCCTGACGCGCCTCGCCGCGACCTTGACGCCGCCGCTTGCCGCGGTGTTGCGCCCCCTGCCCGAGCTGCGCTCGACCGACCAGATCGACAAGCTCGCGTGGCTGTCGGAGCTCGCGCGGCGGGTGGATCGACGCGACCAGCACAGCCACTCGCGCGCATGGCGCAAGATCATGCATTGGCCCGAGCCGGGCGAGACCCTGCTCACGTTCGATGGCATCGCCCCGGACGAATCACTTGTCCGTTATCCGGTGCCGGGCGGGCGCTTCGATCCGGCGACCGACTTCGCGGCCTCGGTGGCGCTGGGCTGGCTCGACGAGCGTCACTTCTCCTGCGACTTTCCGCTGCGTGCTCGATACCTTGCGGCACAGGGTCTGATCCCGATGCCGACCCGGTTCGAGGCTGGCAAGTGCCAGGCCTTCGAACGCTGGGCCGATCTCGCGCGCGTCGAGGCGGTCGAGGTCGTGTACGTCACACCGAGCTGGGCCGATGCGTCGGCCAGCATGGGTCACGTCATCTTCCGGATCCGCCACTCCGGCGCCGAGCGCGTTACCGGGCAGAGCTTCGAGCCCGTCTTTGCGTACGCGGCGATCGACAACCCGGACAAGACGCCCTGGTACATCTTCAAGGGCTTGACCGGTGGGCTCACGACGACCCTCAAGGTCGAATCGATGGGCGAGGTCTATCGCCGTTACGGGGTCGCCGAGGCGCGCGATCTGGTGCTTTACGAGCTCGTGCTCTCGCGTGACGAGCTGCGTTACCTGCTGGCCGAGGTCTATTCGCAAGCGTTCGGCAAGACCTTGATTCCGTACGCATTCTTGTCGGTGAACTGCGCCTCGCTCGCCTACGATCTGATGCAGTCGGTGCTGCCCGAGCTGCCGGAACGGTCGAGCCTCATGCCCCATCCGCACGAGGTCGTGAACCTGCTGCTCGAGGCGGGCCGCGCGCGCCCCAAGGCCGTCCTGCCGTCACGCTTCACGCGCGCGACCGTCGCCGAAGGGCGGCTCGTCGAGCTCATGGCGCAAGCGCCCGAGCGCCTCACGGCGATCCCTGGGGTTAGCGCGCTCCATCGACAACGCACAGGCGACGTTGCGACGCGCGCAAAGCTCGTGGCAGCGGTCGAAGAGGCCGTCAGCGAAAGGGCGCTCGACCGCGAGCAGGCGAACGCCCTCGCGAGCTATGTCGACGCGCTCATCGACATCGAGAGCTGGGCCATCGACGTGCGCCTCGGCAAGGTCGATCCGGCGGCAACCAGCGAAGCCCTGGATGCGGCGCTGGATCTGCGGGCGCGCCTGCCGATGCACGACGACGATCGCTTTCTGCCGCTCGAGCCGGGTGCGCTCCTGCCGTCCGGCTCGCGCACGAAAGAAATCCAGCTCGGCATGGTCGGAGAGCTCGGCACCGATGGCGAAGCGAAAGGCGATCGCCTGCTCGTGCGCTTGAAGCTCGCGGTGCTCGATGAGCGGACGGGAGATCCACGCACGATCCTGCTGCGGCGTGGCGGGCGTATGACGATCCTCCGCAGCGAGACCGCGTTGTCGCTGACTGGCGATGAGGCCGCGCTCGAGGAGGAGCACGTCGTGATCTTCGACTCGGCGACCTGGTCCTATGGGCCCGAGACTCAAATCGGCTGGTGGAAGTCGCGGCTTGGCTTCCAGATCTCGGCCGAAACCCTGTCACGCCCACCCGACGATCTCGATTTCGCGCTGCGCGTGCGCGGTGGGCTCAACGTGACGCTGCTCGCGAGCCCGGACTTCGCTGACCACCTCGTCGTCGGCATGTCGTTCGAAGGCGCCAGCTGGAGCGCTGGCAACGCGGACCTGCGCCTCGGCGCCGGACTGTTCGTCGAGGCGGGCCTGGCGTTGGGCGATCAGCGGCTGCGCGCGATGGTCAGGGCGCTGCCGGGGTGGTCTTTCCCGGGCGGCTTCCAGTGGGCGCTCGAGTCGAGCGTCGGGCTCGCGTTGGTGCTCGATCGCGAGCTGGGCATGGTGCTACAGCCGAGCTGGGTGATGCGTTGGGATCTACCGATCCCGGACGCGTGGGAGGTCACGATGGGGCTTTCATGGTGAACACACAGAACACGTCCGTGCCGCGCGTGAGCATCGTGCTGCCAGTCCACAACGGCGCGCGTTATCTCGGCCTGGCGATCGACAGCCTGCTCGCGCAGACGCTCGGCGACTTCGAGCTGCTGCTCCTTGACGACGGCTCGAGCGACGACTCGCTTGCCATCGCGAGAACCTACGCAGCCCGCGATCCCCGCGTGCAGGTGCATGCACTGACGCATCGTGGGCTGTCCGCCATCCTCAACGACGGCCTCCGCCTCGCGCGTGCTCCGCTCATCGCGCGCATGGACAGCGACGACATCGCGTGGCCCGAACGGCTGGCACGCCAGGTCTCGTTCCTCGACGCCCATCCGCACATCGCGTTGGTTGGCGGCAACGTGCGCTTCATGGACGAGGCCGGCGCGGTCCGGCCGGCCGATCCCTTGCCGTGCACTCCCAGCGACCTGAAGTCGCAGATGCTCTTTCACAACGTGCTGGTGCATCCAACGGTCGTCATGCGCGCCTGTGAGGTCTTCGCGGTGGGCGGCTATCGGCTGCCTTTCGCCCTCGCTGAAGACTACGACCTGTGGCTGCGCATGGAGGAGCGTAGCGCGCTCGCCAACCTGCCCGACGTCGTACTCGACTTTCGCCGTCATAGCGCCAACGTCAGTAGTCGGTTCGGAGTGCAACAAGAGATCAACGCGCTCGCGGCCCGCGCAAGCGCGCTCGGCCGGCGCACCAGCGGGCGCGATCCGATCGCGGGGTTCATCGGCACGATCGATCTCGCGATGCTCGAGGCGATCGAACTGCCGGCCGCGGTCCGCTCACAGTGGATTGCGCTCGCCTTCCTCACCATCGCTCGCCACGGCGCCGCCGCCGATCCGGACCTGCTCGCCTGGACCGCGAAGGGCGCCTACGCGGCACTGGCGGCTCATCGCAGCGACGCCATCGTCGAAACGATCGCGCGCGCGCACCTCACGCTCGCCCGCACCGCATGGTTTGGGGGCGACCGCCTCGGCGCACTCGAACAAGGGCGCCGCGCTCTGCGCATTGCCCCGCGCGCTGCCACACGGCGTGCCTTGCGCTATGCGCGAGCCCGACTAAAAGGATGACTGTCGATTGAGGCTCACGCCTCACGATTGTCTCCGACACTGTCTACTTGCCGCAGGAGGCGTCGCGCACGAGGAACTCGACGCGGCGATTCTGCTCCTTGCCCTCGGGCGTGGTGTTGTCGGCGATGGGCTGGTCTTCGCCATAGCCCTTGCCAGTCAGCTTCTTCGCCGCGATCCCCTGGCCTATCAGGTACTTGCGCACGCTCTTTGCGCGCTTGTCCGAGAGGCCACGGTTGTACGCGGCGCTGCCGTCGCTGTCGGTGTGGCCCTCGATGTCGATGCGCTGGATGCCGGGGTTCTCGCGGATGATGCGCGCGACCTCGTTGAGCAGTGGGAAGGACACCGCTTTGATCGTCGCCTTATTGGTATCGAAGTAGACCTTCTCGCCGATGATGATCTTGCAGCCTTCGATGCGCGCGAGCGGCGGCTCGTCCGGGCAGCCGTCGTCGTCCTGGTAGCCGTTCTTGTTCTCGGGCACGTCGATGCACTTGTCGTCGACATCGAGGATGCCGTCGCCGTCGTTGTCCGGGTCGGGGCAGCCGTCGTCGTCCTTGAAGCTGTCCTTGTCCTCGGGCGAATCCGGGCAGTTGTCCTCGAGGTCCTTCAGCCCGTCCTTGTCGTTGTCCTCGTCGGGGCAGCCGTCGTTGTCCTCGAAGTCGTCGATGTCCTCGGGCACGTCGCGGCAGCGGTCGACCGCGTCGAGCACGCCGTCCTGGTCGTTGTCGGGATCGGGGCAGCCGTCCTGGTCCTGGAAGCCGTCCTTGTCCTCCGGCTCGAGCGGGCACTTGTCCTTGCTGTCGACGAAGCCGTCACCGTCTGTGTCGGGCTCGCCGGCGCCCCACTCGGCCCACTGCACGCCCGCGAAGATGCGGAACTCGGGCGCGCCGTAGCCGGGCATGAGGCCCGTGCCGCCGCCGAACTCGAGGTGCAGGCCACCGAGAAAGCGCGTCTTTATGCCGCCGACCAGTTCGAGCGGGGTCTCCGACTTCTCGGCGAACAGGTTGTCGATCTGCGACGAACCGAAGAGCTCCATGCCGATCGACACGGGGTCGGCGACGCGCACCTCGATGCCGAGGCCGAACGCGAGCTCGGTGCCGAGGTCGAGGTTGCTGAACGCACCGGAGGCCGTGCGCACGTTGACGCCGACGTTCGCCGCGACGAGCAGTGGCCCGGCCATGTAGGCCAGCGAGAGCTTCGGCACGATCGTGACGCCACCGTCGCCGGTGCCCGCCTCTTCCTTGCCGGACGGGATCCCGACGCCGACGCCGAGGTTCAGACCAAAGCCGTCGCCCGCGTCTTTGCGACCCAGGATCTCCCAACGCACACGCACAAGGATGTCGCCAACGCCGCCTTCGCCGATGCCCGTGAAGCGCGACGCGTCACCTTCGGAGGACAAGGTAATCGGCGCCACCAGCTCGAGTTCGAGGATGTCGGCGATGCCGAAGCCGACGCCCGCCTGGAGCTGCATCAGCGACTCGACGACGACCGTTTCCGTCTGGCTGGCACCCTCGCCCGACACGAACACGAGCGGCTTCGAGAGGTAGTGGAACCAGAGCCCGCCATACGGCGACCAGGCCGGCGCGACCTCGCTGCCTTCGACCGAAAAGATGCGGTCGGCACCGGGCTTCAAGAGGAAGTGGTTCAACGCGAAGCCGGGCTTCACCTCCTGTGCGTGCACCACGTCGGCCTGGCCAAGGACGCCTACCGCCGCGAGGCCCAGGAGGGCTGCGAACGCACGACGGCGACGCGCCAGGAACAACCCGAGGAGACCCAGCACGCCGACCAGGGCCAGGCCCGCGCCACCGTCCGCGCCCGCGCAGCCGGTGCCCGACGAGCCCTGGTAGTTGCCGGCGCCGAAGTCGTCCGCCGGGTTGTCGACCGGGTTCGTGCCACGCTGGGACTCGATGAAGTCGTTGACGCCACCGAAGTCCGTGTCGGGGTTCTTGGGATCCGTCCGGGTGGTGTTCACTTCTTCGCCGTCCTTCAGGCCTTCGCCGTCCGTGTCTGGGTTGGTCGGGTTGGTGCCGTGGTTTTTGACCTCGGCGCCGTCGCTGAGCCCGTCAGCATCCGTGTCGGGGTTCCTTGGATTCGTACCGTAATTGTTGACCTCCTCGCCGTCGAGTAGCCCATCGCCATCGGTGTCCGGGTTCTTCGGGTCGGAGCCGATCACGACCTCGTTCGCGTCCGGCAGGCCGTCCTCGTCGTCGTCGCGGTCGGTGCAATCGGCCCGGCCATCGCCATCGAAGTCCGAACAATCGACCGTGCAGGCCGGCTCGTTGTCGTCGCAGTCGGCGCCCGTGCAGCTCGGGCCGACGCCGAAGCCGTCACTGTCAGCATCCTCACACTTCTCTTCGCAGTCCGGGATCCCGTTGCCATCGCCGCCATTGAGATCGGTTTCGCAGTCGGTCGTGCACTCGGGCACGAAGTCATTGCAGTCCGGCCCAAGGCAGTTCGGCCCGACCCCGTAGTTGTCGCCGTCGCGGTCGGTACACAGGTCGGCGTCGTTCGGGATGCCGTCGCCGTCGTCGTCGTCGACCTCGCAGTTGACGAGGTCACCGACGCACTTGTCGCGCGGGTTGGTGGCCTGCGTGAGCACCTCGACCCCGTCCTTCACGCCGCCGTCGTCGGTGTCCGCGTCGAGCGGGTTGGTCTCGCTGTCGCCGGGCTGGTCGAAGTCCGCCGGGTTGCGGTCGCCGTCCTGGTCCTCGGCCCCTTCGCAGTCGCCAGCACCATTGTCGAAGCCGTCGCAGAGGCCGTCCTGGTCGGTGTCGCTCTTCGCGGGGTTGGTGTCCGTGCCGACCTCGTAGCGTCCGTCGCCGCCCGTCTCGTCGCCCTTGCAACCGCTCTGGTCGAAGCTGCCGCCGCCCGGTCCATCGCACAGGCCATCCTTGTCCGAGTCGGTCTGGAGCGGGAAGGTGCCGTTGGTGATCTCGCCGCCTACACAGCTGCCGCCCGCCGACTGACCATCGCAGATGCCGTCCTTGTCCGTGTCGGGGTCGACCGGGCTCGTCTCGTTGCGGGCCCAGTCGTTCTTGTCCTTGTCGCCGTCGCCATCCTCGAAGCCGACGCACGGCGAGAGCTGCTTACTGCCATCGCAGAGCCCATCGCCGTCGGTGTCGACCTTGGTCGCGTCGGTCTCGTTGGGCTGGCGGCCGTTGCCGGTCGGGTCCTCTTCAATGTCCAACAGGCCGTCGCCATCGGTATCGTCGCAGGCGTCGCCTTCGTCGACGGCACCGGGCTTGTAGCCGCTGGCGTCGTAGTTGTTGGCCTGGTCCGTGTTCGGGGTGAGTACGCAGTTGTCGAGGTTGTCGGGGATGGTGTCGCGGTCGGTGTCGGTCGGCTCGATGACGACGCCGGCGACCTGCGTGAAGACGGTGTTGGTCGGCTTCTCGGTGGCGCTGCCCGAGCCGTCGAGATCGATGTAGCCGGTCTGGGTGATGGTCGTTCCCTGGGTCGCCGTGACCGTCACCTGAAAGCTCACCGTGACCGAGCCGTTGGCGGGGATCGTCGGGAGCGCGCCGCCATTTTGCCAGGGTGAGCTGGAGCCACCTTGCGCGCTGCCATTGACGGTCGCGCTGCCGTTGACGAACGACGTATTGGCGGGGGTCGCGAGCTCGAGCGTGGCGCCGGAGACGGGCACACTGGTCGGGTTCGTGATGACGACCGTGTAGGTGAGCGTCGCGCCAGACGAAACCGCGGGCGGCGTCGTGGGAGTGACCGACAAGGTCGCGTCGAGCGCCACGCCGGGGATGGTGCGCGTCTCGCCGACCTGCGCGTCGGCCTGCTGGGGCGCGTTTGCGCAGTCGGGGCGCCAGCGGGAGTAGAAGCTCGGGGTGACGACGACGACCGTCGCGGGCGCCTGGATGCTGTCGACGCGATAGCTCAGCGTGACCTCGCGGAAGTCGCCCGCTGCGAGCACGCCGAGCGAGACGCCACCCGTGCGATTGGCGCAGTTCTGGGGCAGGAGCTGGTTGGCGGTGATGCCACCGCGCGCGACGCCGTCGACCAGGAACGTGCCATCGAAGGTCGTGTTCGAGGGAAACGCGAAGCAGAAGAAGAGCTCGTCGGCCTGACCGCTGCCATCATTATAGACGAGCACCGACGAGGTGACGGTGTCGCCCGTGAAGGTCGTGCCGCGATCGACATCGTGGATCGAGTCGAGGAACGGTGAGGCGACTTCGATCTCGAGGCCGATGGCGCCGACGATGAAGTCGTCGCCCTCGACGCCGACGTCGCCGCCCGACGTGACGAGGATGCTCGTCGAACTCTGGCTGTTCTTGAACACGTCCGGGTTCTCGAAGTCGTCGTTGACCGGCACGGCCGTGATGTCCCAGCCGATACGCGCGCCGTCCGACAGTGAGAACGACTGACCGTTGTCGGGGTCGACGAAGTGATTGCGGTCACCGAAAGTGCCGCGTGCGTCGAGCAGCCCCGAGAGCTGATTTACCTGCGACGAGAAGAAGTTGTCGTAGGCGTTATTGGCGCCCGAGAGCGGGTAGAAGTCGCTGTCGATATTCAGGATATAGAAGGCGTCATTGGTGTAGCGCGCGTCGCCCTCGAGGGCTGTGACGAAGACGGTGCCGGTCGGGGCGGCCGGAAACGGCGGGGTGCAGAAGCCGGCGACGTTGATCTCGGTCTCGCACGGGCAGCCGGCGCCGTTGTAGCGGACCTCTTCGGCGGTGACCCAGAGGTTGATGTTCTTCAGCGGAAGCGAGTCCGATGCGTAGACGACGAACAACGTCCAGCCGCAGCCGGTGACGGCGCTGGACTGGGCCGTGCCGGCGACGCGCGACACCAGGTAGCGCCCGGCGCCACCGGTCGTGACGCTGGGCGTGACGTTGGACCAGCGCATGTAGAATTTGTTGTTGTCGCTGAGCAGCGTCAGCGTGGTGTCGGACGCCTGTGGGGAAATCACCTGCTTGATGCCCGAGGGCAACGTGAGGGTGACGGTGTCGGGGGTCCTAACAGGGGCCGCGGGGATCCCGCTCGCCTGGCTGGAGCAGCCCCACAGGAGCTGCGCGTGCGCGATGGTGACGCCGGCCGGCAGGTCGAGCACGGCAGCCGAGCCGTTCTTGGTGTAGTCGCTGGTCGTGCCGGTCGGGAAGCTGCCGTCCTTTTGCGAGCCGAACTCGAGCGGGTTCGCGATGAACGTGCCGATGCCGCCGCGGGTGCCGGGCAGGCCCGCGGTGACAGCGTTCGAGTCGAGGCCGAGCGCGTTGCCCGTGACCGTCATGCGCCCGCGCAGGGTCTGCGAGAAGACCGGCGTCTGGGCGGCGGCGGGCGGGGCTGCGAGGAGCAAAGCGGCCGCGCTCAGGGCGTAGACAAGGACGAGGGCCATGGCTCGGTTCATCGGGCTTCCTCCAACGGGGCCCTCTCCTAACAGAACGCAAGGCGCTGTCTCAACTGAATTGCGTGACCTGCGCGGGTCGGTCCTTACGGTGAGCACCGCGATTCGACTCGGTTTCGCACGTAAAACGCGGGCCGGATGACACGGTGGCAGCTGCCACCCGCGGCTTGCTATCTGAGGGCGTCGAACCGACGCTGGAGACGATGATGATGAAAGCACACGCGACAGTGATGATGATGGCGGCAGGGCTCGTGAGCTGCGGCGATGGCCTTGGCGGCTTCTTCGTGTCCGACGCCAAAGAGGTCGAGATGGGGGCCGGCGTGGACCAGCAGCTCCGCCTCGAATATCGGCTCGCCGACCGAGGCGACCCCGCGACGACCTGGCTCGTACAGTTCATCGGGCCGCTCGTGCAGGCGTCGGCGCAGTTCCGTGACCCCGCTGACATCGGCGGCTACAAGGTCGCGATCATCGTCGACGACGAGCTCATCAACGCGTTCGCGGCGCCGGGCGGCTACACCTACGTCTCGACCGGCCTCATCCGGCAGGCCGCCACGTGCGGGGAAATCGCCGGCGTGATGGGGCACGAGCTGGCGCACGTCACCGAACGCCATGGCGTGAAATCGCTCGAAGCGAGCCTCGGGATCCAGGCGGTGAGCGAGTTCTTCTTCGGCGAAGGCCTGGCCAACGACGCCGCGCAGACGATCTATGCGTTCCTGCAGAACACCAAGTTCAGCCAGGCACACGAGGCCGAAGCGGATGCCATCGGCCTGCGCATCGCACACGACGCCGAGTACAACCCGTACGGCCTTGTCGACTTCTTCAGCATGCTCCTGGCCCTCTCGGCTGGCAACGAGCCGCCGAAGTTCCTGTCGTCCCACCCGGCGACCGCCGACCGCATCACGTCGGTGACGAACGCCATCGAGAGCCGCTACAGCGCCGAGGTCAACCCGGGGTCGACCCAGACCTACGACTGCCTCGGCACTACGATGAACCTCGCTCAGCTCCAGGCGCACGTCGCCTCGGGCAACATCGCTATCGAGCCGGGCACGGGTCCGCAGCCGTGAGGACCCGGTTGCCTGACGCGGCCACGCCAACGCCCTAGGTGTCTGGTGTCAAATGCTGCGGCGGGAGGCTGCGGCGTCACTCGGTCGGTCGCTTGTGCGGAGTACGTCAAGTACACCTCCGCGCTCCCTTCCCTCGTTCCTTGCATCCGTTCCGCCTCGCTGTTTGACACCAGCCACCTAGGCTGGGCCTAACGCCCCTTCTCGCGGATACGGCGTGTCCCAAGGAGCGCCAGCTCGCGCACGACCGCAAGCGGGGACTGGCCGCTTGGGCTCGCGGCGAAGGTGTCGATGCAGTAGTCGACGAAGCTCGTGAGCTGCGTGAACTCGGGGCGGAGGAAGGCCGCAGCGGTGGCGAGCGGCGGATAGTCGAAGGCGGCGGCCTGGTCTACCCAGCCGCCCGGTTCAAGGAACCGCTGGCGATAGGCGGTCCCATTGGGGATCACCAGATCGATGAGGCGCCGGTGGTGAGCGCCCGTCGGGCTCGAGCCGTGCTCGATCGCTTCGAACAGGCGACGCAGGCGCGCGAGCCCGCCCGCGTGGGTCTGCACGAGCTGCAGATCGAAGGTCGGCATGCCCTCGTGATAGACGTAGGCGAGGTGCAGCTCGAGCGTCTCGGGCGTCGAGAGCAGGCCGTGCCCGATGCGGAAGTGCTCCCAGCCGATCTGCGACACGATGAGCGGCGTCCGGAAGAGCGGGTTGCCGAGCGGCGCACCGTCATAGCGTGCCTGGTCGCCGGCGTCGGGCAAGAGCACGTAAGGCGCCATCTCGAGCTGGCCGAGGAGAAGCTGCCAGGGGGTTGGAACCCCCTGCACGAGGCCACGTTCGAGGAAGGTCCCAAGGCGCAACGCCAGGTCCTTCGAGACCGGTGTCTTTTTGATGCGAGGTGCGCGCAGCGACAACATCGTCGACTCCTTTGGAGTTGGCTGCCAGCGCCGGCAGCCCAAGGCGATACGGCGTCGGGTTCAGATGACCGCCAATGGGCGCGAACCCTACTCGCGTGCGAGCGCGCCATCAAGGTGCGGTGCGCACACGGCGACGGCATGTCGGGACACCATGGGATGAACAAGCGATGACGGCCTCATGACACGACCCTGACGGTTGCGCGGGCATGCTCGGTAGCGCTCGCTCGGCAGCGCTCGCTTCAGAGCCCCCGCCATTGGCGATCCCCATGCGCTCGACCCTGCTCGTCTTGATTACTCTCCTACGGTTCGCCGCGTGCGGCTCGGCCAGGTCGTGAGCGAGGTGACGACCGACTGGCCGACCGACGGCAGCATCGCCGGCCTGCGCAAGCTGGCGGCGCGCTACCGGGGCGAGTACCTGCTGCTCTATCGGCATCGCTTCGTCGACCGCTCGTGGACCAACGGGTGGGCGTTGTCATGGCTCACGTCGTCGGCGGCTTCGTGACGGTCGGCAAGGTGGCACCCTGATGGCTGCTGGAGCTCAGGGCAGTCCAGGCTCGGGGCGATCGAGGATGACGGGGGCCGCGGGTGTGTGCGGTTGCCCGTTCACCTCGAGGATCACGAACTCGACGCGGCGGTTCATCGCGCGACCGCGCTCGCGCATCGCGGCCGGCCCGGTGACGAGTGGGCGCGACTTACCGTAGCCCATCGCGACGAGGCGGCGCGGGTCGACCTTGTGCTCGCTCAAGTAGGCGACGACCGACTCGGCGCGCCGCTGTGACAAGCGGTCATTGTAGTCGACCGTGCCAGCGCCATCGGTATGGCCTTCGACCTGGATGCGGGTCAGCTCGGGCGCCTCGACCAGCACGCGCGCGACCTCGTCCAGGAGCGCGAAGCTCTCCGGCTTGATGACCGCCTTGTCGTACTGGAAGAAGACCTTCTCGAGGATCTCGATCTTGAACTGCGTGACGCGCACGGACTTGGGAGCCGAATCGGGGCACCCGTCGTCGTCGCGATAGTCGTTCTTCGTTTCGGGCGAGTCGCGGCAGACGCCAAAGCCGCTCGCGTCGACCGGACCGTCGACGAGGTCGGGCACACCGTCGCCATCGTTATCGTAGTCCGGGCAGCCATCGAGATCGTCATGGCCGTCGAGGTCCTCGGTCTGGTCGCGGCAAGCGCCGTAGCCAGTCGCATCGATCGGGCCGTCGCGTCTATCGAGGAAGCCGTCGTCGTCGTTGTCGGGCTCGGGGCAACCGTCGCTGTCGAAGAAGCCGTCGCGGTCTTCGGGGTCGTTCCGGCAGGACCCGAAGCCGCTCGCGTCGGGGCTACCGTCGTCCTTGTCGGGCACGCCGTCGCCGTCGTTATCGAGATCCGGACAGCCGTCCTCATCGTTATACCCATCGCGGTCTTCGGCGTCTCGAGGGCAAGCGTCGCGCGAGTCGGGCAGGCCATCGCCATCGCTGTCGGGAACGACCTCGTTGTCGGGCGACCACGCGACCTCGAAGAACCCGCGCCACGACGGCGCACCGACGCCGCGCGACAGACCGGCGCCACCCCCGAGCTCGAGCGCCACGTCCCCCAATGCAAGCTGGAAGGCGGCTATGAGCTCGATCGGCTCGGTGCGGTCATCAGCCCGTGGCTTGCTCGGGGCGCTCGGGTCACGGCTCTCTGACAGCGGTGCGGTGCCAAACACGGCGGCCAGCACATGCAGCTCCGGCGCGGGTGTTGGCAGGTCGAGGCCGACGCCCCAGGTGAGGCCGTCGTCGACCACCAGGTTGTGGGCATAGGTCTCGGGCACGCTCTGCCAGCCGAGGTTGACCACGATCGCGAGACCGCTCACGTCGTGCCAGTCGAGGACCACCAGCGGCCGCACGCGCACGCCACCGTAGGAAGCGAACGCCTCGACATTGCCGGTCGGCACCTGCACGTCGACGCCGAGCGCCATTCCGAAGCCGGCCGCCTCGAAGAGACGCGCGCGCGCGCCGAAGCGAAGGTCGCCAAAGGCGGCGCCGGAGACCGCTTCGCCCGGCCGATTGAGGAGCGTGAGATCGTCGCCCGACTGGTCGAGCAGGAGCGGCAGCTGGAACGCGAGCGCGAAATGGTCGAAGAGCCCGAGCGCGAAGACCACGTCCGCGCGGATCCGATGGCGCACGAGCACAGAGTCGATGTCGCGAGCATCGCCTTCGCGCGACAGCTCGAGCAGCGCTTCGACGTAGCCGAGCTGGACCGCGAACGCCGGCATCAGGTGGCCCGGCACGCGCGAACGGGAAAGGGAGAGCAGGTCGAACGTCGGCAGCATGCCTGGGTCGTACGCGTCGACCGTAAACGCGGAGCTGCTGTCCGGCGTCTGGGCCGCCGCCGGGCGGGCTTGTAGGAGGGCGAGTGCAAGCAGCAACGCAAGGATTGGTCCCGCGCGGGGCGCGCTACGCCCACCCGGGCGTCCGTTCGAGTGCGACGTGAAGTATCGGTCCAGGGACATTTCGGCGTTCAGGTAGGGCCGCATGGCTGAATTCGCGAGCGAGACACGCGCGGCGGGTGTGCTCGCAACTGAGGGATCGCTCGGCTCTGACCCTGCCTCCGTGATCTCCGTGTCTCCGTGGTTTCTCCTTTTCGGATCGCGCCCTGAGCCCATGTGCCCCCTCATCTTGAATCAGACCCACAGCGGCCAAGGAGCCGCGACGAGGGCCCCGGTCCGTCGACTTCGATTCACTCCGGCACGAGCCGCACGGTGAGCCCGCGCTCGTAGATGGCGATATCGACCAGCGGGCGGCCGTCGAGGATGGCACGTCGGGTCGCCTCGTCGATGGATCGATGCACGCTCTGGTAGAGCTGCACCTGGGCTGCTTCCACGCCGAAGGTGTCGTCGGCCCCGTCCTCCGGGTCGCCGAATCCTGCGTGATAGCGGATACGATCGAGCGTTACGACGGCCGCGGCATCGTCGAGCGAGGCACCGTCTTCATCGAGATGGTCGGCGGTCGAGAGGCGCGTACGATACGCTCGCACGAGCGCACCGTAGGTCGGATGCGCGGGGGCGGATGCGACCCCTTCGGCAAGCGGCGTGTTCGGCGCTGCGGTCGGGTCCGGCATCGGGTCCGGCGAGCGCGCGCCAGTGGAGAGGACCGCGATGAGCCCCGCGAGGAGGCCCACCGCGCCGAGCACGATGACGACGATCAGCCACGGCGCGAGGCCACGTCCGGCCCCAGGCCGGGGCGCCGCGGAAGCGGTCCTGGCCGTTGCCGGTGGCGAACTCGGTGCGAGCGCAGGAGCGGCGGGGTCGACCCATTGCGCAGCGAGGGTGGGGTCGTTGCTCGCACGGGCCGCGGCATCCAGCATTTCGAGCGCGATGCGCGCACTCGCTGGACGCTGCCCGGGCTCCTTCGCGAGCATCCTCTCGACCCACTCAGCGATCGGCCCGGGCACGCTCGGCCGGGCCTGACGGAGTGACGGTGGAGGCTCGTTCAAGTGCATGTTGAGGAGCGGATAGAGACTGTCGCTGGCGCTCGGCGGTGGCACAAACGGGGGCGAGCCGGCGAGGCACTGGTAGGCGACACAGCCGAGTGCATAGAGGTCGGTGCGCGCGTCGACGGTCTCGCCACGCCATAGCTCGGGAGCCATGTAGAATGGGGTCCCGAGCAAGCCCTGAGTCCCTGCCCCTGAGCCATCGAGGGCCCGCGCAATCCCGAAGTCGACGACCCGGACATGGTCTTTGTCACCGGGCAGATCGACGAGGAAGAGGTTCGCCGGTTTGATGTCGCGATGGATGATGTGCTTGGGGTGCTCGTGTGCCTCCCAGAGCGACTTCAGGATCTGCCTCAGGACGTGCACGGCGCGCAGCCATGGCATGGGCCCATCGCGCAGCAGCACGTCGGAGAGTGGATGCCCAGCGAGATACTCCATCACGAGATAGAGCGTGCCCTGGTCGACCCCGAAGTCGATGACCCGGACGGTGTTGGCATGCCGCAGTGCCGCGACGTTCTGGGCTTCGAGCTGGAAGCGACGCACCGCGTTCTCGTCCCCGATCGCGGTGCCATGCAGGAACTTCAGCGCGACGTCGCCGCCCGTCGTGAGGTGCAGCGCCTGGTAGACGGCCCCCATCCCGCCCGCCCCAAGCCGGCGCATGACCCGATACTTGCCCGCCAGCTCGCGCCCGATGAACGGGTCACTTGCCGCCATAGGCGGCGCGCCGTCCCCGCCACCGGATGCGGTCTCGGGCACGGCGGGCGCGGCGGGAGGAGTCTGCACGGCCAACACCTTACACCAACCCGGCGGCGCTGGTTATCGGATGCGAGGGGGTGAAATACGAGGGCACCCACGCCCACGCCCACGCCCACGCCAGCGCCCACGCCCACGCCCGTGCCCGCGCCCACGCCCACGCCCACACCTCAGGGTTGCCGAGGCGCCGGTGGCGCTGCCGGGTCCGATGGGTTCCCTGACTCCGGTGAGGTGGTCTCCTTCGCCAGCTCTTCGAAGAGCATGGCGCTGAGTTGCCGGAGGCGCGACCGGTCGCTCTCGGGGATCCCGAGCTCCGCCCCGAGCACATCGACGAGCCCTTCCACTGCTTTCTTCCGGTCATTGCCGCCGCCCAGGAGCCCGGTACCGAGGGTCAGCCACTTCTTGATCGATGGGTCGACGTTCTTGCCCGCCAAGTCGCCGAGCAGGGTGAGCGCCATGCCGGCGTCGAGGCCCTTTCCCTGCGCGAGCAGCTCCAGCGCGTGGCCACCCAGTTGATCGGGTCCGAGCTGGCCCATGAGCTGGCTCGTCAGGCTGCCGACCGCGCCATCGGCAACGAAGTACTCGAGCAGGACTTCGGGGCGGAACGGGCCCACGTCTTCGGCGAGGTGCGTCTCGTCGAGCCACCGCGCCATGAAGGCGCGCGTCTCGTCAGGCCGCGGCGCGAGCGCGAGCACCTCGCTACGGAAGGCTTCGAGCGTGACACCTCGCGCGGCGAAGAGGCGCGCGACCAGCGCTGCCATCGTGGGCTCGCCCAGCTGGCGGGCGAGGGTGTGCACGAACAACCCGGCCTTCAATGCCGCCAGCGTGCTCGTGGCAGCGCCATTCGAGCGCGACATACCCGCGAGCGCGATATCCTTGCCGCCTTGTTCCAGCGCGAGCTGGATCGGCAGGCGCAGCCCGAACTCGAGCGCGCGCCGCTCGGCCTTGTCGCCCGCTTTGCCTGCGACGATTGCCAGTGCCCCTGCCCTGGCGAAGCCCTGCGATAGGATGTTCTGGGCGGCGTCATCGCGACCGACGCCCGCCCACCACTCCTGGGCCACCGCCGTTGCGACCGCGAAGGCGAGGGCCTCGCGCGCTGCCGGATGGTGCTCGATCATCGCGCCGAGCATGCCCGACAGCGAGAGGCCCGGCGTCGGTCCCGGCGCACCTGCCGCCGCACCCGGGTCGTCCGCCGCGGCGGTCTCGAGCAGCTTCGTCGGCACGAGCACGATCCCGGGCAGTCGACCAATGGCGGGTCCCGAGCTGTCGTCGCTGCCCACGCGATCGAGCCCGACCACCGTGAGCCGGGTCGGCCCATGGGCCCCCCACCGAACCTCGAGTTCCTCCAGTGCGCGTCTGAGCTGCGCCTTCAACGCCGCCGTCGCGGCCGCGGGAACACGCAGTGTCACTGGCACATCGGCCAGGAGCACGTCCGTGGCGACGAGGCCTTCAGTCGAGGCTTCGCCATCCTTGCGAAGGCCGCGGGTCACGACGATGGCGATGTCCGCCGCACCGAGGGCGACGAATCGATGCCTCATGCGGGTACCGTCGCGCTCGCTCGCGCCCCGCAGGCCTGTCGCATCCACCGTGCGCTCGGCCGCGACCAGCACCTCGATGGATATGACGCCGACCGATCCGAGCCCTGCGCCCTCCGAGCTGAGAGTCGGCAGGCAGCCGGAGAGCACCGCGCCACCCTCGAACTGGGCAAACGCCTGGGCAACATCGATGACTGGCACCACCGGCACGAGCTGGCGCAGCTCGGGCGAATTGCCGACCTGGCCGAGCACGGCCGCGAGATCCAACTTGCCCTGGGGCATGAGGCCGTTCGAGCCGGGCAGCGAGGCGCCAGGCAACGCTACGACATCGTCGCCCCGAACGCGTGGGGGAGTCCCAGCGAACTCGAGCTCGAGCTCGACCCGTTGCCCCGGCGCGACCTCCACCGGGATCTCCCAGCGAGCCGCGGTGCCTCCCGCGGTGACGGCCTTGCCCCCGACTCTCGCGGACGTCAACGTGACCGCAGCCTGGCGGCCCGCCAACCGGTTGACCGGAAGCTCGAACGCGACCACACGCAGCGCCTGAGTGCCGCCGTTCACGCCCGACAACGACCAGTGGCCGGTGAAGCCCCCTCGGTCGAGCTCGACGCGTGCCTCGACGAGCGGTGCCCCGCGCCACTTCGCGAGCTCGGCTTCTCCAGCCAGCTCGGACCGCGCCAGCACCGACTTGACGCGCGCCTCGTGCAACTGGCCGTCCGTCGGGCCCGCAAGGGGCTCGGTCGGCGCCTCACCGCCGGTCTGAGCGACGCCGTGTCGCATGCCCGCCGGCGGCGCCGGGTCGGACGTGCAACCGACCACACACAGTGCCACCAACACCACTGTGCTGATCTCGGATCGTCGCTTCGCGTTCATTCGACACTCCTCGACCTTTCGAAACGCCTGACCGACATCGCGCACTCGGGTGAGCCACCGATCAAGCGCGGCCGCTACAACCCAAGCCACGCGGATTCGCTACCGCTCACTTCGGCTCGGGTGCGACCTTCGGCTCAGGCATGATCTCTTCCACGGCCTTCGGCCGGTTGGTATCCCAGAGCTCGCTCTCGAGCTTCCACCGCTGGTCCTCGAGCTCACGCAGGCGCTTGTCGCCTTCACTCGGCTCGCCTCCCCCATTGCCGACCTGCATTCCCATGTCGACCAGCGCGGCAACAACCTCCGGCACCGTCGCGCCCTTCGTGTACAGACCGAAGGTCGCGTGCACACCCTGCGCGTCGAGGGTGACACCCGCGGCGAACATCCCGAGCTTCTCGAGCGCCGCGAGTACAGGCTTCATCTGCGCCTCCTCAGAGGCCGCGCGGAGCGGCTGGATCTCCGCTTCGAGCTTCGCAACGGCCTCGAACTTGCCCCTCACCTCGGCCGAGGCGTTCTCCGGCATCGGCGGCAGGTAACTGCTCCGCTGCCCGGACGCCAACATCCAACCGCCCATGAACGACGGCGACATCGTGAACAACGCGGCCAGGTCCTTGCGCTCGAGCAGTGCCTTGAGCTTGGGATTGGCGATTGCGGCGACGAACGTCTCGTTGCCGGCCAAGCGCGACGCCGTGTCGAGGTCGGTGCTGGCGATGAGCCGGTTGTCGGAAAATGCGACCTGGATCGGCCGCTGCTCGGGCAGGGTCACGGTCAAGACGCCCGCGGCCTCGTCCCACTTGACGAAGTTGCCGGCCCCCTCCTGCGCAGCGAGCTTGGCGACGATCGCCTTCATGCCGGTGTCGGGCTTGAGACCGATGACGATCGCCCCGCCGAGCTCACGCGTGGGGTCCTTCGACTTCATCAGCGTGGCGATGTCTCCGGTGAGCGCGAAGCCGAGCTCGCCGGAGAACGCAGCGACGACGTCTTTGTCGAGGTCGATCCCGAGCCCCTTCGACAGTTGCTCGCGGACCTCGGCGAGACTCTCGCCATCAGCCGCCATCGCCTTCTCGATGAGGGCGAGAAACGCTTGGGGGTCCACCTGACCGCTCGACACCATGAGCGGCTCGTTCTTGGTGGCCTTCAAGATCGATTGCATGTCGCCCGCGTTCCTCATGAGCCCCTTGAGCATTCCGCCCTCGGCGAGCGGCAACTTCACGGTTGCCTCCGCGAACGTGTCGCCGACGTCGAGGCCGGCAGCGAGAACCGATAGCTCGCCGACGATCGACTTGACGAAATCGAGCTCCGCAGCGCGACGCTTTGACATTCGCTCCATGAGCTCTTTCTCCGACGCGCTGGCCTGCTCGAGGCGCGCGATCTCCGCGGCATCGCCGGCCTTCTTGGCCGCGTCCAGCTCCGACGCGTACGGGTCGGGCAGCGGGGCCATGCGACTCTCGGCGCGCGCGATCATCGTCTTTTCGAGGATCGTCTTGAGCTGCACGAACACCCCCATCTCGTCGGCGTCGAGGCCCTCGAGGGTCGACTTCAGCTCGGGCAGCGACACGATGCTGTCGGCCTCTTTACGCCCAAGAATCTCCTTCGCGATCGCCGCCGCGCCGTTACCGCGCATCAACGTCACCGCGTAGAACATCTGGCCGTTCACGAGCCATGCGTTGCGATCGCGATCACCAAGGGTGAGGAGCGTCGCCTCGCCGATCTTCTCCGCCGTGACCGGGGCCTCAACCTTCTTGGCGGTCTCGGTGACGAAGGCGATGAGCTTACTGGCGTCGCTTAGCGGCACGAACGTGACGATCGCCTGCGTCTCGAGCTCGGGCATGAACACGCCCATCGGGCTCGCGAGATCGATCCCGATCTCGCCCCACGACGCGAGCTTGAAGAAGTCCTTGCCCGACACCTCCGCCATCTTCTCGCCGAAGCCGCCGAGCAGCATGCCGTACTTCTCGAAGAGCCCGGCGTAGCCGAGCGCGTCGAACAGTTTCTGCGGCGAACCGACGAGAACAAACGGCGCCCCCTTAGGAACGGCGTAAAGGCCCGCGGTCGCGAAAGGCCCAGCGAGTGCCGGCACGGAAAGGGCTCCGGCGGGCTTGGCCTCGGGCTTCGCGACGACGCCGGGCTCGAGGTCACGGCGCGGTGCCCCTTCGTCCTGAGGGGTTGTCGGCGCACTGGTCGTCGGCGGAGCCTCGGGCGGCGGGCCGTCCTTTTTGCCGCAGGCGCCAGCGAGAGCCAGGGGAGTGGTGGCCAGCGCCAGACCGACGAGCAGGCGCAATGACGTGCGAGGTGTTTTCATCTAAAAGTCTCCAGTGCCGAGGGACGGCGGACGCTATCCGCTCGCCTTCGAGCCGGCAAGGGTGGGCAACAAGCAGCGTTGGAGCCTTTGCGACCCCGTCCAGCCAATCGATGCCACAAACCGCCCCGATTGGTCTAGTTGGATTAATCCAATCCCGAAGATTTTCCTTGCGACCTTGAAAATGGCTCGTTAGGCTTCGGTCGTCATGGACCAATCGCGACCGGCCGGGCCTTCAACCGAGGCCCAATTAGACCAATCACTGGGGATCGTTCTCGACGGCCGCCAGGCGGCACCATTCTATCGGCAGATCGTCGACCAGGTCGCGGCGCGTATCACCAGCGGTGACCTGCCGCCTGGCTTCCGGCTACCCCCGTCGCGGGCGCTGGCGGCCGCGCTCGACACCCATCGCAACACAGTGGTGCGCGCGTTTGAGGAGCTGGCGTCGGACGGCTACATCGCGGGTCATGTCGGGCGGGGCAGCTTCGTGCTCGATCGCATCGCGACCCGCCCTGCCCGTTCCGCGCGCGAAGGCAATGACGATGACGCTGCGATGACGCTCGGCGGCCGGCCGCTCGACCGCGCCAACCTCGTGGAGGAGCCGCGCGCGGTCTATCGGTACGAAGGCATCCCGTGGCCCAACCTCCTGTCCCGCGCGGTGCAGAGCGAGCCACTGCGTCGTATGCAGCGCCTGTCCGCCGGTGGTGTCTTCGGCGACGTCGTCAATCTCTCGCGCATGCAAGCGAGCCTCGACCTCCTCCCGCACGAGGACTTCCGGGCGTGCATGGATAACGTGCTCGCGACGCTCGGTCCCGAAGCCCTCGGCTATGCGCCGGGCCAGGGACTCGAGCGGCTGCGGCTGCTCATCGCGGCCGAGCTCGGTCGCTCGGGGATCAGGGCGGCGGCCGACGACATCCTGATCACGACCGGGAGCCAGCAGGCGCTCGATCTCGTCGCGCGAGCGTTGGTCGATCCGGGCGACGCATTTCTCACCGAGGGACGGACCTATTCGGGCGCCCTCAACATCCTGACCGCCTGCGGGGCGGAAGTGATCGGCGTGCCGGGCGACGACGAGGGGCCAGACATCCGCACCCTGCGTGCGCTTGCACGGCGCCGCCCGAAGGGACTCTATCTGATGCCGAGCTCGCGCAACCCGACCGGGACCTCGATCTCGGCCGCGCGGCGCGAGGCACTCGTCGCTTGGTCCCAGGAGGCGGGCGTGCCGCTGGTCGAGGATGACTACGGCGCCGATCTCGAGCTCGAGCCTGGAACGACGCTTCCAGCGCTGCGCGCCCACGATCCGGACGTATTCCACGTCGGTACCTACTCGAAGAAGCTCATCCCGGCGCTGCGCGTCGGGTTCATCGTCTGCCCGCCTGCCATGCGCGGGCCGTTGACGCGGCTCAAGCATGCGATGGATCTCGGCACATCGACCCTCCTGCAACATGCGTTGGCGGAGTTCCTCGAACGCGGGCTCCTGCAGGCCCACCTCGCGCGGGTCACGAGCGCCTATCGGCAGCGGCGCGACGCGCTGGCGGCGGCATTGCGGGAGTGCCTGCCCGAGGAGGTCACGTTCCTCCTGCCCGAACGCGGTGTCGTCATGTGGTTGAGTCTTCCACCCGGCGTCGACCCGGAGGTCGCCTACGAGGCGGCTCGGCTCGAGGGGGTGTTGGTCTCGCCGGGCAGCGTCTACACGGTCGACGCAGCGGCGTCCGGGAGGATGGCGGCGCCCGCGGGCCTGCGGCTGACCTATTGTTCGGAGTCGCCGGAGCGGCTCGTCGAGGGCGCGCACCGGCTCGGACGGGCGCTGAAGAAGGTCCTGTCGCGACGCCACGGGGCGCGGCGGGTGGAGCTCATGGGGGCCTGAGGCCCTGGCATCAGTGCGCCCACGTGGCGCAGCGAGAGAGGAAGCAATGGACACGCAGGACAAGTCGACGTTCAAGGTCAAGGTCGGGCTGGCGGAGATGCTCAAGGGTGGCGTCATCATGGACGTCGTCAACGCCGAGCAGGCGAAGATCGCGGAGGACGCGGGCGCCACGGCAGTGATGGCGCTCGAGCGTGTTCCGGCCCAGATCCGGAAGGAAGGCGGCGTCGCCCGCGCGAGCGACCCGTCGATGATTCAAGAGATCCAGGGCATGGTCGACATCCCGGTGATGGCCAAGTGCCGCATCGGGCACTTCATCGAGGCGCGCATCCTGGAGGCGCTCGAGGTCGACTTCATCGACGAGAGCGAAGTCCTGACGCCCGCCGACGAAGAGTTCCACATCGACAAGCTCGGCTTCAAGACGCCGTTCGTGTGCGGCGCGACCGACCTCGGTGAGGCGCTGCGACGCATCGGCGAAGGCGCGGCGATGCTGCGCACGAAGGGCGAGGCCGGCACCGGCAACATCGTCGAGGCGGTGCGTCACCTGCGCACGGTGCGCACGCACATCCGTCGCCTCACCGTGCTCGGGCACGAGGAGCTCATGACCGAGGCCAAGCGCATCGGCGCGCCCTACGCCCTCATCGAGGAAGTGGCACGCACCGGCCGGCTGCCGGTACCGAACTTCGCCGCGGGTGGGATCGCCACGCCGGCCGATGCGGCCTTGTGCATGGCACTCGGGGCCGAGGCGGTGTTCGTCGGCAGCGGCATCTTCCTGTCAGAGAACCCGGCCCGGCGGGCGCGCGCCATGGTCGAAGCGACGACCCACTGGGAGGACCCGAAGCGCCTGGCGGAGATTTCGCGTGGGCTCGGCTTCGCGATGAGCGGTATCGAAATCGACAAGCTCCAGGCGCACGAGCGAATGGCCAAGCGAGGCTGGTGATGGTGATGGTGA
>Ga0105044_10000437_pt1 | contig 50980 bp, 40 predicted proteins | sample MAT01_FD_78092 | JGI IMG/M metagenome (GOLD analysis project Ga0105044, IMG submission 78092) | Freshwater microbial communities from Lake Fryxell liftoff mats and glacier meltwater in Antarctica - MAT-01 | ecosystem: Environmental > Aquatic > Freshwater > Ice > Liftoff microbial mat | place...
AAAGAAAAACATCAGTTTCATTAATAGAAATATCCTAAACTTTTGATGCAGGTTCCCTATCTGAAGCAGCTAGGTAAACCTGCCCTCCTGCGTCGAGCAGGCGGGGATTCCTGTCGGGACTACCATAAGAAATGCATTTTAGCTAAACGATTTAATGTTTAATTTTGCAGATGTAAATTAACAATGGCTCCGTAGTATAATGGATAGAATGGAAGATTCCGGTTCTTCAGATGGCGGTTCGATTCCGCCCGGAGCCACAAAAATTACAGTTTTTCATCAAGCGGTTCCCTATCTGAAGCAGCTAGGTAAACCTGCCCTCCTGCGTCGAGCAGGCGGGGATTCCGCCCGGAGCCACAAAAATTACAGTTTTTCATCAAGCGGTTCCCTATCTGAAGCAGCTAGGTAAACCTGCCCTCCTGCGTCGAGCAGGCGGGGATTCCGCCCGGAGCCACTTTTTGGTGGCTAAACACACTTTAGATATTAAAATTTACCAAACCTCCACCTTCACATAACCAAACGAATTTGCAGGTATTATTAATGCTTCAGTTTGATTTGCGATATCAATGCCATCAACTTCATAAAACTTATCAGATGCTTTCGACCAAAATCCCGTTGCACCAGCGCTGCTGTAAGTGTATTTTCCTGTAACATAATGTAATTCAAAACGTTTCGATAACCCATTTTCAATTGGTAATTGCCAATTTTGTTCAGCATCGCCAGCGCATTCAAAGTAAAAGTAATAGGTGCCTGGCATAGTAATTTTTTCGGCAGATTTAATTGCTTGAGCGCTTAGCGGTAATTCATTTGCTAATTGTATAGCATACCAAGTAATTCGATTGAGTTTAGTTTCATTATTCGGGTTCGAATCACCCTTGCTCACAGGTCGGCGAGCAGCCCACCACCAATTGCCTAATAAATTATGCACCAGCAATACATCAAAACTATTTCTGTTTTCGCAAAACGTGTTAAAAATATGCGCACCATTGGCAACAGTATTTGACCAATTTTCAGCTTCCTTATCGCCAAATTCTGTGCAATGATAAATTTTACCTGGCAAATTTATCTTAAGATATTCGACTATCGGTTTCATTTTATCACCTGAACGATACAACGCAATATATTTTTTAAATGCAATTTCTAATTTAGCATTTGCTTTGTTCTGATAAATATCTGTTATACCCGGATGCAATTTGTTGGCTTCCTTAATTTCATCCATCAAATAATAATGTACATCAACACCAGAAATAAAATCACCCGTATTATTAATGTAAGTAATTAATTTATTATTCCATTGCAAATGCTGCTTGCGCTGAATTGCTTGCCCAATACATAATAGCCGAGGAATGTTGGGATATTGCTTTTGACATGCTTTTAAAATTGGTTCAAAATCTGCGAGATAGTGCTCCCAATCATAATTGTAACTAGCAAAAGTTTCGTTACCCGCAACTATGGCTATAATATTTACGCCAGAATCTATGAGCGTTTTAATTGCAATTAGATTTGATTGTGCCGTTCCTTGCATTACATTTAATGCAAAAGACACTTGAAATCCCGGAACGGCTTTACTCGTGCGAATTATTTGCATTAACTCACTCTCTGTTGCCGAAATTTCTTTTGCTGCCTGCTTTAAATCTTTTTGTAATGCCTCGCTTTTTATCAAGCCCTGACTGTCTCTAAAGTCATCATAAAGCCGATTAAGTGAATCGATGTTCATGCCTAAACCTGGTTTGTTCAAAGCAAGGAATGCCACTTTCGAATCACCGCCTCCAGGCCATCTAATAGCAATAGGTGCTGTTTTGCTTAGTTCACTTAAATTGGAAATATCGGCATTGTCGAAATTGGCCGTGAAGCCTTCGCCATTGCCTCCAATAACTTGTGCATACGAAAATGACATTGAGCTTATAAGCAATGTAATCAAATAGAGATATCTTTTCATGTTTTCTGGTTAATGCAAATTTACCTTATTTTTTTATTTCAAACTTATTATTGTCTATTTTTGAAGTTAGTTAATGAAGCTATTTGTTACCATATTAATTCTTACTGCCTTTCTGTTAAACATTACAGGAGGTTTTCTGCTTTTTACGGTACTCAAATTCAAGCATAACATGCAGATTGCAGAAAAAATTGATAATAATGGATTCGAATCTGAAGGTTTAATAACGCTGGTGATTCCTGTTAACGATCCAACGTTAAAATTTATTGAAAACGATGAAATTATTTATCAGTCGTTACTTTTTGATATTATAAATATGCGCGAGAAGGAAGGTTATTATACTTTTATTGCTTTTATGGATATCCATGAAAAAGAATTAAATAGTAATTTTATTGAGCACACTGAACGGTCGCAAAATCAAGATGCTAACAGTCAACAATCACTCACCATAAAATCATTAATAAAGGATTTTACGAAGCAAGAATTGGATATTGAAATAAATACTACAGAGAAACAAATCTACAATCAATGTTTTATGATAAATCTTTATCAATCACCTGCTGGTAATATTTTTGCTCCTCCACCGGAAGTTTAATTTAATTGTAATTAATCAGTTTTATTTATTAATTTAAAATTAAATTATGAAAAAAATATTTATCATAACATTTTTGCTATGCAGTCACTTTTTGTATGGGCAAACAGAAACAAACTATGACTTAGATGAAGTTGTAATTTCCGGCAGTCGTTTCCCCGATAAACGCAAGGATGTTGCGCAAAAAATTGACATTATTAAAATTGAAGCTATTCAATTTTCTAATAGCAGCACCACTGCAGATTTAATTCAACAAAGCGGAAAAATTTTGGTGCAAAAAAGTCAACAAGGTGGCGGTAGTCCAATTATTCGCGGGTTCGAAGCGAGTAGGGTTTTATTAGTAGTTGATGGTATCAGGATGAATAATGCGATTTATCGCGCAGGCCACCTTCAAAATGTTATTACCCTAGATCCAAGTTTGATTGAAAAGGTGGAAATTGCCTACGGTCCATCATCAGTTGTTTACGGCAGTGATGCGCTTGGTGGTGTAATTCATTTTTATACTAAAAGTCCTAATTTATTGAGCGAAGGTGAAAAACCAGTTGTTGGAGGAGCTTTTTTAAGATATGCAACCGCCGCAAGTTCACCAGCAGGCAATTTAAATTTTAATGTTGCAACTAAAAGGTTAGCATCGTTTACGGCAATTAGTTTTTCTGATTTTGACGATTTAAAAGCAGGTAGTGTTGCCAATGGCGAGTATGGTAATTTTGGATTTCGGCCGTATTACGTAACCACTACAAATGGGATTGATGCTTTGGTGAAAAATGAAGATAGTACATTGCAAGTTCAATCAGGTTATACGCAATATGATGTGATGGAGAAAATAGTGTTTCAACAAAATGATAAACTATCACATTTGTTAAATATTCAATATTCAACATCAACCGATATTCCTCGTTACGATAGATTAACCGACCCATTAAATGACGATAGCTTACGATTTGCACAGTGGTATTATGGCCCTCAAGAACGATTTATGGCTGCTTATGAACTAACATATCAAGCCAAAACTAAATTATTCGATATGGCGCATTTAACAACTAGTTATCAGGCAATTGAGGAGAGCCGTCATCAAAGAAGATATGATAAAACTGGATTGCAACATCGAACAGAAAACGTTGATGTTATCGGATTTAATTTTGACTTTAGTAAATCAATAAAAAATTCTGACATCCGCTATGGATTAGAATCTTACTTAAACAATGTGCAATCTGTTGCCGAAGAAGAGGATATTATTACTGGAGAAATTACTAGTTTAAATACACGTTATCCAGATGGTGGATCAACCATGAATAACTTCGCTGCATACATCGCACATAATTTAAAAATGAAAAATGGCAAATGGATATTGAATGATGGAATCAGATATAATTATTCAATGCTGAATGCAATCTTTATCGATAAAACCTTTTTCCCATTCCCTTACGATGAGGTAAACCAAAACAGCGGTGCATTAACTGGTAGTTTAGGGTTAATTTATTCACCTAACAATACACTTAAAATTGCACTATCAACCTCAACTGGTTTCAGAACACCAAATGTTGACGACCTAACTAAAGTTTTTGAGAGTGAAGCAGGTTCCATCTTAGTGCCAAATCCAAATTTAAAACCAGAATATACATACAATGCAGATTTAAATCTAGTTAAAATATTTTCCAAGAAATTGGAACTCGAGTTAACTGGATTTTATACAAGATTTAATAATTATTTAAATGTTCAAGCCGGCTTGTTTAATGGTGAAGATTCTATTATTTATGATGGTGAATTAAGTCAGGTTTTAACAAGTGTTAATTCAGGCAAAGCCTATTTATATGGTTTTAACGCAGGATTCGATTTTAAAATAAATAAGATATTTTCAATTGCTTCGTATATCACCTATACCTATGGTAGAATTGAAACTGATTCATCTGCATATCCTTTGGACCATATTCCACCTATTTACGGCAAAACTTCATTTAACTTTAAAAAGGATAAAATACATGCTGAATTTTATGCAATGTACAATGGCTGGAAACAAATTGAAGATTTCAATCTAGTAGGAGGCGAAGACAATGAACAATATGCAACAGTTGATGGCATGCCTTCATGGTATACGTTTAATTTAAAAGCTGGCTACAAGGTTAAAGATTGGATAGAAGTGCAGGCAGGATGTGAAAATATTTTGGACTTAAACTACCGTGTTTTTGCTTCTGGAATTAGCGCGCCTGGACGAAATGTGTATTTAACACTGCGGACTCGTTTTTAATCCAAATTTATCAATAGACATCAGCAAATCAACCAAGCTGTTGATTTAGTGTGGTTTAATCCGAATAGCAAACAATTGGAAAAGAGCATGTTGTAGAAAGGAAAAATCTGATTTTATTACCAATTATAAGATGTTACGATTGCTATTGCTTATTCTAGGTTTAATCAATAACTTTACCTGCAACAAACAAATTCAGCATTATGAGTATATTTTCAAAATTATTCGGTGGAAATAAAAGTCAAGGAGCAGGCGATGGTGCCAGCCGTGCCCAGGCTTTTATTCAGCAGTTAACTAACGACCTTAACCTAACACCTGATCAGGTGACTAAAGTTGAAGCAGCTATCAGAGAGTTTTTTATGGAAAAGAAGCAGCATAAACAAGCTGGCGATAAAGGCGGAATGCAGGAAAGTAAGCAAGATTTTAAAGATGATATCCTTGCTGCACTTACACCCGACCAACAACAAAAGTTTATGAATAATATTCAAACGTATAAGCAAATGCTAAAAGGTTAATTTAAAAATCTGGGAAGCTAATTGCTTCCTATTTTTTTTATTGGTTACTGAAAAGTAATTTTTTACTAATTTTACTTCTTAAACAAATACACACACAAATGACTGATTTAATCCTTTCCTCCGTGTTGCTATTCGGCTCCAACGAAGCAACTATTAACATGCCTGAAGGCTTGTCAAAAGCTTTAACAGCAATGCATTCGGGTTGGCGCTATGTGATTATAGTGCTAATAATTTTGGCTATTATTTATGGCAAGCAAACTGCTTTAGGGAAAAAAGCTTTTAATGGTACTACTAAGAAAATGGGCATGTTTACTATGATTGCAATGGATATTCAATTCCTGGGAGGTTTAGTGCTTTATTTCTTTTTTCTTTCATCTCAAACAAATTTTAAAATTGGTAAACTAACCGACCAATTAGGAGTTTCTCAATTCCGGACTATTGCACTTGAACATGCTATAGGTATGCTTATCGCACTTATTTTGGTTCATGTTGGATATGCAAAAGCTAAAAAAGCACTAAATGATACAGAGGCTGGTAAAAAGCAATATATCTATATGTTAATAGCCTTTATCATTATATTAATTTCAATTCCATGGCCATTTTTGCATTCAGAACGCGGATGGTATTAAGGTCATTCAATAAAAAAAGCCCCTCTCGTGCAAATAAGATGGGCTTTTTTTATGCGTTTTTCCAAAATAAATATTAATCGTAAAGTTCGCAAACCCGGGTAAGGCCTTTCGAATCAAGGATGGTTATAGCGTGGTTATTGGTTGAAATTAAACCTTCGTCCTTTAAATCTTTTAAAACGCGGATGGCTGTCTCTTTAACTGTGCCAACATAAGATGCCAAGTCTTCTCTTGTTATACTTACAACACCTTCTAAGTTTTTTTCATCTTTGTAAGATTCACTCAAAAGCAGTAAAGCCTCAGCAATTCGTCCTCTTACAGGTTTATATGCAATGTCGGCCATTTTTTCAACCGTTTGGTCTATGGTTGTAGTAAGTAATAGCACCATTCCTTCTGAAAATCGACTGTTTTCTCTAAATAATTTCAAGATTATCTCTTTTGGAACAAAACAGATCACAGCATCCTCGATAACTTCAGCACTTACGGCGTAAGTTGTGGAAGAAAGCATAGCACCATAGCCAATAAAATCGCCTGGCGTCACAATTTTTAATATTTGCTCTTTGCCATCGGAAGCTTGTTTATAAAGTTTTACCTTTCCTGCATTTAAGCAGTAAAGGCCATAAGCATAAGCGTTTTCGTGGAAAATAGTTTGTCCTTTTTTATATTGCGCGCAAGTTTTATTTTCGTTGACATATTCAGTTTCGTCGAGGTGACAAAAGTGAAACAGTGATTTGCCTCGGATTTTACAATGCTCGCAATCTGGGGTTGGGATTTTAGTTTGCATAGTCTTTAATCAATTTTTGCCTGTATTAATTCTTTTAAAGATACTAAATTTATATTGTAACTGCAAATATGCTGCGTTCACTATGTATGCGTTATTTAAAGTCAATTTTATCCATATTGTAGGCCAGCAAAGGGATCTGGCTGTATAATGCAATGTTGCGGGTAACACTCATGTGGAAGATTGTTGAAAATAAACCTTGGTTATGTGTAACCATGCATATCATATCAACATTGTTGCGTGTGGCAAATTTTTTAATACCTTCGGTGATGTTTTTTTCTGCAGGAAAATGTAATTGCAGTGTTTCAGCTTCTAATTCTTTTCTAAACCGATTTTGCAATTTATCGATTGAAGCTTTATTGAAAGTAGATGCATCTTGAATAAAGTGAACACCATGCACAATTGCATTATATCTTTCTGCAAATTTTAACAAATAAAAAATTATATCATTATCATAATCCGTTCCTTCAAAAGGGATCATGATGTTTTTAAATTTAATATCGTTACCACAAACAGGAATTGCAATTACCGGAATATTTGAATGTTTTATAATGTTCCAAGTAACAGTGCCAAATAATCGATCTTCCATGCTATTTGCACCTTGAGTACCAATTACAATTAAATCTGTTTTGTTGTGTTTGGCAGTATCTAAAATTGTTTCTGCAGCAAACCCCAATACAACTTTAGTCTCGATTTTATATCCATCAAACTTTGATTGATGCTTTGCAATAAATGCACTCATTTGCTCTTCCGAACGGAGTTGATGCATGTTAATTAATTCTTGCACCATGTTTGGCGGCATATGCTCATCGGCGTAGGGCATGTGGCATGCATGCACAGCTAAAATCTTTGCTTTACTTCCCTTCGCAATGGAAACAGCTAAATGCATAGCATTTGCAGAATTGTCCGAAAAGTCGGTTGGAACCAAAATGTTACTAATTTGGATCATTGGTAATTCTGTATTTTTCATGCTTTTCACAGTTGTTTTATGATTACTTCTTGAATTAGAATATTTCGAGGACGTGCTGTGTTGTAATTCGTCTAACATTGTACCCTTAATTATCTTACTCAAAAGTCACTTTAAATTGCCTCCTTAACCATGACAAGGCTCAAAACAGATGGTGATTTTAATCATCGTTTTTGTTTTGATTTATATTAGGAATAATTTACAGAATGAATGAAAAGGCATAAAAAAACGCAGCCCTTGTTGAAAGTAACAACAAGGGCTGCGTTTTAAAATATAATTAGGTCAATTTACCATTCTTCTTCTTTGGGCACTTCAACAGGTTTTACCTCCGTTTCGAGCGATAAAACGAGGTTCTGCATAAATTTATCAATTTGAACAAGGTAACCAATTACTGTTTCATCCTTTTTAAATTGCTCTTCAGTAATCCATTTTTCGATACCGAAGTATGAATTGCCCTGAACATTTATTTTGGTAACAGTATACTTAAATCGACCATCCCGAAATTGCAAGGTAAGGTAGTAGTTTATTTGTCCTGATTTAACCTCTTGATTTTTTTCTTTTCGAGTTATTTGAAATTGATGCTTAATTTCGATAATTCCTTCTTCTTTACTTTGACTTTTAATAGCCTGACTCGGACTAACATAAAAAGTTTTCATCCACGCCATAGCTACGTTGTAAAGCGAATCGGTTGCAATTCCAGGAACCTGAATAACGTCAGTATAAGTAACGAGTTGCGACGTCTCGTCAACTGGAAAATATGGAACTTCTAATTCAGCAGCTTTTTGGGCATGAACTGCAAATCCAATAAAAATGGCAATAACAAGCAATAGTTTTTTCATTTGATAAGTCTAAATTTTATACGAAGATAGTTGGCAAAAATGATACCACAACTCGACTCATTAATTTTATGCACATTTTATGCAGTTCACATTCGTAAAACTTGAATTGTTGTTGTCTTTATTTAACTTTGCACAAAACTTAAGCACATGAGTTCTCAATTCTATATCGGTTTAGTAATTACTTGTTACGTTTTAGTAGTTAGCGGATTGTTTTTGATAAATTACATCAAGAGCAAACGCGACGGCGATGGCGGACATTAACCTGCTTTTGTGTAAAAACCTTCCCTAATCTGGTATTGATGACCGGAAAATTAATTTTTGTGAAATTGCTTTAAATATTACCCCGTTTCGGACACTTTTTGATGTCTACTTTATACCTGAATCTGTCACAATTTTGCAATTACCTAATTATATGAAAATAATGTTGAAATTCCGTGCATAAAATACGCGCGAAATACCTTAAAAACTTAGGTTTTCAGCTTGCTGATGTGTAATTTTGTGCTACAATAAAATAATTGTAAAAATACCCGGTAATTCCCGGTAAAATCTACTTCCGAAAGGATAAAAATTATGGAAAAAGAAGAAGCAGGAGTTGTTAAACAACAGTCAACCTACACAGCAGAAAATATTCAAGTTTTAGAAGGTCTCGAAGCAGTTCGAAAAAGACCAGCCATGTATATTGGTGATACTGGTTTTAAAGGGCTGCATCATTTAGTGTATGAAGTTGTAGATAACTCTATTGATGAGGCATTGGCAGGATATTGCAGCCATATAACGGTAAGTATACTTCCAGGCAACAGCATTCGAGTTAAAGATAATGGGCGTGGTATTCCGACTGAAATACATAAAAAGGAGAAAAGGTCGGCATTAGAAGTTGTAATGACAGTTCTGCATGCAGGTGGTAAGTTTGATAAAGATACCTACAAGGTGTCGGGCGGTTTGCACGGTGTTGGTGTAAGTTGCGTTAACGCTCTATCTATTCACCTTGAAGCTGAAATTCATAGAAACGGCAAAATTTTTAAGCAGGAATACAGCGAAGGCAAACCACTTTACGCAGTTAAAGAAATTGGCGACTCCGATATCACTGGCACATTTGTTACGTTTAAACCTGATGATACCATCTTTACTATTACCGAATATAAATATGAAACAATTGCAGCAAGGTTGCGGGAATTAGCTTTCTTGAATCGTGGAATTAGTCTTTCATTAACCGACGAGCGCGTTAAAGACGAAGATGGCAATTACCCTTCAGAAGTGTTTATGAGTGAAGGTGGCCTAATTGAATTCGTGAAATACCTCGACGGAACACGCACATCTATCATCCCCGAACCAATTTATGCAGAAGGCTCCAGAGATGGCGTTCAGGTTGAATTGGCTTTACAATACAACGATTCATACAACGAGAATATCCATTCTTACGTAAATAATATTAACACTATTGAAGGTGGAACACACGTAGCAGGTTTCCGTCGCGCACTTACCAGAACGTTTAAAGCGTATGGCGACAGAGAAGGTATGTTCGAAAAATCGAAAATTGAGATTTCTGGTGAAGATTTTCGTGAAGGGCTTACAGGTCTTATTTCTGTTAAAGTACCTGAACCTCAATTTGAAGGTCAAACCAAAACGAAACTCGGAAATAATGAAGTTTTGGGTATTGTTGATATTATTTCCGGTGAAATGCTGAATAATTATCTTGAAGAAAATCCTAAACAAGCAAGAATAATTATCGGGAAAGTTATTTTAGCCGCTCAAGCGCGCATAGCAGCAAGAAAAGCAAGAGAATTAGTGCAACGTAAGAGTGCATTTGGAGGAGGTGGTTTGCCAGGTAAATTGGCCGACTGTACCGAAAAATCTGCCGAAAAATGCGAATTATATCTTGTGGAAGGGGATAGCGCAGGCGGAACAGCCAAACAAGGACGCAATAGGGTATTCCAAGCAATTTTACCATTAAGAGGTAAAATCCTAAATGTGGAGAAAGCCCTAGATTATAAAATATTCGATAACGAAGAGATAAAAAACATTTTTACTGCCTTAGGTGTAATGCCAGCTGAAGATAAAACATTGGATACCACTAAGTTGCGATATCATAAAATAATTATTATGACGGATGCCGATGTGGATGGTAGCCACATAACAACATTAATTCTGACATTCTTCTTTAGAAAATGTTACGAATTGGTGCAGCAAGGGTACATCTACATCGCTACACCACCACTTTATCTCGTTAAAAAAGGGAAAGACCAAACTTATTGCTGGAATGAAGAAGACAGAAAAGCCGCAACTGCCGAATTTGCGAAAGGCGGAAGTGAAAATTCTGTTCACGTGCAACGTTACAAGGGTTTGGGAGAGATGAATGCTGAACAACTTTGGAGCACAACTATGAACCCAGAAACAAGAACGTTACGCAGGGTTACCATTGATAGTGCAGCAGAAGCAGATCACGTTTTCTCTATGCTAATGGGAGAAGATGTGCCACCTCGTCGCGAGTTTATTGAAGCTAATGCGAAATACGCTAACCTCGACATCTAATTAAAAGGATTTTTTAATTCAGTTAATTTGTTGTTTTACAATCCTATATTTACGCCCATGCGGAATACTAAAGGACTGTAATACAATGAGTTAGCGCCGTTAATTACATCGTATAGCGCCATAATCTGAAGTTTGGCGTTGTCGGAAATAAAGTAATTGTAACCGCCTCCTAAAAATAAGGCAGGAACAGCTCCAGATATATCACCAATATAGGCATCTTCATATTTGAATTTATACCAAGCATACTCAAACTCGGCATGGGCAAATAAACCATATATTATATCGTGTTGCACAAATAAGCGAGGACCATATACAGCAGCTTTGTAGTCTAAAATTGAAGGGTCGTTAAAGTTCTGACTAAAATATTGATAAGTAAAACCAATACCAGCAGTAAACATATCCGTAACTTTATATCCAACTATTGGTGATACCTCAACATAAGTAGATGGTCCAAATTGTGCCCCTAAATTTCCACCGACAACTATTCTATCTTGCCAATCGTTGCGCTTAGGGCGCTCTTTATCGCCGTTTTCATCGTCATTATTTGGTGCTGTTTGGTCTTGTTCTGTGTTTTCTATTGGCTGTGTTTGTGCATTTGTAACTAAGGACGTACAAACTAAAAAGATAGCGAAAATAGATATTGTTTTAAATTTATGCATATACCTGATTGATTAAAATTACACGACAAAATTAGATATTATCTTATTGATGCTTCATTTATGAGCAATAATTGTTCCTTTCTTATTCGGTTTACTAAATAGATAGGGTGTTTCACACTAAAAAACGCCAATTTTGCATAAAACTTGTATTACACATATGAATTCTGCTCTATTTTTAACATCATATATGAAATGCCTCAAAGCTATTTATAGGGTGAAGGTCGATTGGTTGCTGTTAATATTTTTCATCCTGTTAATGATTTTGCCATTTATTTTGTTTGGCAATAACGCAACCGTTCGTAATAATGCTCCCACATTCGTTATGGTAGATGATACCATCCCTGAGCTTATTGTAACTTTTGAAATAGATACCCTAAGTGAAGATTTTCCCGCAATTTATTCGCCCATAACTATCGCCTTAAGCACAATTCCAATCGATACGGTTTTAATTTTGGTTTATCCAGATGCCCAACTAAATGCTGGTGCAGGCGCCGGAATGGTTGATACGTTGGTTTTTTCACCCTATCCAATTGCACTCGTGCCTAAAGAAGTTAAAGTAAAACCAATTGATGATGCACTGTTTGAAAGCATACATGTAGGCGTTGTTTCATTTGTGATAATTACCAATGATACTATTTACGACGATTTTTCAATAGCTGATATCACCTATACAATATTAGATAACGAATTACCTCCGGGAATTTCGCAGTTTATTCCCGTAGATACATTCTTAACCGAAGGATTAACAGGTGTTGATTTATTATTTGCATTAACTTCTATACCCAACGATACCGTAATTATTACAATTGACCCTGATGACCAAATGCGCATAACTGGAATTCCTGGTGAAGCAGTAACCTTGATTTTTGAACCGAATGCATCGGCATTGTCATATAATGGTGCTGGTATAAGGGCTGTTGATGATGTTATTTATGAAGGCATGCATAATGGCGTAATTCAATTTACAATCTTCTCGGATGATCCTGCTTATGCTGACTTTGTAATTGGAGATGTTATTTATGCAATAGTGGATAATGACAATGAACCTGGAATTAATTACACAGAACCCGACACATTAGAAGTAATTGAAAATTTGGGAGAAGTATCAGTTTCTATCGCTTTAAATTCAGTGCCAACTGATACGGTAATTATTACTATAATTCCTGATGCTCAATTGCGTATAATTGCTGGTCCTGCTGCACCGTATGATTTAGTGTTTGCCCCAAATGCGTCTGCATTAAACAATCATATTGCCATTATAAAAGCTTATGATGATGCACTTTTTGAAGGTCCGCATACAGGAAATGTCAGTTTTGAAATAACTACATCCGATGCTGATTATGCAGGTTTTATAATTAATGATTTCACTATTGCTATTACTGATAATGATTTGCCTCCAGGTATTGTTATTTTTGATACAACTGCTATGGCAGGCATTGAAGGCGATTCACTTTATTTTAATGTAAATCTCATGAGCATTCCTGAATTTACGGTAACCATAAATTTTGACCCAGATATAAATTTAGATTTAGGTAAAGGAAAAGATGCAGACATTAGCCTGAAATTTAAAGAAGACAGTGCATTAATTGCAAAAGAAGTGAAGGTAATTATGTTTGATGATCCCATTTTTGAAGGTTTGCATATAGGTACAATTGTTTGCAGTATAACTACAAGTGATACTATTTATGATAACTATGTAATTCCTGATATTATTGTAACTATAACAGATAATGATGTAGTTTCCATTGTTGATTTTAATCTTGAACAATTTAATGTATTTCCTACCGTTAGCAACGGTTTGTTTACTTGCAACATAAGCGATTCGCTACTCGGTGGAACCTTTGCTGTGTTTGATGTTGCAGGTAAAATGGTTATTAATGGAAGCTTGCCACAAACTTCCTTAAATTTAACGGCGCTAGCAAGTGGTTCCTATATTATTTTGGCTTCGAAAAATGATGCGCGGTATTATCAAAAAGTAATAATTTCTAAATAAGCGCCTACATCGATAAACGGTGACGTAAGTCATTTTTACCCGTATTTAATAAGCATAGCTTTGGGCATTATTTTGTATCATGCACCAAGTTAAATCAGTGTTAAAAGAAACACCTGCCAAAACTACCTGCTACCATTGCGGCGATGTTTGCACTGATACATTGTTTTATATCGAAGAAAAATATTTTTGCTGTTTCGGATGCAAAACTGTTTACGAAATACTTAGTCAAAACAACTTGTGTTCCTATTACGACATGCAGGAACATCCGGGTTTACCACAAAAAAATAAAGTTGCATCCAATAAATATTCGGTGCTTGATAAGGAGCGTGTAAGAGAAAAATTTATTCGCTTTGCAGATGGCAATCAAACACATGTGAATTTTTATTTACCTGCTATGCACTGCAGTTCTTGTATTTGGTTACTCGAACACCTGCATCAAATGAATCCTTCAATTTTACACTCACGTGTTGATTTTCCAAAAAAGGAAATTACGCTCATTTTTGATGAAGCGCATATTTCGCTTGGTCAAGTTGCGGCGCTTTTAGATACTGTTGGATATGAACCGTTATTAAGTTTACAGGATATAGAAAAAAAGCCGGAAAAGCAATTGCAAAAATCGCGATTAATTAAAATAGGAATTGCTGGATTTGCATTTGGCAATATTATGATGATGTCGTTCCCCGAATATCTTGCGGGAGGTAATGTTGAAGAGGTATCGCTCAAGCTGTTGTTTCGCTATCTATCATTATTTCTTGCATTACCAGTATTCTTTTATTGTGCAAACGAATTTTATATATCATCTTGGAAAAGCATTCGCAATAAATTTTTGAATATAGATGTGCCCATTGCTTTAGCTATAATTTTTACTTTCGGAAGAAGTTTGTATGCTGTTTTCGTTGAACATACAGGAGGCTATTTTGATTCGATGACAGGTATAGTGTTTTTCATGTTGGTGGGAAGATATTTTCAGGATTTAACCTATAAAACAATTTCATTTGATCGTGATTATAAATCATATTTTCCGTTATCTGTTGCTTTACTTAGTAATGCAAGTGAACAGCAAATACCATTATCAGAAATTAAGGCTGGCGACAAGATTGTAGTGCGCAATCACGAGTTAATTCCTGCTGATGCATTATTAATTAATGGAGCCGGAAATATAGATTATAGTTTTGTTACAGGCGAATCAGAGCCGGTAAATAAGGCAATTGGAGAATTAATTTATGCGGGTGGAAAACAGGTGGGCGCTGCCATTCAGCTTAGTGTAATAAAACCCGTTGCTCAAAGCTACCTTACACAATTATGGAATAATATTGATGCAGCGCATAAGTTAGATGAATGTAAAGATTTCGTGCAAACACTAAGTAGATATTTTGCTATTATAGTTTTAATTATTTCTGCAGTAGCAGCATTATTTTGGATTTATCAAGGTGATATGCATCGAGCAGCTGATGCATTTATTACACCAATGATTGTAGCATGTCCTTGTGCATTATTATTATCTGCCACATTTACAAATGGAAATGCTATAAGGTATTTTGGCAACTTTGGTATTTACTTAAAAAATGCACGGGTAATTGCAACCTTCAATAAAATTAATACAATTGTTTTTGATAAAACAGGCACATTAACACAATCAAATACAACAGCAACAACTTATTCAGGAACCGCCTTTACCGCTCATGAAGAGGATTTAGTAGCTGCGGTTGCTTCCCAGTCAACTCATCCTTATAGTCGCGCAATTGCAAATCTACTCGGTAAAAATGTGAACTTGGTTGTGCACCATTTTAAGGAAATTGCTGGAGAAGGGGTAAAGGCAATAGTTAATGGTAATGATGTATTAATTGGTTCAGCAAAATTTGTTGCATTACCTAGCAATTCATTTGTAGAACATGGCGCAGCTTATGTTTCCATTAATGGCGAAATTAAAGGGCATTTCATTTTTGCAAATCGATACCGTGAAGGTTTTGATAAAATGATGTCGCTATTAAGTAAAAAATTTAAATTATACTTACTGAGTGGTGATAACAATAATGACGAAAAATATCTTGAAGCCTTTTTCGAAAAAGGTAAGCTTTTATTCGAACAATCGCCACATGATAAATTGGATTTCATAAAGAACTTACAACTCAATAAAGAACATGTAATGATGTTGGGCGACGGGTTAAATGATGCGGGCGCTTTGCAACAAAGTGATGTTGGCATTGCAGTTAGCCAAAATAGCAATTTTACGCCAGCAAGCGATGTGGTGATGGATGTAAATCAACTCACACGCTTACCCAAATTGTTTGCCTATGCTAAAGCTGCTAAGTGGATTATAACTGGCAGTTTTGTATTGTCAATTATTTATAACCTAGTTGGTTTGTTTTTTGCCTTACAAGGCTTGCTCTCCCCAGTAATAGCAGCCATATTAATGCCATTGAGCACAATTACCATTGTAAGTTTTACAACGGGTTTGACCACCCTGGCTGCTAAAAAGTTTCTTCGTAAGTAGTTGCATGCACAAAATTTTCTGCTCTACCAATCTGGTTTATACTATTTCAAGCATTAAGAATGGAGACATTAATCACCTTTCAACGTGAAGTAAATCATCAATAGGCAGGTGATTCAGTGGCAACTTAGCGTCTAATTATGAGTGTAATAATTCTGTTAATTGGAGCAAGTATTTTGGTAGCCGGAGGGTTTCTATTCGCCTTTGTTTGGTCTGTAAAAAGCGGACAATTTGAAGACGATTACACCCCTGGTGTCAGAATTTTATTTGATGATCAGAAATCTAAAACTCAACCAAACCCAATTACTAAATCAAAAAAGTGACGTATGGATTACGTGAAAGTTAGTTATGACAACAAAATTGTAAAGCACTTTGCTATAGCAACAGTGTTTTGGGGCATTATTGGAATGACCGTAGGATTGTGGATTGCGCTGGAACTTGTGTTCCCTCAACTAAACATGGGTGTGCCGCAACTCACCTTTGGTCGCGACAGACCAATACACACCAATGCAGTAATTTTTGCATTTGTGGGTAATGGTATTTTTATGGGTGTTTATTATTCTTTGCAACGTTTGTGTAAAGCGCGCATGTTTAATGATACGCTCAGTAAAATTCACTTCTGGGGTTGGCAATTAATTATTGTTTTAGCAGCACTTTCACTTTCGATGGGTTTTACAACGTCAAAGGAATATGCTGAATTAGAATGGCCAATAGATATTTTAATTACATTAATCTGGGTTGTTTTCGGCATTAATATGATGGGAACCATAATGGTAAGACGGGAACGTCATATTTATGTTGGTATTTGGTTTTACATTGCCACTTTGGTAACTGTAGCCATGTTGCACATTGTAAACTCATTGGCTATTCCTGTATCACTTACCAAAAGTTATTCAATGTTTGGAGGCGTGCAAGATGCATTGGTTCAGTGGTGGTATGGACATAACGCAGTTGCATTTTTCTTAACAACACCCTATCTGGGATTGATGTATTATTTCTTACCAAAAGCTGCAAATCGTCCAGTATATTCTTATAAATTATCAATAGTTCACTTTTGGACTTTGATATTCTTATACATCTGGGCTGGTCCTCATCATTTATTATATACGGCGTTGCCACATTGGGCACAAACATTAGGCACTGCATTTTCAATTATGTTAATTGCACCATCTTGGGGTGGTATGGTAAATGGTTTACTTACACTTCGCGGCGCATGGGATAAAGTTAGAGAAGATGTGGTACTTAAATTCATGGTTGTTGCCGTAACTGCTTATGGTATGTCAACATTTGAGGGTCCAATGTTATCGCTTAAGAATGTTAATGCAATTGGTCACTTTACAGACTGGATTGTTGCGCACGTGCATGTTGGTGCATTGGGTTGGAATGGGTTCCTAACGTTCGGTATTTTATATTGGTTAATACCTAGAATGTGGCGCACGACAATTTATTCAAAATCGTTAGCGAATTTCCACTTCTGGATTGGCACCTTAGGTATATTAGTATATGCAGTTCCTATGTATTGGGGAGGATTTACCCAAGCATTAATGTGGAAAGATTTTAATCCTGATGGACAGCTTACTTATACTTTCTTAGAAACCAGCACACAATTAAAAGGTATGTATGCACTTCGTTCTATTGGAGGTGCATTGTATTTAACTGGCGTGTTTATGATGGCTTATAATTTATTTAAAACTGCATCTCAGGGATCGTTCTTAGCGAATGAAGAAGTTGAAGTTCCAGAAATGCCTAAAATCTATAATAAACAAAAAGGTGAAAATTGGCACAGACCGATAGAAAGAAGGCCAATTCAATTTATGGTGCTTGCATTAATAATTGTAATTATTGGTGGCGTTGTTGAATTAGTTCCTACATTTTTAATTAAATCGAATGTGCCTACTATTTCAAGTGTTAAACCATATACACCACTCGAATTACAAGGACGTGATATTTATGTTCGAGAAGGATGTTATAATTGTCACTCACAAATGGTACGTCCGTTTAGAAGTGAAACAGAACGTTATGGTGAATATTCAAAAGCAGGCGAATTTGTTTATGATCACCCTTTCCAATGGGGTTCAAAACGAACTGGACCCGATTTAGCACGTGAAGGTGTGGGATGGTTAAAAAAACCAGATTCATGGCATTATATACACATGTTAGATCCACGGTCACTATCAACCGGAAGTATTATGCCAGCGTATCCTTGGTTGCATGAAGATGAAATTGATACAGCTTCAACCCCTGCAAAAATTAGAGTAATGCAAAAGTTAGGTGTGCCATATGAAGAAGGTTACGACCAAATTGCTAATGAAGATTTAATGAAACAAGCAGATGCTATTGCATTAAGTTTAAAAACTGATAATATCGAAACTGCAAGTAATATGGAAATTATTGCATTGATTGCATATCTCCAACGCTTAGGTGTAGATATTAATGCTGAAACTAATCAACAAAAATTAGAAAAATAAAAGCTATGAGTTTCACTTATTATTTATCAAATATAGATGGTGTGAGTATCTACCCGATTATTTCACTAATCATCTTCTTTATATTCTTTGTTGGACTATTTTATTGGGTTTCTAAATTGGATAAAAAATCCATAGAAGAAATCAGCAATATTCCATTAGATAAAAAAGATAATCAATTAAAAAATTAATTACATTGAGATGAAAAACAAAAAACTCAATGCCGGATTATTACTAACAGGATTTTTCCTGTTCTCCGGTTCGCCAATTTGGGCGCAAGCCGCAGCAGCAGCACCACACAATTGGTATTTAACTGATACAACTTTTTGGATTTTAATTGCCGTTGCAGCTATATTATTTTATGTAATTTATGCATTAGCAGAGGTAGTAATTTGGGGCGGACAAAAACGGTTAAATGAGATGAAGAAAAAAAGTGGCGATTTAAAAACGCTACTGGTAATTGCAGTTTGTTTATTTGTCTCTTCTGATATATCGGCTCAAGCCGTTGCAGCAACTGCAAGTTTGCCAGCAGCTTCCAACTCTTTTTGGCAAAGTGAATACTTACCGTTGTATATATTATTGGGAATTGAAATTGCCGTAATAGCTTACCTCACATTAATGTTAGTGCAACTCAGTAAAAAGGAAAAGTTAGCAGTGGTTGGAAGCTATGAACCTTGGATTAGCAAAATTTGGGATAAATGGAACTACAAAGTGCCAATTGAACGCGAAACGGAAATGCTGATTGAAGGTCATGATTATGATGGCATTGAGGAATTGGATAATAGCATGCCCCCATGGCTTAAATATATATTCTTGTTTACAATCGGTTTTGCAATTGTATACCTTTGGTATTATCATTTAGGTGGAGGTTTAACACAAGAAGAAGAGTATGTTGCTTCAGTTAAAAAAGCTGAAATAGAACTAGCAGCCTATTTAGCAACTGCAGCTGAACAATACGATGAAAATTCGGTAGTCTTGTCTACCGATCCTGCTGTTTTAAGCGGAGGAAAAATTACATTCAGTCAATTTTGTGTTGCTTGTCATACTGAAACTGGTGGAGGTAGCGAATCTGCACCAAACCTAACCGACGATTATTGGATTCATGGTGGAAGTATTAACGATTTATTTAAGGTAGTTAAATATGGCGTTCAAGGAAAAGCAATGGCTGCTTGGGAGGAAGTTTTAACTGCTAAACAAATTTTTGAAGTAACTAATTATATTAGAGCTTTGCATGGTACTAATCCACCAAATGGAAAAGCACCTCAAGGAAATTTATATATTGAAGGTGCTGTTTTAGTAGATTCACTTACTGCGCCAATTGATAGTTTAGGAGTTGACACAATTAAAATAGCTGTTATGTAATAAATTATATTTAGGTTACCGCAATTAAATGCGGTAATTTTTTTTAAGATTTTTAATTTTTAGATGATTATGCTAAAATTTAGGCGGTATACTCAATCAGATAAAGAAAAATAGTATGGAAGAGGAAAAATCATTTCGCGATATTATTTATAATGCGGATGAAGAAGGGCATAGGAAATGGGTTTTTGCTACAAAACCTAAAGGTAGATTCTATAACTGGCGCTCAATTGTAAGTTATATTTATCTAATAGTATTTTTTGCGCTGCCATTTATTCAAATTCATGGCGAACCATTATTTTTGTTTAATATTCCAGATAGGAAATTTATTCTTTTCGGCGTTATTTTCTGGCCGCAAGATTTTTTCTTGTTTGCACTTGGCATGCTAACATTCTTGGTTTTTATTATTTTCTTTACGGTTTTATATGGACGTTTATTTTGTGGTTGGGTTTGTCCACAAACAGTTTTCATGGAAATGGTATTCCGAAAAATTGAATATTGGATAGAAGGAACTGCCGAACATCAGCGCAAGCTAGCCAAAGGGCCTTGGACTAGAGAGAAGATTTTTAAGAAAACAATTAAGCAGATAATTTTTTTCTTATTTTCATTCTTAGTTGGTAATACATTTCTTTCCTATATAATTGGTTTAGATGCCGTTATGGAAATTGCTACAGGTTCGTTTAAAGAAAACGCTGGTGGTTTTGCAATAATGTTAGCATTTACTTTTGCATTTTATGGTGTATTTGCATTTTTGCGCGAGCAGATTTGCACGTTTGCTTGTCCTTACGGTCGTTTGCAAGGTGTTTTACTCGATAAGTTTTCAGTAATTGTTGCTTATGATTACAAACGAGGAGAACCCCGCAGTCATCACAAGCACGAAGTAAGTGCTCTAGCGCATGGCGATTGTATTGATTGTGGTTTATGTGTGCGCGTTTGCCCTACAGGAATTGACATCAGAAATGGTACACAACTGGAATGTATTAATTGCACGGCATGTATTGATGCTTGTGATAGTATAATGGATAAAATTGAAAAGCCCCGAGGTTTAATTAGGTATACCTCAGAAAATAATATTGTTACAGGCGAGCATTTAAAATTTACGCCGAGAATGAAAGCCTATTCGTTGGTATTGTTTATTTTAGTTGCTGTGTTAACTATTATGTTAGTTACTAGAAAAGATGTAACTGCAACTGTTACGCGCGCGTCCGGACAATTATACCAGCAACGCGATAGTGTTTATGTAACTAATTTGTACAACATTAAAATCGCCAATAAAACGCACGACGGGTTTCCTATTTATTTAAAAGTAGAAAATATGGATGCAAAAGTGGAAATGATTGGAAAAGAAATAGTGATAGAAAAAGAATCTTTGGCAGAAGGACGATTCTTTATTGTTTTAAAACGTGATAACATTAAACAAATGAAGAATGATATCAGAATTGGCGTGTATAGTGATCAGAAATTGATAAGAACTGTTGATGCAACATTTTTCGGACCTGTTTCAAAAAAATAAACTATGAGTTGGGGAAAAATTTTATTAGTAAGCTACTTATTGTTCATTGGTGGAATGCTGTTTATGGTAGTAAAAAGTTTTCAGAACGACTACGATTTAGTAGTAGAAGATTATTATGCCGATGAATTAAAATTTCAAGATCAAATTGATGCAACAAACAATGCAGCAATATATAAAGATTCCATTGCGTTGCATGCGGCAGCAACATCTTTGCAATTAAAATTCCCCGTTGTATTTAATACAGCTACTTCTGGCGAGGTGTATTTTTATAAAGCGTCGAATGCTGCCGATGACGTAAAGCAACCTTTAAAACTCGATGTAAATGGTATGCAATTGTTTGATAGAACTCATTTTAAGGCAGGATTTTATACCGTTAAGATTAAATGGAAGAAGGATAATATAAGTTATTATACCGAAAAAAATATTCGTTTGTGAATGCATTATTCATAACAGCTTTTGTAACTGGATTATTTGGCAGTTTGCACTGCGCTGGCATGTGCGGGCCATTGGCATTGTCGTTCAATTTAAATAGTAAGGGAAATCCTTTAGCAAATGGATTAATTTATAACTTATCGCGTATTACAGCTTATCTTTTATTAGGTATTGTTTTTGGAGCAATTGGATTGAGTTTTCACTATGCAGGTTGGCAGCAAACAGCATCAATAGTTGCTGGATTTGTGATTTTATTAATTGTTTTTTTTCAACAGGCAAAAGCTGCTCAACCGAAGTTAACATGGATAATAAGGTACAATACTTTTATAAAAAATAAAATTGGACATGCACTTAGCACAACTGGATTTAAAGGCATTATTGCTTTAGGTTTTTTTAATGGATTGTTACCTTGTGGATTAGTTTATTTAGCGCTAGCTGGCGCATTGGTTAGTGGCAATATTTTAACTGGAGGCTTATATATGCTTTTGTTTGGGCTAGGTACATTTCCACTCATGTTTGTTTTTTCGGCATTTGGAAATTATTTAGGTTTTCAAAAGAAGTTATTAATCAGAAAGTATCTTCCAGTATTTAGCGTTATGATTGCCGTTTTACTCATTTTAAGAGGCTTAAATTTAGGCATACCTTATATTAGTCCTGATTTTCACAATGGCAATGGCGTGGAGGCCAATGCAGGTGAAATTGACTGTCATAAATAATACACCTAAGGTTTTATTATCTTCGCAATTATGAATATCAGTGAGGTGCTTCAATACTTAGAAGGTATTGCTCCATTATCGTTGCAAGAAAGCTACGACAATTCAGGTTTACTTACCGGTAACCGAAATGCAAATTTAACAGGTGTTTTAGTATGCCTTGACTCAACGGAAGCAATTGTGGACGAGGCTATTGCATTAGGTTGCAACTTGATAATTGCACATCATCCCATAATATTTAACGGATTGAAGAAATTAACTGGTAGTAATTATATCGAACGAACCATTATTAAGGCTATTAAACATGACATCGCACTTTATGCCATCCACACCAATCTAGATAATGTTAAAGATGGTGTAAATGCTATAATAGCAGCGCGTTTAGGCTTGATAAATTCGCGAATTTTATCCCCAAAAGCAGGCTTACTAAAAAAATTAGTCACTTTTGCTCCTGAGGCTAACGCCGGAGATGTTCGATTTGCGCTTTTTAAAGCAGGCGCAGGAAATATTGGCAATTACGACCATTGCAGCTTCAGTATAGAAGGAACTGGTTCTTTCAAGGCGAACGAGCAGGCCAATCCTTATGTTGGCGAAAAAGGAGTAGATCACTATGAGCAGGAGGTAAGAATAGAAGTCATTTTTCCAGCTTATTGCCAAACTAAAATCCTTTCAGCACTCCTTTCAGTGCATCCTTATGAAGAAGTAGCCTACGACTTATACACTTTAGACAATAAATTTAATTCGGTTGGGGCCGGTTTGATTGGCACCTTGGAAACACCCGAAACGGAAATGGATTTCCTATTAAAAGTTAAGGAAGTAATGCATTGTGGAGGTATAAGATACACCAAATTACGAGGTGCGGAGGTGCGGAAAGTTGCAGTATGTGGCGGTTCTGGCAGTTTCTTACTAAAAGATGCTTTGGCTGCAGGAGCAGATATTTTTGTAACCGCAGATTTTAAGTATCATCAGTTTTTTGATGCTGAAAACAAGATTGTAATTGCCGATATTGGCCATTATGAAAGCGAACAATACACAATAGATTTGATTTCGGACTTATTGATGAAAAAATTTGCTACCTTTGCGGTTCATTTGTCAAAAATAAATACTAATCCTATAAACTACCTATAAATTATGGCAGCAGCGAAGGAATTGACTATTAAAGATAGTTTACAGTCACTTTGGAAACTCCAAAAGATACATTCTAAAATTGACGACATTACCATTTTAAAGGGCGAACTTCCAATGGAGGTAAGCGATTTAGAAGATGAAATTGTAGGTCTTGAAACCCGCACGCTCAAGCTTGAAGCTGAGATGAAAGAGATTGAAGCAGATATTTCGGGGCGTAAAAACACGATTGCTGCGGCTAAAATTCAGATTAAAAAGTATGAAACTCAACAAAACGCGGTTAAAAATAGCCGTGAATTTGATGCACTTGCAAAAGAAATCGAGTTAAATAAACTTGATATGGAACTTGGCGAGAAAAAAATTAGAGAGTTTGGTTATTTAAAAGAAGCTAAGGCTAAGGCAATTGAAGATGCTAAAGAGATTTTCGAAAGCAAAAAGAAGGATCTTATCAAGAAGAAAGAAGAATTAGAGCGTATTATTGAGGAAACTGAAAAGGAAGAAACAGAATTCGCGAAAAAAGCTGAAAAAGCAGAGAAATCTATTGAACCACGCTTAATGGGTTCATATAATCGCATCAGAGAGTCATACAGAAATGGTTTAGCGGTTGTTGCAGTTTCTCGTAATTCTTGCGGTGGATGTTATGCGGTTGTTCCTCCACAACGCCAGGCGGAAATTAAACAAGCTAAAAAAATTATTATTTGCGAACACTGCGGTAGAATCTTAGTAGATGAAGCTGCAATGGATGCATAAATTTTAAATTTTTAAAAATATAAATCAAGTGCCATGAAGCAATATGTATTGATATTCTTCATGGCATTTTTAATTTCAGTGCCAACTCAAGCACAAGAGTTTGAGTTTAATCAGCGCTGCATCGATGCATATACCCATATTCAGGAACTTAGATTTGCCAAAGGGAAGCAATTACTAGAATTAGAAAAAAAGGAAAATCCAAACAACCTCATTCCTTATTATGTAGAAAATTACATCGATTTTTTAACTACCTACATTAATGAAAATCAATCGGAATTCGATAAGCTGGAACCTAACAAATCTATTCGTTTAGATAAGCTAAAAAGCGGTGACAAAAATTCACCTTACTACTTATATACCCAAGCTGAAGTATTAATACAATGGTCGTTTTCCAAATTAAAATTTGAAGAATATTTATCTGCTTTTACCGACGTGCGGAAAGCTTATTTGTTACTTGAAGAAAATAGTAAAAAATTCCCGGATTTTATTGCCAACAAAAAAAGTTTGGGAATGCTACATGCCATTGTAGGTGCCATTCCCGATCAATATAAATGGGGAATCAATATGCTGGGTATGGACGGCTCAATAGATCAGGGTTTGCGAGAGCTGAAATCTATTATTGAATATTCGAAAACCAATACTTTTATTTTTAAGCAGGAGGTTTATTTGTATTATGCATTTATTGCGTTATACCTTGGCCGAGACGCCACCACCGCGTGGAATATTGTTAAGGATATTGATACAAAAACCAACCTGTTAAATGTGTTTTGCAAAGCAAGTGTGGCTATGCGAACAGGCAGAAACGATTTAGCGTTAGAAGTGCTTGCGGGTAAACCAACTGGCAATGAGTATTTTAATTATCAATATCTTGACTTCATGACAGGCTTGGCAAAGGCACACAAACTAGATGCATCTGCTACTATTTATTTTGAAAAATTTATCAATAATTATAAAGGAAAAAACTACATCAAAGAGGCTTATCAAAAAATGGCTTGGATGGCTCTGGTGCAAGGCAATAAGGATAAGTATTGGGAATACATGTATTATGTAAAATCGCGCGGCGATGATGTTATTGATGATGATAAGCAAGCATTGTATGAGGCAGAAGCAAAACGTATGCCCGATGCCACTTTGTTAAAAGCAAGATTACTTTTTGATGGGGGCTATTATAAAGATGCACTCAAACAATTGGAAGGAAAAAGCGCTGAAAGTTTCAGTGAACCAAAAGACAAAACAGAGTTTACCTACAGAGCAGGAAGAATTTACGATTTAGCGGGGTTTCCAGAAAAGGCAAAAGGATTTTATTTGGCCACCATTAAATTTGGTGCTGATTTGCCATTTTATTATGCAGCTAGTTCTGCATTTTATTTAGGCAATATTTACGAGACAGCAAAAGACTACAAAAATGCTACTAAATATTACAAAATTTGTCTCGATTCAGATAACAAAGAATACCAAACTAGTCTCGATGGTCTCGCTAAGGCTGGTTTAAATAGGGTAGAAGGGAAGTAATGAATCACGCTAAGATTTTACCAATTACAGTCGTATTAGATGATGGCAAAGTGACCATATTTGGTGGTCGATAATTTGACTTTATTTCTAGGTATGATACTGATGTTTTTGATAATAAGGCAAATATTTTTACAGAACTAACTAGCGACGTCGTGCGCAACGTCGACTCAATAGTTAAAATAGGCAATGGTAAAAGATATTTAGAGGTTATTGCAGAACTCATGAGATTGATTATGCATTTAAATTGCTGTAATTATGAGTGCAAATTTGTTAATTTTGAACGACAAGGCAATATTGAAACCCATAAATGAAGGTAAACAGCATTATACTCATCATCATTTTTTTTACTGGATTGTGCTCGCTATTCACTGTGAATGGAACACATTCTTGGGGCGACGACTTTGCCATGTATTTAATGCATGCCGACAATATTGCAAATGGTGAAACTTATAACGAAACAGGTTTTATTTATAACGACCTTGCACCAACCTATGCTCCGCAAAGTTACCCACCTGGCTTCCCGTTGTTATTGGCGCCTTTTGAGTCACTTTTTAAGGATAATTATTTTGCATATAAAGTCTATATCTTGTTTTATTTTTTATTGTTCCTTTGGTTAATTTATTACTATTTTAAAGATAAAGTTTCTAATGTGTCAGTTATTGGCATCGTTTGTTTAATTGCCTTTTGCCCTTTTATTTTTCAATTTCGCGATCATATTCTTGCAGATATTCCGGGAGCTGCAACACTTTTTGCTGCATTAATATTTTTTGAGCGGGCAATTGCTAAAAAGGAAATTGCTTTGTGGTTACTAACTGGTTGCTTGTTTTATCTTTCTTTTTCTATTAGGTCTACCGCTATTGTGCTCATTCCAATGGCTGGTTTGCACTTACTCATTAAAAAACCTGAAGGGTGGTTCCGAGTAGCATATGCTATACTTGCATTTGTAGTATTGCATTTGGTAACAGGGTTAGTGTTTAAACAAGACTCGAACTATTATGCCATGTTTTATGCATCATATGTTGGCTTAACAACAGATGATATTATTTGGCGAATTAATTATTTTGTTGGGATGTATTATAATGAGTTCAACCAACTTTTTATATATAATTTTCATAATTTGTTTGTTAACGATGTGGTTGTTTTGTTAGGTAAATTGCTTTTTATACTTGGATTTTTAGTTGCATTATATAAGCGCCATGCCTATAATGAAATGCTATTCGTTTTTTATACAGTATTGATATTAGCTTGGCCTGGATATCAAGGAATGCGGTATTTTTTGCCACTATTACCATTTTATTTTTACTACGTTGCTTATGGATTAGAGCAAATAAAAAAACCTGCTGTTCGTATTACTGTTCAAAGTGTTTTTGCCGTTTTTGCAATGGCAACCTTTATATCTTATTACAGTAGCATTAGTTATAAGCCTGTAACATCAGGTGTTACAGGACCAGCAAGCACAGCGCTTTTCGATTTTATTGAAGATAATATACCAGATAGCGCAACAATTATGTCGGCCAAGCCCCGAGCAATATGTTTAATTACGCATAGAAATGGAATTGTTTTTCCTGACCCTGATTTTAGTCATAAACTGGAGTATAGTATTAAAGCAAATGGTGTAGATTATCTGATTTTGAATACATTTACAGCATATCCGAATTATGCCCAAGAAGTAGTAAAAAAAGATACTGTTAATTACCCGAGTTTATTCATGAATGAAGAGTGGGCGGTTTATCGTGTAAATTATGCGGCCATAGATTAACTTATATATGAAATTTTAGTTTGTAACTTTGATAACAAATTTTTTATTCTAAATTTATAGCAAATGAAACATTTAATTTTTAAAATATTACTACTTTAGGGCTTCTAAATTCAAACCTATATTGGTTTTAATCAATGCCCCGGAAATCCTGTAAATGGATATTATTTTAGTGGCACAATTTCAAGGACTACTTTAAATAAATATTTGCAAAAAGCTGCAGCATTTAGTTATGCAACTAACGTAACTTATTCAGATACTCAATTAGACCTTGACATTCAAATGTTGCAAAGAATTCAACCTAAATGGCTTAGACGAATTGCGGGTGAACGAAGAGCTGGAATAGACGATACTTGGGAATTTAGCAGAGCTGTCGTTATTGCAGATAGGATTCATAATGAAGTTAGTCCGTATATTATTTTTCAAGCCACGCTTTTTGAAAATATAGAGCCTTCGATTTCCGATTGGAATGTAATAATACCTGATTATGTTCTAGCTGCATATGGTTACCCTACTTATGTTGGTTTCACAGGTTATTTTGAACATGATAACATTGTTTATGAGGAGGAAGATGTGTTAGATGACAAAAACAAAGATGTACCAGATATGAATAAAATTGAAGCCCAAATGTGGTTTTATTACCATGCTACGCATTATATTGATGCTGGATATGAAGCGCACCATGTAGGCCAGTTTATGGAAATGAATAATAATAATCCTTTGAATAGCAAATTGGATATTATTGGCTTTGATAATAATGGTGTTAAAGTGGCTAAATCAAATGGTTCAAGTTTTAATAGTGCGTATTATGCGTCTAATTTGTTTGGGAATTTAGATGGATGGAATCCAACTAAACATGTGCGTGAGGTTGGTGATTTTACCGGTGATGGCTTAATTGATATCATTGGATGTTGGGATAATAATACAAAAGTCCGAAAATCTAATGGGACTAATTTTATAATCACTAGTCCACATTCTGACATATGGTCGAATGATTTTTGTTACAATACAGGATGGAGGATGGAAAAACACCTGAGATTAATTGGGGATGTAAATGGTGATGGTAAAGATGATATAGTTGGGTTTAAGGACGATGATGTATATGTTGGTATTTTAATTGGCACTGAATTCGTTACAGATATATGGTATGCAGGTAATTTTTGTTTCAATCAAGGGTGGGATAATAATACTGACCAACGTTTTTTAGCTGATGTTAATGGTGATGGTATGGCAGATATTGTCGGTTATGGATATTGGGGCGTGCAGGTTGCACTTTCTACTGGAACCAGTTTTTCACAAGCCGAAATATGGATATATAATTTTGGTGCACATGCCGCAGTTGGTGGGTGGTCAACCTCATTGCATACTAGAGGATGCGCTGATATTAATGGTGACGGGATGGCAGATTTAGTCGGATTTGGTAATGTTGGTACAATTGTTTCACTTTCGACCGGAAAAAGTTTTTCAAAAATTGAAATTTTTGCTGACTTTAATTACCCGGTTTACAATAACTTGGATAATCCTCGAATACTTGCGGACATGGATGCAGATGGGAGAAGCGAGGTGATAGCTTATGGTGAATCACAAGTGTATTTATTAAATTGTAATATAGCATCCGCAACTTTTAAAAGTAATTCAACCGTTGGAAATAGTAATTTTGAAATTTTAAATGTGTTTCCAAATCCAACTGCGGGTATCATTAATATTGAATTTGAAAACCCTATAAAAGGCGATTTGATAATTGCTGATTTACAAGGCCAAATAATTTTCAAGGAAACTTATAACGTGCCCAATCGTTATAGGTCAGTTTTGTTAAATAATACACCTAATGGCATTTATATAATTACTTTTTTATCAGAAGATATGCTAATTCAATCAAAAAAACTCATTTTAATGAAGTAGTATGAATTTAAGAAATTATATAATTATAATACTATTAATTGTAGGAGCCTTTTCAATCTTTACTTTGAACAGTTCTCACCCATGGGGCGACGACTTTGCCATGTATTTAATGCATGCAGAAAACATTGCCACAGGAAAGCCATATACTGAAACAGGTTTTATTTACAACGAGTTGGCGCCGACTTATGCGCCGCAGAGTTATCCTCCGGGGTTTCCGCTTTTATTAGCTATCGTTCAACCTTTATTTGGATTAGATTTTTTAGCTTATAAAATTTATATATTATTTTTCTTTTTGTTTTTTTTATGGCTGGTGTTTGTTTGGTTAAAAGACAAATTGGATGTAAAGTATATAGTTGGTATAATAATTTTACTTGGTTTTGCCCCGTTCATATGGCAATTGAGAGATAGTGTTTTGTCCGATATGCCGGCAGCTACTTTTACCTTGGCAGCGATAGTCATTTACGAAAAAGCAATGAAATCAAAAAAATGGCTTCATTTTATTCTACTTGCATTTTTAATTTATTTCACCTATTCAATCAGAACAATAGGTATTGTTTTATTACCCGCTATTTTCTTGGATGCTGTTTTCAATCGAACACAAAAGTATTTACGTGTTTTTATTATACTGCCCTTTTTTTTATTATTCATTTGGGCCCAATCGAAATTGTTTCAGCAGGATGACTCTTATTTTGGCATATTGATAAATATTTATTCTCAATTATCCTTACATGAGGTATTTCAAATGCTAATTGTAGCAATTAAAAACTATTTTAATGCATTTAGTGATTTTTTTATTGGGTCATATCATAATATATTAACAAATTCCATTGTATTTTATATGGGAATGGTTTTGTTTTTAATCGGCTTCCTGTGGAAGACTTTTAAAGCTGTCGGGCTAATTGAATTTCTATTTTTAGGAAGTCTTTTAATTATTTTATTTTGGCCATCATATCAGGGATTGCGATTTTTTATTCCCTTATTACCTATGTATTTATACTATATTGTTTGTGGTATTAATATGTTTAAGTCAAACAAAATTAGAAATATTATTGCTGGAGCTTATATCTTTTTAGCATTAGCTTCGTTCATTTCATTTTACACCAATGTCAATTTTAATGGAGATCAATATGGGGTAACCGATAAGGCAAGCAGCAACCTGTTGCAATTTATTCACGATTCCATAGATGATACTGCAATTATTATGGCTGCTAAACCTAGAGCAATTTGTTTATTTACGAACAAAAAAGCAATCGTTTATCCTGATACAGTTAACAGTAATTTGTTATGGAAAAACATTGCGACAAATAAGGTGGATTATCTGTTGTTAAGTGCCTTCAATTCTTACCCGCCCTATCTTAATACTGAAATCGCCACCACTTATGAAAACTTGCAAATTGTATTTGAAAATGAAGAGTGGATTCTATATCAAATTAATAAGGATACTCAATAATCTTGTTTTACAAATCTCGAATTCCACATTCCATTTTTAGTTAAAACTTTAATTAAATATACACCGTTCATGAGGTCCGAGATTTGGATAATAGACTCATTTTCACCAATTTTAATTTCTTGACCTTCAATATTATAGATAAAATATTTATAATTAACAGTATTAACTAGGTTTTCCGGAAGGCTTATAAATTCTTTACTCGGGTTTGGGCTAACCATAAATTCATTTATATGATTTAAAGCAGAAGTTTCTGTATCTAATATGCTAAAATCATAAGGATTACCCCATTCATTTAGTCCAAGCTTAAAATATTGCATATCTAATTTATAATAATTATTAATATCTGCAGAGTCTAGATAATGAATGATTCCTAACCCTTCGCCATAAAGTTGTTTAGGCATACTTATTGATTCTGGATTTGATAAGCAGCGTGTTGTTTCATCAAATTGAAACCAATCAAAAACATACTTATGTTGAATTCCGGCAAATAAAGTATCCTCTTTTATCCAATCACTAAAGCCGGTATTCATGCCAGCGAAAACTTTTAATTCGGGTACGTCTAAAAATGCATAATCGGAATAATTATAGGTAAGGTTTATGGTATCCCATATAATATTAATTTGTGGCACATCATCGGTGTAAAGTGTATCAAACTGTATGCGCTCAACAGAATAAGAAGCACTAAGGGGTGTTATTGTTTTAGACAACACGAAATACTTAAATGCGCTGATTCTTTTGGAAAAACCAAGCACCAAATCCGGAGCAATTTCTTCCTTGTAATGATATTCATAACCCGTATTAAAATTAAATGCATGCTTTGCATTTATATCTACAATTCCAACATCAGGATTGGTAATTCCTCTCATTACCCTTCCTAATGAGTCACCTGGTAATGGAAATATATTCAAGTTGAATGTTTCAACAAGTCCATAATTCTCTGAAATATCAATTTTAGTTTCATTAGGGAAAACTGTAGTCAGCATAGTGCCTGCAGCACTGAACACATTTAATTTTACACGATATAATGAATCAAATAAGCCATTTATTATACCACCATATAAATGATTTATAACAGTAGCTTTCACATAGTTGCCATCAGGCCACTTATACATTTTCCAATTTTCACCGTTTTTAATATTGGATTTTATAAAAATGCTATCATCTTGTTGATTAAAAAAAATATAAGTCCCGTCCGTATCGGAAGTTACTATTACACGATTCCCAAGCAAAGTTGTGTCATTATATTCAAATAAACATTCCGGTTCAGGGGTGCTTTTTACTTGGTAATTGAAATAAAATGTGCTATCAGTGCCAGCTACATCAAATGAATCCACTTGAATGAAATAATAAATACTATCCATTCCAGTTGTGTTTAAACGGGCAAACGTTAAATCGCGATTTTCATTTAGTAAGCGGTAATTTTGTGCGTCTAAAGCATTTGACAGGCTTAAACAAATTAATAAGATTAAGACACTTAGAAATCGATATTGCGTTTTGTTCATGTTAAAAAGTTTATTTCCAGCAACCTAACATTTGCCTTACATTTACTGTAAAAATAGGCAAACTTTAACATGTTGGTCTTGTTTAATGCCATTTACACGTAAAAATAGGGTCAAAATTGAATCTACGTAAACATATTTCACTAAAAGCGTTTAATACATTTGGCATTGATGTTAATGCCGCGGAGTTTATCGAATTATTTGATATTGCTGATTTACAAGAGGCCATCAAGCTCGGTAAGTTCATTAATAACCATCTTGTTTTAGGCGGCGGTAGCAACATTTTGTTAGGGGGGAATTATGATGGTATAGTAATAAAAAACAATTTAAAAGGTATAGCAATAGTTTACGAATCACCCGACACCGTTCTCATCAAATCAGCATCTGGCGAAATGTGGCATCAATTCGTAATGTATTGCGTTGACCACAATTTTGGCGGAATCGAAAACCTTTCGCTTATCCCTGGAACCGTTGGTGCGGCGCCTATTCAAAACATTGGCGCGTACGGCGTTGAATTAATTGATTGCTTTGAATCGCTTACGGCAATAGACGTAATTACTGGCGAGGAAAAAATATTTACAAAAGCCGAATGTGAATTTGGTTACCGAACCAGTATTTTTAAAACACATTATAGAGGAAAATATTTTATTACTGATGTAACATTTAGACTAAGTAAGCATCCAATAATAAAGATTAATTATGGTGCCATACAAGAAGTGCTTGCAAATAGTGGAATTACCCAGCCTGATATAAAAGACGTGAGTAATGCCATAATTGCTATTAGAAGCAGCAAATTGCCCGACCCGAAAATATTGGGTAATGCTGGTAGCTTTTTTAAGAATCCTGAAATTTCGCAAGGGCAATACCAACAATTACTTGCTGTTTTTGCCAATATTCCTGGATATCCAACACATAACAATTTAGTAAAAGTGCCTGCAGGATGGCTAATAGAACAATGCGGTTGGAAAGGCAAACGCGTTGGCAACACTGGTGCGCACAAACACCAAGCCTTGGTATTAGTAAACTACGGTGATGCAACCGGAAAAGAAATTATGGAACTTGCTGCCGCTATTCAACAAAGTGTTATCGATAAATTTGGAATCAGTATTTCACCTGAAGTGAATTTAATTACCTGATTGCCTATCATCAAAACCGAATTATTTCTTGCGCATCATTTCCATCATATCCCACATTTGTGTTGGAATTTTGTCGAGCATATTAAATTCGCCCGCACCTTTTATCCATTCGCCACCATCAATCACAACCACTTCACCAGTAATATAGGATGCATAGTCGGAAATTAAATAAGCTGCCAAATTAGCGAGTTCCTGATGTTCACCCACACGGCCAACTGCATTGCGTTTAGCAATATCAAAATCATCTTTCATATCTGGTGGCATCAATCTGCTCCATGCGCCTTCGGTTGGAAATGGACCTGGAGCAATGGCGTTTAATCGAATACCATATTTCCCCCACTCAACAGCTAAACTGCGTGTAAGAGCCAGCACACCTGCTTTTCCGCAAGCGCTTGGTACAACATATCCACTGCCTGTCCAAGCATAAGTAGTAACTATATTTAATACCGAAGCGGGCATTTTATTTTCAATCCAATATTTTCCGAAAGCCAATGTGCAATTGTAAGTACCTTTTAATACAATATCAACTACTGTATCGAAAGCACGGTTGCTCAATCGCTCGGTAGGGGATATGAAGTTTCCTGCAGCATTATTCAGCAGAATATCAACCTTCCCAAATTTTTCGATTGTTTTAGCTAATACATTTTCAACTTGCTCATACACGCGCACATCGCAAACAACTGCATGGCAATTTCCTTTGGTTTCGGCAGATAGCTCTGCAGCCGTTTTTTCAATTACATCTTGTTTGCGTGAGGTAATAACCACATTGGCACCCAATTCAAGGAAATATTTACTCATGCTTTTCCCCAAACCTGTTCCGCCTCCTGTAACAACAATTGTTTTGCCCGACAAGCTGCCATCTTTTAACATCGACTGATTATGCATACCCTTATTTTTTGATAAAAATAGGTAAAAATTGAATGAGTGGTTTGATATTAGTTTACAAGTATTTAAAAAGCAGTTAATAAATGGTAGTTACACTTTTTTGACACATTTGGCGTTTATTACATAAATATGAATTTTTTAAGCAAATTTATTGTTTAACGTTTCAGATCAACTCAATACCGCAAAAATTACCCTTTTAAGGTTAAATCAATTCGGGCAACACCTATGTGTTTTGATTGTAAAATCATTATCATGTGTTCAATCATAATTTAGTCACATGTGAAAAAGTTTAATAAATAACCATAACTTTAGTAATTTAGAATCGTATAAATTGTTAAACCACCTATATGCGTCAAATCAAGATTACCGCAAGTATCACAAGCAGGGAAAACGATTCGCTGGAGAAATACCTTTCAGAAATTGCTAAAATCGAAATGATTTCCCCTGAGGAAGAAGCTATACTCGCTAAAAAAATTCGAGCAGGAGATGAGCATGCTTTAGATAAATTAACAAAAGCCAACTTGCGGTTTGTGGTTTCCGTTGCAAAACAATATCAAGGCCACGGACTCACACTTAGCGATTTAATAAATGAAGGTAATGTTGGATTAATTAAAGCAGGCAAAAAATTTGATGAGACAAAAGGTTTTAAATTTATTTCTTATGCAGTTTGGTGGATTAGGCAATCGATTATGCTTGCCATTGTGGAACATTCGCGGTTAATTAGATTGCCGCTCAACAAAGCTGGAAATGTTTCGAAAGTTAACAGAATGACCAGCAAGTTTGAACAGGAATTTGAACGTGAACCAACATCACAAGAAATAGCCGACGTATTACATTTAAAAGACGCGGATGTTAAGGATATTATTCGTAGTAATTTAAAACCTGTTTCAATGGATGCGCCATTAAACAGCGATAGTGATGATAGTAGTATGGCTGATTTATTGCAAGATAAAAATGAAGCCGCGCCAGACCAAACCCTGTTAAGTGAATCCTTGAAAAGTGAGATTGCCACAGCATTACAAGTGCTAAGCGAACGCGAAGCAGAAGTAGTGGCAGCTTATTACGGCATAAACGGATTTCCAATTATGAGTGTTGATGAAATTGCTCAAAAATTTAATCTTTCTCGAGAACGCGTGCGACAAATTAAAGAACGTGCCATCCGTCGCTTAAGGAAATCGACTAGCAGCGATATGCTGAAATTTTATTTGGGTTAATATATTATTTGTGTAATAATAAATCATAAAAAAAGCTTGTAAATATTTACAAGCTTTTTTTAAATGCACAACGCAATTATAATTTAAATGCCTTTTTAATAGCAGCAACATAGTCTGTTTTTTCCCAAGGAAAAAGTTCAACTTTCATTTTTACTACTTTTCCAGTACCGTCTTTAAATGTTTTATTTACAATTTTAGGCTCTCTTCCCATGTGACCGTAAGCAGCAGTTTCGGTATAAATTGGCGTGCGTAATTTAAATCGCTGCTCAATAGCATAAGGACGCAAGTCAAATATTTTTCTGATTTTTTGTGCGATAACACCATCGTTATCTTTCACTTTCGACGTGCCATAAGTTGTTACATATAAACCAACAGGTTGAGCGACACCAATTGCATAAGCAACTTGCACTAAAACCTCATCGCATAATCCAGCGGCTACCATGTTTTTGGCAATATGTCGCACTGCATAGGCAGCAGAACGGTCAACTTTAGATGGGTCTTTACCACTAAATGCGCCACCACCGTGAGCACCTTTACCACCATAAGTATCTACAATAATTTTACGGCCAGTTAAACCAGTATCTCCATGTGGGCCTCCAATTACAAATTTACCTGTTGGGTTAACGTATAACTTGTATTTGCCTTCAAATAATTTTTGAATCCGTTTTGGCAATAATTTTTTTACTCGCGGAATTAAAATTTCAACAACGTCTTTTTCTATAGCCGCCAACATCTTCTTTTCCTCTGCAAAATCATCATGCTGCGTAGAAACCACTATTGCATCAATGCGGAGTGGTGTATTATCATCTGCATATTCAATGGTAACCTGACTCTTAGAATCGGGCCTTAAATATTTCATAACTTTTCCTTCTCGACGAATATCTGCCAATTCTCTTAACATCAAATGCGCTATTTCGAGTGAAATTGGCATGTAGTTATCGGTTTCGCGACAAGCATAGCCAAACATCATTCCCTGATCGCCAGCGCCTTGATCTTCTTTCTTTTTGCGCACAACACCCATATTGATGTCAGGGCTTTGTTCGTGTATTGCTGATAAGATACCACAAGAATTTGCTTCGAACATATACTCGCTTTTGGTATATCCAATCTTGCGAATAACCTCGCGTGCAATTTCTTGAACATCTAAATATGTATTCGACTTAACTTCACCTGCAAGTATCACTTGGCCTGTGGTTACAAGCGTTTCGCAAGCTACTTTACTGTTTGGGTCAAAAGCTAAAAAATGATCTATTAAAGCATCAGATATCTGATCCGCCACCTTGTCAGGATGTCCCTCACTAACGCTCTCAGAAGTGAATAAATATGGCATGTTTAATTGTTTTGTGAATATTGAACGGCAAAGATACTTTCTTGGTTTGGAATACTACAACATTGATTGTGGATATTTAACCCAAATTAATCAATGGACATTAGGTAATCATTTAAACTATTGATTTAATTGGGTTTAACCTGATTATCAACAATTTGAAAGAGCATGCTAATTACTAAGAAGCATCTGATTTTATTACAAAGTAAAAGATGGTAGTAATTCCAGTGCTTATTCTGGGTTTAAGCAAATTGGCTCCAAACCCTTGCTGGAAAAGTAGAATAGGGCATTTTCATTTGAAAAAAAACAGATTTAAGCGTTTAATCTTTCAATTTGCCCATTCGCGACCTTGATTTGTTGAAAATATGCTGGCCTTTGTCGATGCCTTGTCGCAATTTCTTTTGCTCTTCTTCAGGAAGTTGGATAATATCGTAACATGCTTGGGAGCAACAACCCCCAAATTTATCAGCACATGATGGGCATTGAATAAAGAGTAAATGACAGCCTGGATTAATGCAATTAGTATGTGTATCGGCAAGTGTATCACATTGGTGACAAGTAGCAATTATTTCCTCCCCTATGCGTTCGCCTAAACGTTCATCAAATACAAAATTTTTACCGATAAATTTATTTTCTAACGACAGGTCTTTAATGCTATTTGCATAATTAATAATTCCACCTTCAAGATGATAAACATTTTTAAATCCATGGTGTAACATATATGCACTTGCTTTTTCGCAACGAATGCCACCAGTGCAATACATGATAATATTTTTATCTTTTTTATCCTTTAGCATATCTGCTGCCATAGGCAATTGTTCGCGGAAAGTATCACTGGGCACTGGAATTGCATTTTTAAAATGTCCAACTTCATATTCATAGTGATTGCGCATGTCTACTACAATAGTATCTGCATCGGCAGTTATTTCATTAAACCCTGATGCATTAAGGTATTTGCCTTTGTTTTGCATGCTGAAAGTTGCATCGTTAATTCCATCAGCAACAATGTTTTCTCGCACTTTAATTTTCAAAACAAAAAATGATTTCCCACCATCATCAACAGCAATATTTAATCGTAATTGTTTATTACCATTTTCGGGATTAATAAATTGAGTAGATGGAATTACACTATTAATGAAGTAATTAAAATTTTCAAATTCATTTTCAGGCAAACTCATTTGCGCATTTATACCTTCATGCGCAACATAAATTCTACCATATATATGCATGGCATTTAAATGTTCAAATAATGCATCGCGAAATAATTTAGGATCAGCAATTGGAAAATATTCGTAAAACGATAAGGTAATTCGTTTTTCATCCGATTCCAGCAAGCGTTGTTTTAACTCCTTGTGGGAAATTCTGTTGTATAATAATGCCATAGTAGAAATTTTGTTTCCCGTTGCAGGCGGGGTGAAATTCCAATAAACAGCGCAAAGGTAATTCCTTTTGTGTGTAACTAGAAATCTTAACAAAATGTGTAAAATCCTTGCACCTACGTTTGATATTATGATAGGTAATCAGTAATATTATCTTTTCTTAACTAAAAAACCTCACAATGAAAAGAGTAATACTAATTCCATTGTTACTGATTTCTACTTCAGTAATGTTTGCCCAAACTATTATCGGCAACACTTCTTATGATGTTCAATCTAACAATGCAGCTAAACATCGCATTTCCGTTTACGACGATGGTAAAATTTCTGCCGCTTGGACAGGTTCTACCGACTATGCTGTTGGAACTACAAATCCTGACAGAGGTATGTTCTTCAACCATTATAACGGTGGAGCTTGGGGTGCACTTCCTGCTGCCAGAGTTGAATCTACCAAAACAGGTTTTGGTGAAGTTATTACCGTTGATGACCATGAAGTAATGATTGCCCACGATGGAGCAGTTGTATCTATGCAATTGTATGCCAACACAACAATTGGTGGAACAACATGGACCGAAATTACAGGTTCAGACGATGTAACAGGCTTTTGGCCTTCTGCAGTTTGCCCTGCTGGAACTAACGATATTTATGTATTAAATGCCAATGCAAACCCACCTACAGAACTGCGCTTTTCAAGATCGGACGATGGTGGATTAACTTGGGCTGTTTTAAATTCTACAGTTCCATTTTTAACAGCTGCTGAAGGAATTCCTGGATTATCTGCAGGACTTATTGCTGCTGCCGAAACCTATCAAATTGCAGTATATGGCACCAACGTGTATATATTATATGGTGTGCCTAACTCTGATTTAGTTTTGTTGCATTCACCTTCAAATGGTGCAGTTGGAACTTGGACTAACACCGTATTGCATAATTTCCCAATCGATAACTACACTGGAACAACAATTTCTGATGTAGATGGCGATTTGGATTATGATGTAATTGAAACTACTGATGGTAATCACAATATGTTTATTGATGGTGCCGGAACTGTGCATGTTTATACTGGTTACGTAAAAATTTACAACCCCGGTCTTGGCGCATTTTGGTCTTATGAATATACCGATGCAATGGGCTTATGGCAATGGCATACAGGCATGGGTGATGCTGAAATGATTGATTTAACATTAGATTGGGACAATACAGATGGATTAAATGACCCAATTGCAGGTATTGGTGCTTTCAGATCACATTACCGTTTTACTGGATTAGTTTCTACGCCAGGTGGTGCAATTGATCCTTTAACAGGCAGAATTTATTTAACCTATACCATGCCGATTGAATACACCGATTTATTTGGTGATCCAACCAACCTTTCCGCTCAATCATTCCGAGATATTTTTGGTATTTATAGCGACGATATGGGTGCTACTTGGTCAACACCAGTTAACCTTACTAATACTGCTGAAACTGGAAAAGAAAATTTCTTTGTTTCTACTTATCCAGTATTTAAAGGTGGTAAAGTGCATATAGTTTGGCAAGAAGATGTTTATCCGGGAACTACTATTACCGACTTAGATCCAATTGGCGTAAATCATATTATGTACAATGGTTACACAGCTGCTGACTTTGGTGATTCTCCTCCAGTTTGCGATGCAGTAACTGGCCCTGGTGGCTTGTTTGCCGATGGAATTACTTCTAACTCAGCGGTTTTACATTGGGCTGCTGTTGATTTAGCTGAGCAATATGTAGTTGCATTTTGGAATGCTGCAGATGTCGCTACTGTTGGAAAAAAACGTCCAAACGTAAACATGTATGCTATACCTGAAGGCAAATTGGCTCCAGAAACTACGTATGGCTTCCGTGTGAAAACAGTTTGCTACGATGAAGGAACAATTTCACCGTATTCTGAAATTGTTTATTTTACAACATTGCCATTGAGAGCAGGTGAGTCAAAACAATCTGTTAGCCTTTTCCCTAACCCGAATGATGGTAATTTTAATCTTGAGATAAGTGGTTATGAAAATAATGAAGTTACTACTATGATTATGAACTCAGTAGGTCAAATTATTTATCAGAACATTAGCACTCCAAGCGGCTACAATCTAACATTACCTGTGTATTTAGATAATGCGCCTGCGGGATTATACCACGTAACGGTATCTGCTAACGGAAATATTACTACTAAAACAGTTGTTATAAATTAATTTTTTTTCAAAATGGTATTCAAAACCTCCAATTGATTATTCGATTGGAGGTTTTGTTTTTTTATGAATTTTTATTATCAAAATATATCACCTAAATTTACTTTCAGTTCTTACAATTTAACCGAAAATCACATCAAATGAAACAAATTCTACTTTTCAGTTTATCTTTATTTTCTATTGTTGCCATGCAGGCGCAAACCGCCATTGGTACAACAACCTACGATGTTCAAACAAATAATAGTGCTAAACATAGGCTATTGGTTTATGACGACGGAAAAGTTTCCGGAATATGGACAGGCTCTACAGATGTTAGCGGTACTTTCCCCGACAGAGGAATGTTTTTCAATCATTATAGCGGCGGTGCATGGGGAGCAGCTCCAGTTGCTAGAGTAGAATCGGTGCGTACCGGTTTTGGTGAGCTATTATTTGTAGAAGATCATGAAATGGTTGTTGCACATGATGCTGCGGCTAATAAAATTCAACTTTTTAAGAATGGTGGTATTGGCGATAATACCTGGACAGAAACTACAGGTTCAGATGATATAAGAGGCATTTGGCCCGTTTCTTATTGTCCAGCCGGAACCAACGATATTTATATTGTTTGTGCAGATACACAATTTGTAACCGGATATAATTTTTCACGCTCAGATGATGGTGGTGAAACATGGAGCATTTTAAATTATACCGTTCCATTTTTAACTGCTGCAGAAGGTTTTCCAGTACTTACAGCAGGTGCAGAAAATTATCAGATTGCTGCTTATGAAAATAACGTATACATTTTATTCGGAATGATTAATACTGATTTAGTTTTAATTCATTCAGATAACTATGGAGCCGATGGTTCTTGGGAAACAATGCCAATAATTGATTTTCCATTTGATAATTATACAGGTACAGTTCAAACTGATGTTGACGGTGATGGAATTACCGATACCGTTAATACTACCGATGGCTCCCATAATATGATTTTAGAAGATGATGGAACAGTACATGTTTTTTCGCCATTGTATAGAATTTATAGCGAATTAGGTGCTTTCTTCTGGACAGTTGATTGGGAAACAATGGGATTATGGCATTGGAAAACAGGCATGGCAGCAGCAGCAATAATAGATGTAGAAATGGATTGGATTAATGCAGATTGTTTAGATGATCCATATGCTGGTATTGGTGCTAGTAGAATTAATTATAGAAGTGCAGCAAATGTTACAAACCCAGGTGCAGCTTATGATCCAGCAACAGGAAGATTATTTGTATTGTATTGCATGAAGATAGAATATACGGATACTTTTGATGACCCTACAAATTTTTCAGCACAATCATTTCACGATATTTTCGGAATGTATTCTGAAGATGGTGGAACCAGTTGGACACCGCCAGTTAATTTAACAAATACCGCAGAAGCTGGCGAAGAAAATTTTTATTTATTCGTTAACGATAGAGTAGTAGGAGCAAAAGTACATGGTGTATGGCAACAAGATAATGAGCCTGGACATTTTAACGAAGGCGATCCTATTACAACCAATAACACGTTATATAATGCATGGGATGTAGAAAGTTTTAATCCAACATTACCAATTGCAAATTTCACAAGTGCTGTTGATATTGGAGAAGTTACATTTACAAATCTTTCAACAAATGCAAATGGTTGTTATTTCTGGGATTTCGGCGATGGTGTTACAAGCAACGAAGAAAATCCTGTGCACATTTATACTATTGCCGATACTTATAGTGTATGCTTAACAGCAGAAAATCCTTACGGAACTGATGTGCAATGTAATAATGTAACGGTTATTTTACCTCCAGACGCAGCATTTACTTATGCAGGTGATCCAATTGTAAACTTCACCGACTTAACGGTAAATGATCCAACATCATGGGGTTGGAATTTTGGCGACGGTTCAACAAGCACATTGCAAAATCCTACACATACTTTCACTACTGATGCTACATTTACAGTTTGCTTAACAGCAACAAATGCGCTCGGTTTTGAAGTGTATTGTTTACCAGTTACAATCGACAGCACATCAGCATTAATGCCTGCTGCAAATTTCAGTGTTGATTTTTCTGCGCTAACAGGCATATTCACCGATTTATCTACAAATGACCCAACATCTTGGAGTTGGAATTTTGGTGATGCTTCAACTTCAACCGACCAAAATCCATCACATTCTTATGCTGTAAATGGCAGCTATAATGTTTGTTTAACAGCAACAAACGATTTTGGTAGCAACGAATTTTGCAAGGTAATTAATACCAACAGTGCAGATAATATCGCGTTTGTAAGTTTAGAAATGTTTCCGAATCCTGCATCATCTGCAGTAACCATTATTTCATCTGCATTAAATGCGAAACAGGTTATTGTTTATGATGTAACTGGCAGAAAAACATCAATCAACTTTACACAATCAGGACAAATAATTTCTCTTGATGTTAAAAATTTACCTGCTGGTAATTACCTTGTTCAAATTGAAGATGGTAATGTTATTGGAACAGGTTTGCTGCAGAAACAATAATATTTTCTAAGCATAAATAAAATTAATATTTTAGCATTAAAAAAAACTTCTGTTATTAAACAGAAGTTTTTTTTATACCATCCAGTTCAGCCGAATCTCCAATTCGGCTGCGGCCATTGCGGACTTGGCACACTTTCAAATTTTAACCCGAAGCTGAAATTACCTCACGTTAATCCAACTTAATCAATTGACATTGGAAAATTAATATTTATTTTTGCTTAACCTAATTAGCAAACAATTGGAAAGGAGTATGTTATTGGCTTGAAACATATTATTTATTGCAAACTATAAATTGTTACAACTTCCATTACTTATTCTGGATTTAACAGTTAGCTATTTAACATTTTTCGAAAACCATAAAGACTTTTTTTCGTAAACTTGCATAATGTTTTACAGACGGAAAATTATATTGGCCTTACTTCAAGCTTTTGATGGAAATTTACCGAAAATATCCTTACAAAAATTGCTTTTCCTGTTTACAAACAGACAAGTAAAATCCGCCTACGACTTTGTACCTTATCAGTTCGGTTGTTATTCGTTTTCTGCTAATGCTGACTTAACCGCTTTGGTTAGACATGGTTTATTAATGGAGGACAAGGCTAGTTTTACCAAGCTTGACGAATTAAATTACGTATCAACCTTAAACGAGAAGGATAAAGAAATACTGATTGATATAAAAACAACTTATAAGAAGTTGAACACAATTTCTTTAATGAAGTTGACTTATCTGAATTATCCATACTTCGCTATCAACAGTGTTAAAGCAAAGGAGATTTTAGCTGACAAACAGTATGAAAAGATTTTGTTTGCAAAACCTAAGAGCAGTGCAATTACTCTTTTCACAATTGGTTATGAAGGAATTTCACTTGAAGAATATTTGAATCGACTTATAAAAAATGATGTGAAAGTTTTAGTTGATGTTCGAAATAATCCCTTGAGTATGAAATTTGGCTTTTCCAAAACACAATTAAAAAACTTTTGTGCATGTCTTGATATTGAATATCTGCACATTCCGCAAGTTGGAATTCAATCGGCACAAAGAAAGGAGTTAAATTCCCAAGCAGATTACGATAAACTTTTCGACAATTATAGGAAATCAAATCTAGAACAAACCACAATGTACCAAGAGCAAATTTTGCAAATTTTACAATTAAAAAAGCGAATTGCGTTGACTTGCTTTGAAGCAAATATTTGTCAGTGCCACAGAAAACATTTAGCAGATGCTATTACACAACTTCCTGGATGGAAGTTTGAACTCAAACACATTTAAGTATGGCATTGACAAAAGTTTTAATTGCAGTAAAAACTTATCCAACTTTATCTAGCAAATACGATGAACTTGTTTGCACAGCAGGATTTAAAGAAGATGGGAGTTGGGTTCGCATTTATCCAATTCCTTTTCGCAAGCTTGATTATGATAAACAATACAGCAAGTATGATTGGATAGAGGTTGACCTTGAAAGAAATACTTCAGACTTTAGATTAGAAAGTTTCAAGCCAAAATCAATTGAAACTGCATTTAAAATTGTGGCTCATTTAAACACAGACGATAGTTGGAGGCAGCGGAAAGAAATAGTTCTTCAAGATGTTCACACTAACATGACATTGCTTATTGCCCAGGCAAAAGATGATAAAAAATATACTTCGCTTGCCGTTTTCAAACCAAAAGAAATTTTGGATTTCACTATCGAAAAAGTTGATAGAGATTGGGATAAGAAAAAACTTGACAAACTAAAAGCAAACGCAAAACAACTTAATCTTTTTAAAAACGCAGACAACCCATTTGAAGTTGTTCAAAAACTTCCTTATAAATTCTCATTCAAGTTCACCAGCAATGATGGAATTTTAAGAACCCTAATGATTGAAGATTGGGAAATTGGTGCGCTATATTGGAACAGTTTGAGAAGCAACAACGGTGATGAGGCCAAAGCATGTGCAGATGTGAAGTCAAAATATTTTGATGACTTCGCTAAAACAAAAGACCTTTATTTATTTCTTGGTACAACTCGTGAGTTTCATTTAATTGCACCTAATCCATTTGTAATAATTGGTACATTTCACCCAAAGAAAATTGTGCAGACATCTTTGTTCTAGCTTGTTTAGCCCAAATAAACCAAGAGACATTAGCAAATCAACCAAATTAATATTTATTTTTGCTTAACCTAATTAGCAAACAATTGGAAAGGAGTATGTTATTGGCTTGAAACATATGATTTATTGCAAACTATAAATTGTTACAACTTCCATTACTTATTCTGGGTTTATTTTTAGTTGTTGATTTCTTTTACAAAAAAGCAATTAATAAGTACACTAAAATTATCGCTCCAATAATGTTTAACGTTGATTTTTTTTGAACAATTTGTTGCAAAATGTAGTCGACTACAAATGCAATCAAGCCAATTCCTGCTAATCCAAACATTCAACAATTCCCCAGCCTTCTCCCTATGATAATGTTGGATAGTTAAATAGGGTATATACCAAAAGTGCAATAATAAAAATGCCTGCAGAAAGATTCAGTAAAGTTACCTTGTATTTCATTTTGGTTCAATAATAGATATTAGTTAATAATTATAAGCCCAGTTCAGCCGAATCTCTAGTTCGGCTGCGGCCATTGCGGACGCGGCATGCTTTCACACCGCCAATGGAAGGGTAGTTCACTCCGGCACATTTTTCATTTCAATCCTACTTAACAATAGTACCACAATTAATTCAATAATAAAATACCACAACCCCCAAACCGTTAACACATTAAAAAAATAAATTACCAATACAATAGTAGCACAACAATAAAATATATTCACAATAGCTAATACCTTCAAATAATTGCTCCAATTGTTTTTTAATAAAAAGAAACTTACAAAAACATGTAATGCCATAATTAAAGCGGCAAGTGAAAGCACTTGTAAAACCAATTTTGGCATGCCAAATACGTATTCAAATTTCGTCAATACAATTCCTAAAAGAAATGCAGATATAATTGCACCAATGCCGTCTACAATAAAAATATGCTTGGAATTAATTTTCATTTATTATTTCAAGTATATAATTAATTCAATCCAGCGCTGCCGAATTTCAGATTCCGCAGCGGCCCTTGCGGACTCCGCCCGCTTTTACACCAGCAATCGAAGCTTACCTTACCTTACTCATATAAATAAGGCTCATTATTATAAGCCAATACCCTTATATTTTCAAGCACATGTTTCATATAAATGCGCCAAAATGTTTTGGTGAAAAGCCAATTTAATGGATAAAGTAGTGCCACATCAGCATGCATTGTATAGGTATACTCAATCAATATTTTGTTAGGTTCTATTTCCGTTGTTTTCCATTCGCCAACAAATTTTGAAAACCCTAGCATCCACGATTTAAAATCGCTTACTTCTATTTTCCAGTATTTATTTTCTATACGTTCAATTACTTTATCGGTTGACGCTTCACCACCTGCAAACGTCGGCGACTTGGCAACATGTACTTTCTTGATGTATCCAGGCTTTCCCCAATTTTCATCTTCAGTACAATGGGTTACTTTTGGCATAATGCCATATCCTGTGTGCACTTTAGCAACATCGCATAACATAGGTGTTTTAAATGCGCTTTCGAGTGAACAATTATAAATTGTTGTAACTGTAACAGATGTTGTCATATTAATTATTTTTAGTAACAAGATTAAAGTGCATGCAACACCAATTAATTATACTGCATTTATTTCGATAGCAATTAATTACCATCTAAGTATTTCTGTCATCACCGCTTTAACTTTTTCAGCATTGGGCAGCATCGCTTTTTCCAAGCCTGAATTAAGTGGAACAGCGGGTAAATTTTTAGCACCCAACATCTGAACTGGAGCATCGAGAAACCGAAATAATTCTGACCCAATTCTGCCAGCCATTGCTTGAGCGTATGAATTTATTAAAGGTTCTTCGGTAAGCACAAATACTTTATTATGTTTTTTTACTGAAGCAGCAATGGCATCCCAATCGTATGGATAGAGTGTGCGTAAATCTAAAATTTCAATCTGCCCGGGAAAATTTTTCGATGCATTTAATGCCCAGTGAACACCCATGCCATAAGTAATAACCACCATGCTTTCGCCATTATTAATTTTAGCAGCATCAGCATGTTGAAATATGCGTGCTTTGCCTAAAGGAATAATATAATCATCGGCCGGTTGAATTGTTTTTGCTGCGCCTGTTCCTGGAACTTTGCTCCAATACAAACCTTTATGTTCAAACATTACTACCGGATTGGGGTCGTAGAATGCTCCCTTTAATAAGCCTTTCATATCGGCTGCATTGCTCGGATAAACAACTTTAATTCCTTTTATCGCCGTAATTGACGATTCAATAGAACCAGAATGATATGGACCACCGGAACCATAAGCACCAATTGGAATGCGAATTACCGTTTGCACATTCCATTTTCCGTTGGTGAGATAATATGATTTAGATAATTCTGAAACGAGTTGATTTACACCTGCCCAAATATAATCGGCAAATTGAATTTCAACAATTGGTTTTGTTCCTACTGCACTCATGCCCAAAGTTGATCCTACTAAATAAGCTTCTTGAATAGCAGTATTAAAAACGCGATGATCGCCATGCTTTACGGCTAAGGTTGCTGCTTCACGAAACACACCGCCTAATCGTCTGCCCACATCTTGACCATAAAGCAATGCTTCAGGATGTTTGGTTAAAATTTCATCCATCCCAAATAAAACAGCATCAACCATCATAATGGGGTCTGCACCTTGAGGTTCGCGTATACCTTGTTCTTCAGTTATTGGCGAAGGTGCAAATTCATGTAAATCAACCGTTGCAGGATCAGGATCTGGTGATGCTACAACTGTTTTAAAATCTTCTCTAACTTTTATACCAATTTCAGCTTCTATCGCTGCTATTTGTTGTTCGGTAATTCCGGTGTTAGTAAGTGTTTTACGGAGTTTAGGCAGCGGGTCGCGACTAGCATGTTCGGCTAAATCTTCGGGCGTGCGATACATTTCCATACGCACACCACTTGTATGATGACCTAATAAAGGCACTTTTGCATGAATAAGGATAGGTTTTCTGTTAATGCGCACAAATCCAATGGCATCGCGCACAGTTTGCCAACTTTCAGCAAAATCGCTTCCATCCACACGCAGTCGGCGCAATCCTTTAAAACCTGCTCCGTATTCGTATGCATCCATGGTGCGGGCTTCATCTTTAGAAACAGAAATACCCCAATCGTTATCTTGCACCAAATAAATAATTGGCAACTGCTTTAAAACTGCGAATTGTAATGCTTCAGCAACCTCGCCTTCGGTCATGGCACTGTCGCCAATAGAACAAACTACAAGCGGATTTTGATTTGCTGTTGCTAATAAACCTTGCTGCTCTAAATATTGTAAACCTTGCGCTACGCCTGTTGTAGGAATTGCCTGCATGCCTGTTGCCGACGATTGATGTATCATTTGCGGATAATCGCTGCCTTTGTAGCTTGGGTGACAATAATAATTTCTACCACCACTAAATGGGTCATCGCGCTTAGCCATTAATTGAAGCATAATTTGAGCAGGTTCCCAACCCATGCCCAATAAAATTGAATCATCTCTATAATATAAACTTGCCCAGTCGCTTTTTCTCAATTGCATGCCCATTGCAAGCTGAATAGCCTCATGTCCGCGCGAATTGGCGTGCACGTATGTGCAAGTTTGTCGATTTTCGTTAAATACTTCGCTCATTACTTTGCTCGCATACATCTTTCGATAAGCTTCGAGCAAAATCTTGCTGTCAATCAATTCTAGGGTTTCCTTCTGGTTCATTATTCGGGTGCAAAGCTATAAAGTATTCGGGAGGGGAGGATGCTTATTTGATGTTTATTTCAAATCTTTTCGTCCCTTCCAAATAACCGGTTAATACATCGCCAACAGCAACTGGCCCAACACCAGATGGCGTTCCTGTGAAAATAAGATCGCCTTGCTGCAACGTAAAGTATTTAGATAGGTAACTAATAACCTCATTAATCGGATAAATCATATCAATTGACTTCCCATTTTGCACCTCAACGCCATTTTTTTCCATAGAAAAGTTAATGGATTCAGGATTACCAACGTCGCCTAAAGCAATAAAATCAGCTATTACTGCCGAATTGTCGAAAGCTTTGGCAATTTCCCAAGGCAACCCTTTCTTTTTCTGATTCGATTGCACATCACGCGCCGTGAAGTCGATTCCCACAGTTATGGCATCAATATATTTACTTGCAAAGTGCGGCTCGATATGCTTTCCATTTTTACAAATGCGATAAACTAACTCACATTCATAATGCATATCAGTAGAAAAATCGGGCATATAAAAATCTTTCCCTTTTAACAAGGCCGTTGGGGGTTTCATAAAAATAACGGGAGCTTCCGGTAACGCGTTGTTGAGTTCCTTAGCATGCTCGCTGTAATTGCGTCCTACACAAAATATTTTCATAATAGTGGTGCAAAGTTACTAAAGGGCATTAAAATTGATGCCATGCGATGGGATGCTTTTTTTAAATGCAGTATCTTTAACCCAACTTAAACAATAGGTCAGTTGCTTATTGTTTTAAAGATAAATCTGGATTACAACGGAATTGAAACACTATGAAAAAAATAACATTACTATTAATAATTATCAGTTTTAGCATTGCAACAGGCATAGCGCAACGCACACTTGGCAATGGAAAACCTATCAACGGGTTAAACAATAATAATTCAGGAGCAAATAATTTTGAGCGTGAAGAAGGTCTTTATTACACAGTAAATGGCATGAACATTTATTATGAATCGTATGGCGAAGGCGACCCGTTATTAATTATTCACGACAATGGTGGCTCATCAACTTCGCTAAATAATCAATTGAATTTCTTTGCAAAAAAATTTCGTGTAATTGTTGCCGATACGCGTGGTCAAGGCAACTCAATTAATACGCGCGATAGTATTAATTTCGAATTAATGGCAGATGATTATTATTTGTTATTAGAAGGTTTAGATCTCGACAGCGTTAATATTGTTGGTTGGGGCGATGGCGGAATTATTGGTTTGTTATTAGCCATTAATTATCCCGAGAAAGTTAAAAAACTTACCGTAATTGGAACGGCATTGCGCACAGATACCATGGCAGTGAGACCAGCGGCACTTGCATTGTGGAACGATGCCATCAGCGCACTAAAAGATTCTGTTGCAGCCGGAAAAAAGGAATATAAAGATGAACTATTAATCGCAAAATTGCGCGCAAATCATGTCGACATTGAAACAGATATGTTGTTCAATATTAATTGTCCTGTTTTAGTAATTACGGGAGATAAAGATTTTGTCAAATTAGAGCATACAGTTGAAATATTTCAATCAATACCAAATGCGCATTTAGGCATTTTACCAGGAACTACACACAATGTTTTAAAAGAAAATGCCATGCAATGCAATAACATGATGCTGCGCTTTTTTAATCAAGAATTTGTGCGCCCTGATGGCATTAATCCATCAGCAAAAAAAGAAAAAGGCGACGAGGATTAAATTAATTATTTCGTTGATTGCGCATTCAATTTCACATTTTCATTTTGTGGAAGACGAACCGCAGGGGCATGCCGGTATTTTATTTTTTTGGAGGCAAGACCCTGCGGGGACGAACCGCAGGGGCATGCCGGTATTTTATTTTTTGAGTCAAGACCCTGCGGGGACG
>Ga0105044_10000439_pt1 | contig 50956 bp, 40 predicted proteins | sample MAT01_FD_78092 | JGI IMG/M metagenome (GOLD analysis project Ga0105044, IMG submission 78092) | Freshwater microbial communities from Lake Fryxell liftoff mats and glacier meltwater in Antarctica - MAT-01 | ecosystem: Environmental > Aquatic > Freshwater > Ice > Liftoff microbial mat | place...
CAAGGCGCGAGCCCGTTGCGCGTCGGGCAGCGGCATGGTCTGCAGGCGCTGCAGCAGTGTTTCCATGCGCTCGCCCAGTTCGACGTCGAACAGCGCATCCACAGCCGCTTCCAGCGCGTCGAGTTCGCCCACGGCGTCGCCATGTGTGCGGCAGATGGCGGCAGCGTCTTCGCAGAACTGCGCCGCGTCGCGCAGTTGGATGCGCGCGCTGGCATGGGCAGCCGCCCGCATCAGCCAGGGCACCGCCTCGCGGTGGCGGCCGGCATCGCGCAGGTGCGCTGCGATGCGCGCCGCTTCACCCGCCTGGCCCACCAACCATTGCGCCACGGCATCATGCAGCGTGGCGGCAAGCACCTGCGGCATCGTTTCCAGAGTGCCTTCGCTGACCAGATCGTGTGCAAAGGCATTGCCACGCAAGACACCCGCAGCTTCAAGCTCGGCCCAGGGGTCGGCCAGGTCCAGCACGCCCTGCGCCAGCACGTGGGCGGCCAGTGCCGGTGTCAGGTCGGGCCCGGCGACCGCCGCCAGGCGGGCCAGCTTCAGCGCGGCCGGGCTCAGCTGGCGCAGCCGCTGGTGGATGAGCCGGCCCACGGTGCGCGGCAGTGGCAGGTTGCCGCTGGCAAAGTCCCGCGCGCTGTTGCTGCCCCTGCCCCCTTGGGCCAGCAGCAGCGCTTTCACGGTCTCCAGCACAAACTGCGGGTTGCCGCCGGTGTGCCGCAACAAGGCAGGCGCCAGCGCGGCGCCGCCCAGACCGTCCACGGCCAGTGAATCGACCAAGTCGACAATGCCCGCTTCGTCCAGCGTCTGCAGGTTCACTTCGACCGTTTGTTGCGCCAAGCCCGCACCGGCGCGCCAGGTTTGCAGTGCGGGCGGCACTTCGGCCGGGCGCAGGGCCATCACCCACCGCCGGCTGCTGTCATCGGCCGTGCAGCGCAGCAGCAATTCGATGCTGGCGTTGTCGGCAAAGTGCAAGTCATCGACCAGCAGCACGCCGCTGCCTTGCAGCACAAAGGCCACCGCCGCTTCCAGCGGACCGGCTTGCAGCGCGCCAGAAGGCGTGGGGCCGAAGGACGGCAGCACCCAGGCCAGCGCCGCCCGGTGCGCATCGGGCAGAGCCTGCGGCTGAGGCACCAGCACTTGCAGCACACGTGCCAGCAAGGCAAAGGGACGCGCCGCGTCACCGGGGCGGGCGCCCGCGCGCGCCACGGCGGGCGCATCGTCGGCCTTGGCCGGGTTCGGGTCGCTGGACGCCAGCGTGGCCGCACACTCTTCCATGAGCCGGGTCTTGCCCAGCCCCGCTTCGGCCAGCAGCAGCACGTGCTGGCCCTGCGCCAGCGGGGTCAACACCTGTTCGACCGCCAAGCCGCGTGCGACCAGGCGCGGCGGCCTCATCAGGCCCGGCGGCAAGCTGCGCAGCGGTGCCGGTGGCGCAGCGGTGGTGGCCGACTCGATCATCGCCAGCAGCGACATCGTCTGCGCGTCGGGCCGCGCGCCCACTTCGTGTTTCAGCACACGCTCGCAGTCGTCGAATGCCAACAGCGCAGCGGCGCGGTCGCCTCGCAGGTAGTGCAGCCGCATGACACGGCGGTGTGCCACTTCGCTGCCCGGTTCCTGCGCCAGCAGGCGCTGCGCCCAGTTCAGTGCCGTGTCGTAGTCGCGTGCCTTTTCGGCAGCGTCGGCCTGCGCGGCCCAGCGGCCGGCCTGGCGCTGGCTGCGCGCCAGGCGCTGCGCCTGCAGCCACTGCACAAAGGCCTCGCTGTGATCGTGCACGGCGTCGCCCAGCACAGTCTGCGCATCGGCCAGGTCGTGTTGAACACCGTCCACCAGCGTCAGCGTGGTGGCGCCGCTGGCGATATCGAAACCGATCTGCTTGCGCAGCTGAAACAGGCGTTGGCGCAGGGCGTTGCGCGCGGCCTCGGTATCACTGTCGGGCCACAGCAGCGCGGCCAGGCGCGCGCGCGGCGTTGGCCCTTCGATGGCCAGCCAGGCCAGCAGCGCGGCGTCACGCGGGCCCAGTTCTCGCGCTGCCTGGCCGGGTGGCTGGCAGGTGGCGGGCGACGTGGCCAGGGCCAGCCGGGTGCCGGCGGCAGGGGCGTCTGGCGCTGCGCGGTTCATGCGCAGATTCTGCGGCATGGTCGCAGGTCGCTGCTCAGGCTGCTCAGGCCCGGCATGGCAATCAGCGGTGCACCTCGGCCTCGCCGTGGCACGACAGCAATTCCATCAGCTGCTTGCGTTCGTACCGGCTCGGCTTGGGCTGCGCCGCCACGCCGAGAGCCGCGCGATGCACAAAGCTGCCGTGCGGCGGCAGCAGCGGTCTTTCAGCGCGGCGGGCTGGCCGTTGGCGTCGAGGAACAGCACGGTGGACTTGTCCAACAGTGTGAACGGCACCGGTTTGCCACCTGCCAGCATCAACAAGGACATCAGGGCGTGCCAGAACTTTCGCGCTGCGGGTTGTTGGGTGACGAACAGGCGTCAAGGTCAGCAGGAGGCAAGGCTGCCTGACGTGCGCGCCACACCACATGGCACCCGGCACCGATTGCGAACCTTGCGCATAACCCAGACACTGCGCGGCGAGCTGCAGCGAGCCCGCGCTGACTGCTCCCCACCACCCCATCCCGCATGACCCAGCCCGCTGCAACACCGCCTATTGCCGACCGGCAGCCCGACTCGCAGCCAGACCCGGCGCGGCCCGCGCAAGAAGCACCGCTGGCCGGCCCGGGCTGGATCCGCACCGTGATCGTGTTTGTCGACGTGGTCGAGTCGGTGCGCCTGATGCAGCAGGACGAACTGGGCACCATCCAGCGTTGGCGGGCCTTTGTGGCGGAAGTCATCGCCCACATCCTGCCAACCCGTGGTGGACGGCTTGTGAAGAGCCTGGGCGACGGCATGCTGCTTGAGTTTTCCAGCGTGCCCGAGGCCGTGGCCGCCGCACATGCCCTGCACCAGCGCATCCAGGCCTTCAACGCATTGGCTCACCCCGACCTGGCACTGTGGCTGCGGGTGGGCGTGCACGTTGCACAGGTCATCCGCGACAGCCTGGATCTTTTTGGCGCGGGGGTGAACCTGGGCGCGCGCATCGCCGCTGCGGCCCAGCCGGGTGAAGTGCTGGTGTCGGCCGAAGCACGCGCCCAGCTGCTGCCAGGTCTGGACGGCGACATCGAAGACGCTGGTGAGTGTTATCTCAAGCACGTCGAAGGCACGCATCGCTTGTTCCGCGTCAGCCCGCCCGGCCCCGCAGTGGCTTGGCGGGCGGCGGGCGCGGCGGGCAGCCTGCGGCCGTCGATTGCCGTGGCGCCGATGCAGGGCAGCGGCAAAAGCGGCAATGGCGGCAACAGCCCACTACCGCCTGCGCTGGCTGCGGCCCTCTCCGACGACCTGGTGGCGGCGCTGGCGAGGGTGCCGCACTTCCTTGTGGTCTCGCGCCTGAGCACGGCCGCTTTGGGCGGACGCCAACTCGAGGCGACTGATTTGGCCAGCTTGCTGGGGGTGCAGTACCTTGTGCAGTGCCACCTGCAAGCCGCCGGCGCCTGGCTGGAAGTGCGTGCCGACGTCTTCGAGGCCAGCAGCGGCCAGGTGGTGTGGCATGGCGTCCACCGTGCGCCGATGGTGGCGCTGCTGAGCGCGGGCGACCCGTTGCCGGCCAGCCTGACGCGCGACATCACCGAAGCTCTGCTCAAGCGCCAGATCGACCTTGCCCACCAGGCCGCGCTGCCCACACTGGCCGGCTACACGCTGCTGCTGTCGGCCATCGCCACGCTGCACAGCCTGGGGCGCCAGGACATGGTGCAGTCGCGCGCGATGTTGGAGCACTTGACCGAACGCCACCCCAGGTCACCCGAAGCCCGCGTCTGGTTGGCCAAGTGGCATTTCATGCAGATCGCGCAGGTCAGCAGTGCCGACAGTGGCCAGGCGGCGCACCGCACGCAAACGCTGCTTGACCAGGTGCTGGACGAGGACCCCGGCCACGCCCTGGCGCTGGCCCTGAGCGGCCACATGGCTGCCTATGCCTTTGCCGACCTGCCCTTGGCCGAGCGGCGGCTGACGCAGGCGCTGCAGGCCGGACCCAACGAATCGCTGGCCGCGCTGTTTCTGGCCCAGGTGTATGTCAACACCGGGCGGCCCGAAGCGGCGGTGCAGGCCGCCGAGCAAGCCACGGCGCTGTCGCCGCTGGACCCGCTGGGCTACTACTACGACCTGTTTGCCGCCAGTGCCTATTCAGCTGCCGGCCGCCACGCACAGGCGCTGACGTTGACTCAGCGCTCGCTGCGGCAGAACGCGCTGCACCTGTCCAGCTGGGTGCAACTGATCATCGAGCAGGTGCTCGTCGGCAGCCCTGAGGATGCAAGAGCCAGCGCCGCGCGGTACCTTGTGATGCGCCCCACGGCATCGGTGCGGCGCTATCTGGACCATCACGCCGCACGTGAACTGCCGCTGGCGCGGCGCAATGCCGACGCCTTGCTGCAGGCTGGCTTGCCTTGGTAAGGCGGCCGCACCAGATCTCGAAACCGTTCAAGAGGAGAACAAGCATGAAGTTTTATTCCACGGATCAACCCCCGTTGGTTCCGCTGCAGAGCACGGCATCGGCAGGTGCAGCAGGCGGATCGGCCGGCGCCACTTCCACCGACCAGCCGCCCCACTCGCAGACGCGGCAGTTCCTGAAGGCATTGCAGACCGGCGACGCGTTGAGCACGCTCGACTTCTGGCGCATCCGACTGCTCAAGGAGCAGGGGCTGATCCCTCAGCTGACCATGGCCAGACGGCTACCACTGGGAACCACGGCCGAACAGAATAACCAAGCCGGCTGGCTCAAAGACAAAAGTTTCGATGTCGTCCAGATGCTGGCCACCGCCGACTTCTGGGCCGCCACCGAAGTCAGCGGTTCGGCGTGGACCGCAACCGGAGACATTCCGACTTCCCAGGTGAAGTTGGTGCCGCGCATGGGCCCTGCGCAGGCAGCCTGGGCGCACACATTGCAGGCCGTGGATGCACCGGCGTATCTGGCGTCTGTGGTGGGGGTTGCCTCGACCATGAGCGGGTCCCCCGTCAACATGCTGCAGCAGATCACCGCGCAAGCCGGCCTGCCTCACCTCTTTATGCCTATCGCTCTGGGCATGGCCGATGAAAAGGCCCCACAGCGGCGACACACTTGCGCGGTGGTGGACGTGGTGCACGCTGTGGTCAATGTTGCCGTGCACAGGCTCAAGCACGTGCTGCAGGTGCCGCGGCCCCATGACAAACGCGCCTTCCCGAGCACGACCGTCGAACCCCTGATTCCTGTGCCCGGCTACACCGCCTACCCCAGCGGCCATGCAGCGCTGATGTTTGCGCTGGCCACGGTGCTGGGCAAGCTGGTTGCTGCAGACGTCACCCAGCAGGCGCACCTGGAGGTATTGGCGTCGAGCATCGCCACCAACCGCGAACATGCCGGCTTGCACACGGCGCTGGACACCCAGGCGGGCCGTGACCTGGGCCATGCCATGGGCCGCTGGATGATCGAAGCTGTGGACCACCCCGCCTTCGGGCCCTGGTCGGCGCTGTATGTGACAGCGGCCAACGAGTGGACCTGACAGCGACTGGCTGCCACGCACCCTGACGAACCGGAGATTGAAGTGCTGGATTTGAACCAAGCCACCGTGAACCGTGCCGCCCTGGCCTGCACCGCCGCGCTTGCGATGAGCGGATGCGCCATGCCGGTGGTCCAGTCCACACCCGCCACAAAAGGGCAGGCTGGCCAGACCGGCCTGCTTTACGCACTGCCCAAGGCGCAGGTGCAGTTGGTGGCGCAGCGCAAGACGGTGGACGCAGAAGAAGTGGCCGCCGCCAAGAAGGAAGCCGCCGATCTGACGACGGCTGCCACGGCTGCCCAGGCCCGCGCGAAAGAAGCGAAGTCGGCGACCAAGGACGCCGACGACACGCTGGCGGCAATCCTGGCCGACACCGCGGCCACCGCAGCGGCCAAGGACGAGGTGCAGCGCAAGGCCAACATCGCCAAGGCCGTGCTTGCCGTGATGGACGGGCGCTTCAATGCAGCCGATCTGGCGGCAAAGGCTGCCGTGGTGCGTGCGGCGGCCGTGGTGGGCGAACTGGGCAAGTGCACAGAAACTGCCACGCTGGCCGCCTTGCCCCATGCACCCGACCCCGACGCACGTTTCCTGGCGCAGCACGCATCCAGCGCCTGGCGCGACGACCAGCTCACGCTGTCCGTGTCACCCACCGGTCTGCTCAACAGCGCCAGCGCGGTGGCCACCGACCAGACCGGCCAGGTGATCTTGAGCCTGGTGCAGGCTTTCGCCGGCGCGCGCGTCGGCAGCGGTTCACCTCCGTTCAAGAGTCTCAGGCTGCGACCAACGGAGGACAAGCGTGACCCAGCCCAGGCGTGCTCGCCGTACAAGACAACCCAGGTCTTTGACCCCACGCGGCTGGATGAAGTCGAAGCCGCCAAAGTGGCGCTCAGCCACGCCAGCGCCGGGTTCCAACTGTGTGTCGCGGGCTTGAAGGCAGACACGATCCGCGCCGAACTGAAGGATACGGTGCCAGGCTTCGCCTACCGCGCCAGCCTGCCAGTTCGTGTCACCCTTGCCGGTTCTTTTGCTCCAACGCCCGACGTCTGCGCGCCCGCAGCCAACACCGAAGCTGCCAGCCTGGTGGCGCACGTGCCTGACGCCAGCACCCTCTTTGTCACGCCAGTCACTGCGGGCGCCTTCACCAAAGTCAGCAACAAACACACGTTCAAGGACGGCATGCTGGTGGAGGTTTCGCTGGACAAGCCCAGCATGGCGGCAGCCATAGCCAGCCTGCCAGTGGAGATTCTGAAAGCCCTGGTCTCGATACCAGCGGCCATCATCAAGCTGAGGGTGGACTACGAATCGCAGTCGGCGGCGCTGGCCACCTCACAGGCCAATGTGCTGAAGGCGCAGGTGGATTTGCTCAACGCACAGAAGGCACTGGAAGACCGGCTGGCGCAAGACGTACCCGGCCCTTGATCGCCTCTGCCCCTCGGGCGCCACGGCGCGCCGACACAATCGGCGCATGACCAGCCCAAACCCAAGCCACCTCGACGTGCTGATCCTCGGCGCCGGCATGTCGGGCCTGGCGATGGCGATGGCACTGAAGCGAGCTGGCAGACACGACTTCCTCATCATCGAAAAGAGCGAAGGCGTCGGCGGCACCTGGTGGGACAACCGTTACCCCGGCGCCTGCGTGGACGTGCCGGCGCCGCTGTACAGCTTCAGCCGGGCGCCGCACGCACGCTGGCGGCGGCGCTTTGCCGCCGCGCCCGAGATCCTGGGCTACATGCAGGGCCTGGTCGAACGGCACGGCCTGGCCCCGCATCTGCGGCTGAACACCGCCGTGCAAAGCGCCAGCTTCGACGACGCCAGCGGTCGCTGGCACATCAAGCTCGACAGCGGCGAGCTCATCGATGCCCGCATCTTCGTCTGCAGCACCGGGCCGCTGTCGGTGCCACGCTGGCCGGCCATCGATGGCCTGGCAAGCTTCGCCGGGCCGCGCCTGCACAGCGCGCGCTGGGACGCTAGCGTGCCCATCGAAGGCCGTCGCGTGGGCGTCATCGGCACCGGTTCCACCGCGTCGCAACTGGTGCCCGAACTGGCCCGGCGCGCCGCTGGGCTGACCGTCTTCCAGCGCACGCCGACTTGGGTGCTGCCGCGCTTTGACAGGGCTTATGGGGCGATGGACCGGTGGCTTTTCCACCTGCCAGGCTGGAATCGCCTCGTGCGCGCCTTCTGGGCTGCCACGGCCGAATCTTTCCGCCGCGGCTTCGAGCCCGGCAGCGCAGCCCAGGGCCGGCTGATGGCTCTGGCACGCGGGCACATGAAACGCCAGCTGCGTGGCGACGAAGCGCTGCGCCAGCGCTTGCAGCCCGCCTACCCCATCGGCTGCAAACGCATCGTCTTTTCCAACGACTACCTGCGGGCGTTCACGCGGCCGCAGGTCGCGCTTCAGACCCAGGCCATCGCCAGCATCACACCAGCCGGCGTGCGGCTGGCCGACGGTACCGAACACCCGCTGGACGTGCTGGTGTGCGCCACCGGCTTTGACGTGCAGCACGCGCTGTCGGTGCCCATCACCGGGCGCGGCGGCGTTTCGTTGCAGACGCTGTGGGCCAACGGTGCAATGGCGCACCTGGGCACCACGGTGGCGGGGTTTCCCAACCTGTTCCTGATGCTGGGGCCCAACACCGCCACCGGGCACACCAGCACGCTGCTGTTCATCGAGCCGCAGGTGCAATTTGTCTTGCGCGCCATGCAGGAACTCGAACTCCGCGGCAGCCGCTGGATGGACGTGCGTGGCGACACGATGCATATCTTCAACGAACAGATGCAGCAGCGCCTGGTGGGATCGGTATGGACGCGGTGCCGCAGCTGGTACCGGGCCGACAACGGCCGCAACGTCGCAATCTGGCCCGGCTACACGCGGGAATACCGCCAGCGGCTGGCCGGTGTCCAGTTCGCGAGCGAGTTTGTCTTCGGATGAGGCGCGACGCCGCGCGAAAGCTGCTGGGCTCTGCTGCACTTCATTTCGCAAGGCAGGTGCCCGGCTGACGCATGCGAACATCCGGCCCCGCCCATCCCGAAAGAGAACCGCGCATGCCCACTATCCACGTTGAAATGTTCGCCGGCCGCACGCTGGACCAGAAGCGCGCCCTGGCCAAGGCCCTGACCGACGCCACGGTGCAGACCCTGGGTGGGCCGCCCGACGCCGTGGACGTGATCTTCACCGACGTGCAGCGCCACGACTGGGCCACTGCCGGGCAGTTGTGGAGCGACAAGGCCGCACCGGCGCCCAAACCGTGACAAAGACGCTGCTCATCCGCCACGCCCATGTGCTGGTCACGATGGACGAGCAGCGGCGCGAGATCGCCGACGGGGCTGTCTTCATCCGCGGGCCTGTGATCGAAGCCGTGGGCGCCACGGCCGATTTGCCAGCCCGTGCCGATGAAGTGATCGACGCCCACGATCAGGTCGTGATGCCGGGCCTGGTGAATACCCACCACCACCTGTACCAGACGCTGACACGCGCCGTGCGCCCGGCGCAGGACTGCGAACTTTTTGGCTGGCTGCAGACGCTGTACCCCATCTGGGCACGCATCACGCCAGACATGCTGCATGTGTCCACGCAGCTGGGCCTGGCAGAGCTGATGCTGTCGGGCTGCACCACCAGCAGCGACCACCTCTACCTCTTCCCCAATGGCTGCCGGCTGGACGACACGCTGCATGCCGCCGCCGAAGTCGGCATGCGCTTTCATGCCGCCCGCGGCGCGATGAGCGTGGGTGTCAGCCAGGGCGGCCTGCCGCCGGATGAAGTGGTCGAGGACGAAGCCCGCATCCTGCGCGACACGCAGCGAGTGATCGAAACTTTCCACGACCCCGCGCGCCACGCGCTGCAACGCATCGTGGTGGCGCCCTGCTCGCCCTTCAGCGTCAGCCGCGGGCTGATGCGCGAAGCCGCGCTGCTGGCGCGCGAGTTCAAAGTGCACCTGCACACGCACCTGGCGGAAAACGACAACGACAGCCACTACACACGCGAGAAGTTCGGCTGCACCCCGGCCGAATATGCCGAACAGCTGGGCTGGCTGGGCCCCGACGTGTGGCACGCCCACTGCGTGAAGCTGGACGCGGCCGGCATCCGCCAGTTTGCCGCCACCGGCACCGGTGTGGCGCACTGCCCGGGCAGCAACATGCGATTGGGTTCGGGCATCGCGCCCATCCGCGCCATGCGCGACGCAGGCGTGCCGGTGAGCCTGGCGGTGGACGGCTCGGCCAGCAACGACAGCGGCCACCTGCTGGCCGAAGCGCGGCTGGCCCTTTTGCTGCAGCGTGTGGCCCGTGGCGCCACGGCCATGCCGGCGCGCGAGATGCTGGAAATCGCCACGCTTGGCGGTGCACGGGTGCTGGGGCGCAACGACATCGGCGCGCTGGCGCCGGGCATGGCCGCCGACCTCATCGCCGTGCCGCTGGACGAAGTGGGCATGGCCGGCGCCGGTCACGACCCCGTGGCTGCGCTGCTGTTTTGCCACGTGCCCAGGGTGGCGTTGAACGTCATCCATGGCCAGGTGCGGATTCGTGGTGGCGCGTTCGTGGCCTTGGACCTGCCGGCCCTGGTGCGACGCCACCGCGTGCTGTCGGAAGGGTTGATGGCCTGATGGCCTGATCGGCTGATGGGCCGCGCCTGGACGGGCTTGTTCAGGGTCGCTCACTTGCGAACGCCCGTTGCGGCCCGTTGCGGTGCAGGGATAAGCCTGTCAGCCCCGGCCCTGGGACGGCCCCAGAATGGCGGCCCAGCCATTTGCGCCCCAGTGGCAGCGGCGACAACGAAGGAACCCCATGAACGGCCAGATGATGCAGCAGCCGCTGCTGATTTCCTCTCTCATCGTGCATGCCGAAAGGCACCACCCGGAACGCGAAGTGGTCTCGCGACGGGTGGAAGGCGACATCCACCGCTGCACCTACAAACAAGTGGCTGCACGCTCGCGCCAGGTGGCCAAGGCTCTGGGCGCCCTGGGCGTGAAAGCCGGCGACCGTGTGGCCACGCTGGCCTGGAACGGCTATCGCCACATGGAGCTGTACTTTGGTGTCAGCGGTTCTGGAGCGGTGCTGCACACACTGAACCCGCGGCTGCACCCGGACCAGATTGCCTACATCGCCGATCACGCCGAAGACCAGGTGCTGTTTTTTGACATGACCTTCCTGCCGCTGATCCAGGCCGTGGCCGGGCGCACGAAGACGGTCAGGCAATGGGTGGCCATGACGGACCGGGCCCACATGCCGGCAGCCGACGTGGCCGCCAAGATCCCCAACCTGCTGTGTTACGAAGACCTGTTGGCCGCGCAGGACGACCGTTATGAATGGCCGGCGCTGGACGAAAACGCCGCCAGCAGCCTGTGCTACACCAGCGGCACCACGGGCAACCCCAAGGGTGTGCTGTACAGCCACCGCAGCACGGTGCTGCACACCATGGCCGCTGCGCTGCCCGACTGCCTGGGCTGCGGCGCCACAGACGCCATCCTGCCCGTGGTGCCCATGTTCCACGTCAACAGCTGGGGCATCGTCTACCTGGCGCCGATGACCGGCGCCAAGCTGGTGCTGCCGGGCCCGGGCCTGGACGGCAAGAGCCTTTACGAGTTGTTCGAAAGCGAAGGCGTCACGATCAGCGCCGGCGTGCCCACCGTGTGGCAGGGCCTGCTGGCTTATGTCGACGCCAACGAGCTGAAGTTCAGCACCATGCGGCGCAGCGCCATCGGCGGCAGCGCCTGCCCGCCGGCCATGATCAAGAAATTCCTGGACGTCTACGGCGTGCGTGTCATCCACGCCTGGGGCATGACCGAGATGAGCCCCATCGGCACCGCTGCGGCCTTCAAGAGCCAGCACCTGGGCCAGTCGCCCGAGCAGAAACTGGCCGTGATGGCCACACAGGGCCGCGCGGTGTACGGCGTGGACATGAAGATCGTCAGCGAAGACGGCACCGAACTGCCCTGGGACGGCCAGGCCTCGGGCGACCTGCTGGTGCGCGGCCCGTGGATCATCAGCAGCTACTTCAGGAACGAAGGCGGCGACCCCTTGAAGGACGGCTGGTTTCCCACCGGCGACGTGGCCAAGATCACACCCGAGGGCTACATGGTCATCACCGATCGCAGCAAGGACGTCATCAAGTCCGGCGGCGAATGGATCGGCAGCATCGACCTGGAAAACATCGCCATGGCCCACCCCGCCGTGGCCATGGCCGCCTGCATTGCCGCGCACCACCCCAAGTGGGACGAAAGACCGCTGCTGGTGGTGGTGAAGAAGCCCGGCGCAGAGGTCACGCGCGAAGAGCTGATCGGCTTCTACGAAGGCAAGATCGCCAAGTGGTGGACACCCGACGACGTGGTGTTCGTCGACGCCATCCCGCTGGGCGCCACCGGCAAGATGCAGAAGATCAAGTTGCGCGAGCAGTTCAAGAACCACGCACTTCCGACATGAGGCCCCCGGGCTCGCTGGCGCTCGCCACCCCCCGAGGGGGCCGTCCGCCTGCGGCCCGGCAGAGCCGGTTCCGCGGCGGGAAGCCTGGGGGTGGCCTGGCACTTCATGGTCGCATCGCTGCCCTCCTGCTGGTGGTTTGCGCTGGTGCGGCGGCGCAGGACGAGGTGCCCTTCATCACCACGCCCGACAAGGTGACACTGGCCATGCTGGAGCTGGCGGGGGTGACGGCCGCCGACCGGCTGGTGGACCTGGGCTCGGGCGACGGCCGCATCGTCATCACCGCCGCCCGGCGTTTTGGCGCCAGCGGACTGGGCGTTGAAATCGTGCCCGACCTGGTGGCACAAAGCCGCGTCAACGCACGCAAGGCCGGTGTGGCCGAGCGCGCGCAGTTCCGCGTGCAGGACCTGTTCACGCTGGACCTGGCGCCTTTCAGCGTCGTCACGATGTACCTGCTGCCCGAGGTCAACCTGCAGTTGCGCCCGCGCCTGCTGGCCCTGCCCGCCGGCACGCGCATCGTCAGCCACGACTGGGACATGGCCGACTGGGCGCCCGACCGCACCGTCACGCTGGAGGTGCCCGACAAGGCCATCGGCCGTGAAAAACGCAGCCAGGTGCACCTGTGGCGCGTGCCGGCGCAGGTGCAGGGCTTGTGGTGCGCGGCTGGCGGCTCGCTGCAGATCAGCCAACGCTTCCAGCAGTTTTCAGCCACGCTGCGGGTGCCGGGCCAAGCCGCACCGGTGGCGGTGTTCGATGGCCGCATCGACGGCATGGCGCTGCGCAGCCAGGAGCCCGCAGACATCGGCGGGCCGCGCACCGCACTGCGACTGGAGGGTCAGCAACTGCAGGTGCTGCGTGTGCCGCCCACCGCCCAGCGGTTCGAGGGCGCGCGCTTCGTGCCTGCGCTGCAGGGGCGCTGCCCGGGCTGATCGCCTGCTGCCATCGGCTTTGCTCTTGATCTGCACACAGAGCTGTTCACCAACTGCGGCGCGTGGCGAGAGGCTCTGCGTGAGTGCTGCACGGACTTTGTTCAGACCGGGTCGGTCTGCAGCAGCGTCTGCAGGCAGTGTTCGCGCACGCCGAAGTAGCGCTTCAGCTCATCCACCTGCGCCAGCGCTGCGCCAGCCTTGAACTCAGCCTTGAACTCAGCCTGGGCACCAGCCCGCGGCGCGCTGCGCTTCACTGCCAGGATCATCTTGTTCTTGCGTGTGTGTTCCAGCGTCACGAACTCGAAGACCTGGGTGTCGTAACCCTGCGCTTCCAGCAGCAGCGCACGCAGGCTGTCGGTCAGCATCTCGGCCTGCTGTTCGGCGTGGATGCCGTGCTGGAACACGCTGCGCAGCGGGTGCGGGCTCAGCAGCTGCGGGCGCAGTTGTTTGTGGCAGCACGGTGAACACAGGATGATGTCCGCACCGGCCTTCAGCCCCAGGTGGATGGCGTGATCGGTGGCGGTGTCGCAGGCGTGCAGCGCGATCATCACGTTCATCGGGCCGGCGGTCCATTCACGCACGTCGCCTTGCACCACATGCATGCCCTGCAGCCCCAATTCGGCCGCCGTGCGCTGGCCTTGCTGCACCAGGTCGGACCGCAGTTCCACGGCCACCACCTCGGCTTGCAGACCTTGCGTGCGGCGCAGCCAGTCGTGCACGGCAAAGCTCAGGTAGGCCTTGCCGGCACCGAAGTCCACCACACGCAACTGCTGGGCGCCCGCCAGCGGCGAAGAGGCCAATGCGTGTGCAAACACTTCGACGAACTTGTTGATCTGCTTCCACTTGCGCGCCATGGCCGGCACCAGCTGGTGCTGCTCGGTGGTGATGCCCAGCGCCGTGAGGAAGGGGCGCTGGATGTCGATCCAGCGTTGCTTTTCACGGTCGTGTGCCAACGGTGCGGCTGGCGCGGCCGACCCGGCAGACCGGACCCGCACCGATCCTTCCGCTGCGGCCACCGCATGCACGATCAGGTGCGCCTTGCCCTTCTTGCTCAGCGTGAGCTGCGTTTCTTCCTGCGGCGTGACGAGGTGTGCGTTGCGAAAGCTGCCGCCGAGAAGCTCGTCCACCAGGGCCAGCCCTTGTGGCACCGGCAGGTTCTTGGTGATGTCGCGTGTGGCGTGGCTGTACACGAAGCTCAGCTGCGGCTGGCCGCGCAACAGCAGCGGGCGCACCACGACTCGCTGCAAGTCCGGCTCTGCGCCTTGCGGCCTGGCCAGCACCAGGCGCAGGCAGCGGCCTTGTTCGATGCTGGCGGCCAGCAACTCACGAAAGCGCTGCAAGGCGGTGTCGATGGTGGGTGTAGTCACGTCAGCGATTGTCGCCGTGGCTGGCTGGGCCGCGTCGGCTTGTCAGCGAGGTCGGTTCAGTCGTCGTTGCCGCCGCGTCATCGGCCGACATCGGCCGGGCTGACCGCAGGTCAACGCGGGTCAGCGCGCGTCAATCGCCCGGGATCTGCGGCCGGTGCAGCTGCACCGGCCGCGCGGCCTTCTTGCGCATGCGGATGTTGAGCATCTCCACGCCCAGCGAAAAGGCCATGCCGAAGTAGATGTAGCCCTTGGGCACGTGGTTGTCGAAACCTTCGGCCACCAGCACCACGCCCACCACCACCAGGAAGGACAGCGCCAGCATCTTGATGGTGGGGTGGTCGGACACGAAGCGGCCGATGGGCCCGGCAAAGACCATCATCAGGGCCACCGACACGATGACCGCGGCGATCATGATGCGCACGTCGTCCACCATGCCCACGGCGGTGATGATGGAGTCCAGCGAGAAGACCAGATCGACGATCATGATCTGCAGGATGACGGCCGCAAAGGTGGCCTTGACGGCCTTGGACCCGGGGTCTTCCTCGGTTCCCTGCAGCGAGTGCGAGATCTCGGCCGTGCTCTTCCACAAGAGGAAGAGACCGCCCGCAATCAGGATCAGGTCGCGTCCGGAAATCTCCTGCCCGATCACCGTGAACAGCGGCGCCACCAGACCCACGATCCAGGCCAGCACGAGCAGCAGGCCGATGCGCATGAACATGGCGCCGAAGAGGCCGATCTTGCGCGCGAACTCGCGCTTTTCCTTGGGCAGCTTGTCCACCAGGATGGAGATGAAGATGATGTTGTCGATGCCCAGGACGAGCTCGAGTGCGGTCAGCGTGGCAAATGCAATCCAGGCTTCGGGGCTTGAGAGGAGTTCCATCGTTCAGTGATTTTGCTCGATCCCTGGGCCATGGCCACAAAAACTCTACGGCGAATTTCCTGCGCGCCGTGGAACTTTGGCCGACCACAATGCGCAGCGCAGCCCGTGCCAAAAGTGAAAAAACGCCTGGAGACAACGATGCCCCGATTTGCCGCCAACCTGTCGATGCTGTTCACCGAAGTGCCGTTTCTGGAGCGCTTCGAACGCGCGGCCCGCGCCGGCTTTTCCAGCGTCGAGGTGCAGTTCCCTTATGAAGCCACGGCCGGCGCCATCCGCGACCGGCTCGTGGCCAACCGCCTGACGATGGTGCTGCACAACCTGCCGGGCGGCAACGCGGCCGCCGGCGATCGTGGCATCGGCGCCAACCCGGACCGCGTCGAAGAATTCCGCGCCGGCGTGGCGCAAGCGCTGACCTACGCCACGACGCTGGGCGTGCCCCAACTCAACTGCCTGGCCGGCATCCCGCCTGCCGGCACACCCGACGAAGTGGCACGTGCCACCTTCGTGGCCAACCTGCGATTTGCGGCAGCGGCGTTGAAGCCAGCCGGGCTGAAGCTGCTGATCGAACCCATCAACAACTTCGATGTGCCCGGCTTCTGGCTCAACCACACGGCACTGGCGCTGTCGGTGCTGGACGAAGTGGGCGCCGACAACGCCTTTGTGCAGTACGACATCTACCACGCGCAACGCTACGAGGGTGAGCTGGCGGCGACGCTGCAGAAATACCTGGCGCGCATCGGCCACATCCAGGTGGCCGACAACCCGGGGCGCCACGAACCGGGCACCGGCGAAATCAACTACCCCTTTTTGTTCCACCATCTGGACCGCATCGGCTACACGGGTTGGATCGGCTGCGAATACCTGCCCGCGGGCGGCACAGAATCGGGCCTGGGCTGGCTGGAGCAGGCGCGCCGGCAGTTGCGATAGTTTGCGATAGTTTGCGACAGCTGCGCCCGCCGGGGCTGACACCCACACGGAGAACTGCGCATGAGCATCGGACTGAAACTGGGCTTCATCGGCCTGGGCATCATGGGCGCGCCCATGGCCGGCCACCTGCGTGCTGCCGGCCATGAACTGTTTGTCACCACGCGCAGCCAGGTGCCAGCGGACTTGCTGGCAGCCGGCGCGGTGGCCTGCGCCAACGCGGCGCAGGTGGCGCAGAAGGCCGACGTGATCTTCCTCATGGTGCCCGACACACCCGACGTGGACAAGGTGCTGTTTGGCGACATCGGCGTGGCCCAGGGGCTGAGCGCCGGCAAGACCGTGGTCGACATGAGCAGCATCTCGCCCATGGCCACCAAGGACTTTGCCGCGCGCATCAACGCGCTGGGCTGCGACTACCTGGACGCGCCGGTCAGCGGTGGCGAGGTGGGCGCCAAGGCTGCCTCGCTGACCATCATGGTGGGCGGCAGCGAAGCCACCTTTGCACGGGTGCTGCCGCTGTTTCAGCTGATGGGCAAGAACATCACCCACGTCGGCGGCAATGGTGACGGCCAGACCACCAAAGTGGCCAACCAGATCATCGTGGCGCTGAACATCGCGGCCGTGGCCGAAGCGCTGGTGTTTGCCAGCAAGGCCGGCGCCGACCCGGCCAAGGTGCGCCAGGCGCTGATGGGCGGCTTTGCGGCTTCGCGCATTCTCGAAGTGCATGGCGACCGCATGATCAAGCGCACCTTCAAGCCGGGCTTTCGCATCGCGCTGCACCAGAAAGACTTGAACCTGGCGCTGCAGGGTGCCAAGGCATTGGGCGTGGCGCTGCCACAAACAGCGGCTGCGGCGCAGCTGATGCAGACTTGCGCAGCGCAGGGCTGGGACCATCTGGACCACTCGGCGCTGGTCAAGTCGCTGGAGCTGATGGCGCATCACGAGGTGATGCCGGACTAAAAAGCGCCTGGCTGAATGGCGCCTGACTGAATGGCGCCGGACTGAATAGCGCCGGACCGATCTGGGCAAGCCCTGACAATGTCGGCATGACCGCCGGCACCGATTCCATCAGCGCCACGCTGCGGCACCGGCCTTTCCGCGCGCTTGTCAGCGGCGGCACCGTGTACTTCGTGGGCAACGCCATGCAGGCCATGGCCACGGCCTGGCTGATGGTCGAACTCACCGGCAGTTCATTTCTGGCGGCGCTGGTGCAGACCGCCGTTTTCCTGCCCATGTTCCTGCTCTCGCTGCCGGCCGGTGTGATGGCCGACACCACCGACAGGCGGCGCCTGATCCTGGCATCGCTGAGCGTGCAGGCCGTGGTGGTCACGCTGTTGGCGGTGCTGATGTTCATCGGCTGGGCCGGACCGGCGACGCTGCTGCTGCTGACCTTCGTTACCGGCTGCTGCACGGCCATGCTGTCGCCGTCGTGGAATTCGGCCATCGTCGACGTGGTGCCGCGCGACGAACTGCCGCAGGCCATCACCGTGGTGGGCATTTCCTACAACAGCGCACGTGCGCTGGGCCCGGCCATCGCCGGCTGGGTGTTTGCGCAGCTGGGGAGTGCCTGGGTTTTTGTGTGCGCGGTGGTCGGTATCGTGGTGCTGCTGCAGGCCGTGCGGCAGCACCCGCCCCGGCCGCATCCGCCGTCGCGCCTGCCGGCCGAACGGCTGTGGGGCGGCATGCTCAGCGCGCTGCGCTTCGTGCGCCATTCGCACACCGTGCTGGCGCAACTGGTGCGCACCATGGCCTACAGCACGGCGGGATCGGCTCTGTGGGCGCTGCTGCCGGTCATCGGCCAGCGGCAGCTGGGGCTGGGTGCCACGGGTTTTGGTCTCTTGATGGGTTGCCTGGGCACGGGTGCGGTGTTGGCCGGGCTGTTCATCGGGCGCCTGCGCGCGCGCCTGGGGCTGGAACGGCTGGTGGCCATCGGCGGCGTGGTGTTTGCCAGCGCCATGGTGGTGGCCGCGCTGTCCACCTGGCCGCCACTGGTCTACCTGGCGCTGGTGGCCGGCGGTGGCGCCTGGATGGCCGTGATGTCGACCTACAACACGGCTACGCAAACCAGCGTGCCGCCCTGGGTGCGCGCACGCGCCACCGCCATGCACACGCTGTGCGCGCTGGGCTCGTTTGCCATCGGCTCGGCCTTCTGGGGTGCCTTGTCCGACATCGTGGGCCTGACACCCGCGCTGCTGATGGCCGCTGCCGCCATGGCCACCGGGCTGCTGCTGGTGCGGCCCTTCCCGCTGCGCATGAGCGACCTGGGCGAAGTCACACAAGCACCGTTGTCACCCGACCTCTTTGTGGCCCACCAGCCCGACCCCGAAGCCGGCCCGGTGGCGGTGGAAATCAGCTACCGGGTGCGGCCTGAATCGACCGAGATTTTTCTCGACGCAGTGAGCCTGATGAACGCGCCGCGCCAGCGCGACGGCGCCACCTTCTGGCGCATCTACCGCGACCTGGGCGACCCGTCGCGTTACGTCGAACGTTTCATCGTCACGCGCTGGGCCGACTACCTGCACCAGCGCGCCCGCGCCACCTTGGCCGACCAGCAACTGGAAGTGCTGCTGCTGCCGCACCTGGAACCGGGCACGGCGCCCAGCATGCAGCACTACATCGCCGAACGCTAAATGCCGCCTGGCAACAGCCTGCACACACGACATGAACCCCGATTTCGAAGCCGCCAGACAGGCCTTTGTGGACGGCCTGGCCGGCCAGCAGGCCGGGCAGTTGCTGATGGCCGAAAGCCACTACCGCCGATCGCTGGCCCTGCTGCCGGGCCGCGCGTCCACGCTCACCAACCTGGGCGCCACGCTGCTGGCCCTGGAAAGACCGCAGGAAGCGTTGCTGCTGTTGGAGCAGGCCACACAAGTCGAGCCCGGCCACGCCGAAGGCTGGCTGCAACGTGCCGACGCATTGGCCCGGCTGGGCCACCTGGATGAGGCACTGCCCTGCATCGACCAGCTGCTGGCCCTGGCCCCCACGCTGGCCCTGGGCTGGGCGCGCCGCGGTGCGCTGCTGAAAGATCTGGGTCGGCACCCGGCCGCGGCACAGGCGCTGCAACGGGCCATCGAACTGGGTGCCGACCCCGCGGTCAACGGCTACCTGCTGGCTTCCTTGACGGGCGCACTGGCGCCACCGCAAGCGCCGCCGGGCTACGTCGAACAGCTCTTCGACAGTTACGCCGAAGGCTTTGACCAGCACCTGGTGCAGCAGTTGCAGTACCGGGCACCCGAGGTGCTGGCGCAGCTGGTGCGCCAACAGAACAGACGTTTCCCATCGGCCCTGGACCTGGGCTGCGGCACGGGTCTTTGTGGCGCCTTGCTGCGGCCCCTGGCCGACCGGCTGGCGGGCGTGGACCTGTCGCCGCGCATGCTGGCGCAGGCGCGTGCACGGGCGGTGTACGACGAGCTGCTGCAAGCCGAGATCGTGCAGCACCTGCACGACACCGCGAGCCGGCACGACCTGCTGCTGGCCACCGACGTGTTCATCTACCTCGGCGACCTAACCGCCGTGTTCAGTGGCGCCGCACGGGTGCTTCGGCCTGGCGGTCTGCTGGCCTTTTCGGTGGAGCTGTCCAGCGACGCGGTGGACTTTGAATTGCGCCCCAGTTCACGTTACGCGCAGTCTGAACGCCACCTGCGATCGCTGGCGCAGCGCCATGGATTCGAGGTAGTGACCGCTGCGAAAGAGGACCTCCGGCTGGACCAGCAGCAGCCCGTGGCCGGCCTCTACCTGCTGCTGCGGGCCGCGTCGCGCGGCTGAACGCCAGCGCCACCGCTACACCGCGCCGCGTGTGTTGACGTACAGCGCGTAAAGCGAATGGCTGGCGGCCATGAACAGCCGGTTGTTCTTGGCGCCGCCAAAACACACATTGGCGCAGCGCTCGGGCAGGTGGATGTGGGCCATCGGCTGGCCGGCGGCGTTGTAGACACGCACGCCGTCCAGCGCTTCCAGGTCGGCGCCGGGTGCGCCGCTGCTGCCGAAGCCACACCACACGTTGCCCAGCATGTCCACGGCAATGCCGTCGTAGGCGCCGGGGCCGCCGGCGTCGACGTAGACACGCTTGTTGCCCAAGGCGCCGCCATTCACGTCGTACTGCCAGATCTTGCGATGAGGCTGGGCACGGCTTTCCACCACGTACAGGATTTTTTCGTCGGGACTGAAAGCCAGGCCGTTGCTGCCTTGCAGGTCACTCAACACCATCGTCAGCTCGCCGCTGCCTGGCGCGATGCGGTAGACGCCGTGGGGCAGTTCTGGCGTGGCCGGTTCACCTTCCCACCAGCCCAGGATGCCAAAGGGCGGGTCGGTGAACCAGATGCTGCCGTCGCGGGTGCAGACGATGTCGTTGGGCGAATTCAGGCGCTTGCCCTGAGGGTTGTTGGGATAGCGGTCGGCCAGCACCGTGATGCTGCCGTCGTACTCGGTGCGCGTGACACGCCGCGCGCCGTGTTCGCAGGCCAGCAGACGGCCCTGGCGGTCGCGCGCCAAGCCGTTGGCGTGGTGGCTGGGCTTGCGGAATTCGCTGATCGCACCCGAGGCGTCGTCCCAGCGCAGGATGCGGTTGTTGGGGATGTCGCTGAACAAGAGGTGGCGTGCGTCGCCAAACCACTGCGGTCCTTCGGCCCAGTAAAAGCCAGTGGCCAGTTGTTCCACCGTGCCCGAGAGCAGCCGCAAGGCCGTGAAACGTTCGTCGAAGATCTCGATGCGCGGGTCGGGCAGGCGCTGCGAAGGCTGGAAGTTGAATTGCGGGCCGGTGTCCATGTCTTCAGATCTCCTTCAGTGCGGCCGCTCCATCGCGGGCCCCTGAATGTAGGCGCCAGGCAGATTCGGCCGGCGGGCTCAGAGTCAGACTCAACGCCGCAACACAGGGCCTGCGCTCAAGGACCCGCCCGCCTTGGCAGCCACAGGCTGAGCTCGGGGAATGCAGGCCATCATCATCAGCACGATGTCCAGTTTCTGCCCACGATTTCCACGGCTGCCGCATTCGGGCAACGGGTGGGGTGCACATCGGCGGCCTTCAGTTCATGGGCCCATGCGGGTATGGTGATCGACACAGCCAGCGCGGCGGAAATCCCGGGGTTCTTCAGCTTCCATCGGGTCTCTTGTTGGAAGGGGGTCAAGCCGCCGTGTTGTATTTGTTGTCTCCATAGGGGCCCATGCCCAGAAAGCTGCCGCCTTGCAGCAGCCGTTGTGGCCCTTCCGGTTGAAGCAGGTGCTGCACCTGCGGGGCGAAGCTCTCGGCATCGTGCCGGGGCACAAAGCCCAGGCGCCGCCAGGCATCCGCCGTGTCCCAGAAAGCGCGTGTGTTGTCGGACATGCCATAGGCCACCAGAAAGCCCACGTCGGGCGCGGTCAGTGCACAGCTCACCAGGCTGGCCAGGTCGGGCAGGCTGATCCAGGTGGACAGGCCACGTTGGTCGGGCGGCGTGGGTGTGGCGGTGCCGATGCGCAGGCACACGGTCTCGATGCCGAAGCGGTCCCAGTACAGGCTGGCGATGCCCTCGCCGAAGAGCTTGCTCAGTCCGTAGTTGCCGTCGGGCCGCGGGCGGTCCAGGGGCGTCAAGGTCTGCGTCCGCGGGTAGCAACCCGTGACGTGGTTGCTGCTGGCAAATACGATGCGCTTCACGCCCTGCCGGCGCGCCGCTTCGTACAGGTTGTGCAGGCCGCAGATGTTGGCTTGCAAGATGGGCTCGAAGGGCCCTTCGACGCTGATGCCGCCCAGGTGCACGATGGCCTGCACGCCTTGCAGCAGTTCGTGCACACTGGACGCGTCGGCCAGGTCGCAAGGCACAGCATCGACATCTGACGGCAGCGTCACACGCGCCAGCGGCGCGGCCAGGTCCGAGACCCGCAGGCGTTGCGCCAAGGTCTGAAGCGGGGGTGTCAGGGCGCGGCCCAGGGTGCCGGCCGCGCCGGTCAGGAGCAGGGTCTGAAAGGGTGCAGTCATCGGCGCAGGGTCAGCCCTGAATTGTCTTTGATTGAGCCTTCGGAGAGTATCGAACCGTTGTTCCAAGCTGAGCTAGGGGATTCCATGGTCAGGCCACCGGGGCCCGGTTTGCGGGTGGTTTCTTTTGGTGAATGCATGCTCGAACTGCAAGGCACGGCCTTCGGCGACATGCGCCAGACCTACGGCGGCGACACCCTCAACTCCGCCGTCTACCTGGCTCGCTGCGGCGCCCGTCAAGGACTGCAGGTGGACTACGCCACAGCCCTGGGTGACGACCCGCTGAGCAGCGGCCTGTTGCAGCGCTGGCACGCCGACGGGTTGGGCACGGGCCTGGTGCAACGCTTGCCGGGGCGGCTGCCGGGGCTGTACCTGATCGAGGTGGATGAACGCGGCGAGCGCCGCTTCAGCTACTGGCGCGACCAGGCTGCAGCACGTGCCTACTTCGACGCGCCCGAAGGCAGCACGCCGCTGGAGCAGCAGGCCGACACCATCGACGCGCTGTACTTCAGCGGCATCAGCCTGGCCATCCTTCCGCCGGCTGGGCGACAGCGCCTGCTGGCGGTAGCCGCACGCGTGCGTGGCCAAGGCGGCCTTGTCGCCTTCGACAACAACTACCGCCCGCGCTTGTGGGCCGACGTGGGCACCGCCCGCGCCGCCTTCACCGCCGCCACCGACGTGGCCACGTTGGCGCTCATGACGCTGGACGACGAACAGGCACTGTGGGCGCAGCCCGATGCGACAGCGCAGTTGCAACGCACGCTGGCCCTGCCCTGCGCCGAGGTGGTCATCAAGCGCGGCGCTGCTGCGACCTTGGTGCGACGGCTGGGTCAGCCGCTGCAGGAAGTGCCCACTGTCGTCGTGGCACAGGTGGTGGACACCACGGCCGCGGGCGACAGCTTCGCAGGGGCCTATCTGGCCGCGCGCCTGGCGGGTGCCGATGCCGTTGCTGCGGCCCACGCGGGCAACCGGCTGGCATCGCGTGTGGTGCAACACCGCGGTGCGGTCATACCCCGGTCCGCGATGGCCGACCTTCTGGAGTGAATCGAACGAGCTTCGGAAGACCGGTGTGCTGGTGAGCCGGCTGATGTCCGGCCTGCTGGCCGGCCCAGGTCACCTTCGATCAGGGCTTCTGCCAGGACCGCGAAGAGTTCGGCGACCCCATCCGCTGCGCTGTTTCCCGCCAGTTGGGATGCACCACGTTTGCGCTGGACCCACCGGCCCAGAAGGCGCGCTAGATTCACGGCTTCAAGTGAAGCCAGGAGCACATCGATGAGACCCAACCGCCTGCGTGAGCTCTGGGCCCAGGACAAGGCCGCCGTCAACGGCTGGCTGGCCATTCCCAACAGCTTCAGCGCCGAGGTCATGGCCAACCAGGGCTGGGACTCGCTGACCATCGACATGCAGCACGGTGTGATCGACTACAACGCGCTGGTGCCCATGCTGCAGGCCATCAGCACCACGGCAACCGTACCCATCGTGCGCGTGCCCTGGCTGGAGCCCGGCATCCTGATGAAGGCGCTGGACGCAGGTGCCTATGCGGTCATCTGCCCCATGATCAACACCCGCGAAGACGCGCACAAGCTGGTGCACTACACGCACTACGCGCCGCAGGGCACACGCAGTTTCGGGCCCATACGCGCCAGCATCTACGGCGGCCCCGACTACCCGGAACACGCTAACAAGACCATCGTCGCCTTCGCGATGATCGAAACCGCGCAGGCGCTGGACAACCTGGACAGCATCCTCAGCGTGGAAGGCCTGGACGCCATTTACATCGGCCCTTCGGACCTGTCGCTCAGTCTGGGCTGCAAGCCGGTGTTCGATGACGTTGACCCGAAAGCACAGCAGGCCATCGAGCACATCGTGGCACGCGCCAAGGCCCACGGCGTGGTGGCCGGCATCCACAACGGCCGTGCCGACGTGGCGCGGGCGCGAGTGGACCTGGGCTTCCGCTTCGTGACACTGGGCTCGGACGCCCGACTGCTGGCTGCCGGTTCGCAGGAACTGCTGGGTGCGATGCGGGCGGGCTGAGCGGCTGGGTCGCCGCCGGCTTCGTCGGACATGGGGGGAAGGCGCCATCACCGCCTGCTTCGCGCTGCGCTGACAAACCTTGAGATTCCCGCACGCGTTGCGGCTTTTTCAAACCAACATGCCACATGCTCGAACGCCCCGCCCTGTTGGCTGAGGTCCAACGCGCCCTGTTCCGGTCACCCGCAGTCGCCTTGGTAGGCCCGCGTCAGGTGGGCAAGACCACGCTGGCCCGCAATCCGCAGGTCGACGGTGCAAAGGCCACCTGCTTCGACCTCGAAGACCCGCAGGTGCAGCGCAACGTCGAAGCTGGCGGTTTCACGCTGCAGGAAACCGGCGCCGAAAAGACCCACCGGCTGTGGTGGCGCGGTGGCTTCCCGCTCTCTTTCACCGCCGCCAGTGACGATGACAGCCGTGGCTGGCGGCGCCACCTCATCCGCACCGTGGTTGAACGCGACCTGCCGCATCTGGGCATGAACGTGCCGGCTCGAGCCATCTACCGCTTCTGAGCCATGCTGGCGCACTTTCACGGCCAAGTCCCCTGACTGACCGCGTGGAACCGGTGCCGCTGACAGCCTTGCTGGGGTGAAGGCGCCGGGCCTGCAAGTGCGCCGGGCTGAAAGCACAAACGGTCCAGCCCTTGCGGTCTGGACCGTTGCTTCCATTTGGTGGGCCCCGACAGATTCGAACTGTCGACCAACGGATTAAGAGTCCGCTGCTCTACCAACTGAGCTAGGAGCCCTGAAACTTGTTCAGTCGCATGTGGTGGGTCGTGCGTGACTCGAACACGCGACCAACGGATTAAAAGTCCGCTGCTCTACCGACTGAGCTAACGACCCATCCGAAGAGCCTCAAATTATATCAGCACCTGAGGGCTGGTCTTTCCTGCTGCAGACGCCATCAGCAGGCCCAGCGCCTCACCGGCGGCCACCATGCCGAAGGTGGCCGTAACGGTGACGCTGGAGCCGTAGCCGTGGCAGTTGAGTGATCCGTCACTGCCGTTGGCAGGCGCCGCGGCCGCATCGACTTCGCAGCTGGCATCGGACACGGCTGCGGGCGCGGCCACACTTTCGCGTGAGAACACACAGCGCACGCCGATGCGCCCCTGGCGGGGGGCTGCACCGGCCTTGCGCAGGCGCTGACGCAGGCTGGCCAGCAGCGGGTCGTGTGTGGCGTCGGCCAGGTCTTCGACCTCGACACGCTGCGCGGCGCGTTTGCCGCCTGCGGCACCCACACAAACCAGGGGCACGCCGCTGCTCAGGCTCCAGGCCGCCAGTGCGGCCTTGGCGCTGACCTGGTCGCAGGCATCGATCAGCACATCCACCGCCCGGGGCAACAGGGCCGGCCAGTTGTCGGCGGCGACAAATTCTTCAACGCCGAGCACGTCACAGCCCGGATGGATGTCGGCGATGCGCTCGCGCAAGGCCACCACCTTGGCCATGCCCAGCGTGTGGCCCAGGGCCTGCACCTGGCGGTTGATGTTGGATTCGGCCACATGGTCCAGGTCCAGCAGCACCAACACTGCCACACCACTGCGGGCCAGCGCCTCGGCCGCCCAGGACCCGACACCGCCCACGCCCACCACCGCGACCCGTGCCTGGCGCACCCGTTGGTAGCCCGCATCGCCATACAGCCGCCGCAGGCCGCCAAAGCGGCGCTCCAGGTCGGCACTGGTTTCGGTCGCAGCGGACATGGCGGACACAGTGGAAACAGCGGCGACAGCGACGACAGCGGCGACAGCGCTCAGCTGCCGCTGTCCAGACGCCACACCTGGTAATGCAGCGCCGCCACGGCGCCGACGATGATGCCGGCCAGCGCAATGAAACTGCCCAGCGCCAAAGTCGACACACCGCTCAGCCCTTGGCCAATGGTGCAGCCCATGGCGGTGACACCGCCCACGCCCATCAGCACCGCGCCCACGATGTGGTTGGCGGTGTCTTCGGTGCCGCCAAAACCTTCCCAGCGGAAGCTGCGTGTCAGCAGCGCCACCAGCGCCGAGCCCACGACCACGCCCAGCGTGGTCACGATGCCGATGGTCAGCACCTTGCTCGTGTCGCTGAACAGGATCAGCCAGTCCACCGTGTAGGCCATCGGCGCGACGAAGGTGAGCGACTCCATGCGCTGCGTGTTGGTGGCCAGAAAAACGTCGTCCAGCGTCACCGGGTGTTCGGTGAGATGACCCATGCGGCCGGACACCCACCACACACCCACGATGACAGCACCCAGGCCCAGGCCGGCCAGCAGCGCTTGGCCACTGCGGCCTTCAGAACGCGCCAGTGCAAAACCGACCAGCAGCAGGCCGATCACCAGACCCGCAGCCAGGGCCAGCGGCCCGCGTGCCATGCCGGTGGCGTGGGCCAGCAGCGAGGGCAAGTCCTGGCCCGTTGGCAATACCAGGTCCACCTTGTCCACCGTGGCGACACGCGCCACCGCCACCACGCCCCGCAGCGTGGCGTAGGCGGCCACGGCCAGGACAAAAAACACGACCACGCTCTTCAAACTGCCGCCGCCGATGCGCACCAAGGTCTTGCTGCCGCAGCCCGAAGCCAGCACCATGCCAAAGCCGAAGAGCAAACCGCCGAGCAGGTTGCTCAGCCAGATCAGCCGCGGCGCGGCATACACACTCTGCCCGGCCTGCACCCAGCCCAGCCAGACCATGGTGTTGAAACCGATCATGGCCACGCCCATGGCCATGACCCACATGCGCATGCGCGACCAGTCGCCCATGTTCACGATGTCGGCCACTGCACCCATGGTGCAGAAGTGGGTGCGCTGCGCGATGGCGCCAAACACGACAGCCAGCGCAAACGCGGCCCACAGCACCTGGGCCACGAGCCCGGGAAGCTCGGATTCCTGCATCACGCGGTGCGGCTACTTGATCGACGCCAGCCGGTCCTTGCCCGCTTGTGCGGCTTCGGACTGCGGGTAGGCCTTCATCAGTTCCTCGATGGTCTTGCGCGCGCCGCGTGGGTCTTTCATCTCGGCCTGGCTGTTGGCCACAGCCAGCAGCGCTTCAGGTGCACGCGGGTGCTCAGGTGCATTGCCGACGAAGTTGCGGAAGACGCTGATGGCTTCTTTGTAGTCGCGACGGCCGTACTGCGAGTTGCCCAGCCAGAAACGCGCCGCATCGGTGTACGGGCTGCCGGGATAGCGGCGCATGAAGTTGGCGAACAGCGCCACCGACTTGTCGAAGTCACCGCCGCGGATGGCGGCAAAGGACTCATCGAAGGCACGTTTTTCTTCCGGGCCCACCGTGAAGTCTCGGCCGTCCATGGCCACCTTCACGGGCTCCATCTGGCGCAACCGTTCTTCAAGGGCCTGCGCCACATCACGCTGGCGGCGCTGCACGTCGGCAATCTCTCGCAGCGCCTGTTCGTCGTTGCCACGCAGCTTGGCGATTTCGCCGCGCATTGCTTCGAGCTGGTTGTTCAGGTCCAGCAGGCTGCGGCGCAAAGCCGCCAGCTGTTCAACGAGCTGGGCGTTCTGCGACGTGGCTGCGACCAGTTCGGTGGCGCGGCCCTTGGCCTGGTCTTCCATCGTGGTGACGCGGCCACGCAGTTCGACGATGGCCTTGCGTGCCTCTTCGTCGTTGAGAAAAGCCCAGCCCGGCTGCGCCACCAGGCACAGGAACGCTGCCGCCACGATCGAGCGGCCGCCACGGACGGGCTTGGCCCGGCCGTAGGCTGCGCCCCCTTGAGGGGGAGCGCCGCAGGCGTTCCGGGGGTGATTCATCTCAACGGTCCTTCAGTTCTGCACGGCGGTTGCGCGACCAGGCTGTCTCGTCGGCGCCGCTGGCGGCCGGGCGCTCTTCGCCGAAGCTCACGGCTTCCAGCTGCGCCTCGGGCGCACCCAGCAGCGACAGCGACTTGAGCACCGACTCGGCACGCTTCTGGCCCAGCGCCAGGTTGTATTCACGGCCACCACGCTCGTCGGTGTGGCCTTCAATGACCATGCGCTTGCCGCTGGTGCGTGTCAGCACCTTGGCATGGCCGTCCAGCAGACCTTGGAATTCGTTCTTGATGACGAAGCTGTCGAAATCGAAATACACCACGCGCTGCGTGGGTGCGGCCATCAGGGCGCTGCCGGCAGCAGCACCACCCGCACCCGCGCCCGAACGGGGTGTGAGGTTGACCGTGGACACGCCAGACTGCGGCGTGCCGGTGGCCGTGGCCGCGCCTGCAGAAGTGCCACCCGCTGCGGCAGCGGAAACCACAGGTGAACGCGTTTCAACGGGCACAGCAGCGGTGGGCGCCACCTTGCTGGGGGACTCGCAAGCCGCCAAAACGGCCATCATCGAAACGAGGCTCAGCGTGCGGAAAGTGAAGTGCTTCATCGGGTGCTCCAGGGCTGGGTGAATATCAGAAAACGGGTCCTGCAAAAAGCCGGTGTTCGGGCGCCGCGTTTCAGCGACCGAATGGGCCCCATGCGGGTTCGCGCATGTCGGCGCCGGTGCTGAGCAGGCGCGTTTTGATCTTGCCATCAAGCGTGGTGGTCATCAACACGTCGCCACCCGGGGCGCGCGTGGCGTACACGATCAGCCGGCCGTTGGGTGCAAAGCTGGGGCTTTCGTCGTCGCGCGTGTCGGTCAGCGGCACCGGCGCGGTGGCACCCACTTCCAGCAGCATCAGGCGAAAGGCGCCGGCCTGGCGCGTGATGTAGGCCAGCTGCTTGCCGTCCGGGCTGATGCTGGGGCTGATGTTGTAGTCGCCCGTGAAGGTGATGCGCTCCACCGCGCCGCCGGTGGCTGCAATGCGGTACACCTGCGGGCCGCCGCCGCGGTCACTGACGAAGTAGACGTGGCGGCCGTCGGGGCTGTAGACGGCTTCGGTGTCGATGGCGTTGCTGGTGGTCAGCCGCGTCGGTGCGCCACCCGCAACCGGCACCGTGTGCAGCTGCGCGGGGCCGCCCTGAGACAGCGTGACCACGAGGCGCTGGCCGTCGGGTGACCAGGCTGGCGCGCTGTTGCTGCCGCGGAAATTGGCCACCATGCGGCGTTCGCCGGTGGTCACGTCCTGCACCCAGACGGCCGCTTTCTGCGTCTCGAAGGACACATAGGCCAGCTTCTTGCCGTCGGGCGACCAGGCCGGCGAGATGATGGACTCGGGGCTGGCCAGCGCCACTTGCCCACCCTCACCGTCGGGGTCGGTGACATGCAGGGTGTAACGCTTGCCGGTGCGCAGCACGTAGGCGATGCGGGTGGCAAAGACACCCTTGTCGCCGGTGAGTCTTTCGTGGATTTCGTCGGCCACGCGGTGCGCGGCCAGTCGCAGGTCAGCTTGCAGCACCACCTTGCTCTGGCCCAGCAACTGGTCGCCCCGCACGGCGTCCCACAGCTTGTAGCGCACGTCGAAGCGCCCGTCGGCCAGGCGCAGCACAGAACCAGCCACCAGCGCATCGGCGCCGCGGCCGCGCCAGGCCGGCAGGTCCACGGTGCTGCGTTCGTCCAGGCCCGCTTCGCCGTCGATGACGCGGAAAGCACCGCTGCGTTCGAGGTCGGCCTTGATGATGGCCGCCAAGGCCACACCGACTTGAGACTCTTCCCGAAAGGGCGCCAGCGCGACCGGAATCTGCGTCGCACCCACGCCGCTGATTTCCACCCGCAACTGGCCCCGTGCAGGCCAAGCGAGGGCTGCGGTGGTGGACATTGCAGCGGTCAGCCAGCGGCGGCGGGGCCAGTGGAGTGTCTTCTTGGTGGGCTCTTGCACGGCAGGCAGGGCGCGTTGGGCTTGGCGGCGCATTGTAGGCAGGCCCATACGACCCACAAACGAACTGCGGGTTCCCTTGCTGAAGACACCCTCTCGGGCACGCCGATAATCCACCGCCGCCCCAGTCATCAGCAGGCCCGGCAGCCATCCAGCCCATGCCCACCCTCTTGCAGCGCTTCGCGCGGCTTCTGCCCTACATCCGCAACAGCCGTGCCGGGCTGGTGGTGGCCACGCTGGCTGCGCTGGTCACGGCACTCACCGAGCCGCTGATTCCGGCGCTGATGAACCGCCTGCTCGACCAGGGCTTCACACGCAACCAGCTGCCGCTGTGGATGGTGCCGGCGGCCATCATCGGCCTGTTCGCCGTGCGCAGCGCCTCGGGTTTTGTCGCCCAGTACGGCCTGGCCTGGACCGCCAACCGCGCCGTGCTGAACCTGCGCCACGGCATGTTCGCGCGCCTGCTGGCCAGCGAACCCGCGCTGTTTTCTCGCCAGACCGCCAGCGGCATGACCAACACGCTGGTGTATGAAGCGCAGACGGGTGTGACCATCCTGGTCAATTCCTTGCTCACGCTGGTGCGCGACACCTTCACGCTGATCGCGCTGCTGGGCTACCTGCTGTGGCTCAACTGGCAGTTGACGATGGTGGTGGCGTTGCTGTTCCCGGCCGTCGGGCTGGTGATGCGTGCGCTGGGCAAACGTCTGCACCGCCTGACGGTGCAAGGCCAGAAGGCCACCGACGAACTGGCCTATGTGGTCGAAGAAAACATGCTGGCCTGGCGCATCGTGCGGCTGCACGGCGCCGAGCCGCACCAGGCCGACCGCTTCCACACCCGCGCCGACCTCGTGCGTCGCCTGATGCTGAAAGCCGTGGTGGCTGGCGCCACCATGACCCCGGTGACCCAGATGCTGGCCGCCTGCGCGCTGTCCAGCGTCATCACCACGGCGCTGTGGCAAAGCAGCAGCGGTGGCGCCACGGTGGGCAGCTTCGTGGCCTTCGTGATGGCCATGCTGCAGCTCATCGCACCCATCAAGCACCTGTCGGATGTGATGGCGCCGCTGACCCGTGGCCTGGCGGCCGTGGAACGCGGCCTGGACCTCATCGAACACAGCCCGGTGGAAGTGGGCGGCACGCACAAGGCCGACCAGAACGGCGGCCGGGCGCACGGCAACATCAGCTTCGAAGGCGTGAGCCTGCGCTACCGCGACGACAGCCCGGCCGCCGTCGATGCGCTGGACCTGCAGGTGCATGCGGGCGAAACGGTGGCGCTGGTGGGCCCGTCTGGCGCCGGCAAGACCACGCTCGTCAACCTGCTGCCGCGTTTCATCGACCCCACGGCGGGCCGCATCACGCTGGACGGCGTGCCCCTGGCCGACTGGGACGTGCTGGCGCTGCGGCGCCAGTTTGCGCTGGTCAGCCAGGACGTGGTGCTGTTCAACGACAGCGTGGCGGCCAACGTGAGCCTGGGTGCGCCGATGTCACGCGACCAGGTGCGCGCGGCATTGAAGGCGGCCCACCTGCTGGACTTTGCCGACGGCCTGCCGCAAGGGCTGGACACCGTCATCGGGCACAACGGCAGCCAGCTGTCGGGCGGTCAGCGCCAGCGCCTGGCCATCGCACGCGCCATCGCCAAGGACGCGCCGGTGCTGATCCTGGACGAAGCCACTTCGGCGCTGGACAGCGAAAGCGAACGAGCGGTGCAGGATGCACTGGACGGTCTGATGAAGGGCCGCACCACCATCGTCATCGCACACCGCTTGTCGACCATCGAAAACGCCGACCGCGTGCTGGCCCTGGAGGGCGGGCGGCTGGTGGAACAAGGCACACACACCCAGTTGCTGGCCGCCGGCGGCCTTTACGCCAGGCTTCACGCCATGCAGTTCAAAAGCTGAAGGAGACACCTCATGACCACCACCCAGAGCACAGCATCGCCCAAACCCATCTCACGCTACCCGGTGCCTGAGCTGAAGGACCTGCCCGAGGACCTGCGCACGCGCATCCTTGATGTGCAGCACAAAGCCGGCTTCGTGCCCAACGTCTTCCTGGCGCTGGCGCACCGGCCCGCCGAATGGCGTGCCTTCATGGCCTACCACGACGCGCTGCTGCTGAAGGACACCGGCTCGCTGAGCAAGGGCGAGCGCGAGATGATCATCGTGGCCACGTCCGCCGCCAACCAGTGCCTGTACTGCGTGGTGGCGCACGGTGCCATCCTGCGCATCTACGAAAAACAGCCGCTGGTGGCCGACCAGATTGCCGTCAACCACCACAAAGCCGACATCACGCCCAGGCAACGCGCGATGCTGGACTTTGCGATGAAGGTCTGCACTGCATCGCATACCGTGGACGACAGTGACTTTGCCGCGCTGCACGAGCACGGCTTCAGCGACGAAGACATCTGGGACATCGGCGCCATCACGGCATTTTTCGGCTTGAGCAACCGCATGGCCAACCTCACGGGCATGCGGCCCAACGACGAATTTTTCCTGATGGGGCGGGTGCCCAAGGTCAAGGCCTGAAGCCCTGAAGCGCTGCATCCCGAATGGGGCAGCCAAAGCAGCACAACACAGGAGACTGTCGATGCAACGATTCCCGATCGCATGGGCCGCGACTGCAGCGTCGGCGCTGCTGGCTGCCTGCGCTTCAGCGCCCAGCGGTGCGCCACCGAAGGCCGTGACCATCCAGCGCACCGCGCACGGCGTGCCGCACATCAGCGCGCCCGACATGCACACACTGGCCTACGGCGTGGCGTACGCCCATGCCCAGGACAACGTGTGCCAGACGGCGCAGCAGCTGGTCACCGTGCGTGGCGAGCGTGCACGCACCTTTGGCGCCGCCGGCACGGCATTGCTGGGCCGCGGCATGGTGCCCAACGAGCAGATCGACTTCTTCATGGCCGCGCACATGGACGACGCCGCGCTGCAGCGACACTGGGCCACGGCCAGCGCCGATGCCCGGGCCATGATGGCCGGCTACGTGGCCGGCTACAACCGCTTCCTGGCCGACAACACCAACGCCCTGCCGGTCGCTTGCAAAGGCCAGTCCTGGGTGACACCCATGACGCTGGCCGACATGCGCCGGCTCAGCGAGTTGACCAGCATTCTGGCCAGCAGCGCGTCTTTGGCCGAGGCCTTGCTGGCAGCCCAGCCGCCTGCAGCGAAAGCAGCGCATGCCGCGAAAGCCGCGAATGCCGCGGCAGTGGCCGACTTGCCGCCGGCTGAACTGGCCGCGGTCGCGCGCGAGCTGGGCCTGATCGACCCGCCGCTGGGCTCCAACGCCTGGGCCTTCGGCAAAGACGCCACCGGCACCGGGCGCGGCCTGCTGCTGGGCAATCCGCACTTCCCTTGGTCGGGTGTGAATCGCTTCTGGCAGATGCATCTGACGGTGCCGGGGCGCATGGACGTGATGGGTGCGGCCATTGGCCACGGCGCAGTGGTGCAGATCGGATTCAACAAGGACGTGGCCTGGTCGCACACCGTGTCCACGGGCAAGCGCTTCACGGTGCACGAACTGACCCTGGTGCCGGGTGACCCCACCAGTTACCTGGTGGACGGCCAGCCGCAGAAGATGCAGTCGCGCACGCTCAGCATCGGCAGCCGGGGCGCGGGCGGCACCACCACCAGCGCCATCAACACCAAGACCCGCACCCTGTGGTCCACCCGCTGGGGCCCGGTGATCACCGTACCGCGCCTGGGCTTGGCCTGGACCGACACCCGCGCCTACGCACTGCAAGACGCCAACACCGGCAACGTGCGCAGCGTCGACAGCTGGCTGGCATTCGCCAGCGCCAGCAACGTGCGCGAGCTGCACGCGGCGCACCGCAACCTGGGCGTGCCCTGGGTCAACACCATTGCCGCCGACCGCCATGGCAGCGCCATGTACACCGACGTGAGCGTGGTGCCCGACGTCGACGCCGCACAACTGGCCGCCTGTGTACCCAGCCCCCGCGCCGCCGCTCTGCTAGGAGCAGCGGGCATCGTGATACTGGACGGCAGCAAGAGCGCCTGCGGCTGGAAGCAGGACGCCGCGTCACCGGTCGCGGGCCTGACGCCCATCGAACGTTTGCCGCTGGCCATCCGCAACGACTGGGTGCACAACAGCAACGACAGCTTCTTCTACAGCCACCCCGATCAGCGCTTCACGGGCATCTCGCCGATGGTGGGCGACGACATCCTGCGCCGGCCGCGCACACGCTCGGGCTTGATCGAAGTGCCCGAACTGGTGGCGCGCGGACCGGTCACGCCGCAGGCCGCGCAGGCCCAACTGTTTGCCAACCGCAACCTGCTGGCCCGTGTGGTGCTGCCCGACCTGCTGGCCGCATGCGCCGCCGGCGCGCCGGGCCCGGAAACACGCGACGGCTGCACCGCGCTGCGCGGCTGGGACCGCGTCAACAACAACGACTCACGCGGCGCGCACCTGTTCCGCGAGTTCTGGCAGGCCGCCAGTGCCGTGCCCGGCGTCTACCGTGTGCCCTACGACAAGGCCCAGCCCGTGGCCACGCCGGCCGGTCTGAAGATGGACGACGCGGCCGTGGCGGCCAAGGTGTGGGAAGCTCTGGCGAACGCGGTGAAAAAAGTGCAGACCGCGGGCTTCGCGCTGGACGCGCCGCTGGGCACGGTGCAGCGCCCGCTGATCACCGACGAACCTATCGCCGTGCACGGTGGAGAAGACTTCGAAGGCGTTCTCAACAACGTGGGCAGCCAGTTCACACGCGGCATCACGCCGCAGGGCCTGCGCATCGACTACGGCACCAGCTACGTGCAGACCGTCACTTTCGACGAGCGCGGCCCGGTGGCGCAGGCCATCCTGACTTACGGTCAGAGCACCGACCCGGCTTCGCCGCACGCGACCGACCAGCTGAAACTGTTTTCAGCCAAGCAGTGGCCGCAGATGCCTTTCCATGCCGAAGACGTGGCGCGGCAGCGGGTGGGCGAGATCCTGCGGCTGCTGGTGCGGCCGTAGGTCGGAGGCCTGTGCGCTGTCAGGGCGCGCCCAGGAAGGCTGGGTCGATCAGCAGCAACTCGGTTTGCCCGCGCTCACGGGTGTAGACCTTGCCGTCCAGCCCGACGAAGGTGAGCTGGAAGCCGTTTCCCGAGATGTGGCGCATCTTGGGGAAGGGCATGACCTCCAGGCTCAGGCAGGTGCCGGGGCCGTAGTAGTAGTTGTAGCCCGTGCCGTCGACGCGGCAGATGCGGTAGCTGGCGGGTGCGGTGTAGGTCGGGTAGTCGCGCACGTCCCAGAGCATGACGGTGCCGTCGCGCAGCAGCGCGGCGGCAGAGCCGCTCGAGTCGCCTGCGATCTGCACCACGTCGGCCAGGCCGGGGATCTGCACCGGCGTGGGCTTGGGCGTGCGGGTGCCGTCACCAGCCTGGCCGCTGGTGTTGGCGCCCCAGCCCCACACCGTGCCGTCGGACCGCAGCGCCAGGTTGAAGCCGCCGACGGTGGCCAGCGCCGAGATCGAGCTCAGGCCTGTGACCAGCGTGGGGGCGATCGCGTTGTCGAACAGTCTGAGCTCGCTCGTGACCGAGCCCCACTGGTAGACCCGGCCCGAGCTGTCCAGCGCCAGGGACGTCTGCTGGTCGGCCGCGACGCTGACGATGTTGCTCAGCCCCGGCACCTGGCGCGGCGTGAACACCGCGCGTGCTGGTGAGGGCGCCACGCCGACACGGCCCCCAAAGATGTCGCAGGCCGTGTCGTCGTAGACCACCGAACTGCCCAGCCCCAGCTGCCCCTGGCTGTCAGCGCCCCAGGTGTAGACCAAGCCCAGCTTGTCACGCCCCACACCGTGGTAGTTGCCAGCGGCCAGCGACGTGATGTCGCGCAAGCCGACCACCGCCACGGGCGTGTCGCGGCGGCCACGGCTGCCGCCGTCACCCAGCCGGCCGCAGTTGGCGTCGCCCCAGGCCACGACACTGCCATCGTTCTTGACCGCAAACAGTTGTGAATAGATGGCGCGCAAGAAACGCACGTCGTCCACGAAGCCGCGCAGCAGCTGCACGGTGTTGCCGATGGGCCCCAGGCACCGCTCGCCGGTTCTGGGGGTGACGCGCTGCAGGTTGATGCGGCCCTCGCGCGTCAGCGCCGCCTTGTCGTACTGGAGCTCACAGCTGTCTGTCGCGGTGGTGCCGCCGTAATACGTGGCCAGCGTGAAGTCGCTGACAAAGGGGCTCAGCGCCAAGGTGGTGGTGGCGCCGAACTGCAGCGACACCGAAGCGCTGGTGGTGCCCAGTTCCACACCATCGCGGGACACGTCGTAGTACGCGGCGGCGCCTGAAGCCGGCGTGCCATCCAGCGCAAAGCCGTTGATGAAGCCATCGGTCAGGTCGCGCGCCAGTTGTTCGGTCAGTTCCAGCGCCGGCACCGTGGCCGTGGGCAGGTAGTTGTTGGCCTTGCGCACCAGACCACCCGTGACCACCGCGGCCAAGCCGTAGCGGCTGACCGGCAGCGCGCTGGCCCCGCTGGTGGCGTCGATGGGCGTGGGCAGCGACTTCACCGACGGCACCTGCAACTGCTGCGGCAGCAGGCGGTTGATTTCGAGCCGCACCTGTTCGTTGGCCAGGCGAATCTGCGCCGCCGTCAAAGTGGCCACGCTGGCAGTGCTGAGCAGCGGCGACGTGCCGGCTCGCACCTGCGCGGGGTTGGCCACGAAGTTGTTGATGGCGTAGCGGTAGGCGGCTTCGGTCAACGGCGACACCGCCAGGTTTTCGTCGATGCGGTCCACCAGGGCGTGCAACACCTGGCCGGCACCGAAGGGCAGCAGCGTGTTCTTGCCCTCGTCGAAGTAGGTCGCGCCTGCAGCGCCTTCCAGCGTCAGCAAGAAGGGGCCGGCGCCGGGCCCGGCCTTGATGCGCACCAAGCCCGTCACCGGGTGCGTGAGCGCGCTGCCCACCAAGGCGCCGTCGGCCACGCGGGTGACGGTCAGGCGGGCGTTCAGCACCTTGCCCAGGCCACCGCCACCGTCTGCGCCATCGCCGTCGGCACCACCGTCGGTGCCGCCATCACCACCGCCGTGCAGCAGTTCCAGGCGTGAGGTGTCGGCACTGGTCACGACCTCGCCCCACACCGCGGTCAGCAAGGCGCTCTGGCTGGTCACACTGCCGGCGCTGTTGGTGATGCGCACGCGCCAGCGGCTGCCACTGTCGGCCATGGACACGGGCGCGCGCGCCAGCGTGGCGGCAGCCGAGGCACTGACCTGCGTCCAGCGTGTGCCGCCGTCGACGCTGGTTTCCCAGGTGTAGCTCAGGTCACTGCCGGCGGCAGTGACCGACGGGTTGAAGGCCTGGCCCACCACGCGGGTGGCAGCTTGCGGCTGGCTGGCGATGGTGGGTGCCGTGACGGCAGGCGGCGAAACGGGTGGTGCGGCCACGGGCGGGGTGCTGCCCGCATCACTGCCACCACCGCCACCGCCGCTACCGCCGCAAGCGGTCAGCGCAGCCAGGGCCGCAGCGGCCACCGCCAGCTGCAGCCTGCGCATCGTCTCCACGCGATTGACCTTGTGCATCTTCAACTCCCTCTTCTTTTTCGATGTGGTTCAGGGCCGCGCGGCAGCGGGCGCTGGCAAAGGCCGGCCGACACCGCTGGCGCCCAGGATGGCCAGCGTGAAGTCGGGCACCCCCGGCGGCGGCGCGATCAGCACCGGCGTCTGTTCACCGTTGGTCAGGCTCTCGACCTCGCTGGACACAAAGAGGCTCAGCGCCTGGAAGGTGACACGGCCACGTTTCAGAAAGTCCGCACCGCCGCGCAGGCCCGTCACCACGGCCTTGGTGAAGGCGCCGTTGCCCCATTCGCTGTTCTCCTGCGACTCCTGCCGGCCGGTGCTGGACGCAAACACGATGACGCCGTTTTCGGGTGACGCCAGCTGGTTGCTGATGCGCGTCATGTCGCGCGTGAAGCCCCGGCCGTTGCCGATGGCGTTGCCGGCATGGCAGGTGTCGACAAAGAGCACGGCGCGCCCGCGCAGACGCACCAGTGCAGCGCGGATGGATTCTTCATTCAAGGCGCTGGCGGCCACGTTTTTCGGCGCGGTGTCGTGCGACACGAAGTAGTAGCGGCCATCGGGATGGTTCAGCGCATGCCCGGCCAGAAACAGCATGCCGGTGTCACCGGGCCCGACCGATGCGCGCAGCCATTCCAGCCCGGCCTCGATGGCCTGCGTGGTGGCCGCCTTTTCCGTCAGCACGCGGGCCTGGACCTGGCTGTAGGCACGGCCGTCCTGCGCGCCCAGCACTTCGGCAAAGTCGGTGGCGTCTTTGGCCGGCAGCTCCAGCGCGCCGATTTCCTTGCTGGCGTAGGCGCCCACGCCCACGGCCAGCACGTACAACTTCGAGCGCTGCACTTGTTTGGGCTCGGGCGCCACTTCGCGCTTGAGCACGAAGGTCAGTGGATCGGAATAGCCGTTGGCGTTGGCTGCCACCACGTGGACCACCGACTCACCCTCTTCAGCCGGGATGCGGATGAAGCCACCCGTCTTGCCGTCTGCCGTGAGCGGCAGGCGCTGCTCCAGGATGTCCTGCAGCACACCGTCGCGGCGCACCACCAGCGAAGTCAACTCTTCACCGGGGCGCAGCACGACACCAAACTCCAGCCCCACGGTGGCCGAGCGGGTGCGCACCGCACGGGGCTGTTTGTAGACCAGCATGGGCGGCAGGCGCTGGACGATGTCCAGCACGGCCAGCGTCGGCATCTCGGGCAGGGTCGGCACAGGCTGTGCGGGCTGTGTCTGTGCCAGGTTGGGCAATGACGGGGTGGGCCCGGGCGGGCTGGCCTGCATCAGATCGGCAACCCGTGCGCGGTCGGCCTGCGCCAAAGCCGTGGCCGGGTCCGCCGTGCTCAGCACCCGGTCGATGACGTCGGGCCGCAGCAGGCGCTGGCGAAAACGGCCGATCGAAAAAAACGCGCTGCCCGCACCTTCAGCGCTGTTGAGATGCCAGCCGATCAGCTGCTCTGCACTTTCGCTGGCGTCGTAGTGGCCCAGCGGCGACCACAGCACCCACTGGCCGCCCGTGGACGCAAAAAAGCTGAGCAGCAGCACACCATCGCTGGCGCGGTACCAACGCAGCGTGGAGTCGGCCAGAGCGGCCACCAGCAGCCGGCCATCGGCCGAGCTGTGCACCGCCCGCACCTCAGCGCCGGGCTGCACCGTCCACACGATGCGTCCGTCAGTCGCCACGCGCATCAGGCGGTGGCCCGTGCCCCAGGCCAAGTCGGCACTGCCGCCGATGCCTGCCACGGCCCGCGAAATTTCACCCACGGCCAGGGTCTGTTCGACACCCTTCAGCGTGGGCCGCGAAGTGGGCGCGCTCTCCCATTCGCGGCTGTTGGCAAAGGGGCCCGGGCGGTCGGGCGCACGAGGTGCTCGCAGCGCGGCCCGTCGCAGCAAGCGGTCAGCGACGGTGAAGGACCTGGGGCCCTGGCTCGATGGCGTCTGCCACTGCACCGACAGGCCGTCGGCCGACAGCCACAGCCGGTCGGCCCGGCGCACGTAGTCCGTCGCCCGAGACAGCACGGGCTGCGTGGCGCGGCCGTCCACCTGACCCCAGCTGGCATCGAAACTGGCAAAGACAAACTGGTCGGCCGACACCGCCGCGAGGTCGGTGACGGCATCGGTGGCCACTGGGCTGTCCGAGAGCTCGCGGCCACTGCTGGCGTCATAGGTGAGCACAAAGCCCCGTACCGATTCAATGGCCTCGCGGCCCACCGCGCGCGGGTCAGAGCGCACACCACCCACGGCAACGGCCGTGCCGGCGCCGTTCCAGGCCACCGCCTGCGTGCGGCCGTTCAGCGGCCTGCCGGGTCGCCAGGTGGCCTGCCAGGCGCCGGTGCTGGCCGACAGGATGTCCACCCAGCCGTTGCGGTCGCGCGCAAAGTGCACCAGCGCCAGACGGTTGCCATCGGGCGAGAACGCCACCGCCACGGGCTCGCCCGCAGGTGCGGCCAGGCTGCGCGGCGGGCTCAGTTGGCCCGCCGGGCCCAGCCGGAACAGGTGCAGGTAGCCGGCGGTGTCGGTGGCCGCCAGTGCGCCGTCTGCTGACAGGTCCAGGCCGTAGCCATCGCCAGCCAGCGCCACCGACGCACTCTGCTCGCCAAGCAACGAAAACACCCGCACCGCGCCGGGTGTCGCCAAGGCCACTGCCAGCCAGCGGCCGTCGCGCGACCAGACCAGTCGCTTGACCTCGCCCGGGCCCGCATCAAAGGCGCGCACCCACTCGGCCGTGAGCGGATTGAACAGGTGGATGCGCGCGACAGCCCCATGAAGCGGCGTGCCGGCCACCGCGATGAGCGGCAGCAGGGGGTGGAAGGCCACGCCATACAGGCGGCCCTCTGCCCCTTCGCCCAGCGGCGGTCTGAGGGTCTGCACCAGGGCCTGCGTATCGCGCTGCCACACCCGCACGGTCTTGTCGTCGGAAGCGGTGGCCAGCAGGGACTGGTCGGGGTTCAACGCCACGCGCCGCACCGGGCCCCAGTGGGCACCCGGCTCCAGCCGCAGCATGGGCTGCAGGGGCGCACGCTCAGGTGCTGGCTGCGCAACGGCGGGGGCAACGGTCGACAGGGCCAACAGGGCCAGGACCCACGCGGACAACATCCGCAAAGCGCACCGGCGCGCACCCGCACGGCACCACGCTGCAACCCCGAAGGACGGAACAAAAACCAACTGCACGCTCTGCTGACCGAAGAACAACAACTGCTTCTACATTCCCCGGTCGAGGAGCAGACGCGCCAAACCCTGGCAATCCATGGCGTCCAAAGGACACGCCAAGGCGGCAAACTGCGGGGGACTCTACGTGAGGCTCGCCGCCCGGTCTTCGCCCCGTTTGGTGAGAAGCGGTGTGCCGAGGACGGCAGGCACGACCCCGGGATGTTAGCTGCAGCTTTCTGCTCTGCCGCTGAGCTTGCACCCCGCAGTCAGGCGGTCCCAGACGTGAAAAAGGGGCCCGGCATGACTGCCGGGCCCCAGACAACTTGTTCAGCTCACTGCGACTGTGACTGCTGCAGCGCGCGAATGCGATCCTCCATCGGCGGGTGACTGGAAAACAGCGCCATCAGGCCGCTGGGCCGCGAGCTGATGCCCATGGTGGCCATGCTCTTGGGCAGTTCGCCGGGGTCCAAACCGCCCAGCCGTGCCAGGGCATTGATCATGGGCTGCTTGCGGCCCATCAGCGCAGCCGCGCCGGCGTCGGCACGGTACTCGCGCTGACGCGAGAACCAGGCCACCACGATGGCCGCCAGCACGCCCAGCACGATGTCCAGCACGATGGTCGTCACGTAGTAGCCGATGCCCGCACCTTCGCGGTCGTTCTTCAGGATCACCTTGTCGACGAAGTAGCCGATGACACGCGACAGGAAGACCACGAAGGTGTTCATCACACCCTGGATCAGCGTCATCGTCACCATGTCGCCGTTGGCCACGTGCGCCACCTCGTGACCGATGACTGCCTCGACTTCTTCGCGGTTCATGGTGTGCAGCAAGCCGGTGCTCACGGCCACCAGGGCCGAGTTCTTGAAGGCACCGGTGGCAAAGGCGTTCGGTTCGCCTTCGAAGATGGCCACGTCGGGCATGCCGATGCCGGCCTTCTTGGCAAAACCTTCGACGGTGCCCACGATCCAGCGGTGCGTGGGGTCGGTGCTGTCGTTGATGACCTTGGCGCCGGTGCTCCACTTGGCCACGGTCTTGCTCATCAACAGCGAGATGATCGCGCCGCCAAAACCAATCAGCGCCGCAAAGGCCAGCAACATGCCCAGGTTCAGGCCGTTGGCCGTGAGGAAGCGGTTGACGCCCAGCAGGCTGGCAGCAACGCCCAGCACCAGCATGACGGCCAGGTTGGTGAAGACAAACAGCAGAATGCGTTTCATGGCGAAGGCGGCCTCCAGTGCCGCTGAGTGAATCCGGACAGCGCAGATGTTAGGGCTGGGCCGGCGCTTTCAAGCAGGCCCGCCGCGGGTGGGGGCTATCGTCCCGGCCCGCCACAGCGTCAGCGGCGCAGGCGCACCTGGGTGGGCTTGTTGGCCGGCAACAGATCGAAGTGCTCGGCCAACTGGGCAAAAAGTTTCAGCGAAGAGCTGTTCTTGCCCAGCAGTTGCGCCTCACGCAAGCGCTGCACGGCCACGTTCAGCGCCAGGCTCTGGCCGGCGGCCAACTCGGGCAGGCAGTCCAGCACGGCCTGCACCGACGCGCCGCCCCGGGCGCCGTCACGGGCGCCGTCACGGGTGCCACCGCGTGCACCGCCGCGGCCAACGCCGCGCGAGGCGTTCTGTGCAGCGGGTACGGGTGTGGGTGCTGATGCGGTTGCCGCTACGGGCGGCGGCGGTGCCACCGGTGCTGGCGCAACCACTGGTGCGGCGGTCTGCGCAGACAGTTCTTCCGCCTTGGCCACTGCCGACTTGCGCGCAGCCGTTTTGCGCGGTGCGGCCTTGCTCGCAGCGGACTTTGCTGTTGTCTTGGCCGCCACTTTCTTCGACGCCGGCGCCTTCTTGGCGGTTGCTGGCGCCTTGGCAGCAGCCGTGCCTGCCGTCTTGCGCGCCGTCTTGCGCGCCGTCTTGCGCGCGGGCTCTTCCGCACCGGCGCTGCGCGCTGGCGCCTTGTGGTGCTCCAGCACCGTGTAGTCGTCGTAGACGTCCTGCGTCTCGTCGGCCACTTTGCCCTGCTGTCCGATACCCCGCACGACACAGCCCTTTTCGCGCAGGCGGTGCACCAGCGGCGCGAAGTCGCTGTCGGACGACGCGATCACCACCACCTCGGGCCGCTCGGCCAGCACCAGGTCGATGGCGTCGACGGCCATTGCGATGTCGGTGCTGTTCTTGCCGGCCGCCAGGTTGACCATGGGCTTGATGCCCAGCCGCTTGAAGGCAGCCTGGTTGGCGACCGCACTTTCTGCCGTGCAGTAGGCGCGGCGCACGTGCAGCCCGCCGTGCTGGTTGAGCAGCAGGCGCACGGCCTGCTCGATGACGTCGACCGACAGGTTGTCGGCGTCGATGAGCAGCATCACGCGGTCTTGGCTCATGCAGTGGTCTCCAGCGCGATGAACTCGCGCATCAGGGAAAGGGCGCGCTCGGGCGCGTCGGCAACCAGGCCGTGACCTGCGCCCTCGAATTCTTCGTAGCGCAGCAACTGCGGCGGCAGCAAGGCGGTCATCTCGCGCTGATTCTCGATCGGCAACATTTGACGAGCACGTGCATGCCGCCGTCAGCCCAGGCGCCAGTTCAGGGTCTCGCCGGCACGCAAGGGTTTGATCAGCGCGTCGCCGAAGGGCAGTGTGTCCGGCAGCACCCAGACTTCGCGCCGCAGCGTGACCGTGCCTTCGTTGAGCGGCAGGCCGTAGAAGGTCGGGCCGTGTTCACTGGCAAAGCCTTCCAGCTTGTCCAGCGCGCCGGCCGCCTCGAAAGCCTCTGCGTACAGCTCCAGCGCGGCGGGCGCCGTGTAGCAGCCGGCGCCGCAGACACTTTGTTCTTTCAAGGCCGCGGCGTGCGGTGCGCTGTCGGTGCCCAGGAAGAAGCGGTCGCTGCCCGAGGTGGCCGCCTGCACCAGCGCCAGGCGGTGCTGCTCTTTCTTCAGCACCGGCAGACAGTAGAAGTGCGGGCGAAGTCCGCCGATGAAGAGTGCGTTGCGGTTGTAGAGCAGGTGGTGGGCCGTGATGGTTGCCGCCGTGAAAGGGCCCGCGTCGGCCACGTACTGTGCGGCGTCGGCGGTGGTGATGTGCTCGAAAACCACCTTCAGCTCGGGGAAGTCGCGGCGCAGGGGCTGCATCACGCGGTCGATGAAGACGGCCTCGCGGTCGAAGATGTCGATGTCCGGGTCGGTGACTTCGCCGTGCACCAGCAGCAGCAGGCCTTCGCGCTGCATCGCCTGCAGCGTCGTGTAGGTCTTGCGGATGTCGGTGACACCGGCGTCGCTGTTGGTGGTGGCGCCTGCCGGATACAGCTTCAGTGCCACCACGCCAGCATCGCGCGCGCGGCGGATTTCGTCGGGCGGCGTGTTGTCCGTCAGGTACAACGTCATCAGCGGCTGGAAGTTGCTGCCCGCACCTTCTGGCGGCCGAGCAGCCAGGATGCGTTCACGGTAAGCCAGCGCCGCTGCTGCCGTGGTCACCGGCGGTCGCAGATTGGGCATCACGATGGCCCGTGCAAACTGCGCCGCCGTGGCCGGCAGCACGGCGGCCAGTGCCGCGCCGTCGCGCAGGTGCAGGTGCCAGTCGTCGGGCCGGCGCAGGGTCAGCGTTGAAAGCGTCGAAAGGGTCGGGCTCATGCGGGCGATTGTCGCCTGCACGCCGCCCCCGATCAGTGCTGAAGGATCTTGGACAGAAACTCGCGTGCTCGCGGTGTGCGCGCATCGGGGCTGCCGAAGAAGTCCTCCTTCTTGCAGTCTTCGACGATCTTGCCGCCGTCCATGAAGATCACGCGGTGGCTCACCTTGCGCGCAAAGCCCATCTCGTGCGTGACCACCATCATGGTCATGCCTTCCTGCGCCAACTGCACCATCACATCCAGCACCTCGCCCACCATCTCGGGGTCCAGCGCCGAGGTGGGCTCGTCGAACAGCATGACGATGGGGTCCATGCTCAGTGCCCGCGCGATGGCCACCCGCTGCTGCTGGCCGCCCGACAGCTGGCCGGGGAACTTGTCCTTGTGTGCCATCAGCCCCACGCGGTCCAGCATCTTCAGGCCGCGTGTGCTGGCGTCGGCCTGGTTGCGGCCCAGCACCTTGATCTGCGCCAGCGTCAGGTTCTCGGTCACCGACAGGTGGGGAAACAGCTCGAAGTGCTGGAACACCATGCCCACGCGGCTGCGCAGCCTGGGCAGGTCGGTCTTGGGGTCTGAGATGCTGACGCCATCGACCGTGATGTCACCATTCTGGAAAGGCTCCAGCGCGTTGACGGTCTTGATGAGCGTGCTCTTGCCGCTGCCCGAAGGGCCGCACACCACCACCACTTCGCCCTTCTTGATGGACGTGGTGCAGTCGGTCAGCACCTGGAAGCTGCCGTACCACTTGCTGACGTTCTTTATGTCGATCATGTGCCCCCACGCTCCCTTCGGTCGCTGCCCCCCGAGGGGGCGCAGGCGACGGCCCGGCAGAGCCGGATCCGTGCCTGTCCTTGGTCAATGAATCCACGTGTCATGACGGTGCTCACCGGATGATCGCGATCTTGTTCTGCAATCGTCGCACGAGCATGCTCAGGCTGAAGCAGATGATGAAGTAGACCACCGCCGCGATCAGGTAAGTCTCCACCGGCCGGTTGAAGTTCTTGCCCGCGATCTCAAAGCCCTTGAGCAGGTCGTAGGCACCGATGGCGTAGACCAGCGAGGTGTCCTGGAACAGGATGATGGTCTGCGTCAGCAGCACCGGCAGCATGTTGCGGAAAGCCTGCGGCAGGATGATCAGCTGCATGGTCTGGCTGTAGCTCATGCCCACGGCATAAGCCGCATGGACCTGGCCCTTGGGCACGCTCTGGATGCCGGCGCGCATGATCTCGCTGTAGTAGGCGGCCTCGAAAAGCGTGAAGGTGATCATCGCCGACACCTCGGCACCCAGAGGCTTGCCGGTCAGCAACGGGATCAGCAGGAAGAACCACAGGATCACCATCACCAGCGGGATGCTGCGCATGGTGTTGACATAGGCCGCCGCCGGTGTCACCAGCCAGGGCTTGCCCGACAGCCGCATCAGCGCCAGCGCGGTGCCCAGCAGGATCCCGCCCACCATGGCAATCAGCGTGAGCTGCACGCTGAAGACCAGGCCCTTGAGCACGAAGCTGGAAACGACGCCCCAGTTCAGGAACGCAAAGTCCAGGTTCATGGCCGACCTCGTGCAGGGCCGCCCCGAGGGATGTCACGCCCCCCGGGGGCCGCGAACGAAGTGTGCTGGGGGTCCAAGTTATCTGGCGCCAATCATGCCGGGCACGCGGACGCGGTTTTCGATCACCAGCGCCAAGCGGTTGATGGTGAATGCCGAGATGAAGTACAGCCCGGTCACGGCCAGGTACATCTCGACGTTGCGCGAGGTTTCTTCGCCGGCCTGCATGGCAAACATCGTCAGCTCGGCCACGCTCACGGCAAAGGCCACCGACGAGTTCTTGATGATGTTCATGCTCTCGCTGGTGAGCGGCGGGATGACGATGCGAAAGGCCATCGGCAGCAGCACGTAGCGGTAGGTTTGCGGCAACGTCAGGCCCACGGCAAGGCCCGCACAACGCTGGCCCTTGGGCAGGGCCTGGATGCCGGCTTTCACCTGTTCTGAAATGCGCGCACTGGTGAAAAAGCCCAAGGCAAACACCACCAGGATGAAGCTTGGAAAACCCTGCAGCGGCTTGATCAGCGACGGCAGCACGTGGTACCAAAGGAAGATCTGCACCAGCAGCGGGATGTTGCGGAACAGCTCTGTCCAGGCATTGCCGATGAACACCAGCCGCTTGTCGGGTGCGGTGCGCAAGATGCCCATCAGCGAACCGACGGCCAGGGCCACGATCAGCGCCAGCACGGCCACGCTGAGCGTCCAGCCCCAGGCCGACAGCAGCCAGTCCAGGTAAGTGATGTCCCCACCGCTGCCAAAGCAGCTGGGGACGGTGTCCCCGGTCGTGGTTTCCTTGCAGAAGACGTGCCAATCCCATGTGGCCACGCGGCCCTCCCCTCACACCCGGCTGCACAAGCGCCACGGCCCGGCCGCGTCGCGGCTGGCCCACAGCCGGCATCACTTCTTCATGTAGTCCTCGACGGGCTTGTCATTGGGGCTGGCCCAGGCAGCCTTGGTGGCTTGGCTGGCCGGCAAGCCGACACGTGTGTTGCTGGGCGGGATGGGCTGCACAAACCACCTGTCGTAGGCCTTGGCCATGTCACCCGACTTGATCATGGCCACGATGCTTTCATCCACCGCCTTCTTGAAGGCCGGGTCGTCCTTGCGGATCATGATGGCGATGGGCTCGACCGACAGCACCTCGCCGACGATGCGGTAGTCGGCAGGCGACTTGCTCTTGGCGATGTTGCCGGCCAGGATCTGGCCGTCCATCACAAAGGCGTCCGCCCGGCCGGTTTCCAGCAGCAGGAAGCTGTCGGCGTGGTCTTTGCCAAACACTTCCTTGAAGTCGACACCCGCGCCGCGTTCATGTTTGCGCAGCAACTGCACCGAGGTGGTGCCCGTGGTGGTGGACACGTTTTTGCCGTTGAGCTGCGCGATGTTGGTGATGCCCGAGCTCACCTTGGTGGCGATGCGCACTTCTTCGACGAAAGTGGTGACCGCAAAAGCAACGTCCTTCTGGCGCGTGGCGTTGTTGGTGGTGCTGCCGCATTCGATGTCCACGGTGCCGTTCTGCACCAGCGGAATACGGTTCTGCGACGTCACCGGCTGGTACTTGATGTCCAGCTTGGGCAGGCCCAGCTTCTTCTGCACATCGGCCAGCACACGGGTGCAGACTTCGACGTGAAAGCCCGCGTACTTGCCGTCTCCCAGGGTGTACGACAGGGCGCCGGAAGACTCGCGCACGCCCATGGTGGCGGCCTTGTTTTCCTTGATCTTGGCCAAAGTGTCGGACTGGGCCTGCACGGCATTGCTGGCGGCCAGGGCCAGCGCGGCCACGGTGAACAGGGATATCTTCATGGGTGTTCCTTCAGGGTGGGGACTTGTTCGTTTTCGGCTTGCAGGTCTAGGTTTCACGCGGGTTCCCCAGGTGATTCCACAGCGCCTGCACCGCTGGCTTGACGAGCCGGGCCACCTCGGGCCGCTCGCGGTAGATGCGCACTTCCATCGTCAGCTCCAGCCTTTCGCTGGCCGAAGCCGACACCAGGCGGCGAGCTTTCAATTCCTTGGTCACGCTGCTGTGCGGCAGGAAGGCCAGGCCATGGCCCTCCAGCGCCATCGCTTTCAGGCCCTCGGCCATGTCGGTCTCGTAGATGGGCTCCAGGTGCAGGGGCACGCCGGCCTGCTTGACGATCACTTCCACCAGCCGCGCCATGTAGGCACCCGAGGCGTAACTCAGAAAGGGCACACGCTGCCCGGGCTGGCCGGGCAGGCGGAACAGCGGCTGCCCGCCGGCGCCGGCCTTGGCGTAGGGCGCCAGTGTTTCGCTGGACAGCGGCAACATGTCGTAGCGTTCGGCCGACAGCGGCAGCGGCTGGCTTGCGTGGTGGTAGGCAATCAGCAGGTCGCAGCCGCCTTCGGTCAGGCGCATCACGGCGTCGTGCACGTTCAGCGCCGTCAGGCGTGTCTTGACGGCGCCGAAGTTCTGCCGCACAGCCATCAGCCAGTGCGGAAAGAAGGTGAAGGCCAGCGTGTGGGGCACGGCAAATTCGATCATGTCCTGGCCGGCTGCCTGGTGGCTGCGCATCATGTTGCGCGTGGCCTGCAGGTTGTCCAGCATGTCCAGCGCCTGCGCGTGCAGCGTTTCGCCGGCAGCGGTCAGGCACGTGGGGTAGGAAGAACGGTCCACCAGGTCGATGCCGGCCCATGCCTCCAGCGCCTGGATGCGGCGTGAGAACGCAGGCTGGGTGACGTGCCGGAGCTGCGCCGAGCGCGAAAAGCTGCGCGTTTCCGCCAGACTCACAAAGTCTTCCAGCCACTTGGTCTCCATGGCCGAGCAGTGTATCGGCGGGCATGGTGAGGCTTCCTCGGTGCCGGCCCCTAAGCGGCACGGTTCGCAAGCTGTCGTCAAGTGCACACACCTGCACACCGCAAACCACCGACTGGCACCAAGCGGCCCCACGCGCCGCCGTTTGCCGACTAGCATCCGCAGCATCCCCACGCTTGGAGCCCGCATGAGCCGCTTGCCGCAAATCCTGATCTCCGTCGTCGTGCTGTGCGGCTTTGCCGTGCCGGCCCTGGCGGCCAGTTCGGCGTCGTCGGCTTCGTCCGAAGGTTCGTCCACCTCAGTGGGCAGCTCTTCGACCTCCATCGAGACCTCCAGCGACAGCTCGTCCAAGGCCGACAAGGTGGCCGAAGGCGACTACCGCATCACCGAGATGGCCGCGGCCGACACCCAGCCCGGCAAGCTGCGCGTGAAGCTGCAGGCGGTGGACGGCAAGGGCGGCGAATTTGTGCTCGTGCTGCCGCAAGAAGCCGCCCAGCAAGGCCGCTTGACCACCGGCGCGGTGGTGACGGCGCAGAAACACGCTTACGGTCTGCAGTTTGCCGCTGGCGCGCCGCGCGAGGCGTTTTTCCTGGTGCTGCACGACGACTGGGTCCGCGAGCTGCAGACACGCGTCGTCACGCTATAAACGCCGCCATGCGCGGCGCGGGCCTGGCTTCAACTCTGGCCGCGCTGGTTCTGCTCGGCCCGATGACGGGCGCGGCGCAAGCCACGTCGCTGAACTACTGTGACGCCACGCCGAGCCTCAACGCTGCCCAGCAAGACCGCATGCTGCGGGTCAGCGCCGTCATCAAGGCCGAACTGGACCGCTCGGGCGCTGGCGCGGCACTGGTCGCACGCTCGGGCCTGAACCTGGGCTTTTTTGACCAGCGTTACTCCCATTCAGGCATCAGCCTGCGCGCCAGCCCGGCCAGTCCCTGGGCTGTGCGGCAGCTGTACTTTTCTTGCGACGAGCAGCAGCCGCGCATCTTCGACCAGGGCATGCCGGCTTTTCTGATGGGCACCGACGACCCGGCGCTGGGCTACATCTCGGTGCTGCTGCTGCCCACTGAAGCCAGCGCGCAGATCGAACCCGTGGCGCTGGACAGCCGCCAGGCCTTGCAGCTGCTGGGCCCCACCTACAGCGCCAACGCCCACGCCTTCAGCGCCCGGTACCAGAACTGCAACCAGTGGGTCATCGAGCTGTTGGCCGTGGCCTGGGGTGCCCGGCTGGATGGCTGGGCCGGGGTGGGCAGCGCGGCCGACGACCTGCCGCCCAGCGCGCCCAGAACCGCCGCGCAGACCTGGCTCAAGGGCGCCGGTTACGACGGCACGTTGTTTGCGTTGGGCTGGCGGCCGCTGCTGTGGCTGACGGCATTCAGCCCCTTCCTGAACCGCGACGACCACCCCAAAGAAGACCTCGCGCAAGCGCAGTTCCGCGTCAGCATGCCGGCGGCCATCGAAGGCTTTGTGCGCCAGCGGGTGCCAGGTGCCACACGGGTGGAAATCTGCCATACCGAAAAGCATGTGGTGGTGCGGCGCGGCTGGGAGCCGATTGCAAACGGCTGCGTGCCAGGTGTGGGCGACACGGTCACCGCGCTGAACTGAGCCGCTGACCTGAGCCGCTGAACTGAGCAGATGATCGGCGGGCAACCTACTCCTGCCCACTCTGCTGCAGGCGCCACATCTGCGCGTAGCGCCCGTTGCGCGCCAGCAGTGCGGCGTGCGGGCCCTTTTCCACCACCCGCCCGGCTTCCAGCACCACGATTTCGTGGGCTTCCACCACCGTGCTCAGGCGGTGCGCGATGACCAGCGCCGTCTTGCCCAGGCTCACCGCACGCAGCTCGGCCTGGATGGCCCGTTCGTTGGCACTGTCCAGCGCCGAGGTGGCTTCGTCGAAGATCAGAACCGGCGGGTTCTTCAGCAGCGTGCGTGCGATGGCCACACGCTGTTTCTCGCCGCCACTGAGCTTCAGACCACGTTCGCCCACCATGGTGTCGTAGCCCTTGGGCGTGGCGCTGATGAAGTTGTGGATGTGGGCTGCCTGCGCCGCACCTTCTACCTCGGCACGCGTGGCGCCGGGGCGACCGTAGGCAATGTTGTATTCGACCGTGTCGTTGAAGAGCACGGTGTCCTGCGGCACGATGCCGATGGCCCGCCGCAGGCTGCTCTGCGTGACCTGGCGGATGTCCTGGCCGTCGATGGTGATGCGGCCACCGCCGTTTGCGTCCACGTCGTAGAAGCGGTACAGCAAACGCGCCAGCGTGCTTTTGCCGGCACCTGACGGGCCCACCACCGCCACCGTCTTGCCGGCCGGGATCTCGAAGCTGAGGTCGTGCAGGATGGGCCGTTCGGGTTCATAGGCAAAGCTCACGCCTTCGAAGCGCACCACGCCGTCGCTGACCTGCAGCGCCAGCGCGCCGGCAGCGTCGTCCACCTCGCGGTGCCTTTCCATCAAGGCGAACATTTTGTCCAGGTCGGTCAGCGACTGCTTGATCTCGCGGTACATCACCCCCAGGAAGTTGAGCGGGATGTAGAGCTGGATCATGAAAGCGTTGACCATCACCAGGTCGCCCAGCGTCAGTCGGCCGTCCACCACGCCTTGCGTGGCACGCCACAGCATGGCGATCAGCGCCGCCGCAATGATCAGTTGCTGGCC